>Ga0068859_100003632_pt1 | contig 15731 bp, 17 predicted proteins | sample KBSSwiS22_FD_66585 | JGI IMG/M metagenome (GOLD analysis project Ga0068859, IMG submission 66585) | Switchgrass rhizosphere microbial communities from Kellogg Biological Station, Michigan, USA - KBS Switchgrass S2-2 | ecosystem: Host-associated > Plants > Roots > Rhizosphere > Soil ...
TGTCCGCGTGGCTGGGCTGGCTCGCGGCAACGCGCTCGCGCACCGTGCATTCGGTCACGCTCGCCGTCTGCGTGCTCGACACAGCATCTCTCATGGACAGCACCGCCGGTCTCTTCGTCACGCCGGCCACGATCGACGCCGCCAAGGCCGCGTCGAAAAAGCGCGGCGTGGTCGAAGGCACCGATCTCGCGCGGATGTTCGCCTGGATGCGGCCGAACGATCTGGTCTGGAACTACGTCGTCAACAACTATTTGCTCGGCAACGACCCGCCGGCAAACGAGATCCTGTTCTGGAACAACGATTCCACGCGACTGACGGCGCGCCTGCATGCCGATTTCCTCGACCTGTTCGATTCCAACGCGCTGGTGAAGCCACGAGGGCTCGCGGTGCGCGGCCGCAAGATCGATCTTTCGAAGATCGCCATCGACAGCTACGTCGTCGGCGGCCTCACCGACCACATCACGCCGTGGCAGGGCGTCTACCGGAGCGCGCAGCTCGTCGGCGGCAGCCGTGCGACGTACGTGCTTTCCAACGGCGGCCACATCCAGAGCCTGATCAATCCGGTCGGCAACAAGAAATCGTGGTTCCTGTCGGGACCCGCGCGCGCGACGACAGCCGAACGCTGGCTCGCACGGCGCACGAAAACCGAAGGAAGCTGGTGGCCGCACTGGCATGCGTGGCTTCGCGCCCGCTCTGGATCGGCGAAAAACGCTCCCGCGACGCTGGGCAACGAACGGTACGCGACGCTCGCCGCAGCGCCCGGCACTTACGTCCTGGAGCGTTGATCGCGATGCCCGAGCACGGCACCCGGCCACAGCGACGCAGCATGCAGATCAAGCACGCCCGCATCGGCCGGTGGCGCATCCGTTACGGCGTGCGCGAGGGCGATCGCTCGCGGCCGCCGTTGCTGTTCATGAACGGCCTCGGCGCCAATATCGAGCTCGCGCAACCTTTCATCGATGCGCTGAGCGTACCCACGATCGTCATCTTCGACGTGCCTGGCGTCGGCGGCTCGCCCACTCCGTCGTCGCCGTATCGGCCGGGTCATGTGGCTAAGCTCGCGGAAGAGCTGCTCGATCAACTGTACATCGACCAGGTCGATGCACTCGGTGTTTCGTGGGGCGGCGCGATCGCGCAGCAGTTCGCGTTGCGCAATCCGGAGCGCTGCCGTCGCCTGGTGCTCGCTGCAACATCGACAGGCGCGTTCATGGTGCCGGCTCACCCGTCGGTGCTTCTCAAGATGGCCACCCCGCGTCGCTACGTCGATGCTGAGCACGCGCACCGAGTGGCGGGCGAGATCTACGGCGGCGTTTTCCGGCGTGATCCCGCGCTCGTCTCGCACACGCTGGGGCACGTGCGCTTCTCGAGCCGCCGCGGCTACTATTATCAGCTGGCCGCAGTGGTCGGCTGGACCAGCCTGCCGTGGTTGTGGACGTTGCGCCAGCCGACGTTGATCATGGCCGGCGCCGATGATCCGATCGTGCCGCTCGCCAACGCTCGCATCATGCAATGGCTGATCCCCGATGCCCGGCTCGCGATCGTCGACTGCGGGCATCTTTTCCTCGTCACACGTCCGGCGGAGTCCGCCCGGATCGTCGACGATTTCCTCAACACGTCCGCAGCGCCCGACCGGCGCGCGCGGTCTTCACTCCATCCAACATGAGCCAATACCGCGCGCCGTTAACGGAGATGCTGTTCGTGATGAACGATGTGGCCGGACTTGCAGACGTCTCGTCGCTGCCCGGATTCGAGGATGCCTCCCCCGATACCGTCGCGGCGATTCTCGAGGAAGCGGGCAAGTTCGCCTCCGGCGTCCTCGATCCGCTCAACGTCGTGGGCGATCGCGAAGGCGCGCGCCTGCGCGACGACGGCGGCGTCGCCACGCCTCCCGGATTCAAGGATGCGTATCGCCAGTTCTGCGAGCTCGGCTGGAACGGGCTCGCCAAGGATCCTGAGTATGGCGGGCAGGGCATGCCGCAGCTCGTTGCCGCGGCGATCGACGAAATGTGGAACTCGGCGAACATGGCGTTCGAGCTGTGCCCGATGCTGACCGGCGGCGCGATCGAAGCGATCGAGATGAACGGCTCCGACGAGCTCAAGCAGCGCTACCTGCCGAAGATGGTGAGCGGCGAATGGACCGGCACGATGAATCTCACCGAGCCGCAGGCCGGCTCCGACCTCGCGGCCGTGCGCACGAAGGCCGTGCCGCAACCCGACGGCAGCTACAAGATCTACGGCAACAAGATCTTCATTACATACGGCGATCACGACTACACCGACAACATCGTGCATCTCGTGCTCGCGCGGACGCCGGACGCACCGCCGGGCGTCAAGGGAATTTCGCTGTTCGTCGTGCCGAAATTCGTCGTCGGCGCCGACGGCCGTCCCGGTGCCGCCAACGACGTGCGCTGCGTGTCGCTCGAGCACAAGCTCGGCATCCACGCGAGCCCCACCGCGGTGCTCGCGTTCGGCGACGGCGGCGGTGCGGTCGGCCACCTCGTCGGCCGCGAGAACAACGGCCTCGAGTACATGTTCGTGATGATGAACCAGGCGCGCTTCGGTGTCGGCATGCAAGGCGTGGGTGTCGGCGAGCGGGCGTATCAGCGCGCCGCCGCGTACGCGCGCGAGCGCGTCCAAGGGCGCGTCGCCGGCGAGAAGGGCACCTCCGGCATCATCGGCCACCCGGACGTGCGCCGCATGCTGATGTCGATGCGCGCGTGCACCGAGGCCTCGCGCGCACTGGGTTATGTCACCGCCGCCGCGCTCGATCACGCGCACCGGCATCCGGACGAGGCGGTGCGAGCAAAGAAGCGCGCGTTCGCCGAGCTGATGATCCCGATCGTCAAGGGCTGGAGCACGGAAACCGCGCAGCGCACGGCGTCGCTCGGCGTCCAGGTTCACGGCGGCATGGGCTACATCGAGGAAACCGGCGCGGCGCAATACTATCGCGACGCGCGGATCGCGCCGATTTACGAGGGCACCAACGGCATCCAGGCGCTCGACCTCGCCAACCGCAAGCTGCGCGGCGATAGCGGCGCGGCGATGCAGGCGCTGGAAGGCGAGATCGCGCAGTTCCTGGCGGCGGAAACCGATGCGACCTTCGTCGGGCCGCTGCGCCGCGGCCTGGACGTGCTGGCGGAGGCGCGCGCCCGGATGCTGGCGCATGACCCGGTTTCGGCCAATGCGGTGGCAACGCCGTTCCTGCGGCTGGCGGCCTCGGTCGTCTCCGGCTGGCTGCTGGCGGTGCAGGCGCGCGAGGCGGCGGCGCGGCTGGCCAACGGATCGGGCGATCCGGCGATGCTCAAGGCGCGGATCGCGGTGGCGCGATTCTATCTGTCGGATATCCTGCCGCAGTCGCTGGCGCTGGCGTCGGTCGTCGCGGCGGGGAAGGGGGAGCTGATGTCCGAGGCGGTGCTGCCGCTGGGGTGACGAGAGCGAGGTGAATTGCGGCCATTCCCCTCCCTTCAGGGAGGGGTTAGGGGTGGGTCGAGCCGAGCGAAGCGAGCCGGCGCGAAGCGCCGCTGACGCGGCGCACCCACCCCCAGCCCCTCCCTTGCAGGGAGGGGAGTGATGTAAGTCGCCCGAATTTTCCCCTGTCCTACAGCGTTTTAGCCGTGTCAGATCCGCCCCGAACCCATTCAACGGGATGCAGCACCATGGCTCTTTCTCAAACCGGAGAGAAACACCCGCGCCCCAGCAGCGCCCGGCTCAAGCCCTTTTACCCCGGGGATGGAGAATCAGTCTACCCCGTAACCTTCGTAACCTTCGGAAAGGCTCAGCCGTCAATCCGCGTCGATCATGAACAGGGTGCCCGCGCGATATTTCGCGTCCATCCGGTCGAACAGCGGGCTGATCGTGAAGGGGGTTTCGCTGACCGCCGCATCGCTCAGTCCGGCCAGATTGAAGCTGCCGAACTTTTCCTCGCGCGGCGGTTTGTCGTCGCGGGAAATGGTGATCGCGTCGATGAAATAGGAATCATTGCGCTGGTACAGCACATGCGGCGCCAGCATCACTGTCGCCCGGTTATATGTCGCACGCAGGCAAAGCCGCAGCGCGATTGCTTGCAGAATCGCCTTATTGTCGTCCATCCGCGCCCCCTTGGCGCAACTGGCATTGGGACGCAACGGCTTTCGCGAATACGTCGCAAATCATGGCTAGGGGCCCGGCGGGCGGTTGAATTGTGTTGACCGAAACGATTGACTAGGGCGTGGGTCGGCCACGGCAGTCTGGCTCATGGAGTAACATACCAGCAATGGATCTTCTGCATGCAGCATCGGGCCTGCTCGTCGGGGTTTTGGTTGGGCTGACCGGCGTTGGCGGCGGGTCGCTGATGGCGCCGATCCTCATCCTCCTGCTCGGTGTCGCGCCTACCACGGCGGTCGGAACCGACCTCTGGTTCGCCGCGATCACCAAATCCTTCGGCGGCGCGGTCCATCATGCCTATGGCGAGCCCGACTGGCAGGTGGTCCGCCGGCTGGCGATGGGCAGCCTGCCCGCCAGCGCGCTGACGCTCTATATCATCTCCCAGGCGCATATTGGCCCTCTCAAGCAAGGGCTGGTGATGGAGGCGCTTGGCGTTGTTCTCATCCTCACCGCTATCGCGACCATGTCGTGGAATCTTGTCCGGGGCGCCGCGCTGCGCCTGGAAACGGGCGGCGGCGGTCGATATCGGCGCCTGCAGCCCGGCCTGACCGTTGTTGCCGGCGCCGTGCTCGGCATCACGGTCTCGATGACGTCGGTCGGGGCGGGCGCGCTTGGCGCGACGATGCTGCTGGCGCTCTATCCGCTGCGCATGAACCCGGCCCGCCTGGTGGGGACGGACATCGTCCATGCGGTGCCGCTCACCATTGTTGCGGGGCTGGGCCATTTCTGGCTTGGCAATGTCAATTTTCCGCTGCTGGGATCACTGCTGGTCGGATCCATTCCCGGGATTCTCGTCGGCTCCTTTCTTGCCACGCGCGTTTCCGGCAATATCATCAGGCCAGTGCTTGCATCGGTTCTCGTTGCAAGCGGTCTCAAGATGCTGCTCACCTGAAAGGCCCGCCGATGTCGTCGCAAATGTTCCCGGCCCAATGGCAATATGACGAGCATCCCGCCATGTTCGGCAACCACCCGTTCCTGTTCAGCCTGCTGGCGGTATCGATTGTCGGTTTCCTGGTGATCGGCATCTGGGCGCTGGTCGTGCGGACGGAGCGGCTGGCGGTCGGCCAGCATGACGTGCTACTCGAGCGCGGCTTCATCGCCAAGCAGCGTGTGCAGGTGAACCGGGCCAGCGTGCGGGCGGTCCGGGTCAGCCAGGGCGCGCTGCAGCGCTTGTCCAAGGTCGGTAATGTCGAGATTTTCACGGGCGGCGATTATCCGGAGATCGCGATTCGCGGCCTGCCACGGCCCGACATGGTGCGCGCGCTGCTTGCTACTGGGACCGGTGATTCGGGCAACGGATCCTAGCGTACGCCCGCCATCGCCTTCTGGCGCCGCCGCTGCACCGATGAACCAAGGCCGATCGCCTCGCGATATTTGGCGACCGTGCGGCGGGCGATGTCGAAGCCGCGCTGCCGCAAGCTCTCGACCAAGGCGTCATCGGAGAGGATGGCGTCCGGCAGCTCCGCCGCGATCAGGTCGCGGATGTGGCTCTTGACCGCCTCGGCCGACATGGCGTCGCCGCCGTCATTGGCCTGGACGCCGCTCTTGAAGAAATATTTCAGTTCGAACACGCCGCGCGGGCAGGCGAGATATTTGTTGGAGGTGACCCGGCTCACCGTCGATTCGTGCAACTCGATGGTTTCGCCGACCGCGCGCAGGGTCAGCGGGCGCAATTGGGCGACGCCGTGGCGGAAGAAGCCGTCCTGATGCCGGACGATCTCCTCGGCGACGCGCAGAATCGTGCGCTGGCGCTGGTCGAGCGCCTTGATGAGCCAGTTGGCGCTTGCGAGGCATTCGGTCAGCCACGCCTTCGACGCCTTGTCCTGCGGTCCGGCGCTCAGTTCCCGGTAATAGCGGCGGTTGACGAGCACGCGCGGGAGTGTGGCGCTGTTGAGTTCGACGACCCAGCCGTCGCCCTTGGGCCGGACGAAGATGTCGGGCACCACGGATGCCGCGACATCGCCCGAATAGCGCAGGCCCGGCTTGGGATTATAGGCCCTGAGCTCCCGGATCATGTCCAGCATATCCTCCTCATCGACGCCGCAGATGCGCCGCAGCTGGGGGAGGGCACCCTTGGCGAGGAGGTCGAGATTGTCGATCAGGCGCGCCATGGCCGGGTCGTAGCGGTCCGCCTCGCGCGCCTGCAGGGCAAGGCATTCCCGCAAGGATCGCGCGCCGACGCCGGTCGGGTCGAACTCCTGGATGCGCGCCAGAACAGCTTCGACCGCGCCCAGGCCGATGCTGAACTGATAGGCGATGTCGCGTAGGTCGGCCTCGACATAGCCGGCTTCGTCGATCTGGGCGATGATCTGTCCCGCGATCAGCAGGTCGCGACCCGAGAAGCTGGCGCCTGCCTGGGCCATCAGATGTTCATACAGGCTGATGGCCTTGCCCGCGAACCCGTCAAGGTCGATGGCCTCGCGGTGCAGGTCGCTGCCGCGTTCCGGCGCGTCACCGACCGACGGGCCGCCCCGGTCGGGCGCAACGGCATCGATCGCGCTGTCGTCGATGAAGACGTCGCTGGCGAAATCGGCATCGAGCGGTGCGTCGCCGATGCCGGCGCCGGCCTCCATCAGTCGGTCGACCCCGTCCGTTTCAGCGCTCGGGGCGGCTACATCCGGCGCCCCGGGGTCGCCGGGCCCGTCGCTATCGCCGTCCGCCGTGACTTCGAGCAGCGGGTTTTTCTCCAGCTCCTCCCCGACAAAGCCTTCCAGCTCGATATTGGACAGCGCGAGCAGGCGGATGGCCTGCTGAAGCTGCGGCGTCATGACCAGCGACTGGCTCTGCCGCAGATCGAGGCGCGGGCCTATGGCCATGCCGGGTCAGTCACCTCCCGAGGCGGGTGACCGTGCGATCGTCACAGCGAAAAACTCTCGCCCAGATAGAGGCGCCGGACATCGGCATTGCTGACGAGTTCCTGCGGACTGCCCGCGAACAGGACCTTGCCGTCATAGATGATGCAGGCGCGGTCGACGATCTCCAGCGTTTCGCGGACATTATGGTCGGTGATCAGCACGCCGATGCCACGCGTCTTGAGATCCCGCACAAGGTCGCGAATGTCGGCGATCGACAGCGGATCAATGCCCGCAAAGGGCTCGTCGAGGAGGACGAAGGACGGATTGGCGGCCAGCGCGCGCGCGATTTCGCAGCGCCGCCGTTCACCTCCCGACAGCGCCAGCGCGGGGCTGTTGCGCAAATGTGTCAGGCCAAACTCGTCCAGCAGCGATTCAAGCCGGGCCGCGCGCGCATTTTTGTCCGGCTCGGCCAGTTCCAGCACGCAGAATATGTTCTGCGCGACGGTCATGCCCCGGAAGATCGAGGTTTCCTGCGGCAGATAGCCGAGGCCCAACATGGCGCGGCGATACATGGGCAGGCCGGTGATATCGATGCCGTCGAGCACGATCCGGCCCGAATCGGGTTTGACCAGGCCCATGATCGAATAGAAGCAGGTCGTCTTGCCCGCGCCATTGGGACCGAGCAGGCCGACAACCTCGCCCTTGCCGACCGCGAGGCTCACATCGGCCAGGACAACGCGCCGATCATAGCTCTTGGCGATCGAGATGACGCACAGGCCATTGTCGATGGTCGCCGTCGTCGCGGCACTTCGGGTCTCGGCAGTCAGCACATCACTCATGACCGGTTCCTGTGTCCCGGGCCTATCGCGCGGGAGAGGGCTATCGTGCGGGAGACAGGCCGAAGGACTGGCTGCTGCCAGGCCCCGTCGCGATCCGGTCCACTTGATGTCGGCATGGCGCTATCCTGCCCTTTTCGCAAGTCTTCGGTCCTTATTGCTGGCGGACCTTGAACGTACCCGAAACGCGGCCACCGCCCAAGCTGGTGGTGCCTGGCGCGCTGCCGGCGCGGCCATCGACGGAAGAGCGGCCGGTCTTGAGGTCGATCAGCAGGCGGCCACCGCTCAGGTGATTGGACGCCTGGGTCAGCTGCACATGGCCGAGCATCGTAATCAGCCGCCGGTCGAGATCATAGATGGCAACGTCGCCGCGCGCGATTTCATCGCCGCGCGTCACAACGACGCCGCCCACGGCATCCATCCGGTTGATCTCGACGCTGCCGGTGCGGCGATAGGCCACGGTCAGGCGATCGGCAGTCAGGCGCAGGTCCCCCTGGGTCACCTGCACATTGCCGGTCACGACGACGCGGTCCGACCGGTCCTGCACTTCGATCCGGTTGGCCGAGAAATCGACCGGTGCATTGCTGTCATGTCCGCTCAGTACCTGTGCCTGAACGGCAAGCGCGCCGAGCATCATCGTCGCGCCGCCAGCCGCAGCCAGGGTCCAGGCAACCGCCCTCATTCCTATCATCATTGTGCTCTCAATCCGTTCTGATCGATGTGCAGTCGCGCATTGCCGTTCAAAGTCACCGTACGGGCCTTGAGGTCGGCATTGAGGTGATCCGCGCCGAATGTCCCCACGGGCATGCGCCCGTCGACCCGTCTCACGCTGTGCAGATCGCGAGACTTGAGGTCGATTATGACATCGCGCGTGGTGAGCCGGTAGCCGTCGGCCGACTGGAACTGGAGCGGGCCGACAATGGATACCTGCTCGCTATCCATATTGTACAGGCCCCGCTGCGCGGCAACGACACTCGCATTGCCGTCGATCTGCAGGCGCGCCTCGAGGTCGCGCAACTGCACGATCGGTTCGCGCGAGCTTTTCTGGACAGCGGATCCGGCGCGCAGGGAGAATGGCTGGCCCTTGCTGTCCTCACCGCGATAAAGCGCTTCGATCACCCTCATCCGCTCGGTGGCGACATCGACCTTGTTCTTGTCGAGCAGGAAACTCACCTCCCGGTCATGGGTGAACGGTGCGGTCGCGAGAATCGCGGCGAGTACCCCGACAATGGCGGGCAGCGCGGCCTTGAGGAAGCCGATCAGCCGGTCATGCCGGCCGCCGGGGGCCGCCCAGTGCTGCCGCGCGGTGCGCTGGCGATCAGCCGCGAGCGACATGACCGCTCAGACTCTCACGCATCAGATCCTCACACATGGGCGAAGATGTCGACTTCCGGCCAGCCGGCGATGTCGAGCAACGCCCGGTGGGGCAGGAAATCGAAGCAGGCCTGCGCGATTTCGGTCCGGCCTTCCCGTGCGAGGCGAACGTCCAGCACCGCCTTGAGCGCGTGGAGATAGCGCACGTCCGATGCCGCATAGTCGCGCTGCGCGTCCGACAGGACCGGCGCGCCCCAGTCGGACGTCTGCTGTTGCTTGGAAATCTCCTCGCCCAGGCATTCGCGCACAAGCTCCTTGAGGCCGTGGCGGTCGGTGTAGGTCCGCACGAGACGAGAGGCGATCTTGGTGCAATAGGCGGGCGCGGCGAGCACCCCCAGGTAAAATTGGAGCGCGGCGATATCGAATCGGCCGAAATGGAAGAGCTTCAGGCGCCCGGGGTCGGCGATGACCGCCTTCAGATTGGGCGCCTCATAGCGGCTGCCCGGTGAAAAACGCACCAGATGCTCGTCGCCGGAACCATCGCTGATCTGCACGACGCACAGCCGGTCACGCGGCGTGATGAGCCCCATCGTTTCGGTATCGATGGCAATGGTGCCGGGGCCCAGGACGCCGGCAGGCAGGTCTTCTTCGTGGAAATATATTGTCATGCCCAATCCCTTAAGGCGGGTGCGATGACAACTCAATCAAGCATTCTACATGGCGCGACGCGCGTCGGCTCCGATGCAGCCTGCCGCATATTATGCGCGTCCGGTACGCGAGTCTCCGCAAGCTGGATGAAAATGTTCGCGCTCGATTGGGAATCAGGATATAACTGGAAATTGCCCACTAATGTTTGCGGGCTGTTCCGTGCGCGTTTCGTCCAATGCCCGGTGCAATAGAAGTGGACGAACGAAGGCGATCAACAGGGCATGAGTTTTGATAGAGGACGCCGCGGGCGCGGCAAGGACAAGCGGGACGGTTTCGGCGACGAGGGTTTCGGCGGCTATAGCGGTGATTTCGGCGGCGGTGGCGGCTATGGCGGTGGCCAGCGCGGAAATGACAGAGGCGGCTTTGGCGGCGGCGGCGGTTTTGGTGACCGGCCCGGTGGCGGCGGCGGTGGCTTCGCCGGCGGTGGTGCAGGCGGCGGTGGCTTCCGCGGCGGCGGTGCCGGTGCTGGCGGCGGTGGCCGCGGCATGCCGGCCCAGGTGGTCGGCGAGGGTTCCGGCATCGTCAAATTCTTCAATGGGCAAAAGGGCTTCGGCTTCATCGTCCGTGATGATGGCGGCGAGGACGTATTCGTCCACATCAGCGCGGTCGAGCAGGCGGGCTTTACCGGCCTGGCCGAAGGACAACCGCTGAAGTTCACTCTGGTCGATCGTGGCGGCAAGGTGTCGGCGAGCGATCTGGTGATCGAGGGCGATCCCCTGCCGGTGCCGCAGAGCGCCGGTGGCGGCGAGCGTGACCGCGCGGGCGGATTCGGCGGCGGGGAGCGTGAACGCGGCCCCCAGCGGCAGCTGACCGGCGAACGGGCCAGCGGCACGGTCAAGTTCTTCAATGCGATGAAGGGCTTCGGTTTCATCCAGCGGGATGATGGCCAGCCGGATGCCTTCGTGCATATCAGCGCGGTCGAACGCGCGGGCATGTCATCGCTCAATGAGGGCGACAGGCTGGACTTCGAGCTCGAAGTTGATCGGCGCGGCAAATATGCGGCGGTCAATCTCCAGTCCAAGGCGGACTGACCTGCGCGACTCGGCATCATCGCAATAGAAAAAGAGCCGGAGCGCATCAGCGGTCCGGCTCTTTTCTGTTGGCGCAACAGGGCCGGGTTGCGAATCAGCGCCCCAACAGGCCCATTGCGCTCGCCGCACAGGCGATGCCGATGCAAGTGAGGATCATGGCTGCAATCGCGGCGATCGCCCCTAGCGGCATGACCGCCCGATAGCGTCGGCCGAGAAACAAGGCGGGCAGGAGTGCGGCCAGGCCGCCCATGATCGCGCCGACAGTCGTAAGCAGCGGCGCCTGGGTGAATGCCGCGACCCCGGCAATGGCAAATATGGTGTTTTCGCTCGCCCTCCCGAGCGCCAGCACCCCGATCGCATGCAGTGGCGATCGGATGGCGGGCGCGTCGCTCTCGATGCGAGCCGATGGGTGGGCAGCGACCAGCAGTAACCCGGAGCCACCAAGCAGCAAAGTGATGGCGAAGAACAGCAGGCGCGCATCTGGCGGCATGAGGCCGGCAAACAGCCCGCCCGCGATGGCGCCAAGGGCGGCGTTGCCGGCCACGGCCAGCACGATGCCGCCGCTCACAGTGGCCGCTGTGCCAAAATCGTCGCCAAGGCGGCTTATAGTGCGCTGCGACCGCGAACCCTGGTCAAGGACGATAGTGAGTATGAGTGCGAGGAGCAGCGCGGACATCAGGCGGCTGCTTTCGCGTGGACGCTACGCGCGCAGGCGTAGCGAAAGCGCCGCGCTGTAGGTCGCGCAGACATCCGGCCCCTGCGCTTCGCTCTGGGCGGCGTCGCGCATGAGGTCGAGATAGGACAGGATGACCGGACCGTGCCCATGATAGGCGATTGCCGATTCCAGAAGGCTGGCCACGCGTTCGACAGCGTCCAAGGCGTGGATGCGGGCGATTCGGCGGATGGCATCGACCTGTTCGCACAGCGTCGCGAGGTCGATTTGGCCGGCGCGGGCCGCTATCCCGTCGATACGCCTTGCAAGGTCGCTCCGGACGATCATCATGGCGTCATGCGGCATCAGCGCTTCTCCCATCCAACAGAAGGATGATGCGCCGGAAAGGTTAATGCTGCGTTACCCTTGATCCCGTCGGACGGCGCAAAAAAGCCAAAGATGCTTGACTCACGGACCGCCTTCGCGCATGTGCCCGCCTCTGACGAAAGGCGGCGTGACGCGCCGCTTTTTGTTTTCGTGCGAATTCGAAGAAGGAACGGGTTATGGCGAAGCCAGCCACCGTGAAGATCAGACTGGTCAGCAGCGCTGACACCGGTTTTTTCTATGTGACGAAAAAGAATCCCCGGACAAAGACCGAGAAGTTCAGCTTCCGCAAATATGACCCCGTGGTGCGCAAGCATGTCGAGTTCAAGGAAGCGAAGATCAAGTAATCCGGCCCGCGATCCGTGCGACTGTTCGCGCGGCTCCGAGGTAACGAGAGGCGGGCGCGCTGCGCTCGCCTTTTGTCGTTTCCGCGCGGTCAGGCGAGGCCTCTTATAACCGTATAGAGGGTGTAGGTCATGCGCCATGAGCCGACATGCAATGACGCCGCTGCGATCATCACGCGGCTTGGCCTCGCGCCCCATCCGGAGGGAGGCTGGTATCGCGAGACCTGGCGCGGCGATGCCGAAGACGGCGAGCGAGCCGGCGCGACCGCGATATATTTTCTGCTGGAGGCGGGACAGCAATCGCATTGGCACCGGGTCGACGCCGCCGAAATCTGGCTGTGGCATGCGGGTCATCCCCTTCGCCTGATGATCGCGCCGGGCCCCCAGGGCGTCGTGCAAGAATGCCTGCTTGGCGGCGACGTGCTGGCGGGCGAGGTGCCGCAGCATGTCATCGCGCCCCAGCATTGGCAGGCGGCCCAAGCCGACCGGGGCTGGACGCTGGTCAGCTGCATCGTCTCGCCGGGTTTTGAGTTTGCCGGATTCGAGCTTGCCCCACCGGACTGGCAGCCGGTCGGCTAGACCAGAAAATATGGCACGCGAAGCTGTTCACGCTTATCTATCCCTATCCACCAGTGAGGATGGCTATGATGACCATACTGCGCCCGCTCTTTCTCTCGCACGGCGCCCCGACCTTGCCCTTCGAGGACGTGGTCGCGCGCGAATTCCTCAGCGGTCTGGCGACCACCCTGCCTCGTCCGCGCGCGATATTGGTGATCTCTGCGCACTGGGAAACGCCTGTCCCGACCGTCAATGCCGTGGCGCGCAACGAGACCATTCATGATTTCGCCGGCTTCCCGGCTGAGCTGTACGCGCTGACCTATCCCGCCCCCGGTGATCCTGAACTGGCCGAGCGCGTTGCCGGGCTCCTCGCCGAAGCCGGGCTTCCGGTCGCTGTCGATACGCGGCGCGGGCTCGATCATGGCGCCTGGGTGCCGCTGATGCTCGCCTGGCCGGAAGCGGATATTCCCGTGGTTCAACTCTCGGTGCAGAGCTATCTCGGACCGGGGCACCATCTCGGGCTGGGGCGGGCGCTGGCTCCGCTGACATCCGAAGATGTGCTGATCATCGGCAGCGGGAGCTTCACGCATGATTTATCGAACTGGCGTGGCCACGCTGGGCAAGCGGAACCCGAATGGGTGACGAGCTTCGCCGACTGGTTCGACAAGGCGCTGATAGAGGGCCGCACCTGCGACCTTCTGGCCTATCGCAACCTGGCGCCCAATGCCGCGCGCAACCATCCGACCGAAGAGCATCTGCTGCCCTTGTTCGTCGCGCTGGGAGCGGCGGGACCGGGCGCGCGCGCCGACCATCTCCATGCGAGCAGCACCTATGGCGTGCTGCGCATGGATGCCTATGCCTTTGGCTGTTAGCTTGGCAGGTCGGTCCGGCCCATGAGGTGCAGGTCGACCGCGCGGGCGCATTGCCGGCCTTCGCGGATCGCCCAGACGACGAGGCTCTGGCCGCGCCGCATGTCGCCGCAGGTGAAGATATCCTCCTGGCTGGTCGCATAATGGCTGGTGTCGGCCGCGACATTGCCGCGCGGGTCGAGCGCCACGCCCGCCTGCTCGATCAGCCCGGCGGTGTTGGGGCCGAGGAAGCCCATGGCCAGCAGCACGAGGTCGGCCTTCAGCATGAATTCGCTGCCCGGGACTTCGCGCATCTGGCCGCCCACCCACTCGACGCGGACGCATTCGAGCGCTTCGAGCTGGCCGTTGGTGCCGACCGCGCGCTTGGTGACGACCGCCCAGTCGCGCTCGCAGCCTTCCAGATGGCTGGACGAGGTGCGCAGCTTGAGCGGCCAGTGCGGCCAGCTCAGCGCCTTGCTTTCCCTTTCGGGCGGCTTGGGCATGATTTCCAGCTGCGTGACCGAGGCCGCGCCGTGGCGGTTCGACGTACCCACGCAGTCCGACCCGGTGTCGCCGCCGCCGATGACCACGACATGCTTGCCGGTCGCCATCAGGGAGCCGCGCGGGGCGGCGCGCAGTTCGTCGTCGCCGGCATTGCGCTTGTTCTGCTGGGTCAGGAATTCCATCGCAAAGCGGACGCCGGCCAGTTCGAAGCCGGGGATTTCCAGGGGACGCGGCTTTTCCGCACCGCCCGAAAGCACCACCGCGTCGAAATTCTCGCGCAGCGAATCGACCGAGACCTGCACGCCGACTTCGGTGCTGGTGCGCAGGGTGACGCCTTCCGCCTCCATCTGCACCAGGCGGCGGTTGATGAGGTGCTTTTCCATCTTGAAATCGGGGATGCCGTAGCGGAGCAGGCCGCCCATCCGGTCGTTCTTCTCGAACAGGGTGACGCTGTGGCCCGCGCGCGCGAGCTGCTGTGCACAGGCCATGCCGGCGGGCCCCGAGCCGACGACCGCGACCGACTTGCCGGTCTTGCGCGCGGGCATCTGCGGCAGGATCCAGCCTTCCTGCCATCCCCGATCGACGATCGCGCATTCGATCGACTTGATGGTGACCGGGTTGTCGTCGATGTTCAGCGTGCAGGCTGCCTCGCACGGTGCGGGGCAGATGCGGCCGGTGAATTCGGGGAAATTATTGGTGGAATGCAGCACTTCGAGCGCATTTTTCCAGTCATCCTCATAGACCAGATTGTTCCAGTCGGGGATGATGTTGTTCACTGGGCAGCCAGTGTGACAGAAGGGAATGCCGCAGTTCATGCAACGCGCCGCCTGGTCGCGCAGTTCCTTGTCGCCCAGCGGAACGACGAACTCGTTCCAGTTCTTCAGCCGCTCCTCCGGCTTGAGATAGCTGCGCTCCTTGCGCTCGATCTCGAGGAATCCGGTTGTCTTGCCCATTTTTATTCTCCGGTCATTCGGCAGCGACGGTGGCGGCGGCGAGGCCTTCGGCCTCCAGCTGCTGCAACGCGCGGCGATAGTCACGCGGCATCACCTTCACGAAACGGGTGAGGGTGGTCTGCCAGTCGTCGAGCAAGGCGCGCGCCTGGGCGCTGCCGGTGTGCAGATGGTGGCGCTCCAAGAGGATGCGCAGCCGCTCCGCATCATGGCGGAGCATGTCGCCCATGCCATAGTCATGGACGCTGACCGGGCGCTGTTGCGGCCGGCCGCTCCCTTCGTCGGCATCCGGGGCGGCGCCGATCGCCTCGACATCGACCATGGCGAGGTTGCAGCGGTCGCGGAACAGGCCGTCGGCGTCATAGACATAGGCGATGCCGCCCGACATGCCGGCCGCGAAGTTGCGCCCGGTCTCGCCGAGGACGGCGACGACGCCGCCGGTCATATATTCGCAGCCATGGTCGCCCGTGCCCTCGACCACGGCAATGGCGCCGGAGTTGCGGACGGCGAAGCGCTCGCCCGCGACGCCCTGAAAATAGGCCTCGCCCGCGATCGCGCCGTAGAGGACGGTGTTGCCGACGATGATATTCTCCAGCGGATCGCGCGTGACATGGCCCGGCTGGCGCACGATGACGCGGCCGCCCGACAGGCCCTTGCCGACATA
>Ga0068859_100003634_pt1 | contig 15727 bp, 12 predicted proteins | sample KBSSwiS22_FD_66585 | JGI IMG/M metagenome (GOLD analysis project Ga0068859, IMG submission 66585) | Switchgrass rhizosphere microbial communities from Kellogg Biological Station, Michigan, USA - KBS Switchgrass S2-2 | ecosystem: Host-associated > Plants > Roots > Rhizosphere > Soil ...
CGGTGATGACCGCTCCGGTGATCACCGATCCGGTGCCGAGCGAGGGCGGCCCGGCCGTCACCCCCCGCCTGCTCGTGCAAAGCGACGCGGTCGTCTTGCATCACGGCCCCGGCGCGCCTCCGCTGGAGGACGGCACGACGCGCCCCGGGTTCTACCTGCGCCGCGCGCGCGCCGGGCTCGACGCCGCCGACGGCGACTGGCGGGCGCGCGCGATCGTCGAGGTGACCGCCCGGGCCGAGGTCGCCGACGTGGCGCTCGACCCGATCGCGGGAGAGCTGGCGCGCGGTCGAACCCGCGCGACGGAAGCGTACGTCGCTTACGCGCCGGGCAAAGCCTTCGTCCTGGCGCTCGGCTCGCTGCGCGTTCCGCTCGGCCTGTCCCGCCAGATCGACGAAGGCGACCTGCGCCTGCCCGAGCGAGCGCGCGTCATCACCCGCATGACGCCCGACTTCCGCATGGGCGTGGCCGTCTCGGGTGATCTGGGCCTCCTCCAGTACGCCGTCGGCGGCTTCTCCCCGGCGCCCGTGTTCGGCAGCGACTTCCGCAGCAGCGGCTCGCTGACGGTCGTGCGGCTGGCCGCCGAGCCGCTCGGGCCCGTCGGCGTCGCCCCCGACCTTCGCCGCAGCGGCGACCCGTGGTACGGGTGGTGGCGCGTCTCGGCCGGTGTCTCCGGGTTTTACGGCGCCCTGCCCGGCTCGAACGAATTCGGCCTGGGCGGCGACGCCCAGTTTCAATGGGCCCGCGTCTGCGCGACCGGCGAGCTTCTGTGGAGCCGCCGCGACGGCGCCGACCGCCTCGGCTTCACGATTGAGCCCGGCGTCTTCGTGATTCGCGATCGCCTGGAGCTGGTGGCGCGCGCCGAGTGGTTCGACGACCAGCTCGGCGCGCAGCCAACGTCGCCGGCGGACGGCTGGGGCGCCGCGCTCGGCGCCACTTTCTTCTCGGCCGGCGCCCGCGCGCGCCTGCAAGCCGCCGCCACCTGGCGCCGCGGCTCCGTCGACGGCGACCGCGCCTCCACCTGGGCCGTCATCCGGGCCACGTTCACGTTATGAGCCCGCCGTGCAGCTGATCGGCCGCCTTCGCTGGTATCTGGCGCTGCGCGACGAGAAGCGGCTCGCCCGCCAGGCCCTCGAGGACGCCCGACAAGTGGCGGGGGCGAAGGCGTGCCGTCACTTCGAAGCGAGTCGTGGGGTTCAGGGGATGGGCTTCCACGTGCTGGCCGTCGGGCCCGCCGAGATCGTCGTGCGAGTGATGTACTTCACCAATCACATCCCACCCGATCGGGCCTGGTACGCGGTCCCGCGCGAGGGCGAGGGGCCGCCGCGCGAGCTGGCGTGGGAGGACGTCGCAGCGCTCGAGCCCGGTCCCTGGCGCTGACGGAAGAACCGCGCCGGTGCAAGAAGAGCATGACAACGGCCGCGCCGAGCGCTACGACGTGCACACCGTGACCCATTCGTCGAGCGCTTCGTCGACGCCCTCGTCGCCGGTCGATCTTCCTTCCTACTTTCAGCGCATCGGGTACGCCGGTCCGCGCGCCGCGACGCTCGAGGCACTGAACGGGATCCTGGCGGCCCACGTCCGGAGCATCCCCTTCGAGAACCTCGACGTCTTGCTCGGACGCCCCATCTCGCTCGCGCCCGAGGACATCGCGCGCAAGTTGATCACCGATCGGCGCGGCGGCTACTGCTTCGAGCACAACACGCTGCTGCTGCACGTCCTCCAGGCACTGGGCTTCACGGTCGTGCCCGTGAGCGCCCGCGTTCGGATCCAGCAGCCCCGCGAGTACCTTCCGCCTCGCACGCACATGTTCCTGCGCGTCGAGGTGGGCGGCGAATCGTGGCTAGCCGATGCGGGCGTGGGCGCCCTCTCGCTCACCGGGGCGGTCAAGCTCGAGGCCGACACGCCCCAGCCGACCCCGCACGAGCCACGGCGCATCGTCCGGGAAGGCGCCTGGACCGGATTCGCCCAGCGCGCGCCCGACGCGCGCCTCATCCACCAGGCCTACTTCGCGGACACCTGGAACGACGTCTGCGAATTCACGCTCGAGGCGATGCCGGAGATCGATCGCGTGCTCGCCAACTGGTACACCAGCGCGCACCCGGCGTCTCACTTCAAGCAGCGCCTGATCGCGGCCCGGGCGACGGCCGAGGGGCGCGTCTCGCTGGTGAATCGCGAGCTCCGCGTCCGCGGGCGCGACGGGCACGCGGACATACGCCAGCTCGCGACGCCCGACGAGCTGCTGCTCGCGCTCGCCGAGCATTTCGACCTGCAATTCCCGGCAGGGACGCGCTTTCAGTCCCCCGCCCTCGACTGGCCATGAGGTCGCCTCTGGCGACTAGCGAACGACTTGGGTGTTGATGAGAGCCTGCGCGAGCTGCAATAGGGTCGGATACACCGCATAGCTGAGGACGGCCGCGCCGAATGCGATGTGCTTGCCTGTGCTCGACTCGTAGACGGTCACCGGAGTCCCGTCGATCACTAGGCGTGGCGGATCGGCACCTTCGTCCCACACGATTGTCCTTCCTTTGTAGACGGCCGTCTGCACGGTCCGCGCGGCGTCGCCTCGGGACGCCCTATCGGCGTCGGGAGGCGATGTGAGGGCGGGCGGCGCCGCCACGCCGCGCCGGTCGTCCCGCGGCGCCAGCGGCCGGCACGTCCCGCCGCCGGGAGGCTCGATCGCCATGGTTCCGCCAACGGGGCGAGTCGAACCGTCGACCCCTTCTTCCGAGATGACGACCGTGAGCTCATCGAGCATTTGTGCCTGCGTGATGAAGTCCTGAAGCACATAGCTCCTGCCCGCCCGGGCCTGGAACCAATAGGCCTCCGACAGCCGGGACGGCGAAGCGGAGCGACCATCCACGCTCCTGTCGAAGGCGCTCCACAACCTGGGCATCACGAGCTGTACGCAATGGCCCCCGGGCAGGAGCTCCACGACCGCCGCGTCGGCGACGCCCAGCGAGCGAGGGAGCCGGTGATCGTCGAAGGCGACGACCCGGCTCGTGCGCGTTTCGATCGCGATCAGGGCGACTTCGTGACGTTTGGCGCTCGTCGAATGAAGGCGGACGATGCTGCGTCCGCAGCCGGCAGACATGACCGCCAGAACCATGGCCATGCGTTCGGCGGCGCGCCCCCATCTCACGCGACGATCATAGTCGATCCCTCCGCGCCCGTGAGGTCGCGGGCCGATCACGGCAAGGCGAAACAGAAGAATCCGCCGTAACCGCCCGAACAGCCCACGCAGTTGCCGCTGCCCGTTCCGCCGAGCGTGCGGTCGACGCCGGCGATGCACCCGGGCACCTGGTGATCCGAGACCCAGCTACGACCCATGCTCGCGCTGCGCGGCCAGGAGTGCCCGATCCACGGCCGTCCGGTCGCGGTCGTGCTCGTCCAGTCGTTGCAGGTATCCGCGGCGCTGGTCGAGCGCAGGCGTCCCATGGCGTCGGATCCCGTCAACGTGTCGTGGTCGTCGACGGCGGTGGCGCCCAGGCCGCCGGGGCCCACGTAGTGGTTGGGCTCGCCGTTCTCGTTCGGTAGATCGTCGACGATCGCCATGTCGCCCGCCGGGCGATCACCGGCGAAGAGCCCCGCCAGATCGTTGGAGACCACGCGCCCGAGGCGGTCGTACCAGGGTCCCGTCCCGATGCGATCACGCGCGTTCACGGCCGCGCCCTCCGGTCCCTTGGTCACGCTCAGGAAGGCTCGCCACTGCTTTTGCCCGGCGCCGCGCAGGCCACGTTCGGCGATCTGCCGGCAGATCTCGTCGGCGCCGGAGAGGCCGTCGGCCTTGCCGAAGCGCAGATCGCCCCCGAACCCTTCGGCCTTGCCCGAGAGCGCCGCGATGGAAGGCAAGCTCGTCACGAAGAAGCTGAATTTGGCGAGCATGGGATCGCTGGAGCCGCCTCCGGCTCCACCGGAAGCGGACGCGCCGCCCGCCCCCGAGCGTCCCCCTGCCGCGGCTCGACCCCCAAGACCGGCCGAGCCGGCAGATCCCGAGGTTCCGCCGGAGCCAGGCCGCCCACCCAACCCTCCTCCGGCCGCCCCTCCGCTGGCCGAGGCCCCACCCGTCCCGGGGACCATCTGTCCGCCGGAGGCCTGCATCCCGCCCGTCGCGGTGGCCCCGCCGCTCGACGACTGGCCACCCGAACCGAGGCTTCCGCCGCTGGCGGTGGCGCCGCCGGATGCCGAAGCCCCTCCGCTCGAGCTGGCGCCGCCTGAACCCGACGAGCCACCGCTCGCGACGCCGCCACCGCCCGTGCCCGAGCCGCCGCTGCCATTGGCCCCCGACGTGGGAGCCCCCGAGCCGCAGGACGCGGCGAGCAGGCCCGAGAAGGATGCGATGAGCAGATTGCGCAGACAGCTGAGCCGAAAGGACATGGAGACATTGGTAGCCGATCCGGGGGAATTCCATCACGCAGATGAAGGCGTGATCACGTTTGACGGAAGCGCGTCCCAGGTCCGGCGCCCGTCACGACCGGTGTCGTGGGACGCGTCTGGCTCCTTCTTGCCAGCGCTCGGATGGTGGCCCTCGGCGTCTCCGGAACTTTTCTTCCACGTTTGCAATGGTCGCGGCACAAAGCCGTCACGAACATGTCACCCAATGTCCGTGGAAGCCGGGGGCCAGGCTCGCCGGAGGGTTGGTTGCTATTTCTGTGCCTCGCATCCTCTGCCGCTGCGGCCTGTTCCGGCGGGAGCACGATGACGCCCGGCTCCGGCGGGGCGCCGCCTGCCAGCGGTACCGGTGGAAGCGCAACCGGCGGGGCCGGCGGTTCGACGACCGGAGGGACCGCTGGCGCGGCCGGCAATCCTAACGCCATCGTGGGCTCGTTCAACGTCACGCTCGTCGAGGCGATGGGCGCGACGGCGGCACAGACCAAGGTCATCGGGGTCGTCCGCGACGGGCCCCAACCGGAGGCGGTCATCTACGTGAAGGGCACGGCCGACGGAGGCTGCGCCCTTTACATCCCGCACGTTCCCTTTTGCAGCACGCCGTGCGGCGGCACGGCCGCGTGCGTCGCCGACGACACGTGCCAGGCGTATCCAGTGGCGAAGGACGTTGGCACCGTGACCATGTTGGGGGTCGCGAGCTCGAACGGCAGCAGCTTCATGCTGACTCAGGTGGGCGGAAGCTACAGCCCGGTCGGTGTCACGCCTTCCTATCCGCCGTTCGCTGAGGGCGGCATCGTCTCGGTCTCGACGAGCGGCGGCGCCTACGCGCCCTTTTCGATCCAGGCGAAAGGCACGGCGCCCCTCGTGCTGGGGAGCGACATGTTCAATCTGCAGCGAGGCCAGCCGCTCACCGTGACGTGGACGGCGGCGGGGAGCGCGGCCGACTCCACCATTCATGTGAAGCTCGACGTGAGCCATCACGGCGGAACGAAGGGACAGATCCTGTGCGATGGCGCCGACACCGGCTCGCTGACGATCTCGGCGACGCTGGTGGGCATGCTGATGGATCTGGGTGTCTCGGGATATCCCTCGATCATCGTCACGCGCAGCTCGGTCGGCTCGGCGACCATTCCGCCGGGGCAGGTGCGGCTGCTCCTGTCCCAGGACGTCGAGCGCTACGTCCAGATCCCCGGCCTCATGTCCTGCCTCTCGGACGCCGACTGCCCCACCGGCAAAACCTGCCAGAAGGATCTCCAGTGCCAATGATCTCCTCTCCTCGGAAGCCGCTCAAATTCAGGGCCCTCGTGGTGGGCACTGGTGTCCTCCTTTACGGAGCGTGCAGCACGTCCACGACGAAAGAAGTCGGCTCGGGCGGCACGCCCGGCAGCGCCGGCTCGGGCAGCGGCGGCTCGGGCGGGAGCGGCGGCGCGGCCAGCGGCGGCGCGACGGGCTCGGGCGGAGACGCCTCGACCGGCGGCTCGGTCGGGAGCGGTGGCGTGGCCGGCGGCGGCGCGACGGCGAGCGGGGGCGCGACGCCGACCGGAGGAAGGAGCGCGACGGGCACCGGAGGCCGCGGTGGATCCACCGGTGGCGGCGGCAGGTCGAGCGGCGTGGCGGGCACGAGCGGAAGCGGAGGCGCGGCCGGCGCCCCGGGTACCGACGGCGGCGTGACTGACGCGGCCGTGCCGACCACGAAATTCAGCTTCTTCGTGACCAGCTTGAAGGTGCTCCAAGATCTCTCGAAGAACAGCCAGGGCTTCGGGGGCGACCTGCGCTTCGGAGAAACCGGAGCGGGCTCGGGCTTGCGCGGCGCCGACAAGATCTGCGCGACGATCGCCGAGCGCAGCATGCCGGGCGCGGGCGCCAAGCCCTGGCGGGCCTTCCTGAGCGCCGTCGCCGGAGAGGATGGCAAGCAGGTCGACGCGATCGATCGCATCGGCAACGGGCCCTGGTACGACCGTCTCGGACGAACGTTCGCTCTCACCAAGGACGACCTGCTGTTCGATCGCCCGCGCAACGCCGATCCGGCCATCGCCAACGATTTCCCCAACGAAGATGGCGTGCCCAACCACGCGCCCGATCCGACGGCGGGGGCCGTCGACAATCACGACACCCTCACCGGCTCGGGCACGAACGGAAAGCTCTACTCCGCGACGGCCACCTGCGCGGACTGGACCGGCAAGACGGGGACCGAGGGCAAGCCGCGGGTCGGACACACCTGGCCGCGGGGCGGTGGGGGCGGCGGCATGATGATGCCAGGGGGCGGCGACGGGGGCGGCATGTTCCCCGGGGGCGGCAGCGGCGCCAACTGGATCTCGGCCCTCGACGAGTCGGGCTGCGCGCCCGGCGTCAGCCTGGTCGAGATGGGGGGGCCGCTCCCGACGTCGAACACGGTCGGCTCCGGCGGTGGCTACGGCGCCTTCTACTGCTTCTCCCTCACGCCGTAGGACCGGATGTCTCCTGCGCGGTTGTCGCCGGCCAGAGTCCGAGATCATCGTCGCGCCCTCACCTTCCTCTTGAGCGGGCTCGCGGGCGCCGCCTGCGGTGGCGGGCACGCCAGCGGGGGGACCGGGGGTTCGGGCGCGGCGCCCGTCGAGGGCGTCTGCCAGATAGCGGCGTCCGCCGCGGGTGGAGCCGGCGGTGGCGCAGGCGCCGGGGGAGCCTCGTCGATCGAGTTCCTGCGCCGCATCGGGTGCACCTCCGACTTCCAGGCGCTGGCATCCGCGCCCATCGACGTCAGCCTGCCCGGCGCGCGCTCGGGGAAGGTCGTGCTCGACCAGGCCGACGGCGACACGCTCTATTTCCAGAACAGCGTCCTCTATCAGATTCACTACCAGTTCGCGTCGACGCACCTCTCGGGCGGGACGCTGCCGGTGGTGGGATCCTTGGCGGACTTCAACGCGACCGAGTACTACCGGCCGGACCGACGGTTCGTCCTGGGCGCCGTCACGTACTACGAGGAGCCGAAGGTGTGGGCGCTCGAGCTGGCGCCTTACGACACCGCGTCCGCGAGCTTGATCGTCAAGCTGTTCGGCGCCGTCAAGGCAGCCGCGTTCTTCGGCTCGGCGCTGGTGTTCCATCCGACGTCCGACGCGATTGCGGCGGTGGCCAAGACTCTCCCGGCCACCGTGCCCGTGATGAGCACCGATCAGCTCTACGCGAAGATCAGCTACCAGCCCCTGACCCTGGCGACAGGGATCGGGCGACTTCGCTTCGTGCGGGCCGCGAACCTGGACACGGCGACGATCTCATTCCAGGACATCGTCGTCCTCGACCAGGCGCCGAACGACATCAGCGTGGTGCAGGGCCTCATCACCGAGGAGTTCCAGACCCCCCTGTCTCACGTCAACGTGCTGTCGGCCAATCGGCACACGCCCAACATGGGGCTGCGCGGGGCCATGACGAACACGACCTTGCGGGCCCTCGAAGGGCAGCTCGTCCAGCTGACCGTCGGGGCGTCGAGCTGGGACATCCACGTGGTCGATCAGGCCCAGGCCGAGGCGTTCTGGGCCACTCACGTGCCGCCGCCCATCATGCTGCCCGTCATGGATCTCTCGGTGACGGCCCTCCTCGACATCGAGGCCGTCACACCCGAGCCGGCCGCCGGCGGCGCGGGCGGCACGTTGCGCGACGCGATCAAGAAGTCCGTGCTGGCGTTCGGTGGCAAGGCCGCCCAGTACTCGATCCTGGCGCGCACGGCCGACGTTCCGACGCTGAAGGCCTTCGCGATCCCCATCTACTACTACGACCAGTTCATGAAGCAGAACGGCTTCTATGATCGGGTGACGGGACTGCTGGCCGATCCATCGTTCAAGACGGATGCCGCCGTGCGGGAGCAGGCCCTCACGAAGCTCCGCGCCGACATGCTGGTGGCGCCCGTCGATCCCGCCTTCCAGACGGCCCTGATGGCCAAGCTCGCCGCCGACTATCCGGGGCTGACCATGCGCTTCCGGACCAGCACGAACAGCGAGGACCTGGACGGGTTCCCCTGCGCGGGCTGCTACGAGTCCCACACCGGCGATCCCTCCGATTGGCCGTCGGTCCTCGACGCCATCCGCGAGTCCTACGCCAGCACCTGGCTCTTCCGCACCTTCGAGGAGCGAACCTACTACGGCATCGCGCACGACTCGGTCGGCATGGCCCTCCTGGTCCATCACAACTTTCCACACGAGGAAGCCAACGGCGTGGCCATCACCGCCAACCCGTTCGACGCCGCCGGGCTCGATCCGGCTTTCTACATCAACGTGCAGGCGGGTGGCGACGCCGAGGTCGTGCACCCGCCTCCCGGTGTCACGAGCGATCAGTTCCTCTACTACTTCAGCGAGCCGAACCAGCCGATCACGTATCTAACGCATTCCAACCTGATCAGCGGGAACGTGCTGACCACCACCCAGGCCCACCAGCTCGGGGTCGCCCTCGACGCGATTCACCGCCGGTTCTCGGCGGCCTACGGCCCGGCCTCGGGAAACCAAGGGTTCTACGCCATGGACTGCGAGTTCAAGTTCGACGACGAGGCGACCCCGGGGCAGCCGGCGTCGCTGTACGTGAAGCAGGCCCGACCTTACCCGGGCCGCGGCGCCGACGTGGCGGGCGCCGGCGGCCCCTGACGGGCACCTTCGCCGGGGGCGGGCAGCGCCCCCTCCTCCCCTCACTTGACGGGATCGGGGGGATCGACGCCGCACTCCGCGCCGGCCTGGTTCACGTCCGGGTCGGAGCCGAGGTACAGGTTGTCAGCCACAGTGACGGTGCGGACGAACAGACTGCCGGTGAAGCTCAGCTGTGATCCGGCCGAAAAGAGCGCGTAGGGCGCGTACACGAACGCGCCGAACTGAGCCTGAGCGGGGAGGTAGACGGTCGCCTCTCCGACCCACAGCCGCACCCCGTCCGGGTCGCCCGGAGAGCCGAAGGAGCGCCCGGTGTAGACCGAGCCGGCCACCACCAGATCGAGGGTCGCGTCGTCAACGTCGTCAGCGAGCGTCACGGTGAAGATATTCCCGAGACGCACGTCGCCGCCCACGAAGATGCCGACATGGCCGTGGATGCGGAGGTCGATGGCCCCGTCCGCGCCCGATCGAATGTCGTCCAGGTAGTACTCGCCGCAGGTCAAGTCCAAGGTGGTCGGGGACTGGACGTCGGCGAGAATCCCAGGCAAGAGCTCCAGTTGCGCATTGGCGTTCTTGCTACGGCGGGCCTCGACCGCGGCCCCGATGTCGAAGGCCGGTCCCGCCTCGCAGTTGCAGGGCGGCTCCACCGTCACGGTCTCGCGCACGGAGGCACGCGCCATCACGCTGGGGTCCACGAGCGAGCCGGAGGACGTGTGCAGGGTACCGCCCACGCTGATCGCCCCCGCGGCGTTCCCTGCGACGTAGGCGTCTCCCGAAACCCAGTACCCCGTCCTCGGCAGCAGGTTGCCTGCAATGTGGGCGTTGCCGAGGACGTGACCCTGTGTGCCAATTTTGACATCGCCCGTCCCGGCGACGACCAGCGAGCCCGGCACGTCCGCGTGGCCACCGGTTTGAAAGCTGCCGTCGGTGCCGATCGCGGCATAGAACATCTGCGGCAGCAATCCGTCCACCGGATGCCCGGCGGGCCAGGGGCTCTGTCCCGCGCTTCCGCCGGCGCCGACCCCTCCCCCCGGACGGGGCGGCCGGCCCGGACCAACGAGGCCGCTCACGATCAGATCACCTGGAATGGTCACGTCGGTGCACGAGCAAAGCGCGTAACGGGCCGCCTGGGCGGCGATGACCCCGGCGCACGCCGCGTTCGTCGTCCCGCCGAGGTGAATGGGAGGACCGGGTGGCGTGCAGCTCGCGGCGACCGCGTTCGCCAGCTCCGTCGTGCGCGTGCAGCCGAGCGCTGCGACCAGCAGCGTGAGGAGCCGCCAACCCCCGCTCTGCTTCACGCCACCGTCACCGGCGTCATCGGATTGAAGGATCGAGCTGGGCCAGCCGCTCCTTGGCCTCTCGAACGAACCGACCTCGTGGATAACGTTCCAGGTAGTCCCCGAGGGCCGCGCGCGCCTCGCTGCTGGCACCTCGCTCGACCAGGAGCTGGCATACGGTGAAGGCGGCCGTCTCTCCTTCCGCTGTGCGAGCGTGGCGCTGCATGACGCCCCGATAGGCGCCGAGCGCCTCTTCGGGGCGGCGCGCCACCAGCCAGCTGTCGGCAATCAACAGATCGATGGCGGGCCGCGCCGCGCGCCCCGGCCGAGCCGCCACCGCCCGATCGAGCAGCGCGCGCGCCCGCGCCGCATCCCCCGAGACCAGCGCCGCGCGCGCCCGCTCCAGGAGCGCCGAGACGTCCTCGCTGCGGGCCGGACCAGGCGCCGTGGCCGCGGGCGCCGAGCGCGCCGGCGCAGGAGCTGGCCTAGGAGCTGGCGCGGCGCGCGGAGTCGGCGCGGTGGCGATCACCGGCGGGCTTTCGAGCGCGGCCGGCGGCGTCTCGGCCGCCGGCGTCCCAGTCGCCAGAGCCGCCCACGACGATCCCGCCGGCACCTTCGCCAGCTCGTGGCCCGCCGGGTCCAGGATGCGCACGATCCCTCGGATCGTACGCGCGCCCACGGGCGTGACGACGAAGCGCGTGCCCGGCACGTCCACGATGAAGCGGGAGGTGATCACCCGGAAGTGCGTCGAACCGTGCTCCCGCACGTCCACGTCGATCTCGCCCTTGTCGAGCCGAACCGTGCGCGTCGACGGGAAAAAGGACATCACCGTGCCCGGCTCGTAGGTCACGCTCGATCCGGAAAACGAGATGACCCCGGAGGCGGCAGCCTCGAACCGCTCTCCCTCGGTGATCGCGGACGCGACGGTGCTTCGGTCCACCTGGTGAAGGTCTCGGAAGTGGAGGCCGAGCCCCACCGCGGTCACGGCGCCTGCCAGAGCGAGGAGGCCGCCGGCCATCGCGGCCCGGTGGCGCCGGGCTCGCCTCCCCAGCGAGCGCGGGGCTCGGCCTCGCTCGGCGACGAGAGCCCGCACGACGCGCTCCTCCGCGGCGCCTCCCAGCGCCGGGGACGGCATGGCCTTGAGGGCGCCCAGCAGGCCGAACGCTTTGCGCGAGTCCCGACAGGACCCGCATTCGGCCAGGTGGCCTTCGAGCTCGAGTCGCAGCGCATCGCTCGCGCTCCCGCGCACCACCTCGATGAGGCCACGCTCCGCAAGACCACAGGAAATCATCTGTCCTCTCCCCGTCCCAGTTCCCGTTCGCCCAGAAGGACCTCGGCCATGGCGCTCAGCTCACGATCCTTCAGGATGAGCTTGCGCAGCTCGCGTCGCGCGAAGTACATCCGCGAGCGCGTGGCGGTCTGAGTCGCGCGCATGAGCGCCGCGATCTCCTCCACCGACTTCTCTTCGAGCACGAACAGCAGCAGGGCGATGCGCTTCTTCGGAGCGATGCGATCGCAGGCGGCGTGCAGCTTGGCGGCGAGGTGCCTCGAGTCCAGCGCATGATCGGCGGTCCCAGACACCACGAGCGCGCTGGGCAGAGGAGCGCGATCGGTGCCCACCAGCTCGAGCGGCAGGTGCCTTCTGACCTTGCCTGCGCGCAGGTGGTGGTGAGCGACGTGGACCGCGATCTTGCAAAGCCACGTGCTGAGCTTGGCCTCCCCGCGAAACCGGCCGATGTTCGCGAGCGCCTCGACGAACGTGGTCTGGACCAGATCCTCGAGGTCGGGGGTCGGTCCAATGAGGCGCGCGATGATTCCGGTCACCATGCCCCCGTAGGTCCGGAAGAGCGTCGCGATGGACTCGGCGTCACCCGTGCGGCATCCGGCGATCGAGGGATCGCTGGCGGCAAGCTCGGGTGGAGGCGTAGTGGCGGCCGGTCGGCGCATGGACGTATTTCGGTGCCCCTCGTGGGTCATCTTGTTGAAATATTTGGCGCGAGACAACTCGATCCGCGCCACCTTTCCACACGGGGACCTACGGGATCGCGATTCCGAGGCCCGCCGTCGCCGCCAGGAGCGCCGGGCTCGTGTGCACGACGGCCGACCCGGCCAGGGTGAAACGCCGCGCAGGGAGCAGCGCCTCGGCCGACGCGGCGAGCCACAGGGACAGCGGGCGCATCAACGTCAGGTCGACCGAGCTCCAAACGCCTAGCCCGCCCGAGAGCTGGCGCGAGCCGCCCCTGACGTCCGTACCCGCGGCCGCGCCCACGTCGATGACGTGAAGCCCGACGCGCGGCCCCGCGGCGACGGAGAGGCGAGGCCCGGACCACCACCGGCGGGCGAGCGCGAGGCCGAACGGCGTGTCTCGGAGGTGCCCCGTCACCCCGCTCCCTTCCACGGCCGACATCCTGGTGAGCACGCCGTCGAGGTGAGCCAGGTACGCGGTTGGACCGAGGCGGGCGTCGGCGCTCAGCATCAGGCCCTGGCGAACCCACGTTCCGTCGACTGGTGCGGCGACGTCATAACCGACCCGGAGCGTGACCCACGGCGTCTCCGGAGCGGAGGGCTCGCCCTCCCGAATTCGCGTCGCGGAAACGAGTGCCTCCACGGGCCTCGACCGATCGACACCTTGGGCCTTCCCCTCCGGTGGTCCCGCCGGGGCGCTCGAAGAGCCTGAGCCGACGGGCTCGGTCTCCGGTGGCCGCGCGTCGTTCGCCGGGCCCGTGCCCGGCGAGGGGGTGCTCAACGGTGCAGGCGTCGAGGCCGAGCCCCCCCCGCCCCCTGGCCGCGGCGCCGGCGCAGCGGACGAAGCCGGCGCAGCGGACGAAGTCAGGAGGCTTCGAATCTTCAGCGCGACAGCGTCGGCAGCGCGGTTCGTTCCCAGCGCCGCGATGTCGGTCGCGCGGACGTCCCGGTCACGCACCGTGAGCAGGTAGAAGGCCAGCCCCCCATCGGAGCGGCGGCTCGTCCAGACGACGATGTCGGCGTTCTCGGTCCGGGCCAGGCGCTCGATGCGCGACAGAACGCCCGAGTCGGCGTCGGGTGGAGCCTCTGCCGAAAGAACCAGGCGGCAGCCGACGTCACTGGTATAGATTCGCAGCGCATCGATCAGCCGCCGGTCCGCCGCGGTGAGGCCGTTGCCGGCCAGCATCAGCACGGTGGCCTCGCGAGCCTCGGCGGCCGCGCCCCGGCCCGACCCGGCGAACGAGGCCAAGACCATGAGCAGGGTCGCGCGCGCCCACCTGGTGAGACGCGGCTGATCGAGCGGGGACGCTGCTCCCCCGCGGCTCATGGTCCGGCCGTCAGGCAAAGATCGTCGATCACCGCGCCGTTCACGGCCTGGAAACGGAAGTGCAACAGATCGGCGCCGATCTCGACCAGGCCCGCGCCGTGCTGGTTCATGTAGCGAACCATGCTGCCGGCCTGCGGGTCACCGAAGGTGTACTCGTCCGCGCCCCCGAGACCACAGACGACATAGGTCTCGCCGTCGACTTCGAGGCGTTCGTAGTCGTGATCGTGGCCGGACAGGATCAGGTCGGCTCCCCATTCGCGAAACGGCCACTGCATGTAGCCGTTCGACCCGTGGGGCCCGGAGGAGTAAGGCGGGTGATGCATGTAAACGATGCGGAAGCGCTCGGGCGCGCCTTTCAGCCTCGACTCGAGCCACGCGCCTTGAACGGAGTCGGCCGTCACGCCGTCCGGCTCGCTCGGATCGCTGTCGAGCGCGAAGAGGTGCACGTTCCCCCACCCGACATCGTAATACCGCTCGTTCCCGGGCAAGACGAAATAGTCGAGGTAAGGAGCGCCCCCGTCGGTCACCAAGTCGTGGTTCCCCAGGCTCGGGAAGAAGCGATTTCGATCGGCCCCGGCGCCGTAGGCGCCGGCGTAGGGCGCGATGAAGGCGTGAAAATATTGCCCGATGTTGGCGTCGATGGTGGCGGCCTCGCCGGCCGGGTAATTGTTGTCGCCCAGCGTGATCACGAAGTCGGGTCGCCAGCGGGTCACGAGGGCCGCCACCCGGGCTTCCTCGGGACCGGCCTGGCCGTAGTCGCCGATCACCGCGAAGCGAAGCACCTGGGCGCCCGGGGCGCTCAGCGGGTCGCACGCGGAGGGAGCTCCGCGAACGACATGGACCGGCGGCGTCCCGCGATCGAGTGGACGATCGCGAGACAGGCAGGCAGCGGCCGAGACGGCCGCGACCAAGATCAGCAAGGCCGCCAGAGGGCCTCGGGTCACGGAGTCCTCGGGCCGTCCTTGGGCGCTCCCGTCACGCGCCTCCCGACCGCGCGGTCCAGGCGCAACCACGCTTCGTGATGTCCCAGCCGCACGTTCACGAACTCGCTCCGGCTCTGCAGGATTCCGTCAGCGGCTCTCAGCACGGCCACTACGTCGATCTGACCGCCCTCGGCGGCGCGGCCGAGCAGCGCCTCGTGCGCGTCGAGCCTGGGGATGACCGTCGTTCGATAGCGCTCGATCGTTTGCCGGCGCAGGCGAAGCTCGTCGAGGCCGCTCGACAGCTCGCGCAGGATCGCGCCGGTCTGGCCGCGAAAGCGCTCGCGCTCGGCGTCGCGGGTGGCTTCGGCGATCCGGATGGCGCCGGAGTTCAGATCGAGCACGGGCACCGTCAGCTGGAGGGCCACCGAGTAGTCGGCTCGGTTCACGTCGAACGGATCGATACGGTAGCGCGGGATCGACGTCAGCCGGAACCAGGGCCATCGGCGGGCGTGCTCGAGGCGCAAGGTCTCTTCCCTTTGCCTGAACCGGCTCTCTTCGGCCCGCAGCGCCGGGCGGTTCGCGAGCGCAGCGTCGGACAGCTCGTCGAGGCTGGGCAGCGCGGAGGTCTCCTCCGGGACACCTTGCCCCGCGGCGTGGACGGGGTGGCCGGCGCCCAGCAGCTCTCCGAGGGCCCGCGCTCCGGCCAGCTCCTGCTCGGCGAGGTCCTCGCGTTGCCGTTCGGCGTCCGCGACCGAGAGCTGGGCGACGCTCATGTCGATCGCCGTCGAGGCGCCTCCGCGCAGCCGTCGCTCGGTGAGCTCCTCGATGTGGCGTCGCGTGGCGAGGGATCGCTCGACCAGGACCTGCTTCTCTCCGAGCGCCTCCAGGGCCGCGTGCGCCGATCGGACCGCGACGATGGTCTGCCACTCGACCTCGGCGATCTCGCGTCCGACGGCGTCGGCCTGCGCGCGGGCGGCGGCTCCCTTGGCCGCATAGACCCAAGGTTGAGGAGGGTCCCAGCCGATCTGGATCGCCGCCGCGCGATCCTGGCGGTACGCCTCGAGGTGCAGCAGCTCCAGCTCGACGGTCGGGTTGGCGAGGGCCGTCGCGGCGGTGATCTGCCCCTCGGCGACGCCCAGGTCGTGGCGTCGGGCGCGCAGCTCGGGGTTCCACGCCAGCGCACGCGCCACCGCCTGATCCACCGTGACCGTGTCGGGGCGACCCGAGGTCGCGGACGCTCCGCTT
>Ga0068859_100003637_pt1 | contig 15712 bp, 10 predicted proteins | sample KBSSwiS22_FD_66585 | JGI IMG/M metagenome (GOLD analysis project Ga0068859, IMG submission 66585) | Switchgrass rhizosphere microbial communities from Kellogg Biological Station, Michigan, USA - KBS Switchgrass S2-2 | ecosystem: Host-associated > Plants > Roots > Rhizosphere > Soil ...
CATCTTCCAGGTTTTCGCAGGGAATGATGGAAACCACCGGCCCAAAGATTTCTTCCTGGGCGATCCGCATTTTGGGATCCACGTCGGTGAACACGGTTGGCTCCATGAACCAACCATATTTGTAGTCACCGGAATCCAGCCGGTTGCCGCCGCACTTGATCTTCGCGCCCTCTGACTTTCCAACCTCGACATACTTGAGGTCGGAAAGCAGCTGTCGTTCATTCACCGCCGGCCCCATGTCGATGGTTTCATCCAGTCCATTGCCGACCTTAAGTTTCTTGGCGCGTTCGACATAACGGTCGACAAATTCTCCGTACACATCCTTCTGCACGATGATACGGCTGGTCGCAGTGCAACGCTGACCCGTCGTTCCGAATGCCCCCCACAATCCGCCTTCAATTGCCAAATCAAGATTGGCGTCGTCCAAAACGATCATCGGATTCTTACCGCCGAGTTCGAGCGAACAATGCTTGAAGCTTTTTGCCGCGGTAGTTCCGACGGTGCGTCCTACAGCGGAGGAACCGGTAAAGGAAATCGCCCGTACATCGGGATGTTCAAGTAGCGGGGCACCAGCATCAGGCCCAAATCCGGTCACAATATTAATGACGCCTTTCGGCAGCCCTGCATCCACCAGCACCCGCACCAGGTTGAATGTAGAAAGAGGAGTGTCCTGCGCGGGCTTAATCACGCAAGTGTTGCCGCACACGATGGCTGGGAGCAGTTTCCACGACGGAATAGCCATAGGGAAATTCCACGGCGCAATCATGCCGCAGACACCAATTGGGTTCCGCACTGCCATGGCGAATTTGTTCGGCAGCTCCGAGGGTGTGGTCGGCCCAAACAACCGTCTTCCTTCTCCAGCCATGTAGTACGCGGTATCCACCGCTTCCTGCACATCCCCACGAGTCTCTTTGAGGACCTTTCCCATCTCCCGGGTCATGTCACGGGAGTAATCTTCTTTGCGCTCGAACAACATCTCGGCCGCGCGATAGACAATCTCCGCCCGTCGAGGCGCCGGCACCAGCCGCCACTTGGCGAATGCGCGCGAGGCCGCATCCACCGCAGCATCGACATCTGCCTTTATGGATTTCTGGAAGATTCCCACCACATCCCGGGTATCGGCAGGGCTAATGTTTTCAAAAGTTTCCCCGGAGGCAGACTCCACCCATTCGCCATCGATGAAGTTCTTGAAAACCTTGGTTTCGGTGGCACTTCCAACGATGGTCGGGCGGGTAAGGGTATCGGTAGCCATGAAAGCCTCCAAAGCCATGCTACATCCCGCCCTGAAAGTCCAGCAAGCCGAGGGGTGACTAGTAGCCTAGTCCTTTGGATTGCTGGCGTATGCCAAACCCTGTGTTAGCCTCAAGTTATCTCCCCGACTCTTTAGTTAGTAGGACTTAAGGCCTCAGTGTCCTCGAATAACAAGCCGGGCATCCACATTGCGTGGACGACCATGACATACCGCAGCGTTGTGCTGATGGTATTGGCCGGCCTCGGGGTCTTCTTCGCTGCGGCCCACTTCGCCTTTCCTCAATACACCAATAGTGCCATAAGCGCCGCAGGCAAAACTGCCAATCGTGTACTGGAAATGATCGCCGGCGCTGCTGGAACACCAGGCAAATCCGGGGAACCCGGATCGCAGCAAGCCCACATTACCGCTTTGGACGGCACAGTCAGAGTGAAAAAAGCTGGCAGCAATAGCTGGGTGAATGCGGACTACAACGTTCCGCTCGAAAAAGGCGACGTCGTTCAGACTAGCTCGGAAGGCATGGCCAAAATTGTATTTGGCGATGGCACCAATTACACCGTCAAACAAGATTCTCTGATCGTGATTGAAGAAAACTCAGCCAACGATCAGCAGCAGACCAATGTGACCGTAGCTGTGAGCAGTGGTACGGTTGATCTGGCCACGGGAACTTACGTCCAAGGTTCGAGGTCTCAGGTCACCGTAGCTGGGGCGACGGCTTCGTTGGCACCTGAGAGCGCCGCCGTAGTCAGCAACAACCCCAAAAGCGATGAGCATGAAATCCTAGTAAAGAAGGGTGCTGGAGAAATTTCTCGTAACGGGGAAGTCGTCAGTCTGGCTGATTGGGAAAAAGTCAGCTTCCATGCCGAATCCCAGCGCATGGATAAGGAAAAGGAAATCGGCCCGCCTACTCCAATTTCTCCCGCCAACATGATGACGGTGGTGAACGGCGGCGAATCCACGCCCGTCGAGTTCTCCTGGACGCCCATGAAGAACGCGGTCGGCTATCACCTTAAGATTTCCCGTAACCCCTACTTCACTTCAAATGTAGTGGATCGCCGGGTAGACGCAGCGGACGTTATGGTTTCCGGCCTGAACGACGGAGCCTATTATTGGATGGTCCAGTCGTACGACCCAGAGGGAAAGCAGTCAGTCGAGAGCGAGAAGAATCGCTTCAGCCTGGTTCCTCGGATAAAGAACGCAGAAGCCCTGAAGCTTGATCTGGATCCCTTCGTCCAGCACGGACATGTGATCGAACTGGTTGGCAAGACCGAAACCGGAGCCCGAGTCATGGTGAACGGCCGCGAAGTTCCCTTAGTCGGCCAGGATGGCAGCTTCCGCTACTTCACCCCTCCGTTGCCCACGGGCGAAAACTTCATCACCATCACCGCCCAGAACTCCCAGGGCGGCGTAAATACCCAGCAAAAAAGAATTGTTATCCAATAGGACATTACTACTAGTTGCCTCAAGTCAACCGACCAGTTGACGTCTTTGGTTCATTTCTTAAGAATGCAAGAAGTAGTAGAGTAATTTTAAGCAGCAAAACAGAAGTGCAAGGACCTTGGTGTGCGGCACGCGACTGAGAAATCCAATAGAATCAAGAGCGTCCCCTTTAGGCACAAAGGTAACGGGCATGTCCGGGCGGACATCCACGACTAAACACTAAAGAGAGAAGTCACGCAAAAATGTCATCCAACGGTTTTCATTCCAGCAATTCGCGCATGCACAATCTGCGGTCCCTGTTCAGTGTATTCTCCAGCGATCTGGCGATCGATCTCGGCACCGCCAACACTCTTGTGTACGCGCGCGGCAAAGGCATCGTAGTCAACGAGCCATCCATCGTTGCCATTAATAAGAACACCGGTGAAGTTGAAGCAGTGGGCAAAGAAGCGAAAGAGATGTTGGGACGCACGCCGGGAAATATCGTCGCCATCAAGCCGATGAAAGATGGCGTGATCGCCGACTTCAAAGTCACCGAGAAGATGTTGAACTACTTCATTCAGAAAGCGCACAACCGCAAGATGCTGGTGCATCCGCGCATCGTGATTGGAGTGCCGTCGGAAATTACGCAGGTGGAAAAGCGCGCGGTCATGGACTCTGCGTATCGCGCGAAAGCCAGTGAAGTGCATCTTGTAGAACAAGCGATGGTGGCCGCAATTGGCGCGGGTCTCCCGATTACTGAACCTTCAGGAAACATGGTGGTTGATATCGGCGGCGGCACCACAGACATCGCAGTCATTTCCTTGAGCGGCATCGTCTATTCGCGTTCCGTGCGTATGGCCGGAAATCAAATGGACGAAGCCATCATGAATTATCTGAAGCGGAAATATAACTTGCTGGTCGGCGAGCGCACCGCAGAACAAATCAAGATTGAAATCGGGTCAGCGTACCCGCTGGACAAGCCGCTCACGATGGAAATTAAGGGCCGCAACTTGATTGAAGGCGTGCCAAAAACAATCACCGTCGATGACAGCGAAATTCGCGAAGCGTTGAGCGAATGCATCTCGACCATCATGAACGCAGTGCGCGTAGCGCTCGAACGTACACCACCGGAACTTTCCGCAGACATCAGCGATCGCGGTATCGTGCTCACCGGCGGTGGCGCGTTAATCAAGAATCTCGACAAGCGCATCCGCGAAGAAACCGGTCTTCCAGTCTCCATCGCCGACGATCCACTGTGCAGCGTGGTTCTCGGTACGGGAAAAATGCTGAGCGACTTCAACCTGCTGCGGAAGATTTCAATCGAATAAGAGAAGTGGCCAGTGGCCAGTGACTAGTTGCTAGTAACGATTCAACCTAGCCACTAGCCACCGGCCACCAGCCACTGATTATGGAAAATCTTCTCCACCGCTATCGGAACATCACCATCCTGGTCGCAGTCGTCTTTGCCCAGTTGCTGGGCCTGGCGATTCAAGTCCGCAAAACCAATGGGGACGAGTCCAGCCGCCTGATTCGCGTGTGGGCAGTCAACCTCGTCACTCCTTTTGAAAAAGCCATTGTCTGGATGCAGCACGGCACCGGCAACATGTGGCGCGAGTACGTTTACCTGCGCGGGGTCCGTCAGGAAAATCGTGACTTGAAAATGGAAATCGAGCGCTTGCGGCTCGAACAAGTTCGCTTGTCCGAAGATGCCGAGCAGGCGCGCCGTCTGCAGAATTTGCTGGCCTTCAAAGAGCAGTTTGTTTCCAAGACAATTCCGGCCCAGGTAATCGGCGGAAGCGGCAGCGAACAATCACGCTCGGTTTTCATTGATAAAGGTTCAAACGATGGCATTGCGAACGACATGGCCGTGATCACCGCCGATGGCATTGTTGGCAAAGTGCTCCACGTCTACGGATCAACTTCGCAAATTCTTTTGATCAACGATCAGTCGAGTGGCGTCGGAGCGATTCTGGAGAACTCCCGCCTCCAAGGAGTGTTGCGCGGAACTACGGTCGGTGAAGTTGTTTTGGAAAGAGTCATGTCGGATGAGACCGTGGCGGCCGGAGAGCTGGTCCGTACGAGCGGCGGGGATGCGATTTTCCCCAAAGGCTTGCCGGTAGGAACCGTAACCAAGGTCAACCGCACTCCCGAGTCTTTCCTGAGTATTCAAGTGAAGCCAGCGGTGAACCTGAGCAAGCTCGAAGAAGTGCTGGTTGTGACCGAAAAGCAAGAGCGAGTTCCAGCGATGGCTGACAAGTCATCCGAGCGCGCGGTGGATATTCTGGCGCGACGCTTGCCCTCGGTCCCCGACAAGCCAGCTGACCCCAAGGCACAGGCGGGAACCACACCTCCAAACCAAGCGGCTGATGCCACCAAACCAAAGCCGAATACGGTAACGCCGAAACCGCAAGGCGTAGCTGCCAGCGAAGGTGCGACTGCTCAAGGCACCGCACCCAAGAAAACAGAGCCAGCCAAGAAGCCGGCCCAGTCGGTCATTGAGGTTTCAGACGGCGTGACCAAGAACCCAACTCCTCCTGCACCCAAGCCAGCCGTAGAAGAACCAAAACCTCCGGCGGAACAGGACCAGCCGCAATAACGTGCAAATCACATATACATCTGGGGATCAGACCGAGGTCTACCGCTTTAGCCTTCCCGTAGCGATTGCTGTGCCGCTGGTGGCCATCCTCCTGCAATCATTCCTGCCCGTGCGGATGCCGTTTTTCTCGTTATTTGATTTGCCGTTGCTGGTGACGATTTTCTTCGCCGTAGCCCGCCGCAGCCAGGTTTCCGGCATGCTTACCGGAGCCTTGATCGGGCTGGTGCAGGACTCTTTGTCCCATCAGCACATAGGCTTATACGGGATTGCCAAGACGGTGGTTGGCTACGGGGCATCCTCTTTAGGCGTCAAACTGGACGTGGAAAATGCCGGCACCCGCTTACTGTTGACCTTCGTTTTCTATTGCCTCCACCAGATCATCTACTTCGGGGTGGCACGTGGACTGGTCGGGCTGAACCTGGCCTGGAGCTGGTCGCACGAGCTGGGAGCGGCTACCGCCAACGCGATCCTCTCGGTCTTCCTGTTCCTGGCGATGGATCGGTTGAAACTCAGGGCATGAAGTCGACAAAAGGCTCAAATTCAGCGCATGACTCAACGTCTATGTCCGTTCGTCACTAAGGCGGTAACCATATCCTTACTCTATTCCGGTTTACAATAAAGTTAATCCTTCTGGCTGAATTCTTGAAAAGGAACACAACCGCCTGACGTATGTTTGGTCGCGACGAAAAAGTTTCGCAAGGCCGCCTGACTGCGGTGCAATACATCATCCTGGGGATTTTCTTGCTGCTGACCTACGGCCTGTGGCGCCTGCAAGTTTCGCAAAGCGATTTGTATTCCACTCTCGCAGAAAAAAATCGCATCAGAGAAGTTCCAATCCTGGCACCGCGCGGAAAAATTCTGGATCGCGAAGGCCGCGTGATTGTCGACAACTACCCATCGTTCAGCGCGCTCCTGCTGCGCGATTCATCTCGCGACCTGGTTGCTGATTCCGACATGATCGCCGACGGTCTGCATCTTGATCGAAAAGAAGTGAAAGACCGTATCAAACGATTCGCATCGACTCCACAGTATCAGCCGATCTACTTAAAGGACGACATCACACCTGACGAACTAGCATTCATCGAGTCGCACCGCAACGAATTGCCGGAACTCGACACCATCATGGCGCACCGCCGCTTGTATCCGCGCAACGGTTTCATGGCGCACTTGATCGGATACGTTGGTGAAGTCAGTGAAGAGATGCTGAACCATCCACGCTTCGAACTTTACAACCCGGGTGATGTGGTCGGACAGTCCGGCATCGAGCTTGAGTACAACAACATCTTGATGGGGCAGAACGGCTCCAAACAGGTTGTGGTGAACAACAAGGGCAAGGAAGTAGGGCAACTGGATGAAAAGCCCGCTCAGGCGGGAAAGTCACTGAAGCTAACAGTTGATATCGATCTGCAGATTGCCGCCGAGCAGGCTCTCGGCGATCGCAACGGTGCGATCGTGGCCATGGATCCGCGCAACGGCGAAATACTCGCCATGGTGAGCCGTCCCACATTTGATCCCAATGATTTTGCCGTGCGAATCTCGCGAGCCCAATGGAACAAGCTCGTGAACGATGATGACCATCCCTTGTTAAATAAATCGATTCAAGCGCAGTTGGCTCCGGGTTCAACTTTCAAAATCATTATGGCTGCCGCTGGGCTTCAGGAAGGTGTTGCCCAGAACATGAAGGTCAATTGCAACGGTGGAGGGGACTTCTACGGACGATATTTTAAGTGTTGGGTCGTTGCGGAGCATCGCGTTCACGGAATCACCGACCTCAGTAAGGGGATTTATCAGTCCTGCGACGTTTTCTTCTATACATTGGCCCAAAAGCTCGGCATCGAAAAAATTGCGAAGTATGCAACCCAGTTCGGGCTCGGACAGAAAACAGGGATAGATTTGCCGCAGGAAGCAAGCGGCATCATGCCTTCGGAGGAATGGAAAATCCGCACGTTCAAGCAAAAGTGGATTGTGTCGGAAACTATTTCTGTAGGCATTGGGCAAGGTGCTGTCGCCGCCACCCCGGTTCAGATGATGCGTGCGATTGGTGCGATTGCCAGCGGTGGACGCGTGGTTCGTCCACATCTGACGAACCCGACCGATCTTCCGCCAGGAGTGATTCCTGCTTCGAGTGTTCCGGACGAGACTCACATCCCCATCGATCCCAAAAATTGGGAGATCATTACCGACGCGATGGCGGGAGTGGTGAATCCCGGTGGAACGGCGGCGTTATCGCACTTGCAAGGCATAGACTTCGCCGGAAAGACCGGCAGCGCCCAGACGATCAGCAATGCCTTAAAAGCAAAGCTCGGCGCGCAAGGCAAAAATTTCAAAGACAACGGCTGGTTCGTCGGCGTGGAACCACGGCGCAATCCGGAGATTGTGGTTTGTACGCTGCTCGAGGAAGGTGAACACGGCTATCTCGCAGCTCGGGTTGCGGCTCAGGTGATAAAGGCCTATGTGGAAAAGCAGCGTCGGCAGCCTAGCAAGCTGGCAAAGGCCGACGGCAAAGCCGACATTGCTGCAATTTGGAACGAGCCGAGTGAAGAGAAGAGCGATGGCTTCAAGGGCGGACATTTCACCGTGAAACTTTCCGACAAGAAAGTTCCCTCGGCCTCCGCGGCTCCAGGTGTGAATTAAGTTATGGCGCGTTACGTTTCGTTTCGGGATTTCGATTGGTTATTGCTCCTGTTCGTATTCATCATTTGCGGGCTGGGTGTATACGAAATCCACAGCGCCACCGAACACACCAAGTTTGCCGGAGCGCACATCAAGCAGCTCTACTGGATTGCAGGTGGCATTGCCGTCATGTTCGCCGTCAGCCTGCTGAACTATCACACCCTGCTCGAACAAGTTCACTGGATGTACATCGCCGCTTTGGGGTCGCTGATGATCGTCCTGATCTTCGGCCAACGATACCTGGGCGCCAAGCGCTGGGTGAAGCTTCCGATGGGAGTTCACTTCCAGCCTTCGGAGTGGGTCAAGCTCATACTGATTTTGGCGGTGGCCAAATACTTTGTGGATTTGAGCCAGCGCGAGCTTTCCTGGTCGGACTTTGCCAAGGCGGGCGGAATTGTCCTCATCCCGATGGCAATGGTTTTGAAACAGCCCGATCTCGGCACCGCCCTTACTTATCTCCCGGTCGCGGTCATGGGCCTGTTTTTAGGCGGCCTCCGCTGGAAGCAGGCAGCGATCGTCATTATCCTCGGTGGGTTGATGATGCCCCTGGCCTTTTACAAGGTCTTGAAGCCCTACCAGCGCGACCGCCTGATCAGCTTTATGGAGCCAGAAGCCGATTCCCAGGGCACGGGGTATCAAGTTATACAATCCAAGATCGCCGTAGGGTCGGGAGGCATTTGGGGCAGCCAGGGCGGCTCCCAGACGCATTTATCGTTCCTTCCCATTCCTCAAACGGACTTTATCTTTGCCGCTTTTTCCGAGGAACACGGATTTGTAGGTGCCCTGGGTTTACTACTGCTATACTTCATAGTGCTGATGCGTCTGACGCAGAACGCGCAAACCGCCCCCGACCGGGCTGGCACGTTCATCGTCATGGGAGTGGTGGCTGTACTCAGCTTTCATATCCTGGTGAACGTCGGCATGGTGGTTGGCTTTATGCCGGTCACGGGAATACCCCTGCCGCTCATGAGTTATGGCGGGTCTTCCGTTTTGTTCATATTTATGGCGTTAGGACTCGTAATGAATGTCCGCATGCGGCGGTTCGTGAATTGAACAGCGGACAACAAGATATGTAGTATCCGCTCTTGGAGCGGAACAGGTAGAAGATCCAAAGACTTAAGGATTCAACGATAACGATCGCCCTCGCGTAAAGAGGGCACTTACCGGCCAGATTCGCAGTGAACCAGCCGGAGGAAAAAGCTACGTCGTTCCGGGCAGGTAACGGCCCCCTCAAAAGCTGAGAGAGCGGTCACAAACCCCGGCAGAACGTGAATGCGATAGTGAGAAAGATTCCACAGTTAGTTTTGCGGATTCGGTTTTGGAGTGATCTCCGAAGCCCCGACCGTCCCTTGCCCAGGCAAAGCACGGTCATCGCAGCGCTTGCTCCTTCCGTCGTTTCCTGCCACTGATCCGGTGAACTCCCCGCCAGTCGGGGACCGGAGTATGCATGAATAAAGAACTGTTTGTAACTTCCACACCCCATGAAACACGCGTGGGGCTGGTGGAGGACGATCAGCTTGCCGAAATTTACCTCGAAAGAGAGAACGAATACACCTTAGCCGGCTCGATCTACAAAGGCCGCGTCACCCGCGTTCTTCCCGGAATGCAATCTGCGTTTGTGGACATCGGTCTGGAACGCGATGCCTTCCTGTACGTCTCCGACTTTATGGAGTTGGAGGATACAGATGATGTGGATGAAGTCCGTCCGCAGCAGGAACAGCGGCGCCAGCCTCGAGTCGAGGCACAGCCGGTAGTTGAAACTGAAGCCACATCGAGCGAAGCCCAGCCGGAGTTGATTTCCAACTCTGGCGATCAAACGACTCAGTCCGCCGAGCCGCGTGAATCTCATTCTGGTGAACGCAACGAGCGCGGAGGTTGGCGTGGGCGACGACGCCGTGGACGCGGACGTCGCGGAGATCGCAACATGCCGGAGTCGAAGTACGCGCGGCCTGCGGCATCTGAGCCCGCAGCCGACCCGGGCGATTTCGGTCCCCCACCGGGATATGAACCGATCCTGCTCCCTGGGGAATCCATTTCCAAATACCGGCGCAATCAGGCTCCCTCAGCTTCGCAGCCTGCGACTGTTACTGAACAGAATCCCGCCATCGCAGAAACTTTTCCGGACGATGAGCCTGCCTTCGCTCAAGAACCTGAAGCGGTTGTTGAAGCCCGCGGCTTCGCCGATCCCGCCGTCGAAGATGTCGTTGAGGAAACTGCGGTCGAGACCAAGGAACCGGAAGAAGTCCACTCTTACTGGGGGACTGAGCCAGACACACACAAGACTCCGATCGAAGCTGCTTTTGAAGAGACGGTAGAGGAAGTGGAAGAGGAAGACCAACCGGTAGAGAAAGTGACGGCCATCTCCGAGCATCCGGATCACGATTCTGACGCGCCTGTCATGGGCACGATGGCGGAAGAGGAGATCGAGGAAGAAGAAGCCGATCTCGCCCATTACGTCGAAGAACTGGAAGAAGATGACTTCGTCGAGATGGAAGAAGAAACCACAGCCGCCAGCGATTTTCATCACCATGATCACGAGCATGAGATTGCCGCAGTCGGTGAACCGGCTACAGAAACAGTTGTGCCTTTCTCGGCAGATCCAGTTTCGGAAGAGGCAGTAGCTGTCGGGGAGACCGAAGAAGTTGAGGACGAAGCTGCGGAAGAAGAAGAACTGGAAGAGGCGCAAGCCGAAGCCGAAGCCCTGCTCGATGCCGAGGCACGTGGCAACGGTACGGTTGACGCTCGCGTAGAAGTTCGCGCTCCGGAATCAACAGCCGCGTACACGCAACGTGCCCGCCGTCCCGGCTTCGACCGCCGCGGCGGCCAACGTGGACGTCGTGGTGGCGGCCCACGCCGCTTCCGCCGCCGCGACAATCAGCAAGTTCCTCAGATCAGCGATCTCTTGAAAGAAGGTCAGGAAATCTTGGTGCAGATTGCCAAGGAGCCGATCGGCAAAAAGGGCGCGCGTATCACCAGTCACATCGCGCTCCCCGGACGTTTCCTCGTCTACATGCCGACGGTGAACCACACCGGCGTTTCGCGCAAGATTGCTTCGGAAGAAGAACGCCAACGGTTGAAGCGGATCATTATTAGCGAACGTGAAAATGGACATGGTGGTTTTATTGTTCGGACCGCCGCGCAGAATGCTTCGGAAGAAGAGCTGCGCGCTGACATTCGCTTCCTGAAAAATCTGTGGAACGAAATCAAAGGACGCTCCGACGGCGGAAATGCACCGGCCCTGATCTATCACGATCTCAACGTAGTGGAGCGTGTGCTGCGCGACCAAGTCACGTCAGACTTCTCCGTGATCTGGGTCGACAACGAGCAGGAGTACGAACGCATCCTTCGCTTCGCCAACCGCTTCCAACCTGCGCTGGTGAAGAGGGTGAAGCTCTATTCGAAAGAAACGCCGCTGTTTGAGCAATTCGGCTTGAATGAAGAAATCAACAAGGCGCTGAAGTCGAAAGTCTGGCTGAAGAGCGGCGGATACATCGTCATCAATCAAACCGAAGCTTTGGTTGCGATCGACATCAACACCGGCAAATACGTCGGCAAGACAGCGCGTTTGGAAGATACCATCGTCAAAACCAACGTGGATGCAATTAAAGAAATCGTTCGCCAAATCCGCCTGCGTGATCTCGGTGGCATCATCGTTATCGACTTCATCGACATGGATGAACGCCGCAATCGCCAAAAAGTCATGCAGGCCTTGGAAGAGGCATTGCGCAGTGATCGTGCTCCGTCGAAGGCGCTTCAGTTTAATGACTTCGGACTGGTTGCGATTACTCGTAAGCGGGTCAAGCAGTCGCTCGAGCGCACCATCGGTTCGCCTTGTCCCTACTGCACCTCCACCGGTTTCGTGAAATCTGTGACCACGGTCTGCAACGAAATCTATGTGGAGATGCGCAAAATCGCCAAGCATCTTGACCACGCCGATGTCATGCTGCGGGTGAATCCAGAGGTTGCCAAGGTGCTTAAGTCTGGCAACGCACGTCTGCTTACGGAAATGGAAGAGATGACCAAGAAAACCATCATCGTGAAAAGCGATCCGGCGTTGCATCAGGAACAGTTCGACATCAACTAACCATCTGTAATATCAATGAAGCAGGCCGCTCAAATCCGGGCGGCCTTTTTTTTGCCGGTCACGCACTCTGGTGACTCGCCACGCCATTGCCTCAATGCTGAAGTTTGGACCGATAAACTCCCTCAAGCAGTTCGGGCCCCCAAAAAACTCTTCATTTTTTGTATATGAATGCTGCCCCAAAAAGCTCTCTTAAATTGTCCATCCTTGGAGTGGTTTTGATTCTTGTTGGCATGGCTCTTTCCCGGCCTGAACTATCAGTGGTTTCGCGTGCGTAACGGCAGCGGCCCAGGCTATACGTAGCGCCAGGTATTGATCGACACCTGCAAATCCGCCTGTTATCCTTTCATTTTCCCTCTCGTCTAATTGTGCCAGGAACAATTTCACCGTCCAGTCCCATACTTTGATCGACGATTGCAGGAGAACCACATGAAAAAAATGCTGGCGATATGTCTCACAGTTCTGGTTGTCGGACTATTGGTTGGCGCGAGTTCCCCTGATCCCAAACCTCAATACTCGAAAGATGGACACTTGCTCGCACCCGGTGATTTCCGTGAGTGGATTTTTCTCTCCTCCGGCCTCGGCATGAACTACAGCCCGCAGGCCGGGGGGCATGAAATGTTTACCAACGTCTTCGTGCCACAGTGGGCCTATCACGAATTTTTGCAGAGCGGAAAATGGCCCGACAAAACGATGTTTGTGGTGGAAGAGCGCATGGCGCAGACTAAAGGCTCGATCAACAAAGTTGGACACTTTCAGATCGAAGCTGCGGGATACGGCATGGAAGTAAAAGACAGCAGCCGTCCCGACACGTGGACTTATTACAATTTCGATATGGACAGCAAGCAGGCCCAGTCAAATCCCAAGGGTGGCTGCTGGCAATGCCACGAAGACCACGCAGCGGTGGAGCACAGCTTCGTGCAGTTTTATCCCACGCTCAAACCAGTTGCGAAAAAATTCGGGACTTATAACCAAGCGCGCGAGAAAGTTGAGTAGTAGCGCTGTGCAGGATTTGCCAGCGGATCTCAATCAGGTTTGTGATCCGCCTTTGCATCATGGGAAATTATTTTCCCTTTTATGCAGAACATGAGAGTAATATCACCCCGTTATTACTAAAGTTCTATCCCCCTAGTCGATTTCTGTTAACTCACTGATTCCCCTATATTTACACCATATTCTCCAGATTTTTATGGCCCGAATTTACTATTGCGTATTTTCTTCTAAGTCTCGTATTATCTAGAAATTGCGGATTTTGCCAGTGGTGGCGACTGCTGGCACGGTTCGTGCCTCTTAATTTTGAGCATTCAAGTCCGGGGAGCAGGAAGTGACTTTTAGTTTTCGTTCTTTATTTCGGCCCGCCATCATATTTGTTCTGGCCCTGATGCTCCACGTCAGCGGCTTCGCTGCCACCATCAATAACGGACAGTTGACCAGCAAGAGACCCAAGAGCCAAGTGAAGGAAAGCCCCCGGGCCCGCAAGCATTTACGCACATTGGCCCATACGCGCGGACGTAGAACCACTGCCCGTCGCCGCCGTTATTACGAGCGTTTCAATACCAGTTCATTTGCCCAGGACATCACCAATGGTGATGTGACCGACGGCGAAGACCCGGTCGTGCGCCAAGCCGCGGTCGAAGCTCTGGGCAATATGAACGGAACCGTAGTCGCCATCGAGCCAACCAGTGGACGAATCTTGGCCATGGTGAATCAAAAATTGGCTCTGTCAAGCGGCGCGCAACCTTGCTCGACAATTAAGCTCTCGGTTGCACTAGCGGCGCTGAATGAAAAAATCATCACCAAGGACACTCCAGTTTCTCTCGGCGGCCGTTATCGCATGAATTTAACCACCGCCTTAGCGCGCTCCAATAACCAGTACTTCGAAGCCGTGGGTCGGCAGCTTGGTTTTGAGAAGGTCAGCTACTACGCACACCGCTACGGATTAGGCGAGCTGGCCGGTTACAACATCGCAGGTGAGCAGCCGGGAATTTATCCAGAAGATGAGATTTCTTCGAAGCTGGGTGGAGTAGGGAAGATGTGTTCGTTCGGCGAAGGCATCTCGATGACTCCGTTGCAACTGGGCGCTTTAGTTTCGGCCATTGCCAACGGTGGGACAATGTACTACCTCCAGCACCCGAGCACTCCGGAACAGATCGCTGATTTCGAGCCGCGCGTGAAGCGCCGCTTGGATATCGCTCCGCTGATTCCTGAAATTTCCGACGGCATGGCCGCAGCCGTGACCTACGGCACCGCTCGCAGCCTCCGCGTGAACTTCGGGGAAGAAGAAATTCTTGGTAAGACTGGTACCTGCTCACGCGCCGGAACCCGCTTCGGATGGTTCGCTTCTTACGCCAATACTGAAGTAGGCCGCGTAGTCCTGGTTGTTTTCCTCCAGGGCGGACGCCCAACTTATGGGCCCAAGGCGGCAGAGATCACCGGGCGCATCTATCGGAATCTTTACGACCACAACTTCTTCCTGAGCACACCGGCCGACAAAGTCGCCAAAACTGTCAGCAAAGTTCAGGAATAATGCCAGCCTTTAGCGTGCCCCCAGTCAGCATGGTGATGCTGGGGGTACGCAATATTGAGCAGTCTGTTTCCTTTTACCGCGACAAGCTGGGAATCAAAGTTCAGATGCAATTTGAAGGCTTTGCTTTTCTGGACACCGGAACCGTGCGCGTAATCCTCAGCGAAGCCTTGGCCAAGAACTCCGCCAACGTCGCTGGCGCAACTGAAGTCATTTTTACCGTTGAGGATGTTCGCGCCGCTACTGACGCGCTAAAGCAGCAGGGCATCACCTTCTCGCACGAACCGCATCAGGTGAATGGGCCGATGTGGGCGGCGAACTTTCCCGATCCGGATGGCCATTTGCTCACGCTGTTCGGGCCGGAGCGTAAGGCGGCTTAATCGACAAACCAGCCGCTTCTGTAAGCGATCCACCAACTGAGAACAACAATTGGCAGTGTGGCGAGAAGTCCCCACCAGATAGGCAGAACCACGTCTGCTGCGATGCTGAACACCACAATCAGGATCCACATGACCTTCTTTTGCATGGACTCATTTTAGCGCTGAGCTTTTCTTTCCTTCGCCAAACGTATAAAAAGGTGCAATGCAAAGCACGCTCAACGAAATTGCAGAGTCTGTCCAGGCAACGGTGGTTGGGGATGGGGCGACTCAGGTCTCGGGGATTGCCAGCATCAAGACAGCTTCCAGCAAAGATTTGGTGTTTGTCGAGGATGCAGAGAATCTGGAATCAGCTTTAAATTCAGCCGCGGCTGCGGTGATTGCCGGAGAATTTGCCGGCGGATCTGCTTCGAAGAAGCCATTGCTGATTTGTTCTCAGCCGCGTTTGGTCTTTGCGCGCGCCGGGAAAATTCTTTGTCCTGCTCCTGCTCGTGAGGCGAAAATTCATCCCAGTGCAAGCGTGAGTCCATCGGCGAAGCTGGGAAAAAATGTAAGTGTCGATGCGTGTGCCCTCGTAAGCGATGGTACCGAGATTGGCGACAACACCCGGATCGGGGCCAATAATTTCATTGGCGCGAATGTAAAAGTCGGCAGCGATTGTGAACTCTATCCGAATGTGACCATCTACCCGGGCGCTCGACTGGGAAATCGAGTGACCGTCCATGCTGGTGCGGTCCTCGGCAGCGATGGCTTCGGCTATGTGCGCGACAAAACCACCGGTCGATACGAAAAG
>Ga0068859_100003639_pt1 | contig 15707 bp, 12 predicted proteins | sample KBSSwiS22_FD_66585 | JGI IMG/M metagenome (GOLD analysis project Ga0068859, IMG submission 66585) | Switchgrass rhizosphere microbial communities from Kellogg Biological Station, Michigan, USA - KBS Switchgrass S2-2 | ecosystem: Host-associated > Plants > Roots > Rhizosphere > Soil ...
GGTCCCGCCTACGGGGACCCCGGTCTACAACGCGTTCAAGATGTACCGGAACTACGACGGCGCCGGCTCGGCCTTCGGCGAGACGAGCATCGCGGCGTCCGGCCCCGATCCCGACGACGTGGCCGTCTTCGGCGCCACGCGCGCTTCGGACGGCGCCCTCACCCTCATGGTGATCAGCAAGGTGCTCTCGGGCAGCACGCCCGCGACGATCAACCTCGCGAACTTCGCCGCCGGTCCTGCCGCCCACGCCTGGCAGCTCACGGCCGCCAACGTCATCACGCAGCTCGCCGACATCCCGGTGGCGGGAAACAGCCTGTCGCTCTCGCTGCCCTTCCAGAGCATCACGCTCCTGGTGGTCCCGGCCGGGGTGACGCTGCCGTCGATCTCCATCGGCGACGTGTCCGTGGCCGAGGGCGACGGGGGGACGACGAGCGCGGTCTTCACGGTCACGCTTTCCGCGCCCAGCGGGCAGCCGGTGAGCGCGAGCTTCGCCACGGCCGACGGCACCGCCACCGCTGGATTGGACTACGTCCCGGCCACCGGCACCGTCTCCTTCGCGCCCGGCAGCACCGCGCAGCCCGTCTCGGTGGACGTCCTGGGCGATACGGTCTTCGAGGGGGACGAGACCTTCGTGGTGAACCTCACGAACCCGGTCAACGGGACGATCGGCGACGGCCAGGGCGTGGGCACCATCGTGGACGACGACCCGAGCACGGGGTCGCTGTCGAGCAACGAGCTGCACCACGGCTCGGAGCAACGGGCGGACCTGCTCGTGAGGCCGGACTATTACCGGATCGGGCAGAGCCCGCGTGCGTCCTACGAAGTCGTCGTCGACGGCACGTCGGGCGACATCGTGCCCGTCGCGCTGGAGCGGCTGGCCGCCGACGGCGCGACCGTCCTCCAGACCGCCAGCCCCAGCGGGGCGGGGGGCAGCGTGAGCCTGCGCTGGGAGAACGCCACCGCGGCCACGATCGTGAACCAGACGCTGCGCGTGGACGGCAGCTGCGGCGTCTCGTGCGGGGCCGACGACGTGTACCGGATCCGCGCCTTCGAGACCACCTACCGCATCCCGCGCTTCAACAACTCCGGCAGCCAGGTCACGGTGCTGGTGCTGCAGAACCCGTCCGGCGACCCGGTCGCCGGCACCGTGTGGTTCTGGGACATCGCCGGGACGCTGCTCGGCACGCACGGCTTCAGCCTGGCGCCCCGGCAGGCGCTGGTCCTCAACACGGCGGGGGTGCCCGGCGTGGCTTCACATGGCGGGACGATGACCGTCAGCCACGACGGGCGTTACGGTGGCCTGACCGGCAAGACGGTGGCCCTGGAGCCCTCGACGGGCTTCAGCTTCGACTCGCCGATGGTGCCGGTGCCGCGCTAGGCCGGCGCTACTTCTTGCGCGAGGTCCGGCGCCCCGCGGCGCGCCCGCGTCCCCGGGCGACCTTGCTCGTCGTCCGCTTGCGCGCGGCCGCCTTCCGGCCGCTCGCCTTGCGGCCGCTCGTCTTCCGGGCGCTGGCCTTGCGGGAGCTCGTCTTGCGGGAGCCGCGCTTCCGGGCCGCGGGCTTACGCGCGCGGCCCCGTCTCGCCGTGGCCTTCTTCGTCGTGCGGCGACGCGTCCGGGGCCGGGCCTTCGGCGCCGCGGCGGCGGGCGCGGGGGCGCCGCTCCGGACCGCGCCCACGACCTTCTTCGCCGCCGAGCCGACGGCGCCGGCCGCGGTTCCCACGGCGGACCCCACGGCACCCGCGGCCGTCCCCACCGCGGAGCCGACAGCGCCGGCCACGGTGCCCGCGGTGTGGGCCGCCGTGGTGGCCGCGGTGGTCACGCCCGACTTGATCGCGCCCAGCGTCCCCTGATCGTTGTCCGCCATGCTGCCTCCTTTGCCGTAACGCTCGACCCAAACTACCACGTCCGCGCGGGGCCGTGGCCCCGGGTCCGTGTTAGCCTTCCGCGGCCAGTTCGGCCTTTCCCCGGAGGATGCGATGGCTGCGCCGGGCAAGGACACCGTCGAGGGGCTCGTCGCCCGGAAGAGCTACGCGAAGGCCCTGGAGCTGATCCAGGCCCAGCTCGAGCGGCGGCCGCGGGACGACCGGCTGCGGCTCCAGCAGGCCGACGTCCTCATCGCGGCCGGCCGGGAGAAGGAGGCCGCCACCCAGCTCATGGCGCTGGCGGACGAGCAGGCGGCCGAGGGCTTTGCGGCCAAGGCCATCGCGATCCTGAAGCGGATCGAGAAGATCGCGCCCGGTCGCCAGGACGTCGGGGACCGCCTGGCCCACCTCATCCAGGAGAAGGTGCGGCACGCGCCGGGGGCCAGGCCCGCGGCGTCGGCTCCGGCGCAGGAGTTTGGCCTGGAGGAGTTCGATCCCGAGGCGGAGCTACCCGTGGTCCCGCCGGCGGAGGCCGCGCCCGCTCCGCCGGCCGCTACGGCGGACGCCGACGATCTCGAGGGCCTGGACTACATCGCGGCCGCGGAGCCCGCGCCGGCGCCGGCCGAGCAGCGCGCCGCCTTCGTGTCCACGCCGCTCTTCGAGGGGTTCTCGCAGGAGGAGCTGGTGGCGGTCATCCGCGGCCTCAAGCTCCTGACCTTCGCCCCCGGCGACATCCTGGTTGCGGAAGGGGGGCCGGGCGACAGCCTGTTCATCCTGGCCAGCGGATCGGTCAAGGCCTTCGTCCGGAACGCGAAGGGCAATTACGTGAAGGTGAACGAGCTCGGGGAAGGGGCGTTCTTCGGCGAGATCGCGGTGCTGACGGGGAAGCCGCGCACGGCCACCCTCACCGCGGCCGGCCCGTGCGAGGTGCTGGAGCTCGACCGGGCTGCGCTCGACGCGATCACGGCCACCCATCCCCGCGTGCGCGAGATCCTGAAGAAGTTCCACGAGCAGCGCGCGCAGGACACCGTGCAGGCCATGATCCGCAAGCGGGAGTGACTCTACGTCCTTCTCGCAGCTGCGCCGGGGTCGACCCCAAGAGTTGGTTTATGGTGGAGGTGAGGGGGGAAAGCCATGAGCAAGCTCCTGCGGGGCGTCGCCGCGGGCTACGGCGCCAAGAAGCTGGGTGGGGGCTGCTTCTCCACGATCATCATCTTCATCCTGTTGTGGTGGCTGCTCGGCCACTTCGGCGTCTTCCGGTAGCCACCACCGCGCGCGGCCCCCGCCGCGCGTCCCGAGTGTGAGCGCGTCCGCCAGGAGCCGCGTCCAGCTCCTGGGATCCGCCGCCTTTTTCTCGACCGGCGGCGCGGCCATCAAGGCCTGCGCGCTCAGCAACTGGCAGGTGATGAGCCTGCGCGCGGCCATCGCGGCCGCGACCGTGCTGCTCCTCCTGCCCGCGGCCCGCCGCCGCTGGACGGGGCCGGCGCTCGTGGTGGGCGTCCTCTACGCCGCGACCGCGTTCTTCTTCGTCACCTCGAACAAGCTGACCACCGGCGCCAACACGATCTTCCTGCAGTCCAGCTCGCCGCTCTATATCGCGCTGCTCTCGCCGTGGCTCCTGCACGAGCGGGTGAAGCGGCGGGACGTGCTGTTCATGGCCGCGCTGGCGGCCGGGCTGGTTCTCATCTTCCTGGGCACGCAGGCCCCGGTGGCGACGGCGCCGGACCCGGTGCGGGGCAACGTGCTCGGGGCCTTGAGCGGCCTGAGCTGCGGCCTGATGCTGATCGGGCTCCGTTGGCTGGAGCGCGCGGCACCCGGCAGCTCGGCCACCGCGGTGGTCGTGGGCAACACCGCCGCCTTCCTGCTGGGCGCGCTCCATGCATTTCCCGTGGAGGCGCGGGCGGTCGACTGGCTGATCCTCAGTTACCTGGGAATCTTCCAGATCGGGGTGGGTTACGTACTGCTCCTCTCGGCCCTGCGCCATGTGGGTGCGCTGGAGGCCACACTGCTCCTCTTCATCGAGCCCGTGTTGAACCCCCTCTGGACCTGGTTGGTGCACGGCGAGCGTCCGGGCGCCTGGTCTCTGGCCGGAGGGGCACTCATCCTCGCGGCCACGGCGGTCAAGACCTGGTCGGACCTCGCGTCTCCCGTCCCCGCTTCGGCCCGCGTCTCCCGCTCGCCCGTGCCGGCGACCGCCGAACGGGCGGGCGAGAGAGAAGACCACCCCCCCGGCTCCTCCTCCGGGTGAGGGCCTGGCCGGCGGTTCCGCGCTCTACTTCAGGTGCTTCGAGACGAGCTTGGTCATCTCGAACATGCTCACCTGTTTCTTGCCGCCGAAGACGGCCGCGAGCTTGGCGTCCGAGTTGATCATCCGGCGGTTCTTGCTGTCCTGGAGGCCGTTCTTCTTGATGTAGGCCCAGAGCTTCTTGGCCACCTCGGTGCGGGGGAGCGGCTTGCTGCCTACCACCTCGGCCAGGCTGGCATCCGGGTTCAGCGGCTTCATGAACGCCGGGCTGGGCTTGCGCGTCGTCGTCTTCTTCGCCTTTTTCTTTGCTGCCATGACTCTCCTTGTTTAGAGGTTGCTACGGCCTCGACTGTGGGTAACGCGCGGAGCATAGCCCGCGGGGGGGCGTGGAGTCCAGCGCATAGTCGCCATTTTCCAGGGGGAGCGGGCCTATTGGGTCCCCTTGTCGCCGACACGGGTCCAGACCAGGGGCTCGAACTTCCGGAAGTTGAGCACCTGGGTGGCGGCGCCCTTGTCCATGACGAAGATCCACTCTCCCAAACTCCCCGAGAGGACGAAGGCGTTCGGGGCCAGGGGGATGAACTGCCGCAGCTTCTTGGGATCCCGCCCGCCCCAGAGGAGCCCGTCGCGCAGCTCCACCGTGAAGGTCCAGCCGTCGGGGAGCAGTTGGTACGTCCCGACGAAGCTCGGCCAGAGGTCCTTCGAGACCTCCTGCGCGGGAGGGTCCTGCGTCACCACCGAGACGTGCGAGGCCATCATCTTCCATTCCTCGTGGTCGCGCCGATAGGTGTCCGTGACGCGATAGCGCGTGGAGAGACGCTGGCCGAAGACCGTCTCCCACTCGTCGGCCAGGAAGCGGACGACGGCGACGGTGTCGCCCACGTGCTGCACGGTCAGGTCCTGGACGGAGATATCGCCCTTCAGGCCCGCGGGCAGCGGACGCAGCTCCTCGAGGAACTGCTTCTTGCCCATGAGCTGGCCTTCCTCGGTGGTGAGGACCCAGTCGGGATCGGTCACCTCTTCCCAGGCCTTCTTCTCGCCGGCGGTGATCGCGTCCATGAGCTTCTGCTCGGTGGCGCGGAACCAGTGGACGGCCTCCGCCGCCTCCTGGGCTCGAGGGCGCTCCGCGGCGGGGGCGGCGACGGCGGAGAGGACGATCGCGGCCGCGAGGACGGCGGGCCCCGGCCTCACGGCACCACCACGGCGCGATACCGCACCTTTCCTTCCGCCACCCTGTCGTACGCACGCGCGATCTCGTCGAGGCGGTAGGTCTCGGTGACGACCTTCACCTTTCCCGAGGCCACGAGCTGGAGCGCCTCGTAGAGGTGCGCGGGGTCGTTCTGCGACGAGCCGATGATCCGGCCGCGGATCCACATGATCGAGGTCGGCACGGTCAGCGGCTTGGCGTCCACGCCCATGAGGACCACCCGCCCGTCCGGCCGCAGCGCCTGTATGCAGTCGGTCACCGCGTCGAACGAGTTGCTGGTGGCCAGTATGACGTCGGCCCCGCCGGCCTTCTTCAAGGCCGCGCCATCGGCCACCACCGCGTCGGCGCCGAGCTCGCGGAGCTGCTTATCCTTGTCCTTGGAATGGGTCACCGCGGTCGTGTGATGTCCGGTGGCCTTCGCGTACTGGAGGCCGAGGTGACCGAGGCCGCCCACGCCCACCACGGCCACGCGATCGAACGGCTTCGGCTCGGCCAGGCGGAAGCCGCTGTAGACCGTGTACCCGGCGCAGAAGATCGGGGCCGCCTGCTCGTAGGAGAGCCCTTCGGGCAGGAGCACCGTGGCGTCGGCCCAGGCCAGCATGTACTCGGCATGGCTGCCCTGCGTGTCCACGCCCGTGCCGATGGAGTCCGCGCAGAACATCTTCTGCCCGCGCAGGCACCACTCGCACCGCCCGCACGAGCCCTGGACCCAGGGCACGCCCACGCGGTCGCCGACCTTGCGCGTCGTGACCCCGGGCCCGACACCCGCGATCTCGCCCACGGGCTCGTGCCCCAGCGTCCGCGGGAACTGCGTCGGTATCGCGCCGTGCGTGATGTGCACGTCGGTGTAGCACAGCCCGCTGGCCTTGATGCGGATCAGGACCTGGTTCGGCCCCGGCTCGGGGGTCGGGACCTCCTTGACCTCCCACCGCGCGTTGGCGGCGGGCACGACGACGGCTTTCATGAGGCCTCCTCCTCTATTCGACCCATCCCTGCTGATTTAGCCTAACCGCGGCGACGCAGGCAAGCAGGTACCCTCTACGGCCGATACCCCGCCGCCTGCAGCTCGAACAGCTCCGCGTAGCGGCCGCCCGCCGCCAGGAGCTCCTGGTGGGTCCCCGCGGCTTCGATCTGGCCCTCGGCCAGGACCAGGATGCGATCCGCCATCCGTACGCTCGAGAAGCGGTGGGAGATGAGGATCGCCGTCTTGCCCTCGCTCAGCTCCCTGAACCGTTGGAACACCTCGAACTCCGACCGCGCATCGAGCGAGGCCGTCGGCTCGTCCAGGATCAGGACCTGGGCGTCGCGCATGTAGGCGCGCGCGATCGCGATCTTCTGCCACTCGCCGCCCGACAGGTCCACGCCGCCGCGGAACCTCTTGCCGACGATCTGGTCGTATCCCGCGGGCAGGCGCGCGATGACCTCGTCGGCCAGGCTGGCCCGCGCCGCGGCCTCGATCCGCGCGCGGTCGTCACGCGCCTCGATCCGTCCCACCGCGATGTTCTCGGCCGCGGTCAGGTGGTAGCGGACGAAGTCCTGGAAGATGACCCCGATGTTGGAGCGCAGCTCGTTGAGGTCGTACTCGCGCAGGTCGTGGCCGTCGAGGAGGATGCGGCCCTCGTCCGGGTCGTACAGGCGCGCGAGCAGCTTGACCAGGGTGGTCTTTCCGGCGCCGTTCTCGCCCACGAGCGCGAGCACCTCACCGGCGTGCAGGGTAAAGGTGAGGTGCCGGACGGCGAACCGCTCGGCGCCCGGGTAGCGGAAGCCGACGTCCTCGAACGTGAAGCCCTGGCGGATCGGGGCGGGCACCGGCCGCGGATCCGGCGGGGAGACGATCTCGGGGTGGATCTCGAAGAACGAGAAGAGGTCGTCGAGGTACAGGGCCTGGCCGGCCATCTGCGAGAAGCCGATGAGGAGGCCCTCGAGCAGGTTCCGCAACCGGCGAAAAGACCCGGACAGGAAGGTCAGGTCGCCGACCGTGAAGTCGCCGCTCAGCGTCCGCCAGGCGATGAACGCGTAGGCCACGTAATAGCCGACGGTGCCGATGGCGGTGAGCACCCCGCCCCAGCCCGCGCGCCGCGTGGCCAGGCGGCGGTTGTCGGCGTAGAAGGCGTCGGAGAGGGCCCGGTAGCGCTCGATGAGGAACGCGTTGAGGCCGAAGATCTTCACCTCTTTGGCGGTCTCGACGCTGGCGCCCGTCTGGCGGACGTAGTCGAGCTCGCGCCGCTCCGGCGTCCACGCGTAGTTGAGCGAGTAGCTCTGGGCGTTGAAGTGGGCCTCCCCGAGGAAGGCCGGCACCAGGGCCAGCGCGAGCAGCGCGATCAGCCAGGGCGCGTAGACGACGAGCCCCGCGGCGAAGGTCGCGATCGTGATCAGGTCCTGCGCCTGGCCGAACAGCTGCGTGAGGAGCGTCGTGCGGCCCATGGTCTGGCGCCGGGCGCGGTCCAGGCGGTCCTGCAGCTCGCTGTCCTCGAAGTCCTCCAGGTCCAGGGTCGCCGCGTGCTGCATGAGACGGATGCTCGTGGCGTTCGAGAAGCGCTCGGACAGCAGCGCGTCGAACAGGGAGACCAGTCGGCCGAGGACGTCGGAGAGCACGGCCAGCACCAGCTCGATGCCGAGGAGGAGCAGCAGGCGGTCGAGGAGCCCGCCGGCCAGCCATTCGCGGAGCCCGTCATGCGGGTGATGCGCCGCGGCCAGCCGGACCACCTCGTCGATGATCAGCTTGCCGGTGTAGAGCGTCGCCACGGGGAGGAAGGCCCTGGCCAGCCGGCCGGCGAGATTGGCGGAGGTGAGCGCCGGGCTCGTCCGCCAGACGAGCTTCAGGAACGGGCGGAGGTTGCGTAGGGCCCCGAACCTCTCGCGCAGCGCGCGCGGCGGCGGGCCGAGCTGGCCCGCGCGACCGCCCGAACCGGCTCCCGGTGTGGCGCGCCCGCCCATGGAATAGTGCCGCGGCACCCAACCAGGATGGCACGGCTCGAGTCGCCGTCACCGCCGCGCGGCCTCGGCCGCACTACAATCAGGCCCACTGCGACGAGGAGGCTCGATGCGTGTGTGGCGCGCGACACTTCCGGGGGCGATCGCGCTCCTGGCCCTGGCGCCCGCGGCGCCGGACGCACAGGTTCCCGCCCGGCCCGGCCTCGAGGCCTACTTCGCCTCCCGGGAACCGGGCGTGCAGACGGGCGGCGTGCGGATGGTCCCCATCCAGACGCCGCGCGGGACGTTCAAGGTCTGGACCAAGCGCTTCGGCAACAACCCGCGCATCCGGCTGCTGCTCCTCCACGGCGGGCCCGGCGCCACGCACGAGTACTTCGAGGGGTTCGAGAGCTTCCTGCCCGCGGAGGGCATCGAGTTCATCTACTACGATCAGCTCGGCTCGGCCTATTCGGACCAGCCCAGCGACGAGTCGCTGTGGACGACGGAGCGCTTCGTGGACGAGGTCGAGCAGGTGCGCCAGGCCCTGGGCCTCGACCACGACAACTTCTACCTGCTCGGCCATTCCTGGGGCGGCATCCTGGCCACCGAGTACGCCCTGGCCCATCAGGAGCATCTGAAGGGGCTCGTCATCTCGAACATGATGATGAGCATCCCCGACTACAACCGCTACGCGAACGAGGTCCTGGCCGCGGGCATGCCGCCGGAGGTCGTGCGCGAGATCCACGAGATCGAGAAGAGGGGAGAGTACGAGAGCCCGCGCTACATGGAGCTGCTCCTCCCCAACTTCTACGCCCAGCACATCTGCCGGCTGCCCGAGTGGCCCGACGCGGTGAACCGCGCCTTCGCCCGGCTCAACAAGCAGGTGTACGTGCTCATGCAGGGGCCCAGCGAGTTCGGGGCCTCGGGCCGGCTCGAGCGCTGGGACCGCAAGGCCGACCTGCCGCGCATCACGGTGCCGACGCTGGTCATCGGCGCCGGGCACGACACCATGGACCCGGAGCACATGAAGTGGGTAGCCGGCCAGGTCAAGAACGGCCGCTTCCTTCTGTGCAAGGACGGCAGCCACATGGCGATGTGGGACGACCAGCAGGCCTACATGACCGGCCTGGTACGGTTCCTGAAGGACGTGGACGAGGGGCACCGGACCCACTAGAGTTGGCGCCGATGCCCAACCCGCGGGACGCCGCGCCGGGCGGCGATTGACGGCGCGCGGCGTCCTCCGCCGGGCGGGGTGGCTCCTGCCCGGGCTGTTCCTGTTCATCCTGTCCCTGGAGCTCCTCAAGAAGGGCGCGGCGGCAGTGGGGCCGCTGCTGCGCGGGATGGACGTGGGCGGCCTGGCCGGGGCCCTCGGATTCGGGTGGATGATGGCCTGCGTGGTGCTCTCGGGGTCGCCCGTGGCCGCCATCGCCCTGGCCCTGCTGGCCTCGCGGACGCTCACCACGGAGGAGGCCTTCGCGATGATCGGCGGATCGCGGCTCGGCGCCTCCTTCGTGGTGCTCGTGATCGGGATGCTCGACGACCTGCGGAACCGGCGCACCGAGAAGCGCAGCGCGTACATCGGCGTGGCGGCGCTGGTATCCACGGCCGTCGTCTACCTGCCGGCGTTGGGCCTGGGGCTCATGGCCTTGCGGGCCGGGGCCTTCCACGGCCTGCGGCTCGAAGGCCGTGACGTGGGCTCGCTGGTGGCGGCGGTCTATGCGCCGATCACGCGCCTGGCCGCCTCGGTCCTGCCGGCCTGGGTGCTGTTCCTGGCCGGCATCGGTTGCCTGCTCTTCGCCTTCCGGGTGCTGGACCGCGTGTTGCCCGACCTGCAGAGCCGCCCGACCCCGATGAGCCTGGCCGGCCGGGTCACCTACCAGCCCTGGTTCATGTTTGCGGTGGGGCTGGGCGTCACCGCGCTGACGCTCTCGGTGTCGGTCTCCCTGTCGCTTCTCGTCCCGCTGGCAGCGCGGGGATACATCCGCCGCGAGAACGTCGTGCCGTACATCCTGGGCGCGAACATCACGACCTTCATCGACACCCTCTTCGCCGGCGCCGTGGTGGGGCACCCCGACGCCGTGCGCGTGGTCGCCGTGCTCATGACTACCGTGACCGCGCTGTCCTTGCCGATCGTGTTCGGGTTCCCCTACGCGTTCGAGAGGCTGGTGGACGGGATCGCGCGCGGCGCGACGCGCAGCGGGCGATCCGTGGCCGCATTCGTGGCCGTGCTGTTCCTGGTCCCGTTGATCCTGATGCTGCTCTGATCCCCATGCTCGAGCCCGGCGCCGACTGCCTCGTCTACGTGGATCCCGCCCCCCGCGGCGAATGGGCGCTCGCCCTGGCCGCCCTACTGCCCGGCCGGGAGCGGCTGTCCTTCTACCTCCTCGCCACCGAAGATGATGTGCGCGCCGATCCCGGCCTGTTGCAGCGCGCGGCCGCCCGCCTGGCCGGCGCCGGCGCTGTGCGCGAGGTCGTCCGCCCTGGTCCCGCCGAGCGCGCGGTCGTGGCGGAGGCGGCCCAGCGGACGTACGCCCTGCTCGTCGTCCCGCCGGCGGGCCGCAATGCCATCCAGCGCATGCTGAAGGGGTCTCGCGTTGCTACGGTGGTGCGAACGGTACCGGCGCCCGTGCTGATCGCCCGCCGCCCCCCTCCCCGGCTGCAGCGCATCCTGGCTGCCGTATCCGGCGACCGTGCGACGGGCGTGGTGGCCGCCGCCGCCGAGCTGGGTGGCGGCCTCGGCGCAGCGGTGGACCATGTCTACGTGGCCTCGGAGGTGACGCTTCCGTTCGCTCCCGAGGTGCCGCCGGTCGCCGGCGCGGGAGGGCCCGACGGCCTGGCGGCCGTCCGCTCCATCCTCGCGGAGCGCGGCGTGTCCGGATCGCTCCTTGTCCGCGAGGGGCTCGTGGTCGACGAGGTGCTCGACGCTTTCGACAGCGGCGCCTACGACCTCCTCGTCGTCGGCGCCGGATCGGGTGAGCGCGGGCCGTTCGGGAGCGAGGACCTCGCCGAGCGTATCCTGCTCGGCTGTTCGGGCTCGACCCTCGTGGTGCCGCCGGCCGTCGCGCGGGGCCCGCGCACATCCCAACCCGATTAAGACGCTCTCCCGACGCAACTTGACCCTCTCGGCGGCCTGGCGCACTATTTGCCTCAAGCTGGCGTCCCGATGAGCGAAGCGACCGACATCCTACGGTCCTATGTCCGCCTGGTGGAACGCCTTAGCGGGGCGGCCTCGGTGTCGCTCTACGTTCCTCCCGGCGCTGGCGGCGAGCGCGAGATCCTCATCCACGAAGGGCGTGAGCAGCCGGTGCCCGAGCTGGCCGACGAGGCCGCGGCCGCGGAGCTGCACGCCCGCTACAGCGACGTGCAGGAGACCGACGAGGGCACGATGCGGCTGCCCAGCCGGGAGAGCCACGGCGTCCTCTACCGCATCCCGCTGGGATGGGTGCTGGCCAGGGAGGACGGATCCAGTCCGGACCGCCGCAAGCGGGAAGGACGCTCCCGGCAGGAGCTGACGGCCTGGACGGGGCTGCGCTTCGACCCGACGGCTCCGGGCCGCGGCGGCGACGGCCTCCTGCGCTTCCCGACGGCGTCCGACACGCTGAGCGACGACCGCTGGTGGAAGAACTTCCTCGGTGTGGCCGCGGCCTTCGCCGCCCACACGCGCGCCGTCTCCCGCACCCTTTTCGACCAGGTGACGGGGCTGCCCCAGCGGCCGGAGTTCCAGGCCGAGCTGGAGATCGCGCTCGCGGATGCCGTCGACCGGAACCTCCACGCGGTGCTCATCCTGCTCGGCCCGGACAACTTCAGCTGGGTCAACGAGCGGCTGGACCGGCGGTCCGGGGACGTGGTCCTGGGGGAGATCGCCACTGCGCTCCGGGCCAGCCTGCGCAGCCGCGACCACGTGGCCCGATACGGGGGAGCGACGTTCGCCGTGATCCTGTTCGACACCGGGCGCGACGTGGGCCGCACGGTGACCGAGAACCTGATCGCCCGCCTGGACGAGCAGCGGTACCACGGCGGGATCCTGCGCCTGGAGTTCAGCGCCGGGCTGGCGGTGAGCGACGGGACCGAGGCCATCGACGCGCAGGAGATGATCCGCCGCGCGGATCAGGCGTTGAGCGCTGCCCGCCGGGATGAGGCCGGCCGGATCCGGATCTGGGAGCGCGGGTCCGACATCGAGAACGCCGGCAGCCTGGATCGCCTCCAGGGCATCTTCACCGGCGACAAGAACAAGGACTATCGCAACATGCGGCTGCTGATGGACTCGGTGGCCGTGGTGGCCTCGTCCACCGATCCGGCGGAGCTGGCCTCGCGCTTCACGGCGCGGCTCTTCGAGACGCTCCAGGCCCGGCGCGTGGCCGTGGTCGAGAGCGCGCGGGCCGGGTCCTTCGCGGTGCTGGGCGGGTTCGAGCGGTCAGCCGGCGGCACGCGGCCGTTCGAGCTCACGCCGCGGGACCTGGAGGTCCTGGCTCGCAGTTCCCGGGAGGCGCATTTCGTGACGGCCGCCGGCCAGACGGGAGAGCCGCCGCTCTACGCGCTGCCCCTCTTCCTGCAGGACCGCTGGCTGGGCGGCATCGTCCTCGAGGTCCCGTCCCCGTTCGACGATTCGGACCGGCGCTTCCTCGACGCCCTGGCGTCGGGGATGGCGGTGGCCCTCGACCGCGCGCGCCTGCTCGAGCGGGAGCGCGAGCGCCAGCGGGAGGAGAAGGAGCGGCTGGAGGCCGAGGTCAGCGATCTCCGGCGTGTCGTGCACGGCTCCCGCCTGGCCTACCGGTCGGCGGCCATGGAGTCGCTGCTGGCCACCGCGCGCAGGATTGCCCACACGGACACCACCGTGCTCATCACCGGCGAGAGCGGCACCGGCAAGGAGATGTTCGCCCGCACGCTGCACGAGCTCAGCCCCCGCAGCGAGCGCCCGTTGGTGGTCGTGGACTGCGGCGCCATCTCGCCCACGCTCATCGAGAGCGAGCTGTTCGGGCACGAGAAAGGGGCGTTCACCGGCGCGCACACGCGCAAGCCGGGGAGGCTGGCCCGGGCCGACGGCGGCACCGTCTTCCTCGACGAGATCGGCGACCTTCCCCTGGACCTGCAGGGGAAGCTGCTCCGGTTCGTCCAGGAGAAGCAGTTCATCCCGGTGGGGGGCGTGGAGGTGCGCGAGGTGGACGTGCGCATCATCGCCGCCACCAACGCGGACCTGCGCGCGCGGGTGGCCGAGGGCGGCTTCCGCGAGGATCTCTTCCACCGGCTGAACGTCATACGGCTGCACGTCCCGCCCCTGCGCGAGCGCAAGGACGACATCCTGCACCTGGCCACCATCTTCCTGCAGCAGTTCGCCGCGCTCTACCGGCGGCCCGCGCACCATTTCACGGAGCGGGCCATGGCGGCCCTCGCCGCCTACCCCTGGCCCGGCAACGTCCGCGAGTTGCAGAACCTGGTCATGACCTCCGTGCTCTTCTGCGACGGCGCCGAGGTCGACGTCGACGACCTCCAGGGCTTCCAGGCGGCGCTTCTGCCGGTGACCCCGGCGGCGCCGCCAGCCACCTTGGCCCACGCGACAGCCAGCCCACCCCCACCCGCCGTGCCGGGGAGCGAAAGGTTCGACCCCGCCACGCGACTCCGCGAAGCCCTGGCCGGCGAGGTGGCGGCCGCGGTCGCCAACGGCTCGGGCGACCTCAGTCCTCTCGGGAAATGGCTGACCGAGGACCTGGTGTTGGTCGCGGATCGCATGGCCACGGGAGGACTCCGCCGTGGCGCGGCGCTGACGGGTCTGGCCGACACGACCTACCGGCGCCTGCTGAAGGGAGCGGCGGCCAGGAAGGCTTCCGGGAGCTTGCTCCGCTCGGCGACATGGGATCGGGTGACGTCGCTGCTCGAGGATGTCATCCGCGCGCGGCCGAGCGACACCGACGTCTGCCAATGGGCGGAGGCCCGCCTGCTCTCCGCCATTGAATCCGCCGTGGCCGGCGATTCCGGTAAAGCCGCCGCTCTCCTCGGAGTCACGAAGCCCACGTTGATCCGCCGCCGCGCTGAGCGGCTGCGCCAGAAATAATACCGGCGCGCCGAAATAGTTAGCGGGTCGCCCGGGCCCGCGCCGAAATCGAGATGGCGCCGTGCAAAACGGCGCGCCTAATCAGTATACATATCCTACAACTCATTGACCTTGTGTTAGATCGGCCGCGCCGTCACGGCCAACTTCGCTGGCATCGAGGTTGCTATTAAGGGCCACCCGACGAGTGAAAGCGAAGGAACAATGAGCGATACATCAAGCGGCCGACGGTGGCGTCAATGGGCGGTATGGGGCATCGGCCTCCTACTCCTGGCGCCCACCACAGCGATCAACGGCGACAGCGCGCGCAGGGTCCGTAGCTCCCGCGCTCGCGAGATGGCCCGCGGCAAGGGCAACAGCCCCATGGACGTCCTCGTTCGTTTCAAGAGGCTGCCCGGGTCCGCGGAGCGGTCGGCGTTCAAGGGGTTGGGCGGGCAAGAGCGCCGCACCTTGAGCACGTCGTCGCGCTGGGTCTCCGTTCGCCTTCCTGCCAACCGCGTGGCGGCGCTGGCCGACCACGGTCTGGTCGACTTCGTCACGACCGACGAGCCCGTCAGCAACGCAATGGACATCGCTCGCGAGGCGGCCAACCAGCCGGTGGCGCCGGCGCCGGAGAGCGCGCTGAAGGGCGCGGGCGTGACGATCGCGGTCGTCGATTCCGGCGTGGCCTTGCACCCCGACATCCATACCCTGACGGGAGTGGTGGATGTGGTCGGCAACCCGACGCCGACGGTGGCTCCGGCCGAGACGAGCGTCGACCCGTACGGGCACGGCACCCACGTCGCCGGCATCATGGTGGGTCAGGGGACCCTGGCCGGTGGCAGCCTCAAAGGCGTCGCGCCGGAGGCGAGCCTGATCTCGGTGCGGGTCCTGGACGGTAACGGGGCCGGCCAGGCCTCGGACGTGCTGGCCGGGATCCAGTGGATCCAGGACCACCATGCCGAGTACGGCATCCGGGTGGCCAACCTCTCCCTGGGACACCAGATCGTCGAGCCGGCCGCGGACGATCCGCTGGTGCAGGCGGTCGAGGCCCTCTGGGACTCGGGCGTCGTCGTCGTGTGCTCCGCGGGCAACCGCGGCCGTGATGGGCACGTCACGATCACCAGTCCGTGCAACTCGCGGAAGGTGATCACGGTCGGGGCGACCAACGACAGCCGCACCGGATCCATCGAAGACGACAGGATCGCCACGTACTCGTCCCGCGGTCCCACGACCTTCGACCTCATCGCCAAGCCCGACCTCGTCGCTCCCGGCAACCGCATCGTGTCGCTGCGCTCACCGGGCTCCTACATGGACGTGCTCCTGCCGGAGCGCCGGGTGGCCGCGGATCCGGCCATCCCCGAGGTCCAGGACTATTTCGAGATGTCGGGGACCAGCATGGCCTCGCCGATCGTGGCCGCCACCGCGGCCTTGATGATCGAGCAGGAGCCGTC
>Ga0068859_100003643_pt1 | contig 15700 bp, 10 predicted proteins | sample KBSSwiS22_FD_66585 | JGI IMG/M metagenome (GOLD analysis project Ga0068859, IMG submission 66585) | Switchgrass rhizosphere microbial communities from Kellogg Biological Station, Michigan, USA - KBS Switchgrass S2-2 | ecosystem: Host-associated > Plants > Roots > Rhizosphere > Soil ...
CCGCCGCAGGTAGGCCCGCAGCACCGGGACCTTCTCGTCGTCGGCCAGTTCGACGGCCCGGTAGTGCGTCCGCCTGCGCCCGAGCAGCAGGTCCAGCTCGCCGCCGGCGGCCCGCGCGTTGCGCACCCACTGCCCGTGGCCGCGCGGCGAGACGAGGTACTGCCGGCCGTCGAGCGTCAGCAGGTTGACCGGGGTGCGCCGGGGCTCGCCGCTGACCCGGCCGCGGACCTCCAGCACCCGGCTGCCGAGCACGCTGATCCCCGCCCGGGTGAACAGCGCGACGAGCCGGTTGAAGACCTTCCGGGTGAAGACGCCGGGCTCCTGGTAGTGCGGCTTGCCGGTCGACTCGGAGGCGGGCGGGGTCGCGGGGGTCTCGGTCATGTCGGGCTCCTTCGACGTGGTGGCTAACGGCGTTAGCCAGATGATGGGCTAACGCCGTTAGCCACGTCAAGAGCCCCGGCTAACTTTGTTAGCCGGGGCTCAGTCGACGACTCCGCGGAGGCCGGGTCAGGTCGTCGGGCGCAGGCTCATCGGGCCGTAGACCTTCCGGCCGGCATCGTGCAGCGTCACCTGGGTCACGCCGGCGTCGAGCAGCTCGGACCAGGACTCACCGATCCAGGTCTCGGCGTCACCCTGACTGGGGAACGACTCCGACCCGGACGCTCCCGCCACCGTCACCACCGCGCCGTCGTCACCCTCATACCGCCAGGTCCAGCTCACCGCGCGCCTCCTCCCGTCACCCGGCGGCCAGCCGCCGCCACTCCCATCCAACCCATCCGGGCCACCCGCACGCCACGAGAGCCACCGGCGATCCGCGCAGGCCGGCCGGGCCCACTCCGATCCGGGCCGCGTCCGGTCCGACCCGTTGGCAGCGGATCGCCTAGGAAGACGCCACTACCGGCCGATTGGCTACCGTAGGCTCGGCGCCGGCCCACCGGGCTCCGCGGCCGGTCGATCGTCCGGTCGGTGCGCGGAACGGCCGCAGTCCAGTAGCCCAAAGCACAGCGGAGGAAGGTCCACGTGGTCACAACGCTCGCCGAGACGGCGGCCTCGCACAGCGACGGGTTCGCCCCCTGGGTCGTGGCGATCCTCACGTTCGGCTCGATCATCGTCCTCGGCATCGTGCTGACGCTGATGACGCTCGCCGAGCGCAAGCGCCACCCGCACGTCTGACGAGGCCGGCTTAGGGCATCGGCCTGAGTCCTCCGCCGGCCTGGGTCACCCCGCGGGTGTCAGTCACCCTGCCCACCGGTAGGGCCCACCCGGTGGCCGGGTACAGCCGGCCCATGCGGTATCGAGTCTCGGTCTGTCGGGTCTCGGTGCGTCGGGTCGCTCGCCGTGCCCGGGCGCGGGCCGGCCTCGCGGCCCGCCTGATCGCGCTGCTGGTCGGCCTCGACGCCGGCCTGGGGTGGGTGCCGGCCGCCGGGGTCTCCCCCCGGCTGGCGGCGGCCGTCGCCGGCGTCGCGCTGCTCGTCGTCCTCAGCGGCGGCCGTCACGGGCCCGGCGGGAACGACCGCCTCGACCTCGCCTCCGGGCTGGCCCTCGCCGTCACGGTCCTCGCCGCGGCGGGGGCGACGGTCGCTCCAGCCGGCCTGGTGGCCGGTACGGCCGGGTCGGTCTGGCTGGCGTTCGCCCTGCTGGCCGGCGTCGGCATGGTCACGCTGCTGGCCGCCGAGCGCCCCGGCGCCGACCCGGCACCGCCAGGCCCGGTCCACCCGGACTTGGCCGACAGGCCGGCGCGCCGGCCAGTGAGCCTTGTTCGTCTCACCGGGAACTCAGCTGCTCGGGCCCCGGTCGGCGATGACGATGGAAAGGCTCAGTCGAGCGTGAGCTCGTACAGGTAGAGGCCGCCGGACGCGGCGACGGCCAGGCCGCGGCTGTCAGGCAGCCAGGCGCAGTCCCGGGCGGCGCCGTCGAACCGCATCAGCGCGACCCACCGCCAGCCGGCCGTCTCCCAGACGCGCACGCAGCCGTCGCCGCCGGCACTCGCGACGAACGCCCCGTCGGGGCTGACCGAGGCCGCGCGCACGGTGTGGGTGTGGCCCGTGAGCACCGGCCCGGCACGCCAGCCGTCGGTCCACCAGACCCGCAGCGTGTGGTCGGCACCCGCGGAGACGAGGTACCGGCCGTCGGGCGCGACGGCGAGACCGAGGACCTCGTCCCCGTGGCCGGCCAGCGCCGCCAACGGCTCCAGCGTCGTGGTATCCCACACCAGCACGTCGGGCCCGGTGCCGCCGACGGCGACCCAGGAGCCGTCCGGCGCGACGACGCATCCCCGGAACGGGTCCACCGCGGCCTGGCCCGTCGCCGCCGGATCCCCGCGCTCCAACCCGGCGGTCTCCGCCGGCCCGGAGCCGCCGGCCGCGGGCCGCGCCCGCCCGGCGAACGAGGCGAGCCACTCGCCGCTCTGGGTGTCCCACATCCGGGCGACGCCGTCGCGGCAGGCGCCGACCAGCCAGGAGCCGTCCGGCCCAGCGGCATAGCCCAACACCTCACTCGGCGTGCTCAGCACCACCCGGACGGCTCCGCTGACCGGTTCCCACAGGCGGACCCCGCCGTCCCCGGCGGGCAGCGCGACCCAGCTGTCGTCGGGCGCGAGGGCGCTGCCGCGGGTCGGGTTGCGGCGCTCCCCGGCCAGCGCGGCCCCGGGCTCGCCGGTGGCCACGTCCCACCGGACCCCGGTGCCGTCCTCGCTGACCGACACGATCCAGCGCCCGTCGTGGCTGGCGACGCAGGCGCGCATCCCCTCGTCCCGGCCGCCGGCCGGCGCGTCGGGGTCGGCCACGCCGACGTCCCAGACCCGCAGGACCCCGTGCCGCCCGGCGGAGACAAGCCAGGAGGCGTCGGCCGAGATCGCGCAGACGGCGGCCGTCCCGCTCGGGCCAAGCAGCAGGCGGCGCGTGCCGGTCGCCGTGTCCCACAGCCGGATCACGCCGTCGGACGCGGTCGCGGCCAGCTGGCCGCCGTCCGCGGACAGCGCGCAACCGCGGGCCGGGCCGGTGGCGCCCAGGTCGTAGCTGGCGACCATCGTCCGGGCCGCCGGGTCCCAGCGGCGGGCGCTGCCGTCCTCCCCGACGGACGCCAGCCAACGCGGCCCGGAGCAGGCCGCGAGCCGGCGCACCGAGCCGCGGTGCCCACGCAGCTCCCCGGCCCGGTCGCCGGCCGCGGTGAACAGCCGGATCACACCGTCCTCGCAGGCCGCGGCGATCAGCCAGCCGTCCGGGCTGATCGCGCAGTCCCGCAGGTGCCGGCCCGGGGTCACCGGGATCGTCCCGACCGGCTGGCCGTCGGCGGCCCGCCAGCGGCGGACGGTGCCGTCGTCGCCGCAGGTGGCGAACCAGTCCCCTGTCGCGGCGATCGCCGCTCCGCGCACGCTGCCCGCGTGGCCGACCAACTCGTGGCGCGCCGGCCCGCCGGCCGGGTCCCAGACCCGGACGACGCCGTCCTCCCCGCCGGAGACAAGCCAGTCCCCGGCGGGGGCGATCGCGCAGGTGTACACCGGGCTCCGGTGCCCGGTCAGGACGGCGCGGGTGACGCCAGAGGCGGCGTCCCAGATCCGGACGGTGCCATCGGCGCCGGCGGAGGCCAGCCAGTCGCCCGCCGGGGCGATCGCGCAGCTGTCCACCCAGAGCTGGTGACCGGGCAGGACCCGGACCAGGCCGGGGTGCGGCTGGTCCGGCAGGCTCCACCGGTTGACCAGCCGCGGCCCGGTCACCGTCGCGGCGAAGCGGGCCAGCGGCTTAGCCAGCGCGGGGACGCCGTCGAGGCGGCTGACCAGCACGGCGCCCAGCGCCTCCGGCGGCTCGGTCGGGCCGAACAGGTGCGCCGTCTGGCGCAGCATCCGCCGCAGCGCGCGGAACGCCGGGTCATGCGGCGCGAGCTCGCGGGCCAGCGCCAGGTCCGCGTCGACGGCGGCGAGGCCGAGCCCCGGCCGAGCGAGCTTGGCCGCGGTCCACCGCAGGTCCCGCAGCAGCGTCAGTGCCTCGCCCTCTCGGTCGGCGCCGTCCAGATGCCTGGCCAGGTGCGTCCACCCGTAGCCCGCCTCGTCGGGCAGCTCCCACCACGGCGTCACCGCGCCGTCCCCGACCGGGCCGTCCGGCCGCCCGCCGGAGCCGTCCCGTCCGTCAGGGTCGCGCTCGAGGCCGTCGCCCAGGTCGCCCTCGAGGCCGTCGTCGAGGTTCAGCCCCGTCACGCCGACCAGCCGGTCCCGCAGCGCGTCGCACAGCGTGCCGTGCAGCTCCCGCAGCCGGTCGGGGCCGACGCGGACCCGCAGGTAGGAGCGCAGCACGTCCTGGAGCAGGAGGGCCGGCGGGTGGCGGCGGTAGTCAAGCACGAGCGACAGGTCGACGAGCTCCTGGCACAGGTCGTCGACCTCGTCGGGGCTCAGGTCACCGGTCGCGCCCCAGTAGGCCTCCAGGACATACCTGGGAATGTCGACGTCCTCCGGGAAGATCGCGAGCTCCAGGTACCGGTCGAGGCTGTCGCCGGTGAGCAGGCCGAGGCTCGCTGACAGGGTCGCCTCGACGGCTTGGTTGCGGTCCTCCAGCCGGGTGACGTCGAACGCGGTCGGGCCGCGCCTGGCCAGCCGGCGCAGCACCCGGTCGGCGGCGCGGGCCGGCGGCACGCCGTCGCGCACCATCCGCGCGAGCGCCCGGTTGACCAGCCGGAGCAGCACCGGCCAGCTCCCGGTCGCGTCCAGCAGCTGGCGCAGCCGGTCCGCGGGCAACGGCCCGTCCGCCGTCGGCAGGCCCCGGCCGGGCCCGGGGGTCCCGCCAGCCGGCAGCACGGGCGCCGAGCCAGGAGCGGCGAGGTCGAGCACGAGCAGCCGGGCAGCCTCCGCCTCGTCCATCGCCGCGACCTCGATCGTATCGGCGGCGTCGGCGTGCGACGGCAGGTCGCGGATCCGGGTGGTGACCAGCCGGACGCAGCCCTGGCCGCCCTGAAGAAACGGGGCCAGCTGGCCGCGGGTCCACACGTCGTCGACGACGAGCAGCCGGGGCGACGAGCCGAGCAGCTCACCGAGCCGGAAGCCGGCCTGCTCGGGGTCCACCAACGCCGGCCTGACCCCGCAGACGGCCTCACTCAGGTCGTTGATCTTGTTGGCGAGCGTGGCGCCGGCGACGGACTCGCCGAGCGTCACCCACAGCACGCCGCCGGGAAAGGCCCCGGCGATCTCGGGGCGCCGGCACACCTCGGCCGCGAGCGTCGTCTTCCCAAACCCGCCCGACCCGCGCAGCACGACCACGGGCAACCGGTCCGCCTGACCGCCAGGCGGCCGGCCAGCCGCCCCGACGGGGGACGGTCGGTCCGCGGTGCCGGCGGGCGCCAGCAGCCTCACGAGCACCCGGTCGGTGAGGTGAGGCCTGGCGATCATCTGGCCGCGCGGGGACGGCACCATCCACGGCCGGCGCCCGCCCGGGCTCAGGGCGCCCGGTCCGACGAGGCCACCGGGGATCCCGGCCGACACACCCGCGGCCAGACCGGCGGCCGCATCGCCGCCGGTAGCTCCGGTGAGGGCCCCGCTGAGGCCGACGAACAGCAGTGCGGCACCGGCTGCCAGCTGGCCGTCCGCGGGGCCCACCGCGAGATCGCCGGCGACCCCCGTTCCCGCCCGGCCCGCTTCCAGGGCCATGCCAGGCCGGGTCGGCCCCTCGGCGAGCGCGGCGAGCTGGGCGGCCCGCGCGGCGGCCAGTCGGGCGGCCGCCTCCCGCTGGCGGTCACGCAGCTTCACCAGCGCGTCCAGCACGGCCGTCTCCAGCTCGGCGGGTGTCCGGAACGTGGTGGTGATGAGGCCGGCGGCGCGCAGTTCGTCGCGGAACGCCCGCTGCCGCTCGCCGAAGGCGGGGTCGGAGAACTGCTGGATCGGGACGACGGCGTCGTCCGCCAGCAGGAACACCAGCCGGGGAATCCCCGCCTCGGTCGCCGCCGCGAACTCCAGCTCCGTGTAGGACAGGCCGGGGCGTTCCCGCACCGGGGAGCCGTAGCGGAACCCGATCAGCCCGACGTACACGTCGCTCGCGCGGACCTGCGTGGCACAGAATTCCGCCGGCGGCTCGTCCTGGGCGGCGAAGTAGGCCATGTCGGCGGCGAGGTCGCCCGCCCGGGCCACCGCCCGCTCCGCGGCGGCGACAAACGAGACGTCGGACGGGTACTGGCGCAGCTCGGCCGTGTGGCTGAGGAAGACCTTGCGTCGTTCGCCCGTACGCCATTCCCCCATGTGCCACGGCTCCGGGGCTGATCCCCACTGATCCGGAACCATGGTCATATCCGCAAAATACCGCTTCTGGCGCAGGCCGACCGCGCTACGCGGCAGACCCCCGCGGCACCGCCTGGCTCCGCCAAGCCGGACCCCACACCGGACCATCGCGATGGCAACCGGCACCAGCTCTTTCCCAGGGCGGCCGCCCGGGACCGGTTGGGCATCAGGTAGTAAGGACCTCGTGGACAACCCGCAGAGCGCGCCCGCCACGGCCACGGAGGCGCGGGACAACGACGGCGCCACCTTCGCCACCGCCCTGGCGGGGATCGGCGCGACGGCCTTCGCCGGCCTCGAGTCGGTGCCCGAGCCGGACGCGGCCGTCGCCGCCGCCGAGACGGGAGCCGGACGGCGCCGCGCGCTGGCGCTCGACCTGCCGGCGGGCGGGCTCGGTCGGCTGGCCGAGGTCGCCGGCTGGCTGGCCGCGGCGCAGGGGGTGTCGCCGCCCCGCCCGATCAGCCGGGCCAGGGCCGTGCTGCTCGCCGCGGATCACGGCATCGCGGATGCGGGCCTCTACCCGTGGCCCGCCGGCGCCACCGCGCGCCGCATCGCCGCCGTCGCCGCCGGCAGCTCCCCGGTCGCCGTCCTCGCCCGCCGCGCGGGCGTGACCGTGCGAGTCGTCGACATCGCGGTCGCCCCGTCACCGGACACGTCCGCCCCTGCCCCCGCCTCGGCCGCCGGCCTCGAGCCATCGTCGGAACTGCCTGGCGCCAGCTACCGGGTGCGGGCCGGCAACGGGCGGATTGACCAGGACGACGCGCTGACAGTCGCCGAGCTGGATGCGGCGTTCGCCGTGGGCCGACGTCTCGCTGACGAGGAGGTCGACGGCGGGGCCGACCTACTGGTCGCCGGCACGCTCGGCGTCGGCGCCGACACCGCCGCCGCTGTCGTGATCGCGGCGCTGCGGGACCTGGAACCGATCGACGTCGTCGACCGCGGCGACGGGTCGGACGACGACCGCTGGATGCTGCGCACGGCCGCGATCCGCGACGCGCTGCGCCGGGCCAGGCCGTTCGGGGCCGACCCGCGGTCGGTGCTGCGGGTCGCGGGCGGCGCGGACCTGGCCGCGCTCGCCGGCCTGCTCGTCCAGGCGGCGCTGCGGCGGACCCCGGTCATCGTCGACGGGCCGCCCGGCGCCGCCGCCGCCCTAGCCGCCGAGCGGATCGTCCCGGGTGCGCGGGCCTGGTGGCTGATCGGCGCCGACTCCCCCGACCCGGCCGCCGGCATGGCGACGAGCGCGCTCGGCCTCACCCCGCTGGTCGACCTGGGGACCCGCGCCGAGGACGCGACCGGCGCCCTCGCCGCGGCGTCCCTGGTGATCGCTGCCGTGGAGACGGCGGCAGACCTGGAGGCGGCCGCGGCGGCCGCGGCGGCGACCGCCGGGCACCTCAGCATCCCGGACATCACCTGACCGGCCGGCGGAACCAGGAGCGTCGTTGATCCGTCTACGCACCGTCCTGACGGTTCTGGCGACGCTGCCCACCCGGGCTCCGGTGAGCCGGCGCGCGGCCGGCTGGCTGACGACATTCGCGCCGGTCGGCGGCCTGATCCTCGGGCTCCTCACTGGTCTGGTCGTCTTCGCGCTGCGGCTGTGGGCACAGCTGCCCAGCGGACAGGCCCAGCCACTGCTCCCCGCTGCCGGGGGCCTGGCCGTCCTCGCGCTGCTCACCAGCGCCCGCCACCTCGCCGGCCTCGCGGCGGTCACGGACGCGCTGGCCGCCGGCCGCGCCGGCCCGCTCTGGCTCAGCCGGCCGGCGCCAGCCACCGGGCCTGCTGCCGGCGGGCTTCCCGTCGCCGGCTCGCTTCCGGCCGGCACGGTCGGCGGGCTTCCCGTCGGCGCGGGTGCCGGTCCCGAGACGCCCCTGGGCGCCTCCCGGCAGCCGGCTGCCGTCGGCACGGGCGGCGTTCTCGGCCCGGCGGGCACCGCCGCGGTGGTGTTCGTCCCGCTGATCCAGCTGTTCGCGCTGAGTACGGCGATCCTGGCCCACCGCGGCACCGTCACGATCATCGTCGCCTGCCTGGCCAGCCGGCTGTCGCTCACGCTGGCCTGCGCCCGCTGGCACCCCGCCACGGCCGCGCCCCTCGGCCCGCCGCCAACGGCTGCCGAGCCCGGCGCCGAGCCGGCCGCTCGGCGGGTCGTGTTCGCCGCCGTCAGCCCAGCGCGCGCCGGCCTGGCCGCCGCGCTGGCGCTAGTCCTCGCGGCGACCGCCGGCCGCTTCGACTACGACGGCGGCGGCACCGACCGCGCCGTCCGCGCGGTCGTCGCGCTCGCCGTCGCCAGCGCTCTGGGCGTCCTGTCGCGACGAGCGCTCACCCGCCGATTCGCCGGCCTGACCGAACCCGTCCTCGGCGCCGTCATCGAGCTGACCGCCACCCTCGCGATCCTCGCCATGGCCCTGACCGTCCCGCACAGCCTCCGTACCTGACCCAGTTACACCTGTCTCCGCCGTCCTGATCCATCCGGCGTCGATGGCCGTCCGGCGTCAAGGGCCGTCCAAACAGCGATCATGTTCCGTAGGGCAGGGGCTCGTGACCGGCCGCGGGCGGCGGGTCAGGCGGTGGCGCGGTCCTCGGCCAGTTGGATGAGCGTGCGGGCCAGCGCGCCAGTGCCGGCCTTGGGGGTGTAGCCGTAGGGCTCGCCGCCGTTCCAGGACGGGCCGGCGATGTCGAGGTGCGCCCACGGGACGCCGTCGGGGACGAACGTGGCCAGGAAATGGGCGGCGACGAGCATGCCGCCGTCGCGGCTGCCGTTCGTCGGGACGTTCGCGAGGTCGGCGACCGTCGAGTCGAGGCTCTTGCGCAGCTCCGGCGGCATCGGCATCGCCCACACGGCCTCACCGGTGGACTTCGCGGCTGCGGCGACGGCGTCGACGGCGGCGTCCCGGCCCATCAGGCCGGTGGTCCGCTGGCCGAGCGCGGCGATCTGCGCGCCGGTGAGAGTCGCGATGTCGACGACCATCGCCGGCTGCTCCTCGCTGGCCCGCACCAGCGCGTCACCGAGCACGAGCCGGCCCTCGGCGTCGGTGTTGAGCACCTCGACCCGGGTGCCGCCCCGCAGGGTGATCACGTCGCCGGGCCGGATCGCCGTCCCGGACGGCATGTTCTCGGCGCACGCCATCCAGCCGACGATCCTCGCTGGCACCCCGAGGCGCGCGATCGCGACCATCGCGGCGAGCACGGTCGCGGCGCCGGCCATGTCGGTCTTCATCCACTCCATCGACGCCGGCGGCTTGAGCGAGAGGCCACCGGAGTCGAACGTGATGCCCTTGCCGACGAGGGCGAGCGCCACCGGAGCGTCGGCGCCAGCGGTGCCGGGCCACTCGAGCCGGACCAGCCGGGACGGGTTCGTCGAGCCCTGCCCGACGCCGAGCAGGCCGCCGTAGCCGCCGTCCGTGAGCTCCTTCTCGTCGAGGATCTCGACGATCAGCCCGGCGGCGGTGGCCTCCTGCTCGGCGATCTCGGCGAGGCGCGCCGGCGGCAGGTGGCCGGGCGGGGTGTTCACCAGATCGCGGACCAGCCGAACCGCGTCCGTGACCGTGGCAGCGTGCTCGACCGCGGCGCCGGCCTCGGCGACGTCCGCGTCGCCGACCAGGACCACGATCTCCTCGACCGGAGCGAGCCGGCCCTTCGCGGACGTCGTGCGGAAGCTGTCGAAGCTGTAGGCGCCGAGCAGTGAGCCCTCGGCGACGGCGCGCAAAGACTCGGCGGTGGCCGGGCCGCCGGCGAGCGCGAGCGTCGTGGCGACAGTGGTGGAACCGGCGAGAGCACGGGAGGCCGCGCCGGCCGCGCGCCGCAGCGACTCGGCGTCGACCTGGCCGTCGGCGGCCGGGCCGACGCCCACGGCGACCACGCTGCCGGCCGGGATCGCGCCGAGCGTCGCGAACCGGACCACGTCGCCAGCCCGGCCGGTGGCACCGACGTCGGCGAGGACCTCGGCCAGCCGGCCGCCGAGTGCCTCGTCCAGCTCGGCCACCCCGCCGAGGGGCACCGGGCCGTCGTCGCCCGCCGCCGTGGCGATCACCACAGCGTCCACGTCCAGGGATTTCAGCGGCGTCGCGGCGGCGGAGGCGGAGGTCATACCCAAAGCCTAATCAGCGCCGCGACAGCTTTCGGGGCTCCCTCGCCGATCTGGCCGGCCGGGTCGAGCGCCCCAGCCCGCGCCGACAAACCGCGGAAATCCTGGCGTCATCAGCGAGGCACGCGGCGCCGGGGCGGAGGCCGTCCGGTTGCGGCGCTCGCGGGTGCCGGCTCGGCCCGTCCGGCTACGCTGCGGCCCATGGCCGACGCCCCCAGCGCCTCCGGGCTCCTGCGCACCCCGCTGTTCGACCGGCACGTCGACGCCGGCGCCAAGCTGGCGTCGTTCGGCGGCTGGGAGATGCCGATCGAGTACGCCGGCGGCGGGGTGCTCGCCGAGCACCGGGCCGTCCGCGAGGCCGTCGGCGTGTTCGACGTCAGCCACCTCGGCAAGGCCCGGGTGAGCGGCCCGGGCGCGGCTGCCTTCGTCAACGCGACGCTGGCCAACGACCTCGACCGGATCAGCCCCGGGCAGGCGCAGTACACGCTGTGCTGCGACGAGTCCGGCGGCGTCGTCGACGACCTGATCACCTACCTGTACGGCGACGACGACGTCTTCCTCGTCCCGAACGCGGCCAACACCGCCGAGGTCGTGCGCCGGCTGGCGGCCGCGGCGCCCGCGGGAATCGACGTGACCGGCCTGCACGACTCGTACGGGGTGCTCGCCGTGCAGGGCCCCCGGGCGGCGGAGGTGCTCGCCGCGCTGGGGCTGCCGACCGAGGGCGACTACATGAGCTTCCGGGACGCCGAGTGGAAGGGCCGACCGGTGATCGTCTGCCGGTCCGGCTACACCGGGGAGCGCGGCTTCGAGCTGTTGCCGCGCTGGGCGGACACCGTCGAGGTCTGGGACTCGCTGCTCGCGGCGGCGACGAGCCTCGGCGGGCGCGCCTGCGGGCTCGGGGCCCGCGACACTCTGCGCACCGAGATGGGCTACCCGCTGCACGGCCAGGACCTGTCCCTGTCGATCAGCCCAGTGCAGGCGCGCTCCGGCTGGGCTGTCGGCTGGGCCAAGGAGCGCTTCTGGGGCCGGGACGCGCTGCTGGCCGAGCGGACGGCGGGCGCGGCCCGGCTCCTGTGGGGCCTGAAGGCCAGCGACCGGGGCATCCCCCGTCCGCACATGCGGGTGCTCGACTCCGCCGGCGCGGACGTGGGCGAGGTGACCAGCGGCACCTTCTCGCCGACCCTGCGGGTCGGCATCGGCCTCGCGCTGCTTGACCGGAAGGTCTCCGAGGGCGACGAGGTGACCGTCGACGTGCGCGGCCGCCGTTCGACGATGACGGTCGTCCGCCCTCCGTTCGTCGCGTCCTCGCCCAAGTAGGTCGCCCGGACAGGTGGCGCGGCCGGGTGCGGCTGTGCGAGGTTGGTCACGCCGGCCGGGTCGTCACCGGCGCCCGGGCGGCTCGCTCGACCCCGGTTCGCGGGGTGGTCATGCGACGTTGGTCACTCCCGCCACCCGCTCATGGCCGGATCTGCGGCCAGGTCGCGGCCCTGGGTGAGGACGCTGCCGCTCAGGGGCGCGTCGACCCCGGACAAGTCGGTCGGCCGCCTGGCGCTCGGCGCCCGACCAGGAGCGGCGGCCCTCTCGCCGCTGCGCCCCACGTTGTCCGGGCTGTTGCTCTCCCGTGAAAGACTGGGTAGCTGGGGCCGACAGCGGTCCCGCACGGGCAGCCCGGAGCGCACGACGTGATCGCGTCCCGAACGGCCCTGCCGGCTACGAGTAACGAGAAGGGGCCATCGGCGTGGCAGAATCTGCGGCCGGTCCCGTCGACCTTGTCATCCTTGGCGGTGGCAGCGGTGGCTATGCCGCCGCGCTACGCGCAGCGGAGCTCGGGCTGAGCGTCGTCCTCATCGAGAAGGACAAGCTCGGCGGCACGTGCCTGCACCGCGGGTGCATCCCGACCAAGGCGCTGCTGCACTCGGCGGAGATCGTGGACAACATCCACGAGAGTGCGACCTTCGGCGTGCTGTCGACCCTGAACGGGATCGACATGGCCAAGGTCAACGAATACAAGGACTCGGTCGTGGGAGGCCTGTTCAAGGGCCTTTCCGGTCTGGTCAAGGCGCGCGGCATCGAGGTCGTCGCCGGCGAGGGCAAGCTGACCTCCCCGACGACGGTGACCGTGGGCGGGCGGGTCATCGAGGGCCGGAACATCATCCTCGCGACGGGCTCGTACTCGCGGAGCCTGCCCGGTCTGGAGATCGACCACGAGAAGGTCATCACCAGCGAGGACGCGCTGAACCTCGACCGGGTCCCTGGCTCGGTCGCGGTACTCGGCGGTGGCGTCATCGGCTGCGAGTTCGCGTCGGTGTGGCGCTCCTACGGGGCCGACGTCACGATCATCGAGGCGCTGCCGCACCTGGTGCCGCTGGAGGACGAGTCCAGCTCCAAGCTGCTGGAGCGCGGCTTCCGCAAGCGTGGCATCAAGTACAAGCTGAAGACCCGGTTCTCCGGGGTGAAGACGACCGACCACGGCGTCACGGTCTCCCTCGAGGACGGCTCGACGGTCGAGGCCGAGCTGCTGCTCGTCGCGGTCGGCCGGGGCCCGGTCACCCAGGGCATCGGCTACGACGAGGTCGGCGTGGCGATGGAGCGCGGGTTCGTGCTCGTCGACCGCTATCTGCGCACCAACATCCCGAACGTCTTCGCGATCGGCGACATCCGGCCCGGCCTGCAGCTGGCGCACGTCGGCTTCGCCGAGGGCATCTTCGTGGCCGAGCAGATCGCTGGGCTGAACCCGACGCCGGTCGACTACGACAACGTCCCGAAGGTCACGTACTCCTCGCCAGAGGTGGCCTCGGTCGGCCTCACCTCCGAGGTGGCGAAGCAGCGGTTCGGCGCGGACTCGGTCACGTCGGCGACCTACAACCTCGCCGGCAACGGCAAGGCCCAGATCCTGAAGACCGCTGGCGCGGTCACCGTGATCGCGGTCAAGGACGGGCCAGTGGTCGGCGTGCACATGGTCGGGGACCGGGTCGGCGAGCTGATCGCCGAGGCACAGCTGATCACGAACTGGGAGGCGTACCCGTCGGACGTCGCCCAGCTGATCCACCCGCATCCGACGCTGTCGGAGGCGCTGGGCGAGGCGCATCTCGCGCTTGCCGGCAAGCCGCTGCACACGCACGACTAGCGCTGTCCAGGACCTAGCTGTCTGAAGCACCTAGGTCCATCACCCGCAATCAGCCAGGCACCGCCAGCACCCGGTTTCGCGGGTGCCGGCGCCGCGTTTCGCAGGTGCCCGGCCGGACGGCGGACGCCGGCCCGGCCGCGGCGCCGTGCCGCCCAGCAGCCCGCTGGCCCCCGGCCCGCGGACCGCTGGGCGGAGCGACGTCGCGACGGGGCGAGCAGCGCGCGTCGTCGGCCGCCATCGGCGCGCATGGCCCAGATGACACAGGAGTCCCGCAGCAATGTCTGTATCCGTCACGATGCCCCGCCTGGGTGAGAGCGTGTCCGAGGGCACGGTCACCCGGTGGCTCAAGCAGGAGGGCGAGCACGTCGAGGCCGACGAGCCGCTCCTTGAGGTCAGCACGGACAAGGTCGACACCGAGATCCCGGCGCCCGCGTCCGGCGTCCTCTCGTCGATCAAGGTCGCCGAGGACGAGACCGTCGAGGTCGGCGCCGAGCTCGCCGTGATCGAGGACGGCGCCGCGGCACCTGCCCCGGCTCCCGCCGCCGCCGCGCCCGAGCCGGCCGCTCCGGCCCCCGCTCCCGCGGCCCCCGCGCCGGCTCCCACCCCGCCGCCTCCGGCGCCCGCCGCCGCGGCCCCGCCGCCCGCTCCCGTCGCCCCGGCTCCGGCGCCCGCCCCGGCTCCCGTGCCCGCTCCGGCGCCGGCTCCCGTCGCGGCCGCTTCGAACGGCGAGGGCCGTTACGTCACCCCGCTGGTGCGCAAGATGGCCTCCGAGCTGGGTGTCGACCTCGGCACCGTGACTGGCACCGGTCCCGGCGGCCGGATCAGCAAGCAGGACATCATCGACGCGTCCCGGGCCGTCTCCGCGCCCGCTGCTCCGGCGCCGGCCGCCGCGGCCCCGGCAGCGGCTCCGGCCGCGGCCCCGGCGCCCGCGCCCGCGGCGGCGGCGGCAGCCAAGGCTCCGTCCGCCCCGGTTCCAGCGCTGCGTGGCAGGACCGAGAAGCTCTCGCGGCTGCGGTCCGTCATCGCCAAGCGGATGGTCGAGTCGCTGCAGGTCAGCGCCCAGCTCACCACCGTCGTCGAAGCCGACGTCACGAAGATCGCCCGCCTGCGCACGAAGGCGAAGGACGCGTTCTACGCCCGCGAAGGCGTCAAGCTGTCGTTCCTGCCGTTCTTCGCGATCGCCGCCTGCGAGGCGCTGCGCGAGCACCCGGTGTTGAACTCCAGCGTCGACACCAAGGCGGGCACGATCACCTACTACGACGTCGAGCACCTCGGGATCGCGGTCGACACCGAGCGCGGCCTGACCGTGCCGGTCATCCACGCCGCCGGCGACCTGAACCTCGCCGGCATGGCCCGCAAGATCGACGACCTGGCGAAGCGGACCCGCGCCAACCAGGTCTCGCCCGACGAGCTGTCCGGCGGCACGTTCACGCTGACCAACACCGGCAGCCGCGGAGCCCTGTTCGACACCCCGATCCTCAACCAGCCGCAGGTCGGCATCCTCGGCACCGGCACGGTCGTCAAGCGGCCTGCCGTCGTCGAGGACCCGAACCTCGGTGAGGTCATCGCGGTCCGCTCGACGGTCTACCTGGCGCTGACTTACGACCACCGCATCGTCGACGGCGCCGACGCGGCCCGTTTCCTCACCACCGTGAAGGCCCGCCTCGAAGAGGGCGCCTTCGAGGCCGAACTCGGCCTCTGACCCACCCAGGGTCCACCCGCGCAACGGTCGGCCCCCTCCTCGTCCCCGTCGGACGTGGACGGGGCCGACCGCGTCTCGGAGCCGGCCAGGACGGCCCGATTACTGTCCCCGGACTGGCCCGGCTCATGTGCGATCCACAGAGCCGCCACGTTTCCGAGCGTTGCAACGCGGGGACGGCATGGGCGGTCAGCTCGGCTCGTGATCCTCGCCGTCCGGGCTGGCGATCACGACGGTATAGCCGTCGGGGTCCCTCAGCCAGATCTCCCGGTGCGCCGGGCCGTTGCCCTCGCCGCTGGGCGGGTTGCGCATCGGCGGGTGCACCACCGTCGCGCCAAGCCTCCCGGCACGCTCGACGGCCGCGTCGAAGTCGGCGACATCGCCGAACCACAGCACCGTGCCGTTGCCGACCGGCTGGTCCAGCTCGGCGAGCTGGCCGTGGCCGTGCTCGACGTCCCAGCGGTGCAGTTGCAGGACGAGGGTGCCCTCGGCGGTGACGAGCCGCTCATAGTCCTTGCCGCCGTGGTCGGAGCGCAGTCCGAG
>Ga0068859_100003650_pt1 | contig 15685 bp, 12 predicted proteins | sample KBSSwiS22_FD_66585 | JGI IMG/M metagenome (GOLD analysis project Ga0068859, IMG submission 66585) | Switchgrass rhizosphere microbial communities from Kellogg Biological Station, Michigan, USA - KBS Switchgrass S2-2 | ecosystem: Host-associated > Plants > Roots > Rhizosphere > Soil ...
CCCTCGCGGATCGTCGTGAACCCGAGCCCGTTGACGATCCGCTCGACCTGCCGGACCTTGTCCTCGACCCGGCCGCGATCGGTGTCCGTCACCGTGATCGTCGTGGTCAGATAGCCGAACGCAACATGGTCGCCGCCCAGGACCTGAAGCGCCATGTCTGCATCGACCACCTTGTTGTCGGCGTCGCTGTCGAGCAGCTGCGAGGGCTGGTTGTACATGATCTCGCGCAGCAGCGCGGTGATCGACTTTCGCTTGTTGAACCACTGCCGCCGCAGCCTGGTGAGCGCCTTGGTCGCATCGCTCTTGTCGAGCGCGATGAAGCGCGTGACCCAGCGATAGGCGAAATCCTGATGATTGAGTGCGTCGAGGATGCCCGGCCGGCTCATGTTCGGGAAACCGAGCACGGTCAGCATCCGGACATGGGTCTGCCCAAGCCGCGGCTCCAGTCCGCCGGTCAGCGGCGTGTCGGCGAGCAGCGCATCGAGGTAGATCGGGGTGTCCGGGACCGCGACGACATGCGGGCCTGTCGAGATCGTGCCGTGGAGGAAAGTCAGTGTCTCGCTATCGTCGAGCGCGCGGACCTCGGGCATGAAGCTGGAGAAGAGATCGAGCGCGCGGTCGCTTTCGGCCATGAAGGCGGCAAGCGCGCTCCGCCAGTCGCGACCCTTTTCCGCGTCCGGTCGATCAACCAGCGATCGGCCCGCCGCCTCGGCGTTGTCCGCGGTCGGCAGCCAGGTCAGCGCCAGGTGGTAGCGACTTTCATAGTGCTCGCCCTCGCCCAGGAATGCGGCGCGACGCTCCTGATCGATGAGCCACGAGGCGGCCTCGGGAAAGCTGCTGTCGGGATAGGCGGTCGCCTCGCGGCGCTCCGCGTCGAAGAACAGAGCCCAGCCTGAGCCGAACCGTTTCAGCACATTGTTCGCCCGCGCGCAGGCCGAGATCAGTTCGGCTTCGGTGGCGGATTCGAGATCGGGTCCGCGGAACCGGAGAACGCGCAGGAAGCTTCCGTCCTTGTTGAGGACGACGCCGGGCGCGACCAGCGCGGCCCATGGGAGATGATCCGCCAGCCGGTCGGCTCGATAGCGATATTCGGCAAGATTCAGCACGCGAGATAGCCCTTCTGGCGTAGGTGGCGGATGAGCACAGGGGCGAAGTCCGGGTCGCGCCTCGCGGCGAACACGGCGACGCTGTGGCCGACGGCCCAGAGCACGAGGCCGGCCAGCCATTGCTGGAGTCCGAGGCCGACCGCCGCGGCGATGGTGCCGTTGACGATGGCGATCCCGCGCGGCGCGCCGCCAAACAGAATCGGCGACCCGAGGCTCCCGTGGATGGGCGCCTCGAAGCCTTCCAAATGTTGGCCGGTGCCGATCACGCGATCAGCGCTCCGCCGCCGAAGCTGAAGAAGCTGAGGAAGAAGCTCGACGCGGCGAACGCGATCGACAGCCCGAACACGATCTGTATGAGGCGCCGGAAGCCGCCGCTGCTCTCGCCGAACGCCAAAGTGAGACCGGTCACGATGATGACGATGACGGCAACGATCTTCGCGACCGGACCCTGGACCGATTCCAGCACCTGCTGGAGCGGCTGCTCCCAGGGCATGCCCGATCCCGCCGCCTGCGCGGCAGGGGAGATCGCGAGGGTCAGGCCGATGGCGGCGCCGATGAAAAGGCGAGAAGCGTGTGACGGCATCTTGGCAAGCTGCATTATCATTCTCCTTGAGGGTTGAGAGGCGAGAGAAGGTCGGCGAGCGCGTAGCTCTCCGTGTCGGGATCGAGCCCGACGACGCGCGCGATGCTGGCGATGCGGCGCTGGAGGCCGCGGCCCGAGATGAAGACGATGATGTCGATCGCCTCGGCGATCAGCCGGCGCGGGACGGTGATAACCGCCTCCTGCACCAGGCTTTCGATCCGGTAGAGCGCCGATATGGCGCTGTTGGCATGGACGGTGGCGATGCCGCCGGGGTGACCGGTGTTCCAGGCCTTGAGCATGTCGAGTGCTTCGGGACCGCGCACCTCGCCGACGATGATGCGATCGGGACGCAGGCGCAGCGTCGAGCGAACGAGATCGGCCATTGTGACGACGCCCGGTCGCGTACGGAGGGCTACCGTGTCCGCGGCGGGACTTTGCAGTTCGCGCGTGTCCTCGATCAGGATGACGCGCTCGTCGACCCATGCCATTTCGGCGAGGAGCGCATTGGCGAGCGTGGTCTTTCCTGAGCTCGTGCCGCCGGCCACCAAGATGTTGTAGCGCTGGGTGACGCAAGCCTTCAGGCGGTCGGCGGCGACCGGCGCCATGATGCCGTCGGCGACATAGTCGTCTAGGCTGTAAAGGCGCTCGGCGGGCTTGCGGATTGAGAAGCAGGGTGCGGTCGATACAGGCGGTAGCACCCCTTCGAACCGCTCCCCCGCGCGTCCCTCGATATGCGGGGGGAGCTCGGCCGAGACGATCGGCGCGTCACCATGAACCTCCGCCCGAGCATGGGAGGCGACGAGGCGGATGATCCGCTCGACCTGGGCGGCGTCCATCCGCACGCCGGTGTCGGTGCGGCCCTCGCCAAGCCGATCGAGGCGCAGCGCCCCATCGGGATTGACCATGATCTCGATGACGCGAGCATCGGCGAGCGCTTCGGCGATCGACGGCCCCATCGCCGTGCGCAGCATCGCCCGTCTCCGGTCGGCGGAGATACCCGCGCTCACCGGCCGGACTCCGGCGCACCGGCGAACCCGTCGGCGATCGTCCGCCGTCCGGCGGCGATCTGCCGTCCGACCTGTGCGATGAAGGCATCGAACCGTTTGGCGGCGATGGCGCGGCCAGCATGATCGTTCTCGGCGAGCGGGGCCTGGATCGCCAGCTCGTAGCGGACGAACAGCGCCAGCGTTTCGATCTGGATATGCCCGTCGCGCTCGAGCCGGCCGATCGCGGCGGTCAGGCGATCGAGCCGGATGCCAAAGCGATCTTCCAGTTCGGATGCGCCGCGCCGGTTGAGCCAGGCCGTGACGGCGTCGGTCAGAATCGCCGATTTGGACGCGCCCGGCTTTGCGGCCAACGTCTCGAGGCGGTCGCTTACCGGTTTCGGCAGGAACAGCTGATGGCGGATCTTCTCGACCATGGTCAGAGGTCCAGCTGCAGGTCGCCGGGCCGATGCCCGTCCGAACCATCGGCGCCGGCATCGATGGCGTAGACTGTGCGCGCGGTGCCTAGCGCTCGTGCCTGATCCATGGCGCGCTGATCGGCTGCCGCATCGTCGTCATCGGTCGCGAGACCGAGCGGATCGATGCTGAGCGGGTCGGGAGTCAGCGGACCATCGATTTCCTGCCCGGGTTGCCGGGCCTGTTCCAAACCTCCGCTTGCGTCGCCGCTGTCTTCATCTTCTCCGGCGCCGAGACGTACATCAGTGCCGCGCACGGTGCCGGCCCAAACGTCCGGCCGCGCCGTGGGCCGGTCGGCATAGTCGCCAGTCGCCAGCGTCGGTGGTGGCAGCACACGAGCCTTGAAGGTGCTGTCCTCGAAGTAGCGAAGCTTGGTCGCGCGGATCGGCGGTGTGCCGGCGACGAGGACGAGCTCGTCCGTCGCCGGCAGCTGCATCACTTCGCCGGGTGTCAGAAGGGCGCGCGCTGTTTCCTGCCGGCTGACCATGACATGCGCGAGCCAGGGTGCGAGGCGATGCCCGGCATAGTTGCGCATCGCGCGCTGCTCGGTCGCGGTGCCGAGCGCATCGGAAATGCGCTTCGCGGTCCGTTCGTCATTGGTCGCGAAGGCGACGCGGACATGGCAGTTATCGAGTATGGCGTTGTGTTCGCCATAGGCCTTCTCGATCTGGTTGAGGCTCTGCGCGATCAGGAAGGCGCGCACGCCATAGCCGGCGAGAAAGGCGAGGCTGGTCTCGAAGAAGTCCAGGCGACCGAGCGCCGGGAACTCGTCGAGCATCATGAGCAGCTTGTGACGGGCGGCGGCATTGGCGCCGTTCTCGGCGTGCAGATGCTCGGTCAGCCGGCGGCCGATCTGGTTGAGCACGAGGCGGATCAGCGGCTTGGTGCGGCTGATGTCGGAGGGCGGCACGACCAGATAGAGGGAGACTGGCGACTTGCCCTCGACCAGGTCGGCGATCCGCCAGTCGCAGCGCGAGGTCACCATCGCGACGGTCGGATCGCGGTACAGACCGAGGAACGACATGGCCGTCGACAGCACGCCGGAACGTTCGTTCTCTGACTTGTTGAGCACCTCCCGCGCCGCCGATGCGACAACCGGATGGACGATCGGCGCGTCCATCGTGCCGAGGTGATTGGTGGTCATCATCCGCCGCAGCGTGGCGGTGAACGGACGTTGCGGATCGGACAGGAAGGACGCAACGCGGGCGAGTGTCTTGTCTTCTTCGGCGTAGAGGATGTGGAGGATGGCGCCGACGAGCAGCGAGTGGCTGGTCTTCTCCCAGTGATTGCGGCGTTCGAGCGCGCCTTCCGGATCGACCAGGATATCGGCGATGTTCTGGATGTCGCGCACCTCGTCGGTTCCGCGGCGAACCTCAAGCAGGGGATTGTAGCGCGCCGAGCGGGCATCGGTCGGATTGAAGAGCAGGCAATGCGAGAAGCGTTGGCGCCAGCCTGCGGTCAGCTGCCAGTTCTCGCCCTTGATATCGTGGATGACCGCCGAGCCCGGCCAGCCAAGCAGGGTGGGCACGACCAGGCCGACGCCCTTGCCACTGCGCGTTGGGGCGAATGCCATGATGTGCTCGGGACCGTCGTGACGAAGATAGCGTGGCCCCGTGCGGCCGAGAAAGACGCCGGATTCCGTGAGCAGCCCAGCCCTGCGAATGTCGCTTGCATCGGCCCAACGCGCTGAACCGTAGGTGGTGAGGTTGTTTCGCTGGCGCGCACGCCAAAGCGATCCGAAGATCGCGGCGGCGCATCCGACGAGACCGCTGGTCGCGGCGATCGCGCCCGCCTCTTCGAATATCGTCGGCGCATAGGCCTCGAACGAGAACCACCAGCCGAACAGAGCCCACGGCAGGTAGATCGGACGACCGAAGGCAATGAACCATGGCCGACCCAGGTCGGGCTGATTGGCCAGCTCCGCCGCAGCCCATTGAGTGGCAAACCAAACGCCCGCCAGCACGATGCCAAACACGACAATGATCTGTCCGATGAGCAGTTTGGTCGGGGTCATGCGGGCCTCCGCCCGCACGAGAATCAGTCTCTGCGGGCTCGGCCGCTAGATTCGGCGATTTGCTCGCGCGGCGTCAGAGCCTCTCCGGTGCCGCTCGATACTGATCGAGGGAACGGTTGGCGCTGGCCGCTTTCAGACCGACAGTTTGAAGGCGCGATGCGGGCGATGTTCAACCCTCTGGCATCGCCATTTGCGTGATCCTGTGATCAATCTCGCGCTCGCTCTACCTCGTAGTGGTATTACTAGATGGCTAAAGTCCGTAGCCCCGATTGCCACGCGGCAGCGAGCCGATCCTCGTCGCAATTAACCCTTTCGCCGTAAGTCCGCGCATCGCTCAATGCCGAAAGCACAAACTGCTCCATTGCATAGGCTGCTGGGGCATTGGGCCAGGGATGCCGCATCCTGGCTCTCCACTGATGCTCGATTACCTCCTGAGGCACATGGCGATTTAATTCCACAACCCGGCGGTCGACATCCGCTGCCAAACCAATCTTCCAGACCGAAGTGTCACCGAAGCGCACGGCGTAGCTCCAGCAAACGCCTCGCAGCGATCGAGTCACGGTCCCGGTCCACGAAACTGGCACCGGCCCAGTCGTCGGCGCGAAACCCTCATTTGCCAGCGGATCGTCGGCAGCGAAACTGACACCCTTTGGCGAATGGCGGGAAGACACGATTGCTCTGGCACCGGCGATCGTCAGAAAGGTTGATGAACCCGCTTCCGTCAGCCCCCAGATTCCGTCAGTTTCGCGTCTTATTAGACCCGCGCCGAGAAGTTCTTGCCGAGCCCAGCGAGCCTCCTTGTGGAAGCGAGAACCTCCATCCTTCTGCAAGTGTTGCCGGTCTTCTTCACACGCAATTTTTCGCTCGATGAGCCATTCATAAGCTTTTTGCGGCCCGACCGGCCCCCAATCTCGGAGGCAATCGAGCAAGCCGATCATGTACAGGTAGCGCGAGGGGATCGGCCGCGCCGCATCCGGGGTCAGGCGGCCTCGTGGCTCGACCATTGTTCTTCCTCGGCAAGACTCCATCGGTTGCTCGCATCCATCCGTGCCTCAATGCTCTGCAGGGTGGAAGAAAGGTCAGTACGGGCAAAGCGCCGCCCGACTTGATCCGATACAGCCATATAAAGCTCATCAAACTGGAGCGGCCCAACGCAGCGCAGGACTTCCAAGCACGCTGCACTGATCGACTGCCGTCGGGGATCGCCCCAGACCTTGAGGAAGATATATTGGCCCCAACTCACTTGCAGACGGGGGTCGAGCGATGCAAGACCTAGAAACGTCCTTGGCGAGAGATCGGCAGGCAGATGCTCTGAAAGCTCGGAGGTGTGCAGGCCAGCATTCCTTTTTTCCAGTATCGCCACGATACTCTGCAGGAGCGCTGGCTGCTCCGATCGCTTGATCGGCAAGTCACGATCATTGAGCCCCCAAAGTCCAGATCCAAGGCGAATGACGGGATCGCTTGCCGCTATCACCCACCCGTCATTGATGCCACGAATGGCGACCAACCGTTGATATAGCTCTGCGCTGGAAAGCGGTACGCCTGCATGATCTAGCGTCTTCACCATCGCTTGCCGCAGGTCCACACGAGCGCCGCTGTTCGACGCGCCGGAATTGATCCAGACCAGCCGACCGAGCGGTTTGAGCGAACCGTACAGAGTGAGCGCTGCGTTCACGACATATTTGTCGGGGCAGACCCCAAGAGCGATGTCGGTATCAACAAGCGCAGCCGCCAGTTCGCTGGCATGCCATTGCCGGCCAGGAGGGCCTTCGGTCACAAGAGCGCTCGCCTCCTCAGCAAGCGTCATCAGGACATTGGTCTCGAGGCCAAGGTGTCTGGCCAACCCGTAGGTTCCTCGACCCAATACCAACCCGACCTCTGCGGCGGCGCTGTGCACCCGCCGCTCGTCGATTGCTCGGCCGGCGCGCTCGGATGCCAGTACCGCGATCTCGCTAAAGTGAAGGGGGCGGTCTGATTGCTCTAGCACAGCCTCTACAATATGCTCGGCGCCGCGGCCGTAAGCGACCAGGACATCGTTATCGGAGTCACCGGCGAAGTGACAAAGATGTGACGACTTCTCCCAAAGCACGGTTGCAAACTCGCGCGAATTATCAGGAAGGAGCCCCGTCACTAAATGGCGACAGTGAGCGCGAGACCAGTTTTGATCCACAGCTCCCTGCAGCAGCTGACGACCAGAGGTCACCAACTCGAGCCACGTATCCGGATTCATGAACGATAGGTAATCGATGCCCTCTACAGTGACGATCGACACGCGCGAATTGCACATATTCGCGAGGAGGTATCGGATTGTTGGGGCCCGACTTCCGAATCCTTCGAACCAGCTATCCAGAGCCTCAGCACCCATCACGGGGAGCGGGTAGTCACGATCGACGAGCATGGCCGCTAGCTTTTCGGCTAGTAGGTCGTCCCAATATTCCTCCCGGACGATCTGCTTAACCGTCTTGTCCTCTATTTGCCGGACTCGTTCGCGGGTGATCCCATAGCCCTCACCAATATCGGCGAGTGTTTCCGGCTGAGCATTCCATCCCATGCGCCGACGCAGAATGTCTTGTTGGCGATCGGTGAGACGTGAGAGAGTTTGATCGACAAGCGTCAGCAAGGGCTTTTCGATAAGTGCTTGAACGACGGCTTCCTTAGTCTGGACTCCGGCGTTCATAGCTCGGGTCAGCGTGTCAACGAGATCGCGCGCGGATCGGCGGCCAAAGTTTTGCAGCGCGAACAGATCGTCAATCGTGTAGCCTGCCAGGTCCGCGATCGTGCGGATCCCCTGCCGCACGAAGACGTTGCCCAGCCGAACCGTTAGGCCGAACGATTCCAGCTCGAGATCGGCCGCCCATGGCGGGGCATGCTTTGCGATGATGCACGGGTCTTGATCCTGCCCGTGGACCAGCGCATTCAACCGAAAGCGGCCCAATCGCTCGCGCAAGTCTTGGGATAAGCAATCCTCAAACTCGCCGTATGATGCCTCGTCAAAGATCTTCGCTTCGAGCAGGGCCGCCGCGTCGCCACTTTCAGCTCGGACGTAATCGCCAACCCAACCGACAAATGAGGGCAGATCGAACTTGGCAGGTTCGATTGGTGCGGCGACACTATAGCCCCAGCCCTCGAGACCCAGATAGACCGGCTCTTCATCGACAAACCCGACCGCGAATTCGGTGGTTCGGAAGCTACCCGGAAGCGCGTGCCGGCCGCCAGCGGTCAACAACACCTGACCTGGATGCTCGACCGCAATAGCTTCGAAGCTGCGCGCCGTTCGGCGCACAAATCCGCAATGCAGTACAGCAGTGGCTTCACGTTCCGCGCGATTGTCCCAGGCCCTCACCAAATCTTCCAGACTGTGGAAGACGTTGATTTCCCATTCGGCTGTCGGATGCCGAAGCATCAGGAAGGCACGGAGAGCCGTTGACACGTATGCGCTCAGCTTGCCGAGGTTTGCTCAAGGATGGTGTCGAAGTCGATCGGGCCGTTCGCAGCTTGAGCATGCAATTCGCTGACGCCCCAGTCGGCGAGCCGCTCGACCAGCCGGTACACCGTGTTCGTCTCGAGTGCGTCGGGCATCAGTGCCTCGACAGCTGTCTTGATCAACTGGTCGGGATCGAGCGAACCTACATTGAACAAATTCTTTCGATCGACGAGTTCCCCACCGATCGCCCCATGTGCGAGTGCCAGTGTGATCCCAAAGCGGTATCCGTCGATCTTGTCAGCAAAGATTCCCAGTTCTTTGGTAAGCTCGTCCAGCTTGTCGTTGGCGCGGCCCGACAATCCGACGTTGATCAGATCACTGCTGCTCACAGGTAGGCCCTTTCAATCTTGGATTGGGTCTCCGAGACTTCCTCAATTCGGTAAACCGCGCCGATGCGCGATTTGACTGACGCGAGATCGGTCTCAGGGCGGATCTCGCCGCCGTGCACCAACAGGACGAACTGGCTGGTCACCGTCGGCAGATATGCCAGCACGTTGTCGCGGTGCTTGGGATCGAGCCGGGCGAATGGCGTGTCCATCACCACCGGTCCGATAGCCCGACCGGTCCGGTTCAAACCATCAATCAACGACAGGGCGACAATTTGCTCGGCACCAGCGCTGCGAAGCGACACGGTTCGACCAGCGCTGTCCTTGATACTCAGGCCGTAATTGTCGTTGATCGACAGCCCTTGGTAGGCCTTCTGCGTGGTCATCCGCAGAAAGGATTCACTTGCCAGGGCTTCGACCTTGTTGCGCAGTTTGTCGCGTAACGCCTCGACGCTCGATGCGAACGCCTTTTCAAGCTGGGCAGCGATCTTCACTTTCATTGTGCTGCGTTGCGAGCGCGCGGATGCCAAGCCCTCGATCGCTTTCCGCGCCACGGCAAGCTCGTCGTTCGTCTTCTGGATATCCTGTTTGGTGAGCTTGATCGACTCGCCGAGACGGCCCTCCTCCTTTAACTTCTCCGACTGAAGGCCTCGCTTGCGCGCAAGCTCGACGATGCCGCTGCCGTCGATTTGCTCTTCATAGCGCTCGATCTCATTCTCGGCACGTTGCGCTCCCACCTCTTCGATTCTGATGTCGCGATCAATTTCGGCAAGACGTTCGCGGGCGCGGACATTCTTGATGCGACCAAGTGCTGCCAGCTGGGCTGAGATCGACTGAATGTCGCCAGTGCCATCGGAGAGCTGGTCGAGCTGACCCTCTAACTCTCCAAGCTGACGGCCGAGGCGCTCGCGCCGATCGTCTGGATAAGGCTGATGGCAGGTGGGACACTCGCTCGTGTCGAGCAATTTGCGCAGATCCCGAACCTTCGCACCAGTCTCGGCCCGAAGCTTAAGCCCGTCGGTTAGGCGTTGCATTTGCGCCTGCAGAACGCTGCGTTTTACCTCGATCTTGGCGCCAAGCACGTCCTGCCAGGCAATGCCCAGGAGAAGATGGCGCTCGACCCTTTTACGCTTGAGCGTTTCGTTGTGCCCTGCGAGAGCCGACTTCGCGGCATCCAGCGAGGCCTTGAAGGCAAGAACCTGCGCCGCGGCCTCAAGCTCATCGTCGAGCTTCATCCGTTCCGCGCGGGTGGAATCGAGCTTGGACTGAAGTATGGCCAGGTCCGCCTCAAAACTGTCGAGCTTCGACGTCAGCAAACGGGTTTGCTCAGCTTGGCGCTCCAAACCTTGGATTTGCGCCATATCGTGGCTCTGCCGCTTGGTCGCTGCTTTCAGGATCGCGCCAAGTTCGTGGCGGCCATGGGTCAGCGATGGCACGCCAAGGACCTGTTCAATCGCTTCCTTGATCTGCCGACCCTGGTCGCTGCCCTCGATCAGGAGCTCCTCATACTCCTGCAGCAACTCACCATCGAACAGGAAGAACCTGGACACTTGTTCCGGCGCCACCTGATTGACCTCGGCTTCGACCTGGTCGCCGGCGATCACGATGCCGTCGCGAGTGAGATGGATGCCGTGGTCGAAATCGTCGTGACGCGTGGGATTTGTGACGTGCCGTTTGCGGCTGGCGGTCCGCCGCAACTCGTACATTGCGCCTTTCGCCTCGAATGTGAGGAAAACCTCGACATTCCAGTCGTCCTCACGGGCGGCGTCGCTGTTCACGATCTCGCAGACGGAGATCGGGCGCGAGTGCCGTCCGATCGCGCGGCCGTAAAAGCCCCATCTGATCGCGTTCAGCAACGACGTTTTGCCACGCATATTATCGCCGAAGACAATCATGACGTTGCGCTGATCTTCGGTCGGGAACTCAACTTCCACCTCGCCTTTGTATGGCATAAAGTTGCGCGCCGTCAGCCGGTGTAGTTTCATTCTTCCCCCTCCGGCGACGCGCTCTTCACGGCGTCGTCGATCAGCCGCTCCATCGCCGCTGAGGATTGGCTCCGATCGGCATTGAACTGGTGCTTGCGTTGAATGGCGTAGCATTGACGCAAGAGTGTCTCGTCAACGTCGGGAGCGGCTTCCGCACGGATCGCGAGCAGCGTCTGAAGCGCCAGATCCTCATCACTAGACATCGTCTTCCTCCTCCCCGTCCTGTCCAGCGATGTCGTCCGGATCGATGCCCAGCTGGATCGCTATATCTCTCAATTCTGCCCCGGCGGCGCGGTTCAATGCGTGCGTCGCGAATTCCACCGATCGGATCAGCTCAGCACGTAGTAGCCCCATCTGATCAGTATCATCGTCCGCGCTCGTCGGAATGACGATCGCATCGTGAATAACAGCGAGGTCTTTTCCAGGAGCCTGACGTAGAACCCGACCGCGACGCTGGATAAACTGCCGGGGATTTTGCGACGACGCGAGGATAAGCGCATGCGACACCGACGGAATGTCGACACCCTCGTCCAGGCAGCGGATCGAGACGAGAATACCGCCGAATGAACGGAACCAATCCATAGTCGCGTCGCGGTCCCCCGCCATCCCCGAATGATATTCGATCGGGCTCAGGCCGACCTCTCTCAGCGCAATTAGCACGTCGGCGAGTTGGCCTCCGTCTTCGCAATAGACGAGCCAGCTTTGCCCCTTCTCAAAATGCTTGGTCAGCACGCCGACTGCTAAACGGGTTTTCGCAACAGCCTTCTTAGCAATCCGCGCACGCTTGATCAGCATCATCTTGGCACGTTCGCTGACGGGTTTGCGGCCGTTCTCATCGGCCTTCTGCCGCGCCATCTCTAGCCTGATTTCCTTGCTGAGCTTGGACCAGTCGTCGGCTTCGGTAGCGCTGAGATTGAGGGGATGCGGAAAATACTCGTAGTCGACCAGTCTGCCGGCCGCGACGGCGTCGGCGAGAGTGATCGGCGGGGGGACAACCGCTCCGAAATAGTCGAGGATGCGCTGTGTGCCATCGGGGTCGCCATATCGTTTTGGCGTGGCGCTGAGACCTAGCCGGGCACCGGCATCGATTTGAAAAAATCGTGAGTTATTGGCACTCCCAATCTGATGGACCTCGTCGGCAACGACAAGGAGATGATCGCCTTGGACGATACCCGAACGGAATTCGTCGGTGGCGGCGGTCGGCATCAAGGAAATGATAAGCCGCGGACCAAGCGCGTTGTCCGGGTCGGTCATGCTCGTGATCCGGCGGCTGCCTTTCCAGCGATCATGTCCCCCTCCGGCCATCAGTACGACGGCGTCGGGAATCTCCTCTCGCAATTCCTTAGCCCATTGTTCCAGCAACAGGCGGCTCGGGACGAGAACGATGGCTGGCTTTCCATCTGCAAGATGTTCTCTCAGGGCGAGGCTTGCTGAAAACGTCTTCCCGCTGCCCGTCGCGTGTTCAAAGATGCCACGCCTTCCTTGCGCCACCCATCCGTCGATCGCTGTTTGCTGATGGGGCAGCGCGCTACGACGCCGAATGAGGGGTTGCTGAGGTTCCACAATAAGGTCGTCCAATCGCTTTGCCGCATAACGGGCCAGATAGTCTGCCGCTGTCTTGGGGAACTGCGAAATTTCGACGTCGGGGTCGTCCTGATTCCACAGGGCTTCGAAGTGGCTTGAATGACGCTCGACGCGCTTCCGCTCAAGGCCGCCGCGCCAATCGCAAAACACCTCAATGGATTCGAAATTGCCGTGCCGGTGCCAGCCACTCCACGTTTCGTTCGTCGAACCTTTGAAGCTGACACGATTGCGCAAACTATCTTCGAAGATACCGAGCTTCTCATGGTAGATTCCTCGGCGATCGCGACGTTCGGCGAGCCTGAGCTCTAGCACGCCCGTCGCGATGAGAGTGGCAAGCGTGCGTGCACCGAAAGCGGTTTCCGGGTGAGCCATTAGCGCATCAAACTGGGCTATGAGATCGTCGGCCAGCGTCTGTTCGCGGTGCGCATAACCACGCACAATCTGCTCGACGTCGTCGTCGGCAAGATCTGGTGAGCAGATCAGCCTGATCCGTCCGCCGCGGCGCGCGAACTCGATGATCGCAATACCGACCACCACGAAGACGGTAGATCTGAAATAGCCGACCGCGCGGGAGTAGAGCTTTGCATTGCGGAGGCATGGTCGGTAGAATCGATCTACTGGATCATCCTTGAGCGACCGATATTCTGTGCTGAGCTCAAGCGCCGACAGATCACCGAAATAGGGAGCGTCCTCGACACCGTTCGGGTTGGACACAGCTCGCTCCACACCGTCGCGGTGGGGGGCCATGACGTTAGCGCGCCTGGCCGACGAGAAGCTCTTCGTCCGCTAGGTCGAATCTGCCGAGCGAGCCGTCGATATAAGACCGGTCTGCCTCGACCGTCATCCATCGACGTTTGAGCTCTTCCGCGACACTCCCGGTTGTATTTGAACCTCCGAAAGGATCGAACACGATGTCGCCCTCATCGGTGAGGAATTGGATGAAAAACGCAGATAGCGACGATTGCATGCGCGCCGGATGCGCAGGCAAGTCCTTCGACTTGCAGTAAGCTCGGTAAATCGCATCCCATTTCGTGCCCGTAAATTTGAGCAGCGCCTCGGGGAAATGCTGCCCACTGAGGTCGATCACGTTGGGACCAATGGATCCACCATGATCAGTCAAAAATCCTGTCTCAGAAATCACATGGCCAGACGGCCGGGTGCCGGAGTTGTATTTCTGTTTTTTTAGAAGTTGCTTCATGTCCTTGCTATACGGATTCAGGACCTTACGGTTGTCCGCTTTCGGCGTCTGCGTTTTCGATAGCCACCAGACGTGGGTGTAGCTGTCCTTCAAGCGTGAACGCGCGATGTTGACCCAGGCCGCCGGACTGGGGAGGCGCGCGGGATTGTGGCAGATGACATGCTGACAGAGGTGGAGATTCGCTGCTCGTTTGAAGGCGAACAGAGCCTCCAATGGCAGCGTCGACATCACCGGCACACCCGGCTCCCACGCATTGCCGATCTCGATGACGATCGAGCCGTCAGGCGCCAACAGACTCGCCAGTGGTTTTGCTAGAGATTCGATCCAGCGAAGATAGGCGTCACCGGTTTCGTTACCGTACCGTTTCTTGCGCACCAACGGGAATGGCGGCGAGGTGAGTAGTAGATTCGTCTTGCCACGCACGGAATCGAGGAGCGGGCTCTCAAGCGCGTCCTCGATACGTCCGTGAATCATTTGGCCGAGCGCTGTCCGGTAGATGCTTTCTACAGGCTGTTGTTGTCGGTCTTTGCTCCGCGCAGCTTCCGCTTGATCCCGCATTAAGCGCAACGCCCCACTATGAAAAATACGGCGGCACGGACCGCCTCCCCCAGATTGCAAGGAACGCTACAGCAATTGACGTGACGCTCAAAGCTAAACCCCTCCGAGACGGGGATATGATCTTGGCCGCAAAGCAGCGGTTGACAATTTCTCACGAAATCTCGGGACCTGCCCGGCCCCGTCCGAACCGCCAACTGACCCCGTCCGAGCCCATGATACCGGTCGCGGGCTGGCCGATCCGGTTTTCCAGGACCGGGCGCCATGGCACGAGCGTGAATTCCTTCGCGTTCTCGACGAGCGCAAACCGTCCGCTTGCCAGATCGACCCTGCGCGCAACGATGCCGTCGAGGCGATCGCCTACCTTCGCCTCGACGAACGGCTTGCCAAGCTCGCCAGCCAGCTCGGCGCCGGCGCGAAGGAGCTCACGCCGCTGCAGCATCATGATCGCGTTGGCGCGGAATCGAATTCGATCACCATCTACAATCGCGAGTTGCTGCTCAACGAGCCATTGCTGACGGCCGGCCATCGCGGCACGGACCTCACGCCCGAAGCCAGCGTCGCGCACCGCCAACGGCGATTGGGAGGCAAGTTCCCGATCGACCCACGTCGCCGCGTCGGCGTCACGAAGCTGTTCGAGTGGGCGGGCCGACAGTGTCTCGACTTCGACGGGCTGGTCTCGATGACGGCGCGCTTCATACTCGGCGGCACGATCGACATGATCCGCCGGGATCGTCCAGCTTCCGTCCGCCTCGCGCTCGACGCCAGCGCCCGCCCGCCGCATTGCCTCAAGCCGCCGCACATGGGTTTCGGCGAACGCCTGCGTGGCCGAAGGGTCGTGCCGCAGATGAAGGTCGACCGAGTATCGCCCGCCATTCGCCGCCGCCACGTCGGCGACGACCCGGTCGGCGTCCCGAACCTCCAGGCTTCGCGCCGACACCCTGATGATCGCGCCCTCCGGGACCGGCGCAACGGCATCACCGCGCCCGATATCGACATAGTGGGCATGACCATCGATGCCATCGACCACGAGGAAATGGCGGTCGCGATGCTCGTCGGCGAGGCCGCGCGCGATGACTCGGCCGACCACCGGCTCCGGATCCGTTTCCCCGGCCCCGAACAGGCTCCGCCCGATCCAGGGCCGCTGGAGATTTCGCGCTGTCAGCTCGCGCTGCATCGTCCGGATGATGTCGCCCCGTTCGCCGAGCGTGCGTAGCATCCCCTCCAGGTCCTCGGCGAGCTGCCAGCGACCACCACCGGCATTCTCGGCGAGCCCCATGCTCGCGAGCTTTTGCAGACGGCCGGCCCGGAGCGATTGCTGGAACGGGTCACGATCGGCCGACACCACGATCCGGTCGGCATTCATGGAGCGGATCAGGCGCCGGTCGAT
>Ga0068859_100003651_pt1 | contig 15682 bp, 8 predicted proteins | sample KBSSwiS22_FD_66585 | JGI IMG/M metagenome (GOLD analysis project Ga0068859, IMG submission 66585) | Switchgrass rhizosphere microbial communities from Kellogg Biological Station, Michigan, USA - KBS Switchgrass S2-2 | ecosystem: Host-associated > Plants > Roots > Rhizosphere > Soil ...
TTCTATGGTCGCCAAAATCGAACCATTAATGACCGTCGATGATCTCGACGCGATGCCCGAAGACGGCAATCGTTACGAGGTCATAGAAGGAGAACTTTTTGTGTCCTGCGCGCCCGGCCTACCGCACCAACTTGTGACAGCCAACATGGTCCATCAACTGATGACTTATCTCGACGATAATCCGATCGGTAGAGTCTTACCCACGCCGGGTTTGATCTTGAGTAAATACAGCGGTGTGATTCCCGATCTGGTTTTCTACAGCCACGCACGCGGAAAAGAAATCATCGCGAACGATCGTTTGAATGCTGCTCCGGAAATCGTTATCGAGATTCTTTGCCCCGGCCGCGAGAACATTTCGCGCGACCGAATCGCCAAGCGTCAGCTCTACGCAAAGCATTCCGTCAGCGAATACTGGATCGTCGATTCTGAAAATCGTGTCGCTGAAGTTTATCGGCTGACAAATCAGAGTTTGGAATTGGTGACCGTGCTGAGAGAAGATGACGAACTCACTTCCCCTTCACTCCCTGGTTTTACCTGTCCGTTATCAAAGATATTCGAAGCCTGATTCGTGACTGAACTAATTTAATGGCCCAGAGAAAAGATTATGAGATTTGTTAAGAAGATTCTGTGCATCGGCGTGATGCTAAACATGATGGTTTTCGCTTATAGCCAAAAAAGAATCGGTCAGACGGACGATCCGCTGGGCGCAAAGATCCGCCGCTTCGCGCCCACAGTTTTGACAGCCAATACTGCGCGGCTTTCGCCAAACGATCGTAAAGCGCTGCAAAAGATTATCGCGGCCGCTAAACTCTATGACACGCTTTACCTGCGCCAAATTTGGAGCGGCAACGAAGCGCTTTTGGCAAAGTTGCAGGCCGACAAAAGTGTTTTGGGCCGGCAGCGGCTCCACTATTTCATGATCAATAAAGGACCATGGTCGCAGCTCGATGACCATGAGAGATTTATCGAAGGTGTTCCGCCACGTCCGCCGGCGGCAAACTTTTATCCGGAAGACATGACCAAGGACGAGTTCAACACCTGGTTGAATTCGCTATCAGCGGACGAGAAAGAAAAGGCGACCGGATACTTCTATACAATTCGTCGCGATCCGAATGGGAAACTCAAGCCCGTGCCGTATAGCGAAGAATATCGAGAATTTCTCGAGCCCGCCGCCAAACTTCTGCGCGAAGCTGCCGCGCTGACGACGAACGCGACCCTGAAGGATTTTCTCAACAAGCGTGCAGCGGCGTTTCTCTCAAACGACTATTACGACAGTGACGTAGCCTGGATGGATCTGGATTCACCCATCGATCTCACCATCGGTCCATATGAAACTTACGAGGACGAGCTCTTCGGATACAAAGCGGCTTTCGAAGCCTACGTGACGCTGCGCGACGACGTCGAAACCGCCAAGCTGAAGAAGTTCAGCGCGTATCTGCAGGAACTCGAAGACCATCTGCCGATCGATGCGAAGTATCGCAATCCAAAGCTGGGCGCGGCCTCGCCAATTCGCGTCGTCAATGAGGTTTTCAGTTCCGGCGAAGGCAACACGGGCGTGCAAACTGCCGCTTTCAACCTGCCCAACGATGAACGCGTCGTAAAGGAAAAAGGCTCAAAGCGAATCATGCTGAAGAACGTTCAGGACGCTAAATTCAACAAGACTTTGGTGCCCATCTCCCGTGTGGTTCTCTCCACAGCTCAACAGCGAAGCCTTTCATTCGACGCATTCTTCACGCACATTCTGACTCATGAACTGATGCACGGACTCGGCCCGCACAACATCAACGTTAACGGCGAGCAAACAACCGTGCGAAAGCAATTGAAAGAACTCTACTCGGCGATCGAAGAAGCCAAGGCCGACATCACCGGTCTTTGGGCTCTGCAGTATTTGATCGACAAAGGCGTCGTACCCAACACTATGCAGCGCACGCTTTACACCACGTACCTTGCCAGCATGTTTCGCTCAGTTCGGTTTGGGATCAACGAAGCTCACGGACGCGGCGTGGCCATGCAATTCAATTATCTGACCGATGAAGGGGCCATTAAATACGATGAGAGCACCGGCAAATTCAGCGTTGACGATGCGAAGATCAGGGACGCGGTGCGAAAGCTGACTACCGAACTCTTAACGATCGAAGCGGAAGGCTCGTACGAGAAAGCCCGAGCCATCCTGGTTAAGTACGCCGTGATTCGCCCGGCCATGAAGAGCGCGTTCGATAAGTTAAAGGATGTGCCGGTGGATATCGAGCCGATCTTTCCGCTGGCAAAGTAATCCTGGAGTGCGGCGACTAGTCGCCGCTTTTAAAGCGCTGACAAGTCAGCGCACTCCAAATTTAGAACAGCGAACCCTGCGGTTCCTCATCATCCGGCTCGACCGACTCAACCAATCGCGGATAGGTCTCGATCAACTTCGCCGGGCCCGGCACGCGGGCCTCTTCCAACTGCGCAAGAATCTCAAAGGCGTTCACCAGGCTCTGCCCGCGCGCGTGATTATTCGTGATTACGAAAGTCTGCTTTGCTTTGTCGGCGACTTGCTTGATCCGCTCGACCCAGGGATCCAGTTCATCGTTTGAGTAAAGATAATCGTAACGCTCGAGTACGTTCGCTTCTTCACGAAACCAGTTCTGGTAATTTCGACCGTGCAAGCGCACGTAGCCAATTGCTGAAGTGACTTCTGCCGACGGTTTGATCGAGTTCGCGAACTGAGGCTGGTCGATGTCACACAAGCCGACTTCCAGATCTTCCAGCGTCTGCAATATTCGCGGATTGTTCCAGGATTCGTGCCTCAGTTCCACGACCAGAGGATAGTCCTTAAACCGCGTCACCAGTTGATCGAGATACCCCCGTTCATCGCGTTCGTTTTTGAATGACCAGGGAAACTGGATCAGGACCGCGCCCAGCTTTCCGGCCTCCATCAATGGATCGACTCCTTCACGAAACGCTTCTTCGTCCTCGTCTTTCGGACCTGCGCGCTGGTGGGTGAAAACCTTGTGCAGTTTTGCTGTGAAGATGAAGTTTGGATTGTGGGCCGTGCGTTCCAGCCACGCCCGAGTTGTCTCAGGTTTGGGCGGGTGGTAGAAGCTGCTGTTGATTTCGACGACGTCGAAATACTTTGCGACCAGCGCCAGCGTGTCGAACTTTGAACCTGCTCCCTCGGGATAGACGCGACCACGCCAATCAGCGTAAGACCATCCGGCCGGGCCTACATGAATGTCGCGATGCGCAGGCATTGGGGGATTGTGTCGGACAGATCCGACTTTGTCGACGCCCTTTGGCTGATAGAATCGCGGCCGATCAGGAAGAGCTCGTCAGTGAGACGATTGTGAAGGCTACGCCTCAGCTGTAGATCCGGTAGCCTCCAAAATATTTTCATCTTTGCCGGTGAGCCGGAGGCTTACCGCAGTGGGCTGCGGCAAAGCTCGCAAGACTCCAGGGAGCGGTACTATTGAGCACTCGCCGCAAACTGCTGAAGCGATTTTTTGAGGCATGTTGCGACGCTGTCAGGTTGGAGCCTCGACGCGGCCAGCTGCCCTTCCTCATCCGAAAACTTCGCCGCCGACGCCAACTCGGACGAATCCAAACGCCACCTCGCGGCGGGATTGGTTTCCAGCCCGTTGAGCTGATTCATCAAGTCACTGAGATCGCGCCGCGCAATCTTCGGTCGCACAACCGTTTCCGCCCAGGAATAATACGGATAATCGATTCGATAGGCCCAACCGCCTTCAAGCGGTGTGGCGATCAGGAACAACTCACCGTGCGCATTATGAGAAATCGCGGTGAACGGAACTGAATGCTGCTTCGGATCGAATCCAGAAAGTCCGAAAACTTCTCTGGCCAGAGTTACTACCGACAATTTCGCGTCGTCGATCTCTTCAACGCGTGATGTGCCTTTTGCGAAACTGTCGAGTGCGGCTTCGATTCGCTGCCACTGGCTGCGCCATAGCTCCTCATAGTTGTCAGTGTTGCTGATTACGTCTTCGACGTGTGGCAGAACCAAAACGTAGCTTTCGGCCTCATCCAGCACCGGCGCTCCGGCAAGCCTGGCAGCCAGTGGCGAGCCTGATTTGTCGATCGGCGAATCGGATCCTTGAATCACGATGCTGGCGCGCACGCCGTCAACTGAACTTAGCTCTGAGAAATCACCCGCCTCTGCCGCCGCGATCAATTTTGATCGCAAGGACAAAGCGCGTTCACCAGTCAACATCGTCCACACGGACAAGATGCCGTCGGTGTCGAAATGATTGTTGGTCACCAGATCGATGTTGCGCGTAAGTTCCTGACGGTTAGGCGCCGCCACTATATTCAAAACAATTTCGGTTGAAGTGTCCGCCTTCACTGACTTCGGAGTTTCATTCCCTTTCCAATGCGAAAAGTGAATGGCGTTAGCCACCGTGCCGTCGACTGAAAGCTTTGGCACATTCGCAATAGCATCGCTGTAGAATTCAAATTTCATTTTCGAAAGTCCCTGAGTGAGAGTATATCGTTAACGTTCCCGTTTCACTGCGGAAAACGGACTTCCTTCAACAACTCCTGAAACCGCGGGTCGTCACGCAACGAGTCAACGGATGGGTCAGCTTTCATCCACGCCGGATAATAGAGCCGTTCTTCGTAGGTTCGGTTCAGTTCCGCGAATGCCTTGTCTTTTTCACCGAGCTCAGCGAAATAGACAGCCGCATAAAACGGAAAGTAATGTTTTGTCGGGCGGCCGGCGCCAGTCATCATTTTCAGGTACGCGTGCCAACCGCCTTTGACAAAGCTCTCCCTGATCAAGGCTGCGTATTGCGGTTCGCCGTTGCCTTCAAAAAAGCGGGCAAATTCCTCGACATGGCCGGAATAGTTTTTGGTTTTCAGGTAGACTCGGGAAAGACTGCGGTGAGCTGACGGAAAGCTCTCATCCAGCTCAATTGTCTTCTTCAACTGGGTGACGCTCGCGTCGTATTTTCGAGCGAAGAACAGGCTCTCACCGTACATCCGGTTGGTGCCCAGCGAAAGCGGCTCCAATTGCAGCGCTGTTTGAAATTCGCGCTCAGCAGGTTCGTTTCGACCGAGATTCGAAAGGAGGGTGCCATAGAATTCGTGCGCGGTGGCGTTATTTGGCTCGAGTTCAATGGCCTGCTTGAAGTAACGTTCTGCCGCGACCAAATCATAATCGTAGTACTCGGCTGTGTGTCCAAGTGCGAGGTAAGGATCAGCCAGTGATCCATCCAGGGAAATCGCCGTGAGCGCCGCGTCTTTTGCTTTCGGCATTACGTCACGCGAAGGCGCGCCGCCGAACGCCGATACCAGGGAATAACCATTGGCCAGGCCGGCGAAGGCCAAGGCAAACTTACTATCGGCGACGATGGCCTGTTGAAAGTAGTCCACAGCTTTTTGCAGGTCTCGAGCCGTCCGCTTGTTCCAATAGAACCGTCCTTTCAAATACAGCTGATAGGCTTCCGGATTCGCCGTATATGTTTTTGCCAGCTTCGCCTGGTCCACACCTGACAGTTTGTTCCTGAGTTTATTCGAAACATCACGGGCAATCTCGGTCTGCAACGAAATAAGGTCGGCCTGCTTGCGAGTGTACTGCTCGCTCCAAATGACATTTTCGGTCTGGGTGTCGACCAGCTCCAAACTCAGGACTAGTTGATCGCCCCTTTGGGAGACGCGGCCATTCAAGACTGCCTGAACGTTCAACTCAATGCCGATCTTTTTCGGGTCGCTGGATTTTCCTTTGTATCGGAAGACCGACGAACGCGCCTTTACACTCAGATTCGTCAGCTGCGACAAACTGCTGATCAGCGTTTCCGTCATCCCGTCCGAAAGATATTCAACGTCCTGATTGCCGCTTTCGTTCACAAACGGCATCACAGCAACCGACGTGATTTCTAAGTTCGCGCGCCGCCCTCGGCGATAAATGGTGAAGGCCACAATGCCGGCGACGACCAGAACGATAAGACTAAGCGCCGCCAAGAGTTTGTGCTGCTTGATTCCAGTGATGACATATTCAGCGCTGGAGGCTCGGGTCGGAAGCGAAGAGGCCGGCGGGCCGACTGTCGGGTCGAAGCTTTGGCTGCCTGCGCTCGCCGGGTCGGCCGCGCCTGAGTTCGTCGTTTTTGAAGGCGGCGGCGCGGTCGTTGCGATCCCTGGTCCCGCTAGTTCGCGTCGCAGTCCTTTCAACTCGATCGCAACTTCCCTAATCGATTGATACCGTTCGTCCGGGTCTTTCGCGAGGCAGCGCCGCACGATCCGCTGTAATTCCGGCGGGGCCAGAGGATTTACATCAGCCAGGTTCGGCGCCGGCTCGTAAATGACCATGTGTAATGACTTGATGGTTGAGTCGCCCTCGAATGGCTTCTTGCCGGTGGCCGCCTCAAACAGAATGCAACCGAACGAAAAAATGTCTGAACGCTGATCGATCTCGTTCGTTTTACCCTGAGCTTGTTCTGGTGACATGTAGCCAACCGTGCCCATAATTGCGCCCGGCGTTGAATGCTGCTGCATCATGACGGTGGCCACTTCGCTCGAATCATTGCCGCGCATTGGTTTTTGTTCGATCAGTTTCGCCAGTCCGAAATCGAGAGTTTTCGCGTGGCCATCGCGCGTGATCATAATGTTGTCGGGCTTCAAATCGCGGTGGACGATCCCTGCGGCATGCGCTTTCGCCAACCCTTCCGCGACGTACTGTAGATAACGCAGCAGCTTCTTTAATTCGACTTGCTCCTGGTGAATCTTCTCGCGCAGCGTACTGCCATCGATAAACTCCATGGCAATGAAGTTCACCCCATCGGTCTCGCCGATTTCATAGATGGTTGCGATGTTTGGGTGATTGAGCGCGGCTGTTGACTTCGCTTCTCGCATGAAGCGCGCCATGCGATCACGATTCGCTGCCAGATCAGCGGGAAGAATCTTGAGCGCAACTTTGCGATCGAGTTTCGTATCCTGGGCCAGATAAACCTCGCCCATACCGCCGGCGCCGACCTTCGAGACGATCGTGTAGTGTGCGAGTTTGGTGCCGGCGGCAAGCGTCATTTTTCCCGGGTCATCTCGCCATCTCTCGTCAAAAGTCCTAACGACGGATCAGAATCAATATACCTGCCACGATGCCCAGTATTCCCAGACCCATCGTGACTGTGGAAGAAACTTTGATGTTGAGCAAGGGCAACAGCCCGGTGAGAATCAACCAGAGACCAAGCAAGAGCATTCCCAGATTTCTTCCTGCCACACTATTTGTTAGCGCCATGCCTTATCCTCCTTAAGTACTATCACAATCCAGAAAGCTACTTTCCCTGACCAATGCAAAAAAGTTGGTCTTTGCCGCGGAGAAACAGGTCGCCTCCGGCGATTACGGGCGTCGCAATGAACACCTGATCGGTGAGCGTGTTGGTTGCGATGACTTCGAACTTCTCGCCCATTTTAAGCACCACCACGTCCCCATCTTCAGTCGCCAGGTAAAGCTTGCCGTTGGCGCCGACCGGCGAGGCCTTAAAGTTGTACGGCTTCGGGAGGCGAACCTGCGCAAAATGTGGCTCGCCGGTGGTGGCATTGAATGCGCTAAGCAAGCCGTTGTCCGTCAGGACGTAGAGTTTGTTGTCGTGCAGCACCGGTGACGTGGTGTAGGCCAGTCCGCGCGTCTGGCTCCAAAGGATTGAGTCGGTGCCGGTGAGGTCACCTTCCCGTCCCAGCTTGATCGCCATCAAGCGCGGATCGCGGTAGCCGCTCATCACATAGATGACGCCGTTTTGATGGACGGGCATGGGAATGGCATTCGCTCCCAGGCCGGCTGCTTCCCAGAGCAACTTGCCGTCTTCAGCGTCGTAGCTGCGAACTTTCTTACTGGCCGCCACAACGATTTGGCGACGTCCCGCGTATTCGATAGCCAGCGGCGTGCTCCACGAACTGCCTTCGTCCCGCGTGACGCGCCACAGTTCTTTGCCGTTGCGCTTGTCGAGGGCCACCATGAACGAGCCGGCTTCATGATCGTAAACCAGAAAAAGACGGTTGCCGTCGAGGAATGGCGCACTGCCTTCACCAAACGCCAACCTCATCTTCATCTGTACGCCTAAATCTTTTTCCCAGATCAGCTTTCCGTTGAAGTCGTAAGCGTAGATCCCGCGGGATCCAAAAAAGGCGTAGACGTATTTGCCGTCAGTGACTGGCGAGTTTGAAGCGAAACTGCCATACACTCGGTGGTAACCTTCATGGGGGGTCGCGACCCTGGCCGTCTTTTGCCAGAGGATTTTTCCCGTCTTGCGATCTAAACAAAGTACTTCAAACCTCTGCTCGGCCTGTGGTCCGGTGTCGCCTCCGGGTCCTCGGCCGCGTCGCGCCTCGCCCTGGCCGGTCGCAGGTGTTTGAGTCGCCGGTGGTGTGGGCGTTGGCACCGCGGGCGCAGGTTTTCCGGTTGGGATTGCAGTAGTTAAGAAAATTCGATCGCCCCAGATGACCGGCGTCGAATGGCCCTTTCCGGGAATCTCCGTCTTCCACTTGATGTTGTTCGTGTCATTCCAGTTGGTCGGCGCGTCGCCGCGGGCCATGCCGTTAAAGAAGGGCCCGCGCCATTGCGGCCAATGCGCTTGATCAGGCGTTTGAGCCGTGACCGATACATAAGCCAGAAACAAAACAATTGTCAGCCAAACTGCTTTGACGCTCTCTCTCATCTGTTGCTCCTCCGCCGATTCGTTACTTATTGTTCACGATTCGAATTTCTTACGCCAGCTCAACTCTATTTATGTTTGTCCGCAGATTACGCAGATTTCACAGATTAAGAAAGCACCTTACGTTCTGCGCCTCAATTGGGCGAATCTAATCTGTGTAATCGGCGTAATCTGCGGATATTTCTTCTCCAGCTCAAGCCAGGCCTGCAACACCCTGGAGCGGGCTTGACGTTCAGAATCAGGTGCCGGGATCGATTGGCATTTCGCTTAGCGAAAATCACTAATCAAAATTACATCGCTGGTGACGGTGCCGCGGGACATCGCCATGAGTTTGCCGTCCCCTGACCATTGCCGATCAAAGGCAAAGATATAGTCAGGTTTGAAGTCGGTTATCTGTTTCATCGGACCGCCATCGAGTGGGAGACTCCACAGGTTAGACGTTCCCGTGCGGTTGTCTGCAACCAGGAGTGATTTTCCATCCGGAGACCATTGTAGGGCCCCCCCGGTCGTGGGAAGCAAATCGATGCTCTTGACGGGCGCGCCCCCTTCGATGGGCAGGAGTAATAGCTTCATGGGGGAATTTGGATTCTCCTCGCGGTAGCGGCAAGCGATTAGCTTTCCATCAGGTGAAATCGAACCAGCGGTAATGAACAAATTGCTTATTTGCACCGGCTCGCCGCCGTCAATCGATATGCGCCACAGCGACATTTTCGTAGTCCGCCAGGAAGTGAAAATGATCGATTTGCTATCCGGCGTGATGGCCAGAGGATAATCTTCTTTATCGGTAAGCTGCTTCACATTGCTGCCATCGAGGTTCATCCGCCAAACACTCGGCAGTGGACCCCGCAATGAGTTGAAGACGATATATCGACCGTCGGGCGATACCAGAGGGCTGGTATCCTCGCGTGGATCGGTAGTCAGTTGCTTTTGGTTGGTGCCGTCAGCATTCATGATCCAAAGATCAAGATTGCCGCCGGCCAGCGACGTGTAAACGATCTTGCCGTCCGGGGTCCACGCCAAGCCGCGATCCCCTTCCGATTTTGCGGAAGTAATCTGCTTGCCGTGCATGAGATCGTTTATTGGCGTCACCCACACGTTTGCCGTTACGTCCCATTGAACGGTGACCAGGGACCGGGAGTCCGCCGTCAGACTGGTACCACCATAGTCATTCAATGTGTTCGTTATTCTTTGGGCCTCACCCATCGGGTATGGAATCAGCCAGATTTGACTCTGGGTGGCGCCGATCTCCATGGCATTCACCAATACACCGCTCCCGTCAGACAGCCATGATACTCGTCCGAGATCGATAAATTTCCTGGTCGTGATTACTTTCTGTTCCCCGGTTTGAGCGTCAACCGTGACTACCGTCAGGTGAAAACCGCCGGCATAGGCGCCGGCTGGACAGGCAATGAGCTTTCCGTCAGGCGACCAACTCGACCCACTCGCCGGAAAGAAAGCATCTCCCTTGCGTGCGGCCAGCTTGCTCTCATTCGAACCGTCGGCGTTCGCGACGATCAATTGATCCTCACCGGTGGCGGCGTTGTCGTTACGAATGAAAGCAATTCGATTTCCCTCCGGCGAAAAAGTAATGGGGCCGGCAATGTTGGTCAGGATTTTTCTCGGCACTCCTCCGAACGCCGGAACCTGGAAGAGCGCGCCCTGTGGATTGTCCTTGTCGGATGCCTGGTAGTAGACGTAAGTGCCATCCGGAGAGAAAGTCTCTCGGCCAATGTTCACCGCGGCCGGGGGCACAATCTGCACGTTGCTATTGGTGGCCACCTGCCGAATCCATAGACTTTCCTGCCCGCCATCGTTGAGCACGTAAACAACCGTTTTGCCATCGGGTGAAATCGCGGCATTCTCAGTTTTCCCGTTGACGGTCAGGCGTGTGATCTTCATGTTCGGCGAAATGCCCGCAGGCTTTGCCGCTGGTCGGCCGTAATTCTTAAAGAGCACAGTCGCCGCGCCGATCACGACCAACAGGCCGGCCCCGACAATCAACGTGGCAATAATCACCAGCACCCGGCGATCTTTGATTCCGGTGGCAATGAATTCAGCGCTCGACGTGGAATGCTGAGGCGGTAACGAAGTTGTCTTTGCAGCCGGGGGCACGCTCGTGGCGCTTATCACGGACCGAGTAAAAACCTCTGTCGCCACCTCACCCGTGTGATGACTCGCTGGCGGTGTCGAACGTTCCAGGCTGGCCGCGAGCTCGGTTTCACGCTTGAGTTCTTTCAGATCAAGCAAAAGATCGTGAATTGTTTGATAGCGCTCGTTCCGGTCCTTGCGCAGAGCCTTCTTGACGATAACTTCCAACTCAGCCGGAACGTCGTAGTTCAGTCGCGCAATCGCTTCGGGCTGGGTGTGAGTAATCCGATCGATTGTTTCGGTTACCGTGTTTCCCGTGAACGGCAAACGGCCGGTCGACATTTCATAAAGCACCACGCCGAGCGAGAAGATGTCCGAACGATGATCGACTTCCCGGCCCAGCGCCTGTTCCGGCGACATGTAATTGACCGTCCCCATCACCACGCCGGGACTCGTCTTAACGCGGGTGGCCAACTCGCTGTTTGAAGTCTTGTCGGTTACCCCTGACCGCGACGAAAACTTTGCCAATCCAAAGTCGAGCACTTTCACGCGACCGCGCGAACTGATCACGATGTTTGAGGACTTAATATCGCGATGAGTAATTCCCTTCGCATGAGCTTCGTCCAAAGCATCCGCAATTTGGAGCGCGATATCCAGCAACTCCGAGACGCGCACCGGATGGCCGTCGATCTTGCGGTCGAGTGACTGACCTTTGACGAACTCCATCGCGATGTAATGAGCACCCTCAAATTCGCCGATTTCATAGATGTGCGCGGCGTTGGGATGAGACAGCGCTGAAGCGGCGCGCGCCTCCTGCAGGAAGCGATGCAATCGTTGCTGGTCGCGAGCGACTTCGGCCGTGAGGATCTTAATCGCTATTTCGCGATCGAGTTGCGTGTCGCGAGCGAGAAAGACTTCACCCATCCCGCCCTCCCCGAGCTTCGAGCGGATTTCGTAACGGCCAAGTTTTGTGCCTTCTGTGATCACCTTAACTCTCAACTTTAAAGTCCAAGCTTTTAGCCTGCTTCTCCGAAAAGCACAACCGCCACAGGCCTACCAAGGCCGCCTGCGACTGCTGTCGACCAGATTTCGTAACGGCGCTTAGGCGCCCGCTACCAGAGTCATTGCCTCTTCAATCCTGCCGTCCAGTTCAGGACGACAATCATCGGTGCCGTATCGTTGGTCTCAGCCGGTACGTTGATAAGAAAGCGTGAGCCGTCCGGATTTATAGCATAAGGGTAATCATCAGCGAGTTTTATTCTCGTCTGGAAAAGCTGCTGCGGAACGCTACTCTCGATCTTCGCACCACTCTTGATTTCCGCCGCCATCACTCTTCCGTCCTCAGTTAGATAAAACAGTTCCTTGCCATCATCTCGCCACAGCGGCAAGGCACCGCCCGTGGACGAGACCATTAATTTATCGGCAGACGGCGGAAAACTCTGGACGTAAACTTCCCATCGCCCCGATTCATTCGATGTATACGCGATGAACCGACCATTGGGCGAGAAAGTTGCGGCAGCCTGATCAAATGCCTGGGATTGGAAGAGTGGTTTGGGTTGGCGATCGCCTGACAGCGGCATGAGCCACACGCCGGCGCGCATCTTCCCGTAACGCCCAAACAAAATGCTTTGGCCGTCGCGCGACCAACTTGTGGGGATGTCGTCTGAATCCGACGGCAAGAGTACTTTCTCTTCGCCGGCAGCGCTGGCCGTGCTGACAAACAGGTTGGCGTGTCCGTCGCCCCCCCGGTTCGAATAGAAGACCAGGCGAGTTCCATCAGGCGACCAAATCGGGGAGCCGTCAGACTTTGGATCGAAGGTGAGTCGAGATTTAGAGCCGCGTAATAGATCGAGGAGCCAAATATCACTGTGACGTCCATCCGGGTCCAACATTCCCAACGCCGCTCGTTGTCCGTCGGCAGAGAGCGCAACCGTACCGTAGGCGTCAGGCTCTCCTACCGTCTGGAGCTTCTTTCCGGTCCGGTCAAACCAAACCAGCTGCGACTGAATGCTGCCGGTCTGATAGGCCAGCACGCCGTTATCTGAGACCGAGAAATCGAACTCGTGATTCCCGCCTACTGTCGCTATGCGTTCAGCAACGACGGTAGATTCCCCCGTAACTTTTAATTTTTGCGGATCGAAAGGCTGCGCCACGAGGGCTCCCTGGCTGACATAGAGCAAAAACCCGGGAGGCGCATAGGCTATGCGGGTCACCGCGCTGAAAAGGATCTGAGTTTCCTGCGAATCGAGTGAGCCGAAGCGAATGTGATGGTTCTCGCTGGTCTGGGCGTCACCGAGAAACACAAAGTGACGGCCATCCGGAAGAAAATAAGGCCATCGATGCGCTTCCTCTGTAGGATCAATTTTAGTGGCCAGTGTCGGCGTGCCGCCCTGTGCGGATACCCGGTGAAGCCCGTCCGACGCGGCAAAAAGTATCACCCCCTCGCGACTCCATGCGCCGCCCCGATCTTCAATCACATCGCACAGCGCTTGTGACCGCCCGCCCGAAGCTTCGACCTTGAAAAGTTTGCCATTCGCGAAATATCCGATCGAGCGGCTATCGGGCGACCAGAACGGAGCGGTCGCGCCATCGGTGCCAATCAGCGGCTGCGCGCTGAGTGAATCCAGCGACCTCACCCAGAGCAACCGCTTGCCTTCGGCGTTGTCGGCAAGAAAAGCGACTCGCGAACCGTCAGGGGAAACTGTTACCCGGGCCGGAAGAGTTGTCTTTTCAGAAGTCGTCAGCGCCAGTCGGATCGGCTGACCGCCCGGTTGCGAACGCGTCAAAAGCGCAAACAAGAGCGCCGCCATGGCAACGATTAGCATGACGCAGATGCCCAGCCAGACGAATCGTTCGGGCGTCCATGTCCGCGGTGCAGAAACAGGCGCACTGATCGTTAGCAGAGTCTGCTGACTCGAATGACCGGTCCCTCCTGAAAGCGACTCCAGCGCGAAGGCGATATCGTTCGCGGATTGAAACCGGCGCTCCGGCTGTTTCTCCAGGCAATGCCAGACGACGCGCTCGAGCGCGGGGGCAATGTTTTGGCTCGAAGCCGCAAGTTCCGCCGGCTCTTCTTTCAGAATCGCGTTGAGCGTCTCAATTGCCGAATCGCCATGAAACGCCCGCCGCCGCGACAACATTTCATAAAGCACTGCTCCGAACGAAAAAATATCTGTGCGATGATCGACTGCCTGACCGCGAACCTGTTCCGGCGACATATATCCAACCGTCCCCATCACGGTGCCCGGATCGGTGCGAACTTTGCGGGTGGCGATTTCAGTTTGCGCCACGTCTTCGCTCGAGGGTTGCGCCAGCTTCGCGAGACCGAAATCCAGAATTTTTACGCGTTCGTCTTTGGTTATGAAGATGTTGTCGGGTTTTATGTCCCGGTGAACGATGCCTTTGTCGTGGGCGGCGGCGAGGCCATGGGCTAACTGAATCGCATAGTCGATGGATTTTCTGGTGGCGGGTTGGAGTTGATCGAGCAACTCCCGGAGAGTCTCGCCTTCGAGCAATTCGGAAACGACATAGGGCGCCCGGTCGTGTACACCCACATCGTAAACGGCGAGGATGTTTGGATGATTGAGTGCGCCTGCCGCTTGCGCCTCCTGTTCAAATCGATTCAACCGTTCGGCATTTTCTGACAGGTCAGCGGGCAGGACTTTGATCGCAACGTCGCGATTCAGCTTTTCATCGCGCGCGCGATACACCTCGCCCATGCCGCCTTCGCCAATCTTCGAGCGGACTTCGTAACGGCCGAGTTTGGTTCCGGGATCGAGGGCCATCGTTAGCGTTTCAAGCCGCTGGTCCAGTTGAGTACAACGGTAATCGGCGTTTGGTTCACCTCTCCCGCCGGAGAATTAACCAGAAAGCGCTGGCCATCCACCGAAACAACGTAACGATTAGGAGAGTTGTAAGCGCTTACCTGGGTTGCGAATAAAGGCTTCGGCGCGCTCGTCTCAAAAGTCGCGGCGGCGTTGACGTCTACCGACATTAAAGTTCTATCCGGAGCCACATAGAACAACTCTTTTCCGTCGCTGCGCCAATGAGGTTGTGCGCCCCCGCCGCTTGAGATCAACCATTTGCCCCCGGTCTGGGGAAAGGTCTGGACATAGACTTCGGCTCTGCCGCTTTCATTCGAAGTGCAGGCGAGCCAATGACCGTCAGGAGAGAAAAAGCCCTCCGCCTCCTCGAATTCGGTCTGGAGAAATGGGTAAGGCTTCCCGTCACTAAAAAGAGGCAACACCCAAATGTCCGACGACGTTTTCGGGTCATATAACTGGAAGACAACGAACCGCCCATCGCTGGACCAATCAGTTGCCTCCTTGGTGAGATCGGACTTTAGCAGCAACTCCGGAGTTCCGACCCCGTTTGAAACTCTTCGGTAGAGATTGATGTTGACGTCAGCATTCGCCGCGCCTGAGCTAAAAACAATCTGGTTTCCGTCGGGCGACCAAACCGGGTTGTCGTCAATTGCCGCGTCAAAGGTGAAGCGGGATGGTACGCCGCGCGCGAGGACCATCAACCAAATGTCGCTATTTCCTCCGTCGATCCGCTGCATCGCCAGACGCTTCCCATCGCGCGCGAGCACTATGTCATTAACTTCTCCGGGCGGCCCCACGGTTTCCTGTTGCTTTCCGCTTCGATCAAGCCAAACCAGCCGGCGGTTCAAGACATCGCCTCGCAGGAAAACCATGGCTCCGTTTTGAGAGACTGAGACATTCGAATAACTATTTGAATAGTTGACGCCGATTTGTTCGGTGACCGGAAAAGGTTCCCCGCTAAGCTTTAAGGTGCGAGCGTCAAATGATTGCCCGGTCAATACGGTTCCGCGGGAAAACAGCAAATATCCCGGGGCGGCATAGACGGGACTTGAGTCGGCCTTCAGCAGCAACTTGCGATCGCTGCCGTCCAGCGCGGCCACAAAAATCGAACTGTCGTCTGAACGGCCGCTCCAA
>Ga0068859_100003661_pt1 | contig 15664 bp, 33 predicted proteins | sample KBSSwiS22_FD_66585 | JGI IMG/M metagenome (GOLD analysis project Ga0068859, IMG submission 66585) | Switchgrass rhizosphere microbial communities from Kellogg Biological Station, Michigan, USA - KBS Switchgrass S2-2 | ecosystem: Host-associated > Plants > Roots > Rhizosphere > Soil ...
CCCCGGCGGGTGGCCACGGCCCCCCTTGACAAGCGGCCCCCGGTATGATACCGGGGGCCGCTCGGATGCTAACTCCCCTGCGGCTCTCGGGGGAGGGAGGGAGCTAGCGTCTACTGCTACAGCTAGGGGGCTAGCCGTAGGCAGTTGGTTAAACCGCTAACTTCCAGAGCATTACCACCCCCGTAACGATAGTGGCCCATGCTGCGATAAGCCCCACTAGGAGAAACAGACAGCCCATATTGAGCCTGTCCCTACGGACTCCTAGCCGGTACATGAACCAAACGCAGAGAGCCGCTAGGCAGGCTCCCATAAGCGCTAGCGTACTCATAGCCATGCTGCCGAGTAACAAGGCTTATCGTCTACGAATAGATAGCCAGGGTTGGTAGCGTACTCGTAGGTATGGCCAGCCACTACTACCGGGTGGAGTGGCCACCCGGTACCAGTAACTACGTTCATACCCCCTTCCTCTAGAAGCTCCCTAACCATTGCGGGGGTAGGCTTATCGTAATCCGGCTCTAGTCTGTTAGGCATTAGAAGGGACTCCCTGCGGCATACTCGTAGGCGGAAAACGGAGCGTCCGGGTACTTAGCGTTGCGCTCTGCCTCTACCTCTGCGGCTCTCTCCCGGCAGTACGCAAGCTCTCGGGCTACCCGGTACTCTTTATCAGTCCAGCCGTTAGCGTCCCCATGAGCGCTAACCTCTTTGGACTGACAGCCCCAATGCGCTCCGCAAGGCTCTGACTGAACATAGACGGTATCGGTAACGTCACTAACGGACGTAACCACTCCAAGCGCTACCTTAGTAGCGGGATAGCCAAACGGAGCTAGTACCCGCTGGCCAATCTTAAAAGTCCTCTTGACAGTGTAAGCAGACATTTAGATGTACCTCCCCTCTGCCGAAATAGAAGGATTGCGGGGGAAGCTACCGTCTAGCGCTCCGATAGCGTCCGTCCAATCCGTAGCCGCCAAAGGACTATCCGGCTGGCTGCGGTCAACCTTGCAGACATAAGCGCTGCCGCAAAAGACAAAGCCAGTCCGAGAGTCAAGGTAAAGGTCATTAGCATGGCGGGAGCGAAAGCCGTACATATCCTCTATGACGGCTGCGAAATGCTCCCGGCTACCGTCTGTAGCCCATTCTACGTTTGCGGTATTACGATTGTAGTAGCTCATTGCAAGCCCCCTTGCATTTGGTTAACTGGACTCCCTAAGAATAGCCGCTCCCGGCTAGTCTGTCAACCCCTAATCTAAGCCGTCTAGGTAAGCGTTAAACCTACCTCTTGGACTCTCCCGCCAAGTCTCTACCTCTGCCTCTAGGCTGTCCCAATTCTTATACCGTCCGTATTCCCATAAGAGCCTACCGATAGTCCCTACAGCTATCGCCAGGACAGCTAGCCGTAAGCCTCTCATTGGAGGGTAAGCCTTAGCGCTGCCATACCCTCGGTAGAGCCGTGGCCAGTCTCTACGGCTACGGGGGTAGGGACAGTGGGAAGCGGGAAGGTATTTTCGTAGTAAGCGCCAGCTAGCCCCGTCCCTCCGGGCTGACCGCAGGACATATTGGTATTGACTCCCCCGGTATCAAAGCAGGAAGCCAGATAGTACAACCCAACCCCTAGGGTAAGAGAGGGGGTAATAGTGTAAGTCTTTGTCCCCGGACTAGGCAGAGCCGTAGTACCCAATTTCCAGAGTAGGGCAAAGTTTCTATCGTAAACCCCTATGTCTATGTTGCCCTGAATATTGGTACCCGTTTGGACTACGGCTTGTGTAAATGTCTGCCGAGATTGGTTAGCGTATGGAGCGTAGAAAACTCTATTGGCAAACATAAAGTCTGCCTGCGATTGGACAAAGCCTTTGATTGGCGTAACCGGAAATGCGATAAGTCTAGGGAATCCCATTAGGGTAACTCCGATAGTCCGATTATGGGCATAGTGTTACTTAGGCCAGGGCCGCTAATGCTGGCGGGAGGGGGGAAGGATGCCCCTTTATTTAAGCCCCAACCGGAAGCGTCCCCCGCTACCGCAGGGTTAAAGACTCCGGTAAAAGAAGCTGTCCCGGTATCATTGACAATGCCCAAGTAATAGAAGCCTGCTCGTAAGCTCCATGCCGCTCCGAGAGCGGTAAGGCTTACCGTCTGCTTACCAGCGGCAGGGACAGGGATACTGCCGGTAGTAAACAAACGAGTAAGCCCCCTGTCATAAATGGCTATCCCCATGTTGCCGCCGCTAGTCGCAATGCTTAGCCGGATGCTTACGATAGTCATTGAACGGGGCAGGACGATAGGAGACAGGAAAATAAAGTTAGCGCTAAGGCTAGAGGGATTCCCTCCCATATGGCCTATTAGCAAATCCTCTAGGGCTGGCATCTGTACCGCTCCCCTAAAGCTCATAGCGCAAACTCCAAATCTTGGCTAAGCCCGATGGGGCCAGGATGACGGATACCGGGCTGCGTATCCAACATGACGCCAGGGGCCAAGGTAGCCGGTAGCGCTCCCGCCATTTGCCCATCTGCGTAGAGGCAGATACCCGTAGTCATTCCAAAGCCAGCGCTAGGGTCAAGACAAGCGCCAGTCATTACGCTAAGAGCGCTGCCGAGAGCTAGCCAGCTTATGCCAGCCGGTAGCGCTATCGGGGCTGTCGGGGGTACCTTTTGGTTAGCCGGATAGAAGCTACCTATCTTAGTAGTAGCAAAGCTATTACTCCGTCCGAGTAGCGTAAACCCTGCGGCTATGCTGCCCCGGTAAATGCCCATGTAAATATTGGCATAACTGTTGGCAGAATAGAACGTCATAAAGTTAACCACTTTTGGAGTGGGAATCCAAAACTTGGTTAGGTAGAGCCTACCGGCTGTACCGGACTGGTTCCCTCCCCCCTGCGAGTAGCCGCCAGTAAAGCCCATAGGCGTAGGCTGTAGGCAGTTAATGTTGCTATAGGGAGCTACCAATATTTTAGGACGGAAGCCCATTAGCCCGTAGCGTCAATCACTAGCCTAGCCTGAAAGGTAACGGTACAAGTAGTAGCGTTACCGGCTCCCGCAAAGACAGCGATAAACGGCTGGCCACCCGGTACATAGATGGGGCTATTCTCATCGGCAATATCGAAAGCGCCAGAGGGGGAGTAGTCCACAATGCCAGCGTCCGTTACCGCATTAACATAGAAGGTACAAGTACCCCCGCCTTTAATGCCGATGCGCTCCACTAGCCAAGCGTACCCGGAGCCAGGGCTACCAAGCTGTAGCGTCAAGTCTCCCGCTGCGCTAGAGACTCCGCTAAGCGCTGCCCTAAACCTTTGGTCAACACTAACGGGAATCTTGTTAGCTAGCGGCCCCCCTCCCGGCTGGCCAACTACGCTACCTTCCTCCCGTACCAAGGGGGAGATACTGCCCCCAAGCAAGTCTGCGTCTAGAGGCATCCGTTAATCTCCATTCTGTCTAGAAGGGCTTTCTTGGTAGCCTGAAACTCTTTCTCTGCCTGCTGCTCTAACTGCTTAGCCTTGAAGCCCAAGCCCATGCTCCGGTAGAATCTAGCGCTAGCAAGCTGCGCTGCTTTCTTAGTCCTAGCCGCTCCAAACTCCCTACCCACTTGGTGAGCGATAGGGATACAAGCCACCTTGTAAGCCATAGCCTTAGCCCTTTCTCTAGACGGAAGCAACGATGGTTTTAACCCGCTGAATAAAGTAATCATACGGGTAATGCTTATTGTCAGTTGGCCCCGGATCGGAATGGTCAGATAGGCCAAAGGCTAGGCTAACGTTTCTATGACAAGTGATACCGGCCCGGTTAGCTTTACAGCCTGCGGGGGTAAGAAACCTTACGGGAATGTCATAGGCCATAGCCCAATACGCTGCGGCTTGGGCTGCCTTGTCAATGGTTGGCTTATGCTTAAACCACTCTGCTCTAGTCCACTTGGCAAAGCCGCATTGCTCGATATGAAGCCCACGGCTATTGAACGGGGGAGCGGCCCACGGTATTACCTCATCCGTAAGGGAGCGGTAACATTCCGTATCGTCTACGGTAATCGTAGTGCTAGCCGGATTGTCAGGGTTGCCCCCTCTGGCAAAGAAGCTAGCTACGTCCTTAGCGCTGCCCGGACGATTAGGGCTTTCCGTAGAGTGGATGACTACATACTTGGGAGCCAGCTTCCTAGTACCGCCATGCTCTCTAGCTTCTAGGTAATGGCAATCAAGATGGAGATTAACTACCGTCATTCTGGAATCATTCCCTTAGCCCCTAACTCTTTAGTGAATAGCACTAAAGCCCCGACAAGAGCTATAGCCCCAAGGATTACCATGAGTACCCGAATCCACAAGGAAGCGCTAAGGATACTCCCTAGCGCTCCCTTGTACCAACTGCCAGCATCGGTAATAGCTTGGCCCGGATCGGTAACCACTCCCCCAACCCATCCCCAAAATGACGGCTTACTGTCTTTGGGAAACCATGCCTCATAAGCAGACTTTAGCTTGGTACCGTTAGCGTAATGGGAACCCTCCCACTTGGACGCTGCGATAGCTTGAAGCTGCTTACCGTCATCTTTACCGATGCTCCCCGTAATGGCAGAGTAGCCATAAGCCTTAGCGTTCTTGCCCCTCAATAGGGCTACGGTTGCCGCTGCTGCTTTGGCGTAATTGCCATAGTGATTACCGGGGCCAATGTTAAGCGGGTTATCTACTGGCCCACCTTCCGACGCTACCCAAGTCCAGACTACCCGGAAGTTAAGCCCTGTCCCAAGCTGTACTAGCCGGATAAACTTACCGTACTTAGCGGCAAACTCTTTAGCGTCGGGAGCCGCCATTTACATACCCGGAAGCTTAGGCATATCCGCAGGCTGTCCAAAGCCAGCGGGAAGGAAAGCCTTTAGCATTGGGTTGGTAGACATATCGCCTACGATAGCCTGCATGAGAGTAATAAACTCCGTAGTATCTCTCTGCAACCTAAGCAACTCGGTAAGGTCATTACCGAGAGCGATAAGGTCAACCTTAATTGCATGTACCTCTGCTGCGAGGGTTTCGCTATCCATGCTTACTCATCCTCCGTATCTGCGGTAGTGTTAGCAAGTCCACGCTTCCCCAATTCGTACATGTAAAAGCAGTAGACAACTCCGAGAGCGATAGCCGGTAGCACAATGGGATAGGGGCTACTCGTTACCGCTCCCGTAAGAATGGCGATAAGCAAGATGTAAATAGCCACAAACTTAGTAGCTTGGATTACATCTTGGCTATCGAAACTATCGGAACCATAGAGGGGAGGTAGTGCTAACTGGTACTGGTTCATTACCTCTAGCGCTAGGAATAGTCCTACCCCCGCCCCTACTCGTTTGTCCATAGCTTAAACCTCTCTATGAAATGGAATGATGTTAGGGCTAACCACTGGCCTACCAATGGCCGGATGCCCGGACGGATGCCCCGCCCCTCCGATCCTACGCCGATCCCGCTTGGAGAGCAAGAGGGGCCGGGAGAGCCTTGCCTGCGGCTCTGCCCTTGTGGAGCCTGCCCACTCACTCCCTCGCTCTGTAGAGGGGCTAGAGAGGCTAGCGGCCCCTCCCATGACGGAGAGGGAGACTTGACTATTCCGGATGCCCAAGGTATAAGCGCTAGCCTGCTCCCTAGGGCTAAGCGTCGGGACTACCGCAGGGCTAATGGGCCTATGCCTACGTCTACGAATAGTGATACGGGACGCAGGCTCCCGCCCATCATTATGATGAGCGGCTGCGAGCCTGTCCCTATTGTCATTGAGAGCCATAAGGCTACCCCTTACTTCATAGTCCCGAAAACGTCCATAGCTGCTTTCGGGTGGTTGGAAGCCCAAGTAGCGTAGGTTACGCCATGAGCCTTAAGCCAAGTCCTAAACGCTGCCAAGTCTCCGGTACGCCAAGTCTTACCGCCCCACTCAAAGCTAGTCTGCTTTGTCTGCGTCGGAGCCGTTACCGTCTGCGTCCCCCCACTCGGAGTAGGGGCTGGCTGCGTCTGATACGGCTGCGTTGGATCCTCGTAGATTTGGGGAGGGGGTACTGGTATGCCGGAGAGAATCGTACTCCAAAAGTCCGGGGGAAAACCCACTGGACTCCCCTCGCCACTACCAAGAGTAACGTCAGAGCCATAGAGGGAACCACCCCCTAGACTCGTATCATCGTAGCCCCCGCCAGCCCCGCCAGGGCTAGCCGCTACCGGCTCCGCTCCCGCATAGACAAGAGTACTATCGTCTGCGGCTTGACTCTTACGGAAGTACCAAACCATTCCGACAAAAGCAATACCGCCTACGATATATGCCCATGTCGGGAGTGGCCCAATCTTCTTAGTCAATGGGCTAGGCATCTGCGTAACTCCCTCTGGCTCCAATGAAGGAAAGCCGGTACTCATCGTAGCTCATCCAATCCCCGTACTGCTCCGGAGTGGGGCTAGGACTAGACAAAGCTCCACCCGAATAGAGTTGGATAAACTCTCTTTTCAGAGCGTTATTACCATCGCTCCATTCCGCATACTGGCCCATTGACTGAATAGCAATAGGCATACGGCTTGGCCGTACCGGAAACTCCGAGAGCGGTACCGGATCAAACTGCTTATCATAAGGCAGAGGGGCCAAGTCCACGGTTGGCCGGATATTGGCTCTCTCTGTCCCGATAGGCCCATTGGGAGCTAGAAGCGTTAGCCTCTGGCTATGAGCGTCCATATCCATTAGTGCTTAGCTGCCCGGATGGAGCCGCTAAAGCTATCCCCTACAGACTTGACAATGCTAGCGGTATTCTTGCTAGCCACAAGCGTAGCCACGATAGCCAAGCCCACGATAAGAGCGGCCACGTTAAACACTTTGTCCACGTTCACTTTGATCCCTTCTTAGCGTTAGGGGCTGCGCTTATCCGAGCATTAATCTGCTTGAATACATACGGCCCATTAGTTAGCAGGATTCCGGTAAAGATTAGGCCAGCGAAATAGGCGGCTAGCTTGGGGGCAAACTCCGCTGTAAACGCCAGCATAATCCAAATGAATAGCAGCGCTACGAAAGTCCTAGGCTTAGGAAAGCTGCCCCTAAAGCTGCGGTCAGTAGCCAAGAGCAAAGCGCTCCCAAGTAGAGCAATGACTACCACCTTTCGATACTGCGCTGCGTTCTCCACTATCCCCAACCCTTAAGCTTTGCCCAAAAGAGAATCGCGCTAACGATAGCTCCCTCGATAGCGATAAGCGTATTGGTATCCATTTAGAAAATCCTATCCGCCCACGCCATAGGATCGCCTACCCTGGCTCCGAAATGAACATGGGGAGTACCCTTAGCATTGCCGGTATCCCCCATGTATCCGATTACGTCACCTTGGTTAACATGGCGTCCGGGGATTATTCCGGGGCCGTATCCTACGAAGTGTGCATAGTAAAACTCGTTTGTCAGGACGTTTAGATGTATCCGATAGCCGCCCGTAGGATCGTAGCCAAACGCTAACCCAATCTGTCCGGACTCTACTGCATGTACCGGAGTCCCCCGCCCGAGGTTAGGACTAGGGACTACATCTATTGCGTTATCGGATTCCCAATTACCTAACGGGCGGGAATGATGCCCCGCTACCGTAGTGATAACTTGGTAACCCATAGAGCCAACGGGCTGCTTTACCGTACCGGCTCCCGAATCGGGAGCCGGTACGGTAGAGCCGATACCGGGAGTCTTTAGCTTAGGGGTAGCCTTACCGCCCCGGAGAGCGGCGGTAATCTCATCCCTAGGATCGGTACCCTTGAACCCCGAATAGAGCAAGAGGTAAGCGGCTACCAATCCCATAAGCCCTAGTGCTATCACTTCCCAATATCCTTTCCGTTTCCGTTCTTGACGTTATGCCTAACCACTAGCCCCGTTACCCAAGTAATACCCGCAGGCAATGAGGCTATGACAATTGCGATAGCGGTAATAGTGTCGGCATCCGTTACCCCTAGAAAGCGCGATAAAAGCAAGGCGATCGCTCCCGCTAGGCCAACCGTTTCCGCCGGATGATTCTTAGCAAATCGGTTGGAGCTATCTGTCATGGTTAGCCCTTCTTCTTAGCCACGGCTCCGAGAACCATCGGGATAACAAGCCACCCGAGGATAAGCCCAATGACAACGCTCATAAGGTCAAGCCCAAACATAAGCCTTATCCTTTCGTTACATGGCGGCTGACTTCATACCCGCTTTAACTGCAACCAAAAGAAGCAGCGCAGCGGCTACGATTCCAGCCGTCCATAGATGGGTAGCATGTTCCGTATCGTCCGGAACATTAGGGTCATTCCCAAACACTGACTCAAAGATGCTAGACATAACGGTTACCCGTTAAATCCCTCGCCAGCGCCAGGAACCCCTCCGGAAGCTGAATCTTCCTCAAAGCGGTTAGTGACAGCGACGGGGGCAACGTCATTGGTCAGGACAGTAAGAGTACCCGTACCGGCAAACGTTCCGACAAGCTCTAGCCGAGTTGCCTGAACAGTACGCAGCCACAAATGCCCATCGTCCTCGCCACCCGGATGCGCTCCGTTATCGTGGGAGAAGTCATAGACAAAGACTCCGGTATCAAGCCCCACGTTAGCGTAACGCTCATACATGGCCTGCTGCCGGTAACTCTTACCCTCATTGAGAAGCTGCCTAGCGTCCCAATTCCAACGGGCCGGATCGGGGTAGTTGGTAGTGGTACGGACAGCGGGAGTAGAGCCGTCATAGAGGACGCAGATAAGGTTACGAATCTGGTTACCCACTCGGGTAAGCGTAATCGTATTCTCACTGGCCGTAATGACTTTCTGAAACTTACTCCAATACTGCGCTGTACCATGAAGCGGGGGCATCGTAGCCTGCGGGAGTCCGTCCCGGCTAACCGGATTCGGAAGCGTCCACGCTTCCAGCCAACCCCTAACCCTAACCGTGGGGAGGGTAGCCGTACCCACTGTAGACAGGAACGTAGTGCTAGCTGCAAGGCTAATCTGTACCTTGTAGTTAGCGGAAGCGTTCATATTGCTAAGCGCTCCGAGTCCCGTCTTATGGCTAATCTCAACTGGAATCCGCAGAGCGAATACCGGATTGATTGTAGCCGAGTAGTTAGGCTGTCCGTCAGGATCGTTGTAGTACTGGTAGCCGCCCCACTTATTGACAAGGTACAACTCGTACCCGTTGTACGGCCCGAAAATCGGAGCGCCGTTAACGTCAAGTAGTGAAACGTCTTGGAGGACGTTAAACGGGGCATCCCCCGCCAGGACTCCGGTACCGATAACTCCACCCGTACCCTCTACGAGAATCCAGATATTCCGGAGGTATCCGAAAGCCGGTACGTCAAACGGGCCAAGCTGCTGCGTATTACCAGTCATAAGCAATGAGCGGTCAAACGCAGGCTCTACATGTTCATGAGCGGCATGGGTAAACGGAACAATAGGAAGCTGCGGAGCCTGTTGCCGCTTCCCCTTATCCGATGCCCTGCCTGCTGTAGTAGCTGGCATCCCTTACCCTTTCCTAGTAGACAAATGCCATAGCCTGACCAAGAGGACGCTCCGCATAACGCGCTGCGAGAATCCGCCAGCCAGTACCAATGACAATTACCATTGCGAATACGATAAGAGCCTGCAACGCTGAATCGTGAACGTGCAACTCTTACCCCCTTCCGTAGTGAGTCCGATGGACAGAGCAGAGACTACAGCGCAGCCCGGACGGATGATAGGACGCTACCTAAGTTTTAGTGTTCGTTATTGCTAGACGATGAGTGTCTGCGTTTATGTATAGAACATCGTACTTAGGGAGCTTCCTAATTACATCGGCTATTTCCTTTTCGTTAATGCCAACGATTTCAGATAGCCGCTTAGCATTTTCCCTGTCGTTAAAATTCCAAACGAACAAATGAGTAGCTTGGTCATACGCATTGAGTGGTACAAACCTCGGACGCTGGTTCCCTCCGATAACGCTAATGCCTAAGCTGCGTCCCTGCTGCCAAAGGTTTTCTACATAGGCAGAGAGCTTTAGGGTATCGCAAATGTAACGCAACTCATCTAGATATACAGCCCAACCACCCGAGCTATAAATATCGTTTAGCGCTTCATGGAATACCCGCTGCTGCTCTAGGCGATAGCTTGATTTACGCAGGCTTGGCCATAGAATGATTTTCTCCGCATAAGGTGGAGGGGGCCACTCATCCACCTTGATAAAGCCGTCTTGCTTTATCAGTCTGTCTAGAGTCTTGTCCTTAGCCTTAGTGCCAAAGACAATAACGTAACGTCTACGGGGGATGACTTCCAGAGCTAGGGTAGTCTTACCCTGGCCGGTAGGCCCGAGTAGAGTTACATGCTCTCCCTGCTTCCAGCGCCAGCTAGCTAGGAAGTCTGCCCACGGTAGACGCTCTACCTCTATCATTCTGCGCTAACCATTTCCGCTTCCGCTTCCGGAATTGCCCTACCATATAGAGCCTTGATACCGTCAGGCATAAGGTCATGGTTTGCCATGATTGGTACAGCGATAAGCCCCGCCGCAATAATGATTTCCCCATAGCTCCCGCCTGCTAGTAGACGCTCTACATTACGTCTGACGTTAGGGTTCTTTTCGCAGAGATTCGCTACGGCTTTAGCTAGCCGTGGGCTACCCTCTAGGATTACCTTTCCGTCATACTGATTAAACGCAGTAACTCCGATACCGATTAGCGTAAACTGCTCTGCTAGCGCGTCCTCGATACGGCTAATGGATAGGCTCCCGGCTTTGTTAGTAGAGCCGGGAGGACGGCCCCTCCGCTTAGGGGGAGTGTCTGAATCTCCCGATGGGGGAGGGGGAGCCTGCTTACCGGCTGTCCCTAGTGGGGCAGGGAAAGCCAGCTTAGGGGGCTTATCCTCTGTCTCTACTGTAGACATTACCGGCTACCGAGTTTCCTATACCAAGCGTGAGTAGGCTCCGGGGCAATAGCATCCCCATCATCTTCCGGGGCTTCCTCTACCGCTTCCTCTACTTCCTCTACGGATTCCTCTACCGCTTCCGCTTCCTCTACCGTTTCGGCTTCCGTAGTTTCCTCTGCCGCTGCCCCTAGGCCAGCGTCCCTAAGCGCTGCCGCTGTCCCTTCATACGCAGCCGCTCGCATAAGCTCTACGTCTAGGATAGCCGCAGCCTCTATTACTTCTTCCTCTGCCTCTACCATATCGTCTACAGCATCGGAAAAGGCTTCCTCTGTTTCCGCTTCCGCTAACGCTTCCTCTGCCTCTTGCAAGTCCTCTACCGCTTCCTCTACAGCCTCTACCGCTTCCTCTACGTCCTCTGCGATTTCCTCTCCGTCTGACATTTACCCTACCTCCCTCCGTACATTGATTGAAGCATTGACCACCCTACAGCCTGCCAGCCTACAAGTCTAGGCGGGGCTGCTCTAGCCCGGAAATAAACCCGCTATCTGAAAATTCCCCTGTCTCTATTACTCTGCCCTTTGGCTTATACTTATCGGATAAAACCGGGCTTGTATAGTGCGCTGGCAAGAGCCGCATAACTCTAGCGTTATTAGAGTAGGCGTAGAATTTTCTAGAGGAATAGAGGCTAAGAGTACGCTCCCCCTCTGGCCATGTTCTCCATGTTGACAGGCTATTGTTATTGAGAGCGCTTCCGATCCCAATGAAACGTTTAGTCTTACTCTTTTGTTTGTAGTACGGCCCATGCTTTAACCATCCTCTAATTAAATCGGGAAAGTCTATCTCCCTAAGAAAGAAGCCCCGAGATTTACGAAACTCTCTACCACCTTCCTCTAGCGCTGTATAGATACCGGGCTGCGCTATAAAGAAGTCTGTCCACTCTGACCGCTCCAAGCCGCCTAGCTCATCGGACAGAGTAAATGCCGGATCGGACGTAAAGACAATCCCATCGGTAGCGATACTGACGCAATGATTAGGGGCAGACATAGCCAAGTCAAATAGGCGGGAACGGGTACCGGCTGTAATCATCCCTGCCCAAAAGAAGCTGCGGAATTTTGGCGTCTTACCTTGGTAGCCTACTCCCTGCGCTGTCTTACCATAGAGAGAGTTAAGCCCGAGCTTTAGCGCTTTCTCTGACGCCAGCCCTTGACGCTTAGCCTCTGCTCGCTCTGCGAAAATCCTAGGGATAAAGCCAAAGGGTTTTTCTTGGATAAACGGAGTAAAAGTAAAACCTCGCTCCACGTTAATATACTCTGCGTAATGTTTAAGAGCATTGGATACCTCGGTAGCGTGATACCACCCGTAACCGGCAGAGGGATAAGTAATAGCCCCCTTCAATCTATACGGAAATGGCATAACGTATTTGTCTGCGGGAATGTCCCACTTGCAGAGCCAGAGTCCGTAGGGACTCTCTACATATTCGCTATGCGCTGTCCACTCCCCTCCAATTAAAGAGGGGAGCTTAGTAGCCTCATAAGGGTAAGCGCTCCGTACATCGTAGTTAACTACCCTGTCTATTTGGCCTTGCAGAAATACCTCTACCCTCCCCCCGAAATATGCGCGCATTATCGCATCCTCTATTTCCTCCCCAAAGTCCTCATCATTAATCTTATGCTTGTGGACTCCCTCCCTCTGTAGCAGCGCTGCGGCTACCGCCCCTGCCCCGTTCCATTTAGCAGGACGTAGCCCCGCCAATAGCAGAGCGTCCTCTAGAGCCTGCATGAGCGTAACGAGTAGCCGACACTCCGAGAGGCAGTAGGCTAATACTTCCTCGTAATCCTTATGGCTAAAGTTAGCTCTCTCCCCTTTCATACGGGCTACTGCCCCGTCCGGATCGGGTACCTTCCAAGCCTCTAGCGCTTTAACAAAGGACGATTGAAAGAAGCCGAAAGTATCGCATATCTCTATAGCTAACTTGTCATACATACGGACTATGAGGAATGACTTAGAGGGTAGCCACTCCAAACGGTAAACGGCTCCGTCATCTAGCCTAAGCAATACCGTACCCGTTCTCCATAGCCGGGTAAGCTCTGTCTCTGACAAATCCCCAAGCATCATATTAACGTCATAGTTAAAAGCAAAGCCTACAAAGCGGTAGCCCTTATTCTTTGCCTTTAGCTTTAGGAGAAAGTCAATGCATTGGAAAGTAGTAAGCCCCTCCGGATTATAGATGTAGTCCCCGGTACTGGCTCCAATCATCGTATAGAAATGGCCAGCGTCAGTAGTAAAGCTCTCTCCGTCTACCGCTATAAACTTCCCCACTGATTTAGTGGAGCGGTACTTTCTACGCCTAGCGTAGTAGCCCTGCTTTTGAGCTTGGCTAAGCTCGCTCCATACCCTGTCTGTATGCGGCATTAAGTGGGGTTGGTATTTGTCTCGCCTACGTCATACTCTGCGTCCTCGTCCCTAAGCCCCATGTAAACAAGGAAGTCTGCTACGGGGCCGTTAGGGTTACGGTACTCCGGAGACTTACGCTTATTCCAAAAGGGCTTGGCATCGGCAAATAGCTTATTAAATTCGCTATCTATCTTCCGCAAATCTTTGGACTGTAGCTCCGGATGCGCTCTAAGCGCTGTCTCTATATCATGTTTATAAATCGGAGACTTGCGGCTATTCTGAAACTCTGACCAACTACGCCAGCCGTAAGTTTTAGGGTCAGTCCTACCGGCTAGCTCTATCCGCAGATTCTCGTACTGGCGTCTAGAGATAACTTCCCCCGTCCCGGTATCAAGGACGGCTCTAGACTTAGGAGATAGGCCAGCGGATTTAAGCTCCGAGGGAGTGAGCTTCTTATATCCTTTAGGGGAAGGTAGCGGCATGAGAGATAAGGACAGGGGGAGGGGCTAACCCCTCCCCCGTTACCTAGTCCTTATCCCTCGAAGGGGAACGAGTCCCCATCTACGTCCGTATCATCCGGAACGGGTGGAGCGTAAACGTCACCCGTAACGGCTCCCCAATTAACCGTACCCCCTTCTTCCTCTGCGCTGTCCTTAACCACCCGGTAAGAGTGGTAGGTTTCAGAGCGGCCAGGGGTGGGGTTCTTAGCCTTGACCTTACCGTTATAGACGATAGCGATAGAGTCTCCCGGCTGCGGCTCCGCTGTACCCATCTGGCTCCGCAGAGCCTCATGGAAAAGCCATACGCTACGGAGCTTCCCATTAGGCTCTGCGATAACCGCAATGGGGACGGGGCCAAAAGCAGAGCGTCCCGGCTCCAAGCGTACAAACTGCCCTACTAGAGACTCTCCCTTTTTCTCCGGAATCCAACTCTCCGGGTAACCGGCAGCCGCTCGCTCTAGCAGTTTGGCGTAATCTGTCTCGGACATTGTTATGTCCCTCGCTCTCTCTTTAGTCTTGCTTGGTTTGCTTCCCTTAGTTGTCTAAGAGAAGGACTATCTTTATCTATACGGGTTTGCTCATGGAGCATAGCCATATGGTTTGAGCAATACTTACCCGTAGTCTTACGCTCGCATCCATGAACATGGCAGGGATGGAGCCGCCTACGCTTACGCCTACTGGCAGGGGTTACGATTTGTCCCCAATCAATAGGGCTAGTCATTACAGTTTGTACCTCCCTCTATCTGCGGTAGCAGGCAAGCCCTCCAAAGCCGCCTGCGGGAATCTGCCATACTCTACGGTAGTTGGCTCCCCCATGCAAGCGGCAGCGCGTCCGGGGGCCAGCCAGAGCCGTAGAGCGGGGCTTCCTCCAAGCGGCCCATATCGCTAGCGGCTCCCCCTTCCATGCAGGGGTTAAGGGCTACCGGCTCCCGACAGCCGGTAGCCCTTCTTTTATATTGGTAGTTGACAGCACTAAAATAGTGTGCTACCCTACGGGAGTCCTGTTTAATCCTAGCTTGGAGGTAAGACGTTATGGCCCGAGTCATTGAGTACGCTGTCCAGTCCGATTTGTCCGGGGAGGAAATCCCCAAGGGACAGCGGGTTATCGTGCGCTTTGAGTACGAGACAGAGGGAAGCCCCAACTACGTCGCAGACTTGACCGCAGAGGAAGCCGACGCGCTGCGGGAGCATACTCACGCCAGGACTGTTACGGCCCGAGTCCGTAAGACAGTGGAGCAGAAAGCCGCAGACGCTAAGGCAGCGGCAGAGGCAGCGGCCAAGGCAGTTGAGGACGCCAAGAAGGAAGCGACTAAGAAGTAGGGTAGTCTGCAAGTTGTCGGGAGAACCAACGGGCGGGGCTATGCGGTAGCCCCGCCCGTTTGGTATAAGGGGAGCCAATGAAACGCAACCGGACTAGAAAGGGAAGGTGGTTGGATATGCCAGTCTCGGACAAGCCCTCCGATGAGAAGGACAGCGCTGCGAGCAAGCCCCCGGTTTTCCCTCCCGCTAAGCCCAAGGCAGAGAGCAAGCCTAAGCCCAAGGCAGAGAAGCCCAAGGCAGAGCCTAAGCCCAAGGCAGACGCTCCCGAGCATGATGACGCAGGCAACTACATCGGGAAGCGGAGAGAGGCTTAGAGAGCCGTGGGGAGGGTACCGGGCATCTACGCTGGCAACTATCTCGGTACGGCTATGCCCCCGCCCGGATGGTTACGCCAGCATCCGGGGGTAGAGCTTACTTGCACACTAGGCCACTATTGGATAGACTCCGGACACAAGAGAGAGGGGCATCATCTAGTGGTAGTGGACGGAGAGCTTTACGAAGTGGCGAGGGTTGCAGAGCAGCCTACTGGCCAAGCGGCAGAGGTTAAGCCGTAGGGATTCCAGCCCGCCCCTACGTTCCAAGGTAAGGCAGAGCGGCCCCCGGTATCATACCGGGGGCCGCTTGTCAAGGGGGGCCGTGGCCACCCGCCGGGG
>Ga0068859_100003663_pt1 | contig 15658 bp, 13 predicted proteins | sample KBSSwiS22_FD_66585 | JGI IMG/M metagenome (GOLD analysis project Ga0068859, IMG submission 66585) | Switchgrass rhizosphere microbial communities from Kellogg Biological Station, Michigan, USA - KBS Switchgrass S2-2 | ecosystem: Host-associated > Plants > Roots > Rhizosphere > Soil ...
CTGGCCCTCGCCACGCTGGCCGGATGAAGTCAGGAGAATGAGGCGGGTCGACTCCAGGGTTTCATCATTGATGATGATGCGGCCCAACTCGGCACCGCCACAATCCGGCATCTGGTGATCGAGCAGGGCGGCATCGAAAGGCCGGGCGGCGGCGGCCGCCTGTCGCATCAACATCAGCGCCTCGCCCGCGGATCCCGCCGAGACCGGATCGACGCCACATTGCAGCAGTTGCCCCATGAGCACTTTGCGGTTGGTCGCATTGTCATCGACCAGGATGACCCGTTGGCCCGCCAGTTCGGCCGGTGGCGTGTCGTAGGCTGGCGCAGGTTGCGAGGCCGGGCCGAACCACGCCGTGAACCAGAAGGTTGAGCCCATACCGGGCGAGCTCTCTACGCCGGATTCTCCGTCCATCAACTCTGCCAGCCGCCGTACGATCGACAGCCCCAATCCGGTGCCGCCGAATTTTCGCGTGGTGGATGCATCGACCTGGCTGAAGGGAGTAAACAAGGTCTTCTGGTGTTCCGGCGGAATTCCCATGCCCGTGTCACGGACCTCGCAGCGGACATGCGTGCCGCGCGGCAGGCTTTCGAGGACTCTGATCTCCAGCGCGACTTCTCCGGCCCGCGTGAACTTGATGGCGTTACCCGCGAGATTCAGCAGGATCTGCCGGACCCGGCCGGCGTCTGCACGTACGAGCGGCGGCAACGACGGATCGATCTGTGCCGTGACTTCCAGGCCTTTTGCATGGGCCTGGATGGAGAGCAGGCGGGCGGCATCCTCGAATGTCTCCCGCAGATCGACTTCCAACAGCTCCAACTCCAACTTGCCGGCCTCGACTTTCGAGAAGTCGAGAATATCGTTGATCACGGTCAGGAGTGCGTTGCCGCTGTCGCGGATGCTTTCCGCGTAATCGCGCTGCATCGAATCGAGCGGCGTGTCGAGCAGCAACTCCGACATCCCGATGACTCCGTTCATGGGTGTGCGGATCTCGTGACTCATGTTGGCCAGGAAATCGCTTTTCGCGCGGTTACCCACTTCAGCGGCCTGCTTGGCATCCTCGCGCTCCTTCTCGGCCAGCTTGCGTTGGGTTACGTCGTGAATGAAAGCGGCGTAGGAGGTCTGTCCATTGAGCTCAACGGCGGAAAGCGCCATTTCCGCGGGAAATTCCTGGCCGGTGCGATGACGGGCGGTGACCTCGATGCGATGTGTCCGCGGTGCATCCTCTGCCCGCGGATCGAACAGGTTGCGCAGCGCGCGATTGGCGTCGGAAGGCTCGTCCAGCACGATGATCGCCTCGAGTCTCAGACCCAGCGCCTCCAGGCGAGACCAGCCAAAAGCCTCCTCCGCCTGGGCATTCCAATCGGTAATAATTCCATCGGTGTCGAGCTCCACAAAGGCATCCGGCGCGGTTTCGACAATCATGCGCAAGCGTTGTTCGCTCGATTGCAGCGCGAGCGATTGAGTGGAGAAGCGGCGGTCGATGCTGGATGTCACGAAGACCAGTCCCAGCAGAATGAGAGCGATGCCCGTGATCGCGAGGATTCCGAGATCTGAAATATCAACGGCATGCGACAGATCGACGCCGTCGGCCGGCATCTCCACGAACGCAACCGCAGCCATGCCCACGTAGTGCATGATCGTGATGGCGGCGCCCATGGTGATGGCCGTCCCGGCCTTGTACCAGCTCCAACCGCTGGTGCCCCTGAAAATAAAGGACATCTGCAGGGCGGCAAAGGCGATGATGACCGCCAGGATGATGGACAGCCAGACCCCGAGCGGTGAGTAGTCGCACATCGCAGGCAGTCGCATGGCCCCCATCCCGATGTAATGCATCGCCGCAATTCCACCGCCCATGAAGAGCGATCCGATGACTGCCTGCGACATCGTCATGGTTTCACGGCTCACCACGAAGAGGGCAGCCCATGAAGCGGCGGCTGCCGCCAGCAGTGAAACCAACACGGTCGGCCAGTCATATAGCACGACGACCGGAAGTTGGAATGCCAGCATGCCGATGTAATGCATCGACCAGATGCCGGTGCCCATGGCGGTTGCCCCGCCGGTGAGCCACCAGATGCGTGTCATCCCGCGTGCAAGCGTCACCCGACCGGCGAGATCGAGCGCGGCGCCCGCCGCCAGGATGGCGATGAGCACCGACATGACGACCAGGCGTGTGTCATAGGTGCCGGTGAGAACAGCGGGCACGGAGTCCATGGTGCGCATCTTCCGTCACGGCGCGAGCGCCGGTACTCTATTGTTGGATGTTATTTAACAACTTACAACACATGAGCGCTGCAACATGCGGCCTTGTGCGGTGCGCTGACTCACGGTACCTGTCTGACTATGGGGGCCGTCGCCGATGGCGGCCTAGCGCGAGCGGCTCCTAGAAGGGGAGCTCGCCCTGGCGGCCGTCGCCGACCACTGTGTCAAAATCGAGCCCGAGCGTTGCCAGGACGGGCTCGGCCACGGGGCGGATCTGCTTGCTCACGTAGTGCTCGCGATCCGGTGGGTGTTGAATATTGTCGGTTGGCTCGGGGCCGCCCGTGGTCATGACGTACTCGATGACCTTCCTGCCCGGGGTGCCGCCCGCGGGACGCGGCGATTTGCGCGCCGCGGCCACGTGCGGCGGCGTGGTGGCTGTGTAGTTTTCCGCCCCTTTTCGCAAGCTTTTTCGATATACGAGCAGCTTGTCCATGGCGCCGTCGCGGACGGTTTTCACGATGTCGGCCAGGTAAACGTCGACGGGTTGGTCGGTAAAGAGCCGTTGATACAGCTCCCGCTGGACTCGTTTCGCAAGCGCGGTCCAATCGCTGCGGACAACCTCCATCCCCACGAATTCAACCGTTGCCTGATCACCCTTGCGCACGAGACCGGCGTAGCGTTTGCTCGCTCCGCGGGTACTGTGGCGCGCATGGGGGAGGATCAGCCGCAGGTAGGTCTTCTCAAACTCCAGCTCCAGGCGGCTCTGCACTCGCCACCGATCGCGGATATAGCTCGTGAGCTCCTCGTTGAGCTTGGCGGCGAGTTGCGGTCCCTGTTCCGGTGCGGGCGGGTCGATGCTGCCGGACCCCACGAACAGGCTGTCCGTATCGCCGTACAGAACGCGAAAACCCGCATTCTCGAACCAGCGCTTGGACCACAGGAGCATTTCCCGCCCCGAACCGGTGATGGAGTTGGCCAGCGCCGGGTTGTAGAAACGGCAGGCGCTGGTGCCCAGGACGCCGTAAAAAGAATTCATGAGAATCTTGATGGATTGCGCGGCGACGGAGTCACCGGCTTGCTTGGCCGCTTCGCGGCGGGGAAACAGGTCATCCAGGATCCCGGGGAGAATGGCGGGATCTCGTTTGAATGAGCCCCCGGGGGTCTCGATCAGATCGTCGCCGGCTGTTGGACTCTCAACGTAGGACAAAGGGTCGATGTTGAACGTGCGGATGATGTTGGGGTACAGGCTCTTGAAGTCGAACACCCATACATTGCGGTGCAGGCCCGCGACGGGCTCGAGGACGTGGCCACCCTGCTGAGCGGCAAACACCCGCGAATCATCGGACCGGACAGTCGGAGCGACGATTCCGCGCTTTTCCAACTCACTCAGATACACGAAATCGAATGAGGCAATACTGGCAGCGACCCGATCGGGCGTCATCCCGGCAAGCTGACTGCGTGCAAATGCCAGTCTGATGAGGTCCAGCTTGCCTACGATGTCGAAAGCGAGGCGGGCATCGGTACGGGCATAGAGAGCAAAGGCTGGCAGGTTGTGCCGGTAGTTGTGGATGATTTCGGCCAGGCGATCCTTTGCGTTGGATTCGATTGCCTTGCCTTCGCCGAGAACCTCGCGGGCGACTGCGTCCAATGAGTAGTCTTCCATGCGGACGAATGCGCCGCGCAGGAGATCTATGCCATCGAGAACCAGTCGGCCGGGGATCGTGGCCTGGCCGCTGCCAAAGTAACCCTCGGCGCGCCGGATGCGAATCTCGCCGATGTCGCGGCCCAGGACAAACGGGTGCCGCAGTCGTGTTGCAATCCGCTGCAGTACCGTGAAATCGAAGTCGATCGTGTTCCAACCGGTAAACACGTCCGGATCGAGCTCCTTGACGCGATCACAGAAGGCGGTGAGGGCTGCGCGTTCGTCAACACAGCAAATGGCTTTTTCAGGCATGGGCCGGCCGCTGCCATCGACAATCAGAACTTCGTCGATGTTGGGGCCATACAGTGAGATGGCCAGCAGGCGCTCAGCCTTGGGATCGGTTTCTATGTCGAAAGACAGTACCCTGGGCTCTATCTTTACTCGTACGGGAGTGAGTTGCGGGTTGTCGAAGATGAGGCTGAGACCTGAGCCTTCATCTGAACCAGGGATGGCGGTGCCTTCGATTACGCAGGCGCCTTTGATACCGCGCTCGATCAGATAGCGGACCGGGAAGCGGACGTCCGCTTCAAAGGTGTCGATGCCGCTGGCATGGAGCCGATCACGTATCGTGGGCACATCGGAGGGAATAGCGACTACGATGCGGGATACCGGGGATCCCCCGAAGTCGCGCTTGTTTGTGGGTGTTGGCCGGCTGTACCCGACTGCACTGTTGTTTTCTCCGGTCGCGACCCGGTGGTTCGCAATGGAGTTGGCTCGCTCGACGTCGGACGAGCGGATATAGAACTGCGGTTGTTGTCGGTTGTCGCGGACCAGGAAGGTGCCGCCGTCTTCGAGACGGCCATAGAGATGGATGACGGGGACGCGACGGCCACCCTGCTGTGTGGCGACACGGTAGGTGGCTTGGAGGATGACGCCTTTGACGGTTGTCATAGGCTGATACCGAAATGACGCTGCAGGTCGCGTTGGCCACTGCGTGTGACGCGCAGCGCGCGACTGTCGAGGTCCTGTATTAGCCACTTGCGCTTTAGCGCAACTCGGAGCAGTGCTGCGCCGAGGGCGCCGGCGATGTGCGGTTTGCGTTCGCTCCAGTCGACGCACCCATATGCGAAGCGGCGACGGAGCGCTCGCGTTGCTTCAATGTCGATGCCGAACGCGGCTAGCGCGCGTTCACCGGCTGGGGTGATGTCATAGGCGTCGGGCGCCAACACCACCCAGCCGCGCTGCTCGAATCGATCGTGCAACGCCACTGCAATGGTGCCGGCCATGTGGTCGTAACACGTTCGCGCGGCGCGCAAGCGTTGCGGCGTAGCTGAGATAAATCGATTATCAGGCCCCACTGCCACTACCATCAGCGCTTCGAGAGCGGCAGCCGTGTGAGCACCTTCCAGGCTGTAATAGCGATGTTTGCCTTGCGCCAGCACGCGGACCAGTCCTCTGTCCTTGAGATGCGTGAGATGAACGCTTGCTGTGGACGGGGAAACTTCCGCGACGAGTGCCAGCTCAGTGCTCGTTCTCGCATGTCCATCGAGCAGGCAATACAAAATGCGTGCGCGAGCGGGCTCTCCAATTGCCGCAGCAATCCTCGATGCCGCCTTCTCGGCGGAAAATTCGACATCCATGCTTTGATCGTAGACGAATTGTTGGCGCCGCACCATTGGCACACTTTCATACATGTGGAGACGCCGTGAAATGCTGTATGCCCTGGCGGCTGCTGGCGCGACGAGTGTCACTGGGGTGTCAATGGGGACTGTGGCGACAGAAGCCGTCAGCGCCCGTTCAGGAGGGGTCGTGAGGATTGTCGTATTCATTCGTTATCAGATTGATCCGTATAAGATCGAGGACTTCCGCAAGTACGCACAGAACTGGGCTCGCATCATTCCCCGCTGTGGCGGCCATCTGCTCGGTTATTTCATGCCACACGAAGGCACCAATGACGTTGGCTGGGGCCTGATCGGATTCGACAGCCTCGCGGCCTACGAGGCATACCGTGCAAAGCTCAAAGCGGATCAGGAAGCGCGGGATAATTTCAGCCTGGCATTCAACAACCGCGTGATTCTCAGGGAAGAGCGGAGTTTCCTGGAGGCGGTCTGAGGGCGTAAACTGCTGCGCATTCCCCTTCTCGGAGACAGCGCATGAAATCGATACGTTCAGTCCTCGCCCTGGTCGCATTGCTCGCGGTGAGCGGCGTCGCTTCCGCAAACAAGTACGTCGACACCATCGCACTGTTCAAGAAATCGGGGGAGAGCGCGGATTTCTTCAACACCGCTTACGGATATGCCGTGTTTCCAACCATCGGGAAGGGTGGCTTCGTCGTTGGTGGCGCTCATGGGTCCGGCCATGTGTACGAGAAGGGCAAGTACATTGGCAATACTTCAATGACGCAACTCAGCGTGGGATTCCAGGCTGGCGGCCAGGCATATAGCCAGATCGTCTTCTTTGAAGACAAGCGGGCGCTCGAGGAGTTCTGCAATGGGAATTTTGAATTCGAAGCGGGCGTCAGTGCGGTGGCGATTACCGCGGCCGCGGGTGGCACCGCCGGAACGACCGGCGCCAGTGCTGGCGCCAGCGGTTACAAGAATAACGCCACCACCGTCGGTAGCGCCTATTACAAAGGAATGGCCGTTTTCACGATCGTGAAGGGCGGCGCCATGTACCAGGCGACCGTGGCGGGCCAGAAGTTTACCTTCGATCCCGTCAAGACGAACCCGGACAAGGAATAACCAACACTGCCTGACCGCACTCTACTGCGCTTCGGGTTGTGTTTGCGCGGCGACGGCTGTTGGCGTGATTTCCGGCAGGAGCGTCGCCAAGCGCGGGGGTTCGGCGTCACGGACCCATGCGAATGCGACTATGTGCTCGACGATACGCTGCACGTAGTTGCGCGTCTCGCCGTATGGGATGTTCTCAATCCACACGTCGGCATCCATTGTTCGCGTGGGTGCCCAGCGAGCGACGGGGATTGCGCCGGCGTTGTACGCCGCTAGCGTCAGGGCGAGTTGCCCATACTTATCCAGCAGGTCTCGCAGGTGTGCGGCTCCACGCAGCACATCCATCGGTGGGTCGAAAGTCCCATCTTTGTCAGGCACCGGCAGGTGCCATCGCTTCGCAACGGCGATGGCGGTATTCGGTGTCATTTGCATCAAGCCGCGCGCACCAGCACGCGATACAGCGTCATCGCGGAACAGGCTTTCCTGGCGCATGACTGCGAGGATCCAGTCCTGCGGAACCTGTGTTTGCTTACTGGCTTCAGCAACCGCCGACGTAAAAGGCCGTGGATATCGCAAACGAACGTCATCAAACTCACCCGCTTGAGCAAGTGTGACGATTGCCTGCGAGTACCAACCCCAGCGCGCTGCCAGATGCGCTGCCTGCAATTTCAGTGCGTTGTCCGCGGAGCCGAACACTACTGCCCATTCCAGCATGGCGTCGTCGTCCAATCCGCAATCGAATAGCGCGTGCGCGCGAATCAACCCCGGTTGTGCGGCCATCGCTTTCTGTAGTGTCTCGTCGTTAAAGGACGCCTTCGCGTTCAACACGTAGCCGTGATGGATCCGATCCGCAGCGAGGTAGCCGTAGAAGTCGCGCAGTTCTGCCAGTTCTGCATAGAGTGGGGCGGCTGCTTCGTTTCCTTGCGTGGCAGCGATGGAGCGAGCGCGCCAATAGCGCCACCGTGGTTGCGACAGTTGCGTTGGCGGCATCGTGTCGATCCACGCCAGAGCTTTTTGGTAGTCGCCAGCCCAGAGAGCCGCGCGTACACGCCATTCGCGAACGTCGTTATCGACGGAGCTTTCAGGCAGGAGATCAAACGCGGCGATCGCAGCTGAGTCACGCCCGACAGCGGCACCCATGGCAGCTATCCGCTGCAATTTCGTCTGCATCACTGGTGTCATATCCGGCCGGGCAAGCAGCTTCGGCAGCAGAGCGAGCGCGGTTGTCGAGTCGGCACGCGCAAGGTGATCGAACCCCGCCGCAAGTGCCGCCGGTTCGACAGGCGTCATTGGGGTGGAGGCGAGGGTGGTAAGCGCCGCCTTGGATGAATCCAACAGTTGCGCCCACTGCAGCAATGGCGCCGCCCGATCCGGCGGAACATCAACGACAAACTCGCGCCCCAGCTTCGCGTTGTCGGCTGCTAGCGCAGCGCGTGTGCGAGCTTCGGCAAGATCCGGAGTGATGACGTTCTGCTGGCGCAACCAGGCGAATACAGGGTCACACTCAGGCGGCTGCTTCTGCGCCAAACTCCAGCGCGTCAACGCCTCAGCGGCGATAGCCTGCGCGGTGGCATTCGCTTGCGCCGCGGCGCCAGAGGCGTTCGGGCTTGCTTGAGCCCCGGCCGTTTGCACGGCAGCGGTGCCCTGTGCCCCTGGGACATCGGCGAGAGCTGCTATCTTGCCCTGCAGCCGATCGCAGATCAGCGCCGGCGTGCTCACGTCGGTGGCGCGTGGCATGAACCAGTCCCATTTGCGGCGGGCGGCCAAACTGGTTAGCCAATCATTGCGTAGGTTGCGAGCGACAGGCTCCCCCGCATGCGCTTCCAGAAAAGCGTTGATTGCCGTGTCCACGTCCTCGCCGGGCCTCTGTTCGAGGTCACGGCGAAAGCGCGCGACGAGCAGATAGTCGTAGATCGCATACGACTTCAGCGCCGGAGAGTCTGGTTGATCGGGCTGATGTTGGCGGATGCGTTGGATGGCCGCCTTGAATTCAGCCTGAACGGCTGCCTCGTTGACTTTGGGCGCGGATTTTCCGCCCACGAGCAGAGGGACGGCGACCAATATGAACAAAACGGCAGGGAGCCCGTAGCGGAAAAACCTCAACATAGCCCGCAGTTTACACGGCGAAGACCCTCCGTGCCGACCGCAGCCGCCGCGCCTCGAACGAAGCCGCTCCGCGTCGCTGATCTTGCAGACGCGGAGCGGCAATCAATTCATCGGTGCCGCAGACTCAGCGATAGTCGCGTGAGTCTCGCTCGGACTCCTTTTCAGCGTCCTTCACAGCACTCTTGGCTTTCTCGGTGACGTCACCCACCTTCGCCTGAGCAGCGCCCAGGTTCTTGTTGATGGCACCCTTCGCCTCCTGCGTGCGATTTCCGGTCACGCGACCCGCGACTTCCTGGACCTTTCCAGCGCCTTCTTTCATCCGACCGTCAACCTGATCTTTATTAATGCCCATGTTTGCCTCCTTTAACGCAGGAACCAAGCTTAGAAGGGCCTCCAATTTGGGGCTGTAAGACTGCGGGCGGAAATGACGTAGGAGAGCCCCTGGTCCTTCATCCAGCTATCGAGGCCGCCGCCTTCGATTTCCCGGGAAGAGCGTGCGGGATTGCTCACTGCGCTGAAGCTTCATCGACACCCTGCGCGAAGTTGGGCGAGAATTCAGCTCATGAGCAGCGCAGACACAGACCTCGAGCGGGAATACAACCCCCGGGTACAGGTACCGGAGTATTCATCTTATTTCGCACGTTGGAAGGACTCCGCGCAGGAGGTTCGCCGTACACTCGACGTCCGGCTGGATCTGCGGTACGGCTTGTTGCCGGCCGAACGGCTCGATTACTTTCCGGCCGCCGGCAGCGGCAACCCCCTGTTGATCTTCGTTCACGGCGGCTACTGGCGGACACTCGACAAGAACGACTTCTCGTGGGTGGCGCCGCCTTATGTTGCCTGCGGCATTTCCGTCGCGGTGATCAACTACGGGTTGTTGCCGGGGACACCGCTCCTGATGATTGTCGAGCAGGTGCGGCGCGCCTGTGCCTGGCTGCATCACAACCATCAGGCACTGGAAATTGATCCAGAGCAGATTGTCTGCAGCGGACATTCCGCGGGTGGCCACCTGACGGCCATGATGTTGGCCACGGACTGGCCGGGTGTCTGGCCGGAATTCCCACAGAGACTTTTGTCGGGTGCCGTCGCCATCAGCGGCCTGTTTGATCTGGAGCCGCTGACGCGAGCGGAATTCCTGCGCAATGACCTGCGCCTCGATCCGGTGCTCGCACGAGCTCTTTCGCCTGCCTACCTGCCATGGCGAAACGAGGTCTCCATGGTCCGGGCGGTCGGCGCCGAGGAGTCCGCAGAGTTTCATCGGCAGTCAACTTTGATGGGAGCTCACTGGCCGCTTGCGTGCGAGCGTGAGCTCATTGACGTGCCCGGTTGCAATCACCTGTCTGTCTGTGATGCTTTCGCTGACTCGAAATCGGAGTTGTTTCTCGCGACCCGAGTTCTGCTGTCGCGGTGAGTTATATCGTCCCTGCCATGGCGCTCATGTCAGTCCGGCGCCTATGTGGAGAGTTGCCTCGTCGAAAGCCTTGCGCAGGGCATCGGCCGCCGCGCTGAGCTCGGCAGGGGGGGCGGTCATTGCCTCGGATTCAATGTTGGCGGCAATGGCTGCCAGGCGATGTGCATACACGCGGCTGCCGCCACTCCTGATCTTGTGTGCGAGGAGCCGGATGCGCGAGCGCTCGCCAGCGGCAATCGCGCCATCGAGCTCCTCGAGTCCCTGGCTCGTCGTCGTCACGAAGGCCTGACACAGGCGGCGCACAAATGCCGTATCCCCCGAGAATTTCGCGTGCAGGGTCATCAAGTCAACTGGGTCGTTGATTTGTGCGCCGGGCTCGATGATGGATTCGAGCGCGCTGCGCGCCACGGCGAAGCGGTCGAGGACCTGCCGCAATCGCGGAATATCCAGCGGTTTGGTCAATGAGCCATTCATGCCCGCCGCGGTGCAGCGAGCCAACTCATTGGAGGCCGACTTGGCGGTCAGCGCGAGAATCGGAACGTGGTGACCGGCCCGCTCCTGTTTGCGGATCTCCTGGGTGGCCTGCAGCCCGTCCATGTGGGGCATCTGCAGGTCCATCAACACGAGCCCGAACTCCTGCCGCGCGCACGCAGCTACTGCGGCACGGCCGTCCTCGACAACCACGACATTGCAGCCCATGGCCTGCAGGTAGTGCCTGGCGACTTGTTGGCTGACCACGTTGTCTTCGGCGACCAGCACTTTCTTCGGCAGGACTTCGCGGGTTGGCTCCGCGGCAACCGGGTCGGCATCGCCGGCTGCCGCACCGCCGTCCGCGTCGGTGCGTTTGAGCATGAGTGATCCGGAAATTTGACTCAGCGTCTCATGGTGGCCTGACGGGGCAGTTGCAGACACGGACGTCTTTCACAGATCTGCAGCACACCTGTGCAAATTGTGTGTGCTGCAACCCAACATCGGTACTGCGCTGCAGCGCTGTCAGCAGGATCTATTCGCGTGCTCGGCGCGGCTTCCTGAGCAGATACGTGTCCATGATCCAGCCTTTGCGGCGGCGCTCTGTCTCCCGTGTTTGCTGGATCGCTGTTGCTACGCTTTTAACCTTGCCCCGCAGAAGAATTTCGTCGGGTGTGCCGAGATACGCGCCCCAGTAGATCTCCGTGTCCTCGTCATTGATGGTGTTGAAGGCGCACTCGCCGTCCAACATGACCACCGTGTCGGCCGTTGGAGGGTTGGCCGCGAGCAGGCGTCCCGTCGTGATATGAACGGGGGCACCTATCTGGTTCAGCGGGATTCTGTGGCTCGCTGTCAAAGCCTGGATGGCGGTAATGCCGGGGATGACTTCGAATTCCACGTTCAGTGCTTCGAGGATGCGAATCGTACTGTCATAGAGCGAAGGATCTCCCCAGACCAGGAAAGCGCCCGTGTCATCGGGTTGCAGGTGCTCCTCGAGCAGCGATTTATAGAGTGCAGCGCGCTGCTCGTGCCAGGTTGCCACCGCCGCCTGATAGTTGTCTGGATTGCGATCGCGGGCGGGGTCGGGGATCTGGACGATGCGGAATTTCCTGTCGGGCGCGTAACGCTCGATGATCTCGCGCCGGAATCCTGCCAGGTCGTCCTTGTCGGCACCCTTGTCCGTGATGAACAACACGTCCGTGTCATTGATGGCGTTGATGGCCTGGATCGTAATGTGTTCGGGGTGACCGGCGCCGATGCCTATGACTTTGATTTTTCGCATTTCAGGTTGACCGGAAGCGGCGGCGATATTCGGTGGAGTACAGCGAGCTTTCAATGAAGTCCTCGCTGGCGAGCGCCTTGCCGACGAGAATCAGCGCGGTGCGCTCCATGGGCTCATTGGCGAGTTGGGTTTGAATGGTGCCCAGCGTGCCTTTGAGCACTTTTTCATCGGGCCAGGTGGCACGCATGATCAGTGCCACGGGGCAGTCAGCGCCATAGTGTGGTAGCAGCTCGGTGCTCACCTGGTCGATGGCATGGATCGCCAGGTGGATGGCCAATGTGGCGCCCGTGCTGGCGAAGGTCGCCAGCTTTTCGCTTTCTGGCATTGCGGACGCTCTGCCTGACACTCGTGTCAGTACCACGCTCTGGGCAACCCCCGGCACCGTCAGTTCGCGCTGAAGGAGGGCGCTCGCGGCTGAAAATGCGGGGACGCCGGGTGTCAGCGTGTAGGGAATCGCCAGTCGGTCCAGGCGCCGTGTCTGCTCCGCGACGGCGCTGTAGATGGACAGATCCCCGGAGTGAAGCCTCGCCACGTCTTCGCCTGCCGCGTGGGCTTTGACGAACTCCGCTTCAATCTGGTCGAGCGTCATAGGAGCCGTATCGATGATCCGCGCCCCGGTGGGGCAGTGTGTCAGTAGCTCTTGCGGTACTACCGAGCCTGCGTAGAGGCACACGGGGCAGCGGGACAGCAGGTCCCTGCCACGGACGGTGATCAGATCTGCGGCGCCTGGGCCGGCGCCTATGAAGTGGATGGTCATGGGGGCGTTGTGTCCGCGAGGGCGCAGGTTACCGGGCCTACTGCTATTCGGGGTTGCAGAAGGCGAGGTGTTGGGTTGGTTGGCAGTTGGGCGGTTGTGGCCGCTCCGGCGAGGGCAGCGGCTTCAGCCACCGAATGCACGTTCATGGCGGCCATGGACTGCGCCGAGCGTGTCACGGTTGCCGGGTTGGCGGCTTCGAGATCTGGCTGGGAGATTGCCAATATGGGCAGGCCCCGCGCAGCCGCCGCGGCTTGAATACCGGGTTCGCCCGCTTTGGCGGCTGGTGTTGCAATCGCCGCGAGAGCTGCGGCCGAATCGTGCACAGCCCATCCCAGTACGTCGCCCGCCCGACCGTGCAACGCCGCCAGGGCAGCCGCGATGGCCGCCTCAACCTGCTCGCCACTGACTCCCGTCCGGCACCCGATTCCAGCAACCATCAGCCCTTCACCCAGGTCCACTGCACAATAGGATTCCCGGGCCGCCAACTCGAAAAACGTCCATCCTCACCGCCGACCGGCCGCGTATGGTGGACCTCCATTCGTGTCAGGGTCCCGCCATGCTCCTCATGAGCCTTCAGCAGTATCGCCTCGGTTTCCAACGTAACCGAGTTGACAACCAACCGCCCATTCGAGCGCAGTGCCGACTGCACCGTCTCGATCAACCCCGGTGTAGTTGCTCCGCCACCAATGAAAACAGCGTCAGGTGGCGCAAGACCGTCCAGTGCTGGTGGCACGGCACCTTCAACAATCCGCAAATGTGGCACCCCAAAGCTGACAGCGTTGCGTTTGATCCGTGCGACCCGGTCACCGCGGCGCTCAATGGCGACGGCCGTCAAGGACGGATCGGCCAACATCCATTCAATCGCCACCGATCCCGACCCGGCGCCGATATCCCAAAGGTGCTCCCCGTGTCGTGGCGCAAGCGCCGACAGGGTCAGCGCCCGGATCTCCCGCTTGGTGATCTGACCATCGTGCTCAAACAACTCATCCGACAGGCCAACCACCCACGGAATGATCCGCGCGCCCGGGCTGGCAACGACCTCGATGGCAACAGTATTGAGTGCGTCAATCAGCTCCAGGTTGAAGCCGTTGGCACGGGCCGAGCGGACCCGCTCCCGGGGTCCGCCCAGCGCTTCCAACACCGTGACCGTGGACTCACCGAAACCGGTAGCGCACAACAGCCCGGCAATCGCGCCGGGCGACTCCGCTCCTGATGTCAGTGCCAGAATCCGTGCCCCAGGGTGCAGATGGGGGCGAATCAAATCGAGCGGCCGCCCGCACAGTGACAACAGCCGGATTCGCGGCAGCGCCCACAACAATCGCGACGCAGCGAGCGTAAATGCCGACACCGCCGGGACAGCGATAGTCTCTTCCGGCGCAACAACCCGCGCCAGGAGACTCCCCACCCCATGTTGAAAAGGGTCCCCCGACGCCAGTACGCAGACAGTGCGCCCCCTGCAGGCCACCACTTCCTCCACGGATCGCTCGAACGGACTCTCCCAGGCCCGCGTGACTCCATGAATCAGAGGGGCAGCCAGCGCCAGGTGGCGTGCGCCGCCAAACACAAATTCGGCGTCCTCAACTAGACCCCGCGCAAGCTCACCCAGGCCTTCGATCCCATCCTCGCCGATGCCGACAATAGACAGCCACCGGGTCGGTTGTTCTATGTTAGTGTTATCGGCCATGCAACCAAATGTCCTGATCCTGGGAGGCACCACCGAGGCGCGTGAGCTGGCCACGGCCCTCTCCGGGCGGCCGTTTGCCACAACCGTCTCTCTGGCTGGGCGGACCGCTGCCCCGGCCGCTCAGGCCGCTCCCGTGAGGGTCGGCGGATTCGGGGGCGCCGCGGGCCTTGCGGACTATCTGCGTTCCAACAAAATAGACTTCCTGATAGATGCCACGCATCCGTACGCGGAAGTGATTTCCACGAACGCGGCGTTGGCTGCCGCACAAACGTGTACTCCGCTGCTTGCCCTGCGTCGGCCTCCGTGGCAAGCAGTCGACGGTGATTTTTGGGTAGAGGTCGCAGGCTCCGAGGGTGCCGTGCGTGCACTGGGCCGCAGCCCGAGACGAGCTTTCCTCGCAGTCGGGCGCCAGGAGTTGAGTCCTTTCTGTAGTGCTCCACAACATCACTACTTCATCCGAAGTGTTGATCCCGTAGATCCGCCGCTCGACGTCCCGCATGCAACCTACATTCTGGCGCGCGGGCCGTTTACCGAGCCTGCGGATCGGACACTGCTGGAGTCGAACTCCATCAACGCGATCGTCGCCAAGAACAGCGGCGGGGACGCCACGTACAGCAAGATTACGGCAGCCAGGTCGCTCGGTATACCTGTATTCATGTTTAAGCGGCCGCCCGTGCCGGACTGTCCCTCCGTGGCAACGGTCGGTGAGGCTGTCAACTGGCTCTATCAAGCCGCGGGCCTCGAAGTTCCGCGCGGCGTATAAACGAGCGGAGTCGTTCCCGGACGTTCCACCACGCGCGTTTCGGCGGAACCGATGATGACGCAGGTGGCCATGTCGGCGTTCCCGCCCTGAGCCCGAGCAAGTTGAGTGATTGCAATTCGTTCATCGGGACGCCCAACAGCGCGGCCGAACACAACCGGCGTCGTACCAGACAGGACCGTTCTCAGCTTTTCAAAGGCGTGGTCGAGTTGCCATGGACGGGCGCGCGAGATGGGGTTGTAGAGAGCGATGACGAAGCCGGCGGTTGCCGCCAGCTCGAGACGCCGTTCCACTGTTGGCCACGGCTTGAGATTGTCGGACAGTGATATGGCACAGAAGTCGTGGCCCAACGGGGCGCCGACCCGGGCTGCGACTGCCATCATCGCGCTGACGCCGGGGATGATTGCGATGTCCACCTGGCGCCATTGCCCGGGGCCTTTTTCCAAGGCTTCGCACACGGCAGCAGCCATTCCAAACACGCCCGGGTCGCCGCCGGAAACGACTGCGACCGTCTTTCCTTCGGTGGCCGCCCTCAATGCTTCTTCAGCGCGTTGGATTTCCTGTCGGTTGTCGGATGCGTGTTTCTGTTGTCCGGCGCGCTCCGGAACCCGATCGATATA
>Ga0068859_100003664_pt1 | contig 15654 bp, 11 predicted proteins | sample KBSSwiS22_FD_66585 | JGI IMG/M metagenome (GOLD analysis project Ga0068859, IMG submission 66585) | Switchgrass rhizosphere microbial communities from Kellogg Biological Station, Michigan, USA - KBS Switchgrass S2-2 | ecosystem: Host-associated > Plants > Roots > Rhizosphere > Soil ...
CGGACACGCTGCCCCCGTACGTGCGCACCGCGGCCGGGGATGCGATCTCAGCACCCGGGATCGACGCGGCGAACGCGCGCGCCAGCATCGAGCGGGTGGCCCCCGTGTCGAACAAGAACAAACCGTCCGCGCCCTGCGTCGCGCCGGCCCGAACGAGCATCTGCCCGGAGACCTCCCAGTAGGGCGCCCCCGGCGGCTCGGCGCCGCACGGGTCGAGCACCAGACGCTGCGCGGCCAGGTCCATCGTCACCCGGTAGCCCGAAAAGACGTTCAACCCCAAGACGCCGTGAATGCGTCCTTGAGGATCGAATTCATCCTTGGTCGTCGTGATCAGAGCGTCGGCGATCGTCAGCCCGCCGATCGCGAGCTTGGAGAGCAGGCCGCGCGACGACCGGGTACGCCCGGTGCCGCCCCCCGCAAAGACCGTCTCTTCCGAAAGCGGGGTGAACCCTCCTTTCTTGACCGCGCGCTCGACGACGAACAGGCCGGTGCTTCCCGTGTCGAGCAGGAGACGGATCTTCTTCCGGTTGTCGAGCCCCGCCTCGACGTAATAGCCGGTCCCCGCACCGCCGAGCACGGGCTTCAACGGGATCTCGATGCGGGGCGGTGCCGCGGTCCTCGTCCAGACCTTCCGCTCGCCCAGCGCCGTGTTGAGCCGGATCGTTCCGCGCGCGCCTTCGAGACGATCCGCGTCGTCGCCGGGGGCGAGCTCGAGATAGCTCGAAAGCAGCGCGACGGCGCGTGCGCGCGAGCGGGTGAGCCCCGAGGCGCGGAAGACGACCCACGCATCCAGCGGCGCGGCGGCCACCGCGCGCTCCATCAGGTCGATCGCGTCGTCTTTCCCTTGGGCCGCGTGGACCAAGGCGAGCTGGACGAGCGCACGCGGTGGGGCGTCCTGTTGCAATGCGAGCGGCGCGATCGTCTTTCCGGCCTCGTCGATGAGCCCCGCGCGGTAGAGCGCTTCGCCGAGCGCGGTGAGCGTGTCGGGATCCGCCGAGCGCTCGGCCAGGTCGCGGGCCGCGGCGAGCGCCTCCGCCGGCCGGTCCGCCTCGATGAGGTCGCGCACCTGGGCGGGGGAGGCGGCCGCAACGGCGGCGGCCAAGACCAGAGCCGTGAGCACGTCTAGGCCTTGGGAAGGCCGTTCGCCAGAACGGCCTCCACGGCGTCGGCGAAGCGATCGACCTCGTCGGTGGTGGTGTAGACGTTGGGGGAGATGCGCAAGCCCTCGAATTGAGGATGGCTGATGGCGACCGTGAAGATGCGGTGCTTTGCGAACAGGTGGGCGGAAAGGTCGGCGGCCTTGATGCCGTCGAATCCCACGGTGGCGAACGCACCGCCACGCCCGGGCTTCCGGCTCGTGTGGATCGTGACGCGGTCGTTTTTCGCCAATCGGTCCGCCCAGCGGTCACGCAAGTAGATGAGACGGGCGAACTTCCGCTCGGGGCCGATCCCCGCATGGAACGCGAGCGCTTCGGCGATCGCCAGGGTGTTCGCCGCGGGGTGCGTGCCGATCTCCTCGAACTTGCGGATGTCGCCGTCCATCTCGACGGGGGCGGCCATCAGCGGCCAGATTCCCTTGATGCGCTCTCGCCGCACGTGCAGCAGGCCGGTGCCGATCGGAGCCGAGAGCCACTTGTGGAGGCTGGACGAATAGTTGTCGCAGGCGAGGTCGCCGATCTTGAACGGCACGTGCCCGAACGCATGCGCGCCGTCGACGATCGCCGGGATGCCGCGCCGGCTTGCTGCGGCGACGACCGCCTTGACCGGCTGGATCGCACCGGTCATGAAGATGACGTGGCTGACCAGGACGAGGCGCGTGCGCTCGGTCATCTGGTCTTCGTAGGCGGACACGACCTTGCCGTGATCGTCGCACGGCGCCGGGATCGGGAACGTCTTGAGCGTGATGCCGTCGCGGCGCTCGCGCTGCTTGAACGCGGTGATCATCCTCGGGTAGTCCTGGTCACAGCAGATCACTTCGTCGCCGCGCGCGAGGCTCATCCCGCACTGGAGGATCTCCAGGCTCTCCGACGCGTTGCGCGTGATCGCGACCTCTTCCGGATCGCAACCGAGAAGCGCCGCCAGTCCCTTCCGGCAGGTTTCGCGCTGCGGCTCCTGAAGCTGCCAGAGCGTGTAGGCCGGGGCCTGGTTGGTGACGTCCAGGTGGCGCTTCATCGCCTCGAGGACGACGGCCGGCGACGGCGCGACGCCGCCGTTGTTGAGGTTGACCAAGCTGCGATCGACGGGGTAGGCCTGCTGGATCGGAAACCAGAACCGCTCGTCGCGCGCGATCTCTTCGGGGGTTCCGAGGTGCTCGCCCGCCGCGCTCGCGGCGGCCGCCAGAGCGGCCCAGGAGCCCGAGGGCACGGCGGCCCGGGCGACGAGGGCTGCCGCCGGAACTTGGATGGACCCGAGGAAAGCGCGGCGATTCATAAGAAGAAAGTGAGAGAAGACCGACCGATTATAGATGGACTGGCCTTTCGAGTGGCCGGAATCCAGATTCGAGCCGATCGTGGAGGGTCGGCCATGAGAAATCGAATCCAGCACGTGGGAGCCATCCTCGTCGCCGCGGCGATGAGCGGGACCCTTCAGGCCCAGTCCGAGCCGTCGGACCGGCTGGTCGCGGCGTCCAGGCTTCAGGAAGCCGGAAACCACGCCGAGGCGATCGCGCTGCTCGAGCAGATCCGCGAAGTCGACCCACGCAACCCGCAAGTGCTCTACGGTCTCGCGCTGTCCCTGTACGCCGTCGGGGACTTCCGCGAGGCCGCGCACGTCGGCGAGACGGTCCTGGCGGAAGAGAAGAGCTCTCCCGGGGATCTCTACCTCATCGTGGGCAGTGCCTACGGCCGTCTCCGCTCGTGGGAGAAGTCCGAGAAGATCTTGAGCGCCGGGATCTCGGTCTGGCCGGACTCGTCGTCGCTTCGCATGCAGCACGCGCTGAGCTTGGAAGGGCTGAACCGTCTCGACGAGGCGATCGTCGAGCTCGAAGGATGCCTGACGCGATCCCCGTACGACTCCTCGCTCTGGCGGGCGCTCGGTGACGCGCTTTCGGCGACCGGCGCTCCGGGGCGCGCGTTCGCCGCCTACGTGCGCTCGTTGACGCTCGAAACCGACGAGACGCGCTCGAAGCAGGTTGCCGCCGATCTCTGGCAGGTGCTGTTCAAGGGTGCGATGGGCGCCTCCGAATCCGACGCCGCCGAGAAGGCGGAAGCAAAGGGATTGGCGCTCGTCGCCGCGCTGCGCCGCGACGGCTCGTGGGCGAAGGCCAGCGACGCCGGCTTTTTCGCCTACGCGCTCGACACGTCGCTCCGGCTGGTCTCCGCCCTTCACGGCCGCGAAGCCCCCGACACGTTCTGGAAGCCGTTCGTGCTGGACTACTTCGACGAGGTCCGCGCGGCGGGACACATGGAAGCCTTGGCGTACTCCGTGAGACAGGCGACCGGCGACCCCGATGTCGCCCGTTGGTGCACGGTGAACACCGGTAAGGTCGAGGCTTTCAAGGATTGGTCCGAGCGCTGGTCCGTGCACCGGCCGGGTGTCGAAGACCCCAACTGAGACCCTTGCCGAAGACCCGGCGGCCGCGTCTGACCGGGAGCGGCCGCGGTGTAGACTCCCGGCGTGAGCGAACAAAAGCAAAAAATCGGTGAGCGCCCGGGCGATCCGTGCGCGTTCGTGATCTTCGGCGCCAGCGGAGACTTGACCCGCCGCAAGCTCCTCCCCGCGCTGTACAACCTCCGCCGCTACGGCTTGCTCCCGCGCGACGTCGCGATCATCGGGGTCGGACGGAAAGACGCCAAGCGCGAAGAATTCGTCCAGAAGATGGGTGCGGACCTCAAAGAGTTCGCCACCGCCGAGGTCGACGAGTCGATCTGGCAAGACCTTGCGGCGCGCCTGTACTACGTTGCGTTCGATTTCGAGCAGCCCGCCGGATACGGCTGGCTACGCGACATGCTCAAGGACGTCGAGGCCGCCCACAAGACTCAAGGGAATGTCCTGTTCTACCTCGCGACGCCGCCGGCCTCGTTTGCGACGATCGTCAAGCAGTGCGCCGATGCCGGGTTGACCGACGAAACCGGCCATTGGCGCCGGTTCATCGTGGAAAAGCCGTTCGGCCGCGATCTCGACTCCGCCCGCGCTCTGAACGCTCAGCTCTTGACGTCTCTGTCCGAGCGCCAGATCTACCGGATCGACCACTACCTCGGGAAAGAGACCGTCCAGAACATCCTGGCGTTCCGTTTCGCGAACGGGATCTTCGAGCCGGTCTGGAACCGCCGCTACATCGACCACGTGCAGATCACGGTCGCAGAGACCCTCGGTGTCGAAGGGCGCGGGGGGTACTACGAATCCGCGGGCGTGCTGCGCGACATGATCCAGAACCACATGTTCCAGCTCCTGGCGCTCGTCGCGATGGAGCCGCCGTCGTCGTTCGAGGCGACGCCCGTGCGCGACGAGAAGGTCAAGGTCTTGAACGCGATCCGGCCGCTTCAGCCGGAGGAGATCCTGCAGCGGACGGTGCGCGGGCAGTACGGCGAGGGATTCGTCGACGGACAGAAGCTCGTCGCCTACCGGTCGGAGGGCTCGGTGGCCGCCACCTCCCCGACGGAGACCTTTGCCGCGCTGAAGCTCGACGTCGACAACTGGCGATGGGGAGGCGTGCCGTTTTACCTCAGGTCGGGGAAGCGACTCGCCAAGCACGACACCGAGATCGTCATCCAGTTCCGAAAGCCGCCTCTTCTCGCATTCGGGAAGATCCAGATCCAGGACCTCGAGCCCAACCGCCTGATCCTGCAGATCCAGCCCGAGGAGGGGATCGTGATCGAGATCAAGGCGAAGCGGCCGGGCGCGACGATGAACCTGACGCGCGTGAACCTCGACTTCAACTACTCGGATTTCGGGCCGTCGGACAAGGCGACCGGCTACGAGCGCCTGCTGTACGACGCGATGACCGGCGACACGACGCTTTACCACCGCGCCGACATGGTCGAAGCGGCCTGGCGCATCGCAACGCCGATTCTCGACGTCTGGGGCTCCATCCCGCCTCGCGACTTTCCGAATTACACTGCCGGCTCGTGGGGCCCCGCGGCGGCCGACGAGATGATGAAGAGGGACGGCCGCGCCTGGCGGAATCCCTGAATCGTCGCGCGTAAGAATCGCCTGCCATCCTTCGGTTTCATTTCGTTTCTTTACGTACGTGTTTCGCCCCATGGTGGTCCGACCGGACCGACCGTAGGCTCGTTGTGTGAGGCAACGAGACGACGACGGAGAAGCCGCCATGACGACGAAGCCCAATCGCCTGAAGCTGACGCAGCTTGAATCCGTTCCATCGCGCGTTGCGATCGGAACGGTCATCGGACTCTGCCTTGCGGCTCGGCCGGCCTCGGCCGACCAGGCCGCTCAGACCGCTCAGATCGAGCGGTTCACCGCGCGCCCCCGTGAGGGTGCCCTTGTCCTGACCTGGGTCGTGCCGCCGGCCACCGACATCTCGCGTGTCGTGATCCGGTACCGCGTCGACGGTCCGCCGCCGGGCACGGTCGACGCCGGCATGCCTCTTTACGATGAAGCCACGCCTCCCGGGACCGTGTGCGGGACCCGGCACTCGCGGCTGTCGCCGCGCCACGCGTACGCGTACTCGGCGTTCGGCCTGAACACCGAGGGCCGCATCGTTTCGACGACCTTCGCGGTGGGTACTCCGCTCGCGGTGGTGCCGCCTGATACGGTGCGTAACCTCCGCCGCGCCGACGTCGGGATCGCGACGTCCCCAGGAGCACGGAGCGGGCGATGATCCGGTCCGGAAGGCAAGCCGAGCGGCGGAACGCCGTCTGGCCCAAGCTCGTCTGTGACGCGATCCTCTTCGCGATCGCGTTCGTCATCGCGGACGTCGCGGGATCCGGATGGATCGCCGAGGGTGTGCCGTTCGAGCGCCTCCTGCTTGCGATCGCGATCCTGATCGACGTCAAGCTGGCCAGCCTTCACCTGTTCGGCGCCTACCGCTGCATCTGGCGCTATACGGGCATCGAGTGCGTGAAGGAGCTCTTGAGCGGGGCCGCCGTCGCCTCGGGGGTGCTCCTTCTCGTCGGGGCCGTCTCGCAATGGCAGCTGTTTCCGTCCGCCGTCGTGCTCTTGCTCGACGCGGCTCTCGGCGTCCTGTTGGTCGCCGGTTTGCGGATCGCGGTCCGCGTCGGGTATCCGTCGCTTCGGCTTCGGCGCCATCCCGGGCCGCGCGCTTTGATCGTCGGCGCGGGAGACGCCGGAGAGATGATCGTCCGCGAGATGCGCCGGCGGGTTCGTCTCCACTTCGATCCGGTGGGGTTCGTGGACGACGACCCGCGCAAGTGGGGGACCCGCATCCACGGCGTTCCGGTCTTGGGCGCGAGCGCCCAGATCCCGCGGGCGGTGTCCCGTCTCCGCGTCGAGACGATCATCATCGCGATCCCGTCGGCGAGCCTGCAGACGCTGGCCGACATCGTCCGCCTCTGCCGCCGGACGCACGCCGACATCAAGATCCTTCCCAATCTGGCAGAGCTCATGGACCCCAACGTCGGCCTGTCGCGAGTTCCAGCGGCGGAGGTGCTCGACCTCCTCGGCCGCCCCGCGGTCGAGCGGGGGGAAGTCGTTCCGGACCTGCGAGGGCGCAACGTGCTCGTCACCGGCGCCGGGGGCTCGATCGGATCGGAGCTCTGCCGCCAGATCCTCCGCTTCGGGCCCGCGTCGATCGTGATGATGGGGCGAGGGGAGAACAGCATCCACCTGGCGTATCGCGCGCTCGCGCCGATCGCCGGCGACACCCGCCTGATCCAGGTGATCGGCGACGTGATCAACAAGGCGAAGCTACGGCACGTCTTCGCAACCTATCAGCCGCAAGTCGTCTTCCACGCCGGCGCCGACAAGCACGTTCCGTTGATGGAGATGTTCCCCGACGAAGCCGTCTTGAACAACGTGATCGGCACCAAGAACGTCCTCGAGCTCGCCGACGAGGCCCGCTGCGAGAAAGTCGTGTGCATCTCGAGCGACAAGGCGGTCCAGCCGTCGAGCGTGATGGGGTCGACCAAGCGCGTCGCGGAGCTTCTCGTCCGGAGCCCGCTGTTTCCCAACACGCGCGCGGTCGCCGTCCGCTTCGGCAACGTGTTCGGCAGCCGCGGCTCGGTGATCCCCCAATTCCAGGACCAAATCGCAAGCGGGGGCCCGTTGACCGTCACCGACAAGGACATGTCCCGCTACTTCATGACGATCCCGGAGGCGGTCTCCCTCGTCCTGGTGGCCGGCGCGATGGGCCGGGGGCGCGAGATCTTCGTGCTCGACATGGGCTCGCCGGTTCGCATCTGGGACCTCGCGGCCGGGATGGCGCGCCTGCGGGGGTTGACGCCGGGTGTCGACATCGAGGTGAGGGAAACGGGGCTGAGGCCCGGCGAGAAGCTCCACGAGGAGCTTTTCCTGGCGGGCGAGGAGCGCGAGGCGACCGAGCATCCGCGCATCACCCGGACCTACGACGGGGGTGTCGAGCCGGGATGGCTGTTGAGCCGGATCGACGCCCTCCACGAGCTCGCCTTGAGCATGAACTTCGACGGAATCCGCGACGAGCTGGCCCGCATCGTCGAGCAGGGAGAGCCACCTGCGAAGACCGCGCGCGAGGGCGCCGGGGCACGGGAGAAGGACCACCGGCGGATCGTCGGACGTCGGAATCCGGTGGAAGTCTTCGGCTCGGCGTGACGTAACCGGAGCCCGCGAACGACTTACGACATCACACCCATTTGACGGTGGCGAAGTGCGCATCCGTCCGCTATTCCTGCGCGGTCGTCACGCATCGTGACACCACCAGGGGGAATGATGCCGATCTCGTTCGATGCCACCGTCACCCACGATCTCGTTGCAGCGTCCGGCCGTGAATGGCTCGAGGCCAACGGCCTCGGAGGCTGGGCCTCGGGAACGATCTCGGGCTGCCACACGCGCCGGTATCACGGACTGCTGGTGGCGGCGACGCGACCGCCGCTGGCGCGCATGGTGCTTTTGTCCAAGCTCGCCGAGACGATCGCAATCGGGGGCCGGCGGTTCGAGCTGGACACCAACCGCTATCCCGGCGCGGTCAGCCCGGAAGGGCATCGGCATCTGGCGAGCTTCGCGCTCGATCCCATGCCGGTGTTCGTCTTCGACGCCGGAGGCGTTCGCCTGAAAAAGACCGTCGCCGCCGTCCACGGCGAGAACACGACGGTCGTCCTGTACGAAGTCCTGGACGCCCCGGAAGAGCTCACGCTGGAGCTGCGCCCGCTGATCGCCTACCGCGACGCCCACACCCTCCAGCGCGCGAACGGAAGCCTCCGGTTCGCGAACGCCTCGTTCAAGGACGGCGTCTTCCGCGCCGCGCCGTACGAAGGCGCTCCGGAGCTGTTCCTGCAAGCCGGCGGCGCTTCGTTTTCGGCCCACCCCGACTGGTATTTCCGTTTCGAGTACGCGAAAGAGGCCGAGCGCGGCCTGGACGCGCACGAAGACCTGTTCTGTCACGGCGCTTTTGCGCGCACCCTGGGCCCCGGCGACCGGTTCGGCGTCATCGCCTCGACGGGGGACACGGCGGGCCGCGACCCGTTCGTCCTGGTCGCAAAGGAGCGCGCGCGGCGGGCTGCCGTTGCCGCCGCGATCCCCGGCGACGATGATGTGACGCGAACTCTTGCGCTCGCGGCGGATGCGTTCGTCGTGCGGCGAGGCGAGGACTCGCGCACCGTCATCGCGGGCTACCCGTGGTTTTCCGATTGGGGTCGCGACGCGATGATCGCGCTGCCGGGACTGTGCCTGGCGACGGGCCGCTTCGACGACGCGAAGCAGATCCTGCGCACGTTCGCGCGCGCCGCGGACCGCGGCATGCTCCCCAACCGATTCACCGATGCCGGCGACGCCGTCGAGTACAACACGGTCGACGCGGCGTTGTGGCTCTTCGTCGCGGCGCACCGCTACCTCGAAGCGACCGGGGACGAAGCGTTCGTCCTGGGCGAGATCCTTCCCGTCCTCGACGGCGTCCTCGACTGGTACCAGCGGGGCACGCGGTACGGCATCCGCGTCGACGAAGACGGGCTCCTTCGCGCCGGAGAGCCCGGCGTCCAGCTCACCTGGATGGACGCCAAGGTCGGCGATTGGGTGGTCACGCCGCGGTACGGCAAGCCGGTCGAGATCCAGGCGCTCTGGTACAACGCGCTCGCGATCCTCGCGGACCTCCGGAAGAGGGCCGGCCGGGCCGACGACGCCGCGTCGCTCTCGGCTGCGGCCAAGGCGTTCAAGGAGCAATTCGTCGCGACCTTCTGGAACGCCGACGCGTCGTGCCTCTACGACGTCGTGGATGGCGACCTCAAGGACGGGTCGATCCGGCCCAACCAGGTCTTCGCGCTCTGCCTCCCTCACACGCTTCTCCCGAAGGACAAAGCGCGCGCGGTGCTCGCCACCGTGGAAGAGCACCTCGTCACGCCCTTCGGGCTCCGAAGCTTGGCCCCCGGGCACCCGGACTATCGCGGCCGCTACGAAGGCGGGCCCGCACAGCGCGACGCCGCCTATCACCAGGGAACGGTCTGGTCGTGGCTGCTCGGCCCGTACGCCGACGCTCTGATCAAGACGAACGGCGCCTCCGGGAAGACCAAGGCGAAAAAAGCGCTCGAGGGGATTGCGCCGCACCTCGCCGAAGAAGGGTTGGGGACGATCTCCGAGATCTTCGACGGCGACGCCCCGCACACCCCTCGCGGCTGCCCCGCGCAGGCGTGGAGCGTCGGCGAGCTGCTCCGTATCGCCCGCGACACCACCGCTCCCGCAAAGAAGAAGCCTTACAAGGTCGTAACGCCGCGCACGAAATCGTCCCCCCGCAAGACCGCGAGCATCTAGACCCGGGACATTCTGCTTTTTCTTACAAATTCAAAGAGGAGAGTCCTTCTTCTCTTTTTCTTGAAGGCTCCCCGGATTACCGCCTTCGGCGAAAAAGAGAAGAAGGACTCTCCTCTTTGAATTTGTAAGAAAAAGCAGAATGTCCCGGGTCTTGCAAGGCTGGCGGGCGAAAGGGAGGGCGTCATGCGTTCCAATCGCCTCATCGGAGCACTCACGATTGCCGTCGTTGCGGTTGTCGCGTCGCCATCGCGCGCCGGCGACGACCTGGTCATCCCGCTGAAGTTCATTCCGACCACCAACCCTCAGAAGGTGGCGCCGGTCCTCAAAGAGGGCGTGTCCAACAAGCCGGTGGCGATCGCGATCGAGGACATCCGCCAGGTCAAGACGAGGGACCTCGTCGGCGACGGGACCGGGATGGGGGACGACACCTTCCGCATCCGGTACGCCGGCCACTTGCCGAGCTACTTGAAGACGACGATCACCGACCGTTTCGGAGCCTGGGGATTCCAGACCGATGAGAAGTCGGACCTGGTGCTCACGATCAAGGTCACCCGGTTCCACGTGTCGGAGCGCCACGCGTTCTACGGCTCGATCTTTTCCGCCGAGGTCCAACTTCCCTGGACGCTTACCGACCGCGCGGGCCACACGTTCGCCTCGGGGACCGCGTTGGGCACCGGCAAGACGAAGGGCCGGTGGCGGAACCCGATCAACTGCGAGGAGGTCCTGGCGGACGCGCTGCAGCAGGCGGCGTCCCTCGCCGCCGGCGACGTCGCGCTCCAAGACGCGTGGCTCGCCGCCGTCCCGCAGTCCGCGCCGGTGCAGGTCGCAACGCAGGCTCCGGCGGCTGCGTCCCGGAACAAGTACCGGGTGGGCTCGACGATCGTCCCGAACCGCGACGAACCCCGCAGCGCGAAGCCGATCACCACGGCCAAGACCCCGTCCCAGCTCCTGGCCGACGTCACCAAGCTCCACCGCCAACAGCTCGGCACGGACGTGCTGGTCGACTACGTCTCGAAGCAGCATCTCGCGACGGCGTTTTCCGCCAACGACCTCGTCGCGTGGAAGAAGGCAGGGATCCCGGACCTGGTCATGCAGGCGGCGCTCCAGCGCGCCCCGTAACGGAGGGGCTACGGAACGAACCGCCGGAGGTGCTCGCTCCAGTGGTCCCAGTCGTGGCCGAACACGCCCGGCCAGATCTCTCCGTAGACGTTCAGCCCCTTCCCGTGGAGCATCGCCGCGAAGTCGCGGTTGGCCTGCACGAGGTGGTCGTTCTCGCCCGTCGCCACGACGAAGCCGACGTGCTTCATCCGGTCGACGTCGTGAGGCTGTAGGTTCGGGTAGAACGCCGATGGGCAGGTGAAGTAGCAGTTGTCGTCCCAGTAGCCGTGCAGGAAGCGGTGCGTGTCGTAGAGCCCCGAGAACGACACCACGCGCGAGACCGCGTCGGGATGGCGACCGGCGAACGTCACCGCGTGCAGGGCGCCCGAGGACGCGCCGAACACCATCAGGTCGTCGCGGCCGGCCTTGTTGCGGATGAACGGGACGACTTCGTCGATCAGATACTGGTCGAATTGCGTGTAACGAAACGCTTTCCAGCCCGGATGCGCGTCGTCGTTGTACCAGGTCTCCGCGTCGATGGCGTCGACGCCGCACACCTGCAGGTCGCCCGCGTCGATCTTGTCCGCGAGCGAGCGGATCAGGCCCATGTCCTCGTTCTGGGTGCATCGCCCGAGGGAGGTGGGGAACGCGAGCAGGGGACGCCCGGAGTGTCCGTACCAGACCAGCTCCATGTCTCGCCCCAACGACGGGGAATGCCAACGGTGATACTCGCGGTGCATCGCGTACCCTCCCTGAGCGCCTTGCCTTGATGGGTGGGGCGCGATTCGGCTAGAGTGGCCCGACATTCTACGGGAGAGGTCAAGTTGCCCAAGAAGATCGGTCTGCTCTACGGTCAGGAACGCTCGTTTCCTCCGGCTCTGGCCGAAGAGATCAACCGCCGCTCGAAGGGAGCCGTCGTCGCCGAGGCCTGCAAGGTCGGCCCGCTCGTGCAGGACATCCCCGCCGACTACGACGTCATCCTCGACCGGATCAGCCACGACGTGCCGTTTTACCGGACCTACCTGAAGCAGGCGGCTGCCTCGGGGGTCCAGGTGGTCAACAACCCGTTCTGGTGGAGCTGCGACGACAAGTACTTGAACAACGTGATCGCCCAGGCGGTCGGAGTCGCAGTCCCGCGCACGGTGCTGCTCCCGCACAAGGAACACCCGGCGAACACGAAGGCCGAGTCGTTCTCGAACCTCATCTACCCCGTCGACTGGGAGGCGGTGTTCTCGTACCTCGACTTTCCCATCTTCATGAAACCCGCCGACGGCGGCGGCTGGCGCGACGTCTACAAGGTCGACGACCGCGCGTCGTTCTTCCGGGCGTACGACCGGACCGCGACGCTCTCGATGATGGCGCAAGAGGCGATCGAGTTCACCGAGTACTACCGCTGTTACGGGGTCGCGCGCCGGCACGTGCGGGTCATGCGCTACGACCCGCGCGCGTCGTTCGAAAACCGGTATGTGAAGAACGCGCCGCCCATGGAGCCGAAGCTCGCGCGGCGGATCGAAGGGGATGCGTTGGCCCTGTGCCGCGCCCTCGGCTACGACCTGAACACGATCGAATTCGCGGTCCGCGACGGCATCCCGATCGCGATCGACTTCATGAACCCCGCACCCGACTGCGACCTGTTCTCGGTCGGCCAGGACAACTTCGACTGGATCTTGAAGACGGTCGCCGACATGCTCATCGACCGCGCAGAAAACCCCAAGCCGATCGAGCTGACCGGGAACTGGCCGGAAAAGATGAAGGGCGCCGCCGTCAAGGTGTGACGCATGCGGCGCCCCAGCCTGACCGTCGGGATCGAAGAGGAATTCCAGGTCATCGACCCGGAGTCGCGTGAGCTCCGCTCGCACCTCGCGCTGATCTTCTCGCAAGGCAAAGGACCGTTGTCCGGAAAGCTCAAGCCCGAGCTGCACCAGCCGGTGATCGAGGTCGGCACGAACGTCTGCCGCAATATCGCCGAGGCCAAGACGGAGATCATCAGCCAGAGGTCGTCGCTGGCCGCCCTCGCGCGCGAGAACGGCCTGCGCATCGCGGCGGCGGGCACGCACCCGTTCACCCACTGGGGCAACGTGGGCATCAGCGCGGGGAACCAGCGCTACGAAAAGCTGATCGCCGACTTGCAGATGGTCGCCCGCGCCAACTTGATCTTCGGTTTGCACGTCCACATCGGCGTCGAGGACCGCGAGCTGCAGATCTCGATCCTGAACCAGGCGCGGTACTTCCTCCCGCACATCCTGGCGCTGTCGGTGAACTCGCCGTTCTGGCTCGGCCGCGACACGGGGTGGATGTCCTACCGCTGCAAGGTCTTCGACAAGTTCCCGCGGACGAACATCCCCGACTTCTTCACCGGCTGGACCGAATACAAGGAGTTCGTCGACCTGCTGGTCAAGACCAACTGCATCATCGACGGCGGGCAGATCTGGTGGGACGTGCGCCCGCACCACGTCTACAACACGCTCGAATACCGTATCTGCGACATCCCCATGCGCGCCGAAGAGACGGTCACGATCGCCGCTCTCTTCCAGGCGATCACCGCGAAGCTGTGGCTGTTGCGTGCCAGAAACCTCACCTTCCGTCCCTACCGCCGCTCCTTGATCATGGAAAACAAGTGGCGCGCGGCCCGCTGGGGGATTCGGGGGCTCCTGATCGACTTCGGCACGCAGACCGAGGTGCCGTGCACCGACCTCCTCAACGAGCTCCTGGAGTTCATCGACGACGTCGTGGACGAGCTGGGGACGCGCGAGCAGATCCACCGCGGCATCCGCTCGATCGTCGAGGAAGGGACCGGCGCCGAGCGGCAGCTTGCCGTCTACCGCGCAACCAACGACCTGCGCGCCGTGATGGACTTCGTCGCCAACGAGACCGAGCACGGGCTCGCGTAGACGGCACGGAGCCACACGTGGATCCCATCCTCCGCGCGCGCTTCAACGCGCACTACACCGACGCCCACTACCGGCGCGTGTGCGCCTTGATGGAAGAGCGCCTCGAGGAGCCGTCGTACGGCTTTCGCCTCGCGGAAACGCCGCTCCTGGTGCCGGGCGACCTCCGGGCCAAGCTGGTGTCGGGCGCCGAGGAGATCCTGCAGATCCTGCTGCGTCCCGAGACGATCGCCGCCGGGAAGGCCGCGATCCCCGAGCGTTTTCATGCCCCTGGCGGCGACGCCCTTCCGCAGTGCGTGGCCATCGACTTTGCGATCGTGGCCGAGCCCGACGGCTCGCTCGCGCCGCGCCTGATCGAGCTGCAAGGGTTCCCCTCGCTGTACGCGATGCAGCTCCTCCAGGCGGAGATCTGGAGCGAGGTGCTGGCGACGATGCCCGGCATGCCCCAGCGCTTCACGCCGCTGTTCATGGGGCCGGATCGCGCCGCCTACATCGACCTGCTGCGACGCACGGTGGTCGCGGACGCTCCCGTCGACGAGGTCGTTCTCCTCGACCTCCATCCCGAAGAGCAGAAGACCCGCCCCGACTTCCACGGCACCCGCAAGCTGATCGGCGTGCGTAGCGTGGACGCCCTGACGGTGCGGCGCGAAGGTCGGCGCCTGTTCGCCCCGAAGGGCGGGCGCATGGTCCCGGTCTCGCGCCTGTACAACCGGATCGTGTTCGACGAGTTGGAAAAGCGGCAGGTCAAGCTCCCCTTCGACTGGCGCGACGAGCTGGACTTGACGTGGGTCTGCCATCCGAACTGGTACTGGATCTGGTCGAAGGACTCGCTCATGCGGATCGACCATCCGTACGCGCCGAAGACGCGGTACCTCTCCGACGTCGACCCACTCCCATCCGACTGCTCCGGCTACATCTTGAAGCCGCTCTTCTCGTTCGCCGGCACCGGGGTGAACCCCGAGCCCACGCCCGAGGCACTCGCGCGCATCCCCGCTGCCGAGCGATCGCAATGGGTGCTCCAGGAGCGCGTGACCTACGCCCCGGCGCTGGTCGCTCCCGACGGCACCTGCGTCAAGGCCGAGATGCGGATGATGTTCCTGAAGCCCGACGACGCCCCGCGATACCGGCTGGCGATCAACATGGTCCGCCTGTCACGCGGCAAGATCCACGGCGTCGATCACAACAAGGGCTTGGACTGGGTCGGAAGCTCCGTCGGCGTCTGGCCGGCGTGAAGGACGTCGGCTAGCTCCGGGTCCCCGCTCGTCGTCAGCGACACGTCGTCGATGGCCATCGAGCCGTCGCTGGCGAGGCTCATCTCGGCGTCGAGCGTGACACGCGCGTCCTTTGCGACGAGCTGAACCGCGACGCGCGCGATGGCATAGGGCCTCATCGGGTCGCTGCGGTCCATGGGGCGGGCGGGCCGCACGTCGATCGACGCGCACCGGTATTCGTGGCCGGCCAGGATACGGCCCACCCCGGGCCTCTCGGCGATCGTGTCGACCAGCGCCAGCGCGTACGGGGCCATCGGGAGGCGCCCGTCCGTCGAGGTGTCGACGTGGCGCGGGAGCCAGGCGAACGGACGGAACCGCTCGGGCCGGGGAAACACCACGCGCACGAAGCCCACCACGTCTTGCGCCGGGTCGCGGATCAGCGCCAGCGGCGTCTCGATTCGCGTCTGCGAGGGCGTCCTGAAGTGCGCGTACACCTCCGCCCATCGTGCGACGAGCCCGTCGTTGTTTCCTTCGGCGAGACGGCGGTCGATGAGGCGGCTTTCGAGCTCGCGCAGGAGATCGGCCGCCGGAACGTCCCGGATCCA
>Ga0068859_100003666_pt1 | contig 15645 bp, 10 predicted proteins | sample KBSSwiS22_FD_66585 | JGI IMG/M metagenome (GOLD analysis project Ga0068859, IMG submission 66585) | Switchgrass rhizosphere microbial communities from Kellogg Biological Station, Michigan, USA - KBS Switchgrass S2-2 | ecosystem: Host-associated > Plants > Roots > Rhizosphere > Soil ...
AGGTGATGACAAGGCTTGTCATCACCAAAAAAAGAGGCCCCCTCGGTTTTGTAAGAAAAAGGGGACTGTCCCCTAACGCGCGGCGCGGAGGACGTGGAAGCGGAGGGGACCGAGGAAGGTGAACTCGGAGGTCGTGCGGAGGTCGCGGTCGTGGGTGTCGTCGGGGAAGTGCGCCGAGAGCGTGCGGACGCGCTGCTCGTACCAGTCGCGTGAGATGTCGCCGCGGTGGAGCTTCTCGTCGAGCATCGCGAGGAGGTTCGTGCGATCGACGATCTCGGGGTGGTGATTGACCCCGAAGATGCGCGGCATGCTCCCGGATGGATCGCGCGCGACCTCCATCATCGTCATCGCGTTGCCGGCGGGGCCGTCGACGCCGAGCGCTTCGACCCCGATGATCTTGACCTTGCGCGCCGCGGCGTCGTTCGGGATGAGGTCGAACAGGCGGCTGTCGAGCACGCGCAAGCGGCCGTCGGGCGGGAGCCGGTCCGCGAGCGCGGCGAACCACGGGTGCTCGCGCGCGGCGTCGGTCAGGAGATTGTCCCTGACCCCTTCGCTCTTTCCGCCTTTTTCGGGACCACGGGGAACGGGCACGGCGACCTTCAGCCAGCGGCACATCAGCCCGAAGGTGTGGCAGACGGCGAGGAGCGCGGCGTCGTCACGCTTGGCGATCGCATCGAACAGCCGGAAGAGCGGCGACTCCCATGCGGGGCTTTCGGCGACACCCTGAGACAGCTCGGCGAGACCGTCGTTCCAACGAGGGTCGGGATGGCCGGGCCCGCCGGTCCCGATGTAGAGGGCGAACCGGTCGTCGTCGGGGGCGGGAAGCCGGAGCGTCCTCCGGACGTCGAACGAGATCACGCGCAGCGAGATCTCGTCGGGAAGCTCGGCCGCGGCATGCCGGAGCGACTCCACCACGCAGTCGTGGCCGACGTTCGGCCAGCCGTGGTTCATATCGAGGATCGCGACGTCGACGGTCTTCGGCTCACGCTCGGGGAGGACGTCCTCGGCGGCCACACGGTGATAGACGAAAGCGCGCGCGGCGCCCGCCGACGAGCTCGGCACCTACTTGGTCGCCTTGGCGAGCTCCTCGTCGATCATCTTCTTGAAGGTGTCGATGGGCGCGGCGCCGTTGACGAAGCGGCCGTTGACGAACGTCGCCGGCGTCCCGGTGGCTCCGGCTTGCATGGCCTGGGCGACCTCGGCGTCGATCTTCGTCTTGTACGTGTGCGCGTCGAGATCGCTGGTGAACTTCTTGACGTCGAGCCCGATCTCCTGGGCGATCTCCACGTACTTCTCCCGCGACAGCGCGGTGCTGTTGGCGAACAGCTTGTCGTGCATCGGCCCGAACTTCCCTTGGGCGTTCGCGGCCATCGCGGCTTCGGCGGCGCTCATCGCGTTCTGATGGATCGACAGGGGGTGCATCTTGTAGACGACGCGGACGTCCTTGGGGTAGTCCTTCAGGACCTGCTCGATCGTCGGCGAGACGCGCACGCAGAACGGGCACTGGTAATCGAAGAAGTGAAGGAGCGTGACCTTGGCGTCCTTCGGGCCGCGGGACGGCGCGTCGCCGGCGGCGATGTCGTAGACCTTGTTCGGGTCGGGGCCCGTGGGCTTGTTCGACTTCGCGGACGCTTCGCTCACGTTCTTGGCGATCTTGAACTCGGGCCGGTTCCCGGCCTTCGCCCAGCCGAGCTCCTCGTCGATCACTTCCTTGAACGCGGTGAACGGCTTGGCGCCGCTCAAGTACCGGCCGTTGATGAACGTCGCCGGCGTGCCCGACGCGCCGACGCCCTCGGCCTCGGCGGCTTCCTTCTGGATCTGCGCCTGGTAGGTGTGGGCGTCCAGGTCCTTCGTGAACTTGTCGACGTTGAGGCCGATCTCCTTGGCCAGCTCGATGAAGTGATCACGATTGAGCTGCTGCTGGTTCTCGAACAGCTTCTTGTGCATCTCGATGAACTTGCCCTGCGCGGCGGCGGCCATCGCGGCCTCGGCGGCGGGCATCGCGTTCGAATGCATCGGAAGCGGGTGCATCTTGTAGACGACGCGGACGGTGTCCGGGTATTCCTTCTCGATCTGCTCGATCGTGGGCAGGACCCGCGTGCAGAACGGGCACTGGTAGTCGAAGTAGTGGAGGATCGTCACCTTCGCGTTCTTGGGGCCGACCGAGGGCGCCGTCCCCGGCTCGAGCGCGAACTGGACGAACTTGCTCGGGGGAGTCAGCGCGGCCTTGACGATCTCGTCCCGGCTCTTGCCGGCCTTGACGAGGTCGATGACCTGCGCGCCGATCACGGGGCTTCTCGGGCACTTCGGGTCGTCGCGACGGCAGACGGCCAGCTTCATGCCGCAGCCGCAATCGCAGCCCCCTTCGTTCAGGATCGTCACGGCCTTCGATTTCTGGTCGGGCGTCAATCCGTCGAAGACCAGGCCGGTCATCGCTTCCGGAGGAACAGGTCCCGCGGGGGCCGCGGGGGCGGGGGGGTTCGCGGCGAGCGCGAGCAAGGTCGTCAGGGCGCAGATGCCGGCCAGAAGTACGATCCGTTGGAGTTTCATAGGCCTTCATCCTTACGCGCAACACGCGTCACGCGCAAGTCGCTCCCGCCGTGGCTTCGATCTCGACCAGGAGCTCCTCGCGGCAGATCTCGGCCTGCAGCCAGGTCGTCGGAACGGCGGAGCCGACGCTCCGGGCGACGGCGCCCTGGATCGAGGGGAGCTGATCGGGAAATCTCACGTAGATCCGCAGCGACCGCAGGCGCGGGCCGAGCGGCCCCCCGGCTCCGGCGACTCCTGCCGAATCGAGGACCGCCTCCACGTTGCGCATCGTCTCTTCGACCTGACGCGCGGGCTCCCCGCCGAACCGGCTTTCGTGACCGACGATGCTCGCCGTCCCGGAGACGAACAGCGTCCCCCACGGGCTCGGGGCGACCGTGCCCCGCGCGAACGCCGGGCTTTTCGGGCCGTACCGCGGCGGGTAGCGATAGGCGGGGAGCTGCCGGGGATTCTCGACATGCGTCCCCGGCGCCGCCGACGACAGCACGTGCACGACGAGCCGGTCGCCCGGGCATCCCACCGCCGAGGCGGCGGGCAGCTGCGCCGGGAACTCCCCGCCGAAGTGCGCGGCGAACGCCTCCGACCGGCCCTTGCAGAACGACATGTACCGCTCCATCCCCGACGAGCGATCGTGGATGCGGGGCACGTAGTTCCACATGCGAAGCAGGTGCGGGAAGCCCGCCGCGGTCACGCCGCGCAGCACCCGCCCGTAGAGCTCGCGCGCGGGGGCTTCCAGCGACGAGGCGGTGTCGACGTCCGTCTCCCACACGGCGAACAGCGAGCGCCCGTCGGAAGCCGACGACCCGCCTTCGAGGGGCCGGCAGGCGACGGACCCCGACGCCGGCCAGACCTCTTCGCTCGGAGCAAGCGCGAGCTTCGCGTTCGGAATGCGCGCTTCGAGCCAGGGTGCCGGGGACGTTTCCCGGGGCGCATCGCCGAACCGGACGACGGCGAGCCGCGTGTCGTGAGCCATCGGCGCGGAGGTTAACGGACCCGCCCCTCGATTTCGAGACCTTTCCGCACGCTGGTACCATCCGCGCGATGGCGCCGAATCAAGGGTACGACTACCGCGAGCGCGCCGGCACCGACGCGCGGCACGAGCCGCTGCTCGATTACCTGAGCCGCCGGTTCCGCCATTCGACGAAAGCGCAGTGGCGGGTGCGCATCGAAGACGGCGACGTGCGTGTCGAGGAGGCGCCTGCGACGGCCGGGCAGGTTTTGCGCCCGGGCCAGCAGGTGTCGTGGCGCCGCCCGGGCTGGGTCGAGCCCGAAGCGCCCCGGACGTTTGCGATCCTCGCCGAAGACGACGACGTGCTCGCGGTCGACAAGCCCCCGGGGCTTCCGACCCTACCGGGCGCCGGGTTTTTCGAGGCGACGCTGTACCACCAGGTCAGGCAGCAGGCTCCCGACGCCGTGCCGCTCCACAGGCTCGGGCGCTGGACGTCGGGCGTCGTGTTGTTCGCGAAGTCGCGGGCCGCCCGCGCGGAGCTGTCCCGCCAATGGCGCTGCCGCGAGGTCGAAAAGCGCTACCGCGCCCTGGCGTCCGGAGATCCCGCGTGGGACGCGATCACGATCGACACGCCGATCGGGCCGGTGCCGCATGACACGCTGGGCACGGTGCACGCCGCCGTCGATTCCGGCAGGCCGTCGGCGAGCCACGCCACGGTGATCCGGCGCAACGGCTGGGCGTTCGTCTGCGACGTCGCGATCGACACGGGGCGCCCGCATCAGATCCGGATTCACCTCGCGGCCGCGGGCCATCCTCTCGCCGGCGATCCGCTGTACGCCGCGGGCGGGTTGCCGATCCCGGGCACGACGGCGCTTCCGGGCGATCCGGGGTACACGCTCCATGCCGTGGCGCTTGCCTTTCGTCACCCGAGAACCGGCGCTCCGGTCACGGTGGCGTCGCCGCCGCCGGACGGCCTGCGGTGAAAGCGGCGCTCTTCGTTCCGTGCACCACGGGCGCCGTCTTTTCCGGCGACGCCGACGCGCAGCGGCGCTTGCTCGCCCTCGCCGGCTACCCGTCGGTCGCAACCCTCGGCGCGTTCTGCTGCGGCCAGCCCGCGTCGACCGCGGGAGACCGCGACGGTGCCTCGGCGATGGGACGCACGTGGGACGACGCGGCGCGCGGCTTCGACGCCCTCTTCGTCGCGAGCGCGACCTGTTGCGGCCACCTCCGGCACGAAGGCGTGGGCGGCGATCGGCTCCGCTACGCCCCCGATGTCTGGGTCGACGCCATCCGCGCGCGGTCGACCCGCGAGAAGACCCCGATCTATCTCCACCGGCCCTGCCACGACGTCTGGGACGACGCGCGCTTCGACGTCTACGCGCGATGGGTCGAAGACACCGCGAACGTCGAGATCATCGCGCGGCCCTACAAGGACCCCTGCTGCGGATTCGGCGGCGTGTTCGCCACCCTGTTCGACCGCACCGCGGCGTCGATGATGGCCCACAGGATCGGCGCCATCGCGGCGGCCGGGGCGGGAACGGTCGTGAGCGCGGAGCCCGGCTGCCTGAGCCATTTCGCCCATCATGCGGGCGGTTTGACCGTCGTCCCGCTGGCGACGTTCCTCGTGTCGCGGGGGATCGCGTGACGCTGATCGCGGCACCCACCACCGCGACCCGCAAGGCGGCGGACGTCACGCTCGGAAAGCGCGGCGAGGTCGCGGCGACGCTTGCCTGGGAGACCCTCCGCGATCAAGCCACGGCCGCCCGGCGGGACACGACGGAGCACCTGGACGAGCTCGTCGCGATGTTCACGCGCGCCGCCGAAGCCGCCGGGTGCAAGGTCCTGCGCGCCGCGGACAACGCCGCGGCCTGCCGCGCGGTGATGGACGAGCTGGGCGCATCACCGCAGGTGATCATCAAGTCGAAGTCGATGGTCACCGAGGAGATCGGCCTCAGGCATCACATGGAGCGCCTCGGGTTCACCGTCTTCGAGACGGATCTCGGAGAGTGGATCGTCCAGGTGCGCGGCGAGCTCCCCTCGCACGTGACCGCGCCGGCGATCCACCTGAACGCGGAGCAGATCGCCGAGACCCTGAGCGGCGTCATGGGGCGGAAGCTCTCGTCGGACGCGACCGCGCTGACGGAGGTCGCGACGGAGTACCTCCGCCAGCCGCTCCGGGCCTCCGCCGCCGGGATCAGCGGGGCGAATTTCCTGATCGCCGAGACCGGCGAGATCGTCGTCATCGAAAACGAGGGGAACGCCTACTTCTGCACGTCGGCCGCCAAGCACGTGGTCGTGACGGGCATCGACAAGGTGATCCGCAAGCGCAGCGACCTGCCCGCGCTGTTGCGCGTGCTGACCGTCAGCGCCACGGGGCAGCGGCAAACCGTCTACACGCACCTTCTCGGGCGGCCGCTTCCGGGGGACCCGGCCCGCACGATCGTGCTGGTGGACAACGGCCGGACCGAGCTGGCGCGGAGCGAGTTCTCCGACGCGACCCGCTGTATCCGCTGCGGCGCCTGCATGGTCGTCTGCCCGGTGTTCCGGCAGGTGACCGGCCACGCCTACAAGACCGTGTACCCGGGGCCGATCGGGATCCTCGTGGCGCCGTACCTGGAGCCGAAGGCGACGCCATCGGACGCGCCGTTCTTTTCGACGCTGTGCGGCGCGTGCTCGGACATCTGCCCGGTCCGGATCCCGATCAGCAGCTTGATCGCGAAGCGGCGCGAGCTGCTCTGGAAGGCGGGGGCGACCCCGCAGATGGTTCGCACGGGCGTGTCGTTGTGGAAGCTCGCCTCTCGCGGCGGAATCACGGGCTTCGTCCTCAAGCCGCTGCTCACGCTCCTGCTGCGCTGGCCGAAGCTCGCGCGGTTGGGACAGCTCACGCGCCCGGGGGCGCGGCGATGATCGGAGGCCTGCTGGGCGCGCGCTTGATCGACGCGGGGAAAGAAAGCGCCGTCGAGGTGCGCTTCGCCGGGCCCGGTGACGCGTGGCCCGAAGAGCGGGTCGAAGGCGACGTCGCCACGGTGATCGCCGACGCCGTCGTCGCCGACAGCGCCGCCGTCATCCTGTTCGGCGGCGACCGGCGGCTCCGCCCGATCCTGTCCTCGCAAACCCTGGTCGCTCACATCCGCGCGGGCGGGATCGTCCCCGAGCTGTCTCACGCCTTGGCCCGCTTCGACGGGCAGGGGCGGATGATCAGCATCTGCGGTCCCTCGCGAACCGCCGACATCGAAAAGAAGCTCGTGATCGGCGTCCACGGCCCGCGCGCGATCGCCATCGTCGTCCACGAGTAAAAAGGGGACACTCCCAATTTCTCAATAAGTGGACACGAGACGTGTCCACTTATTGAGAAATTGGGAGTGTCCCCTTTTTACGGGCACGCAGTGAGGCTGACGCGGCTCACTGCGCCGCAGACGTTCGAGGGGAGGTTGCCTTTCATCGAGCCGCCGGGGCTCCGTGTGCCCCAGCTGCCTTCGGTCGCGGCGGTGTCGTCGCCGGCGATCACGAACCACAGCGAACCGGCCGGCACGCCGCTCCAGGAGAACGACCCCGACGTGCCCAGGCCACACACGCCGCCGCTCACGTCGTAGGACCGCAGGCCGGCCAGAGCGCCGTAGACGACGTGGTATCCCGGAGCGCCGCAGGAGGCGACGTCCCAGGTCAGGTCGATGCCTCCGGCGGTGAGCGATGCCGCAAGCCCCGACACCGGCGGGATCGCCCGCGGGACGGGGCGATTCAGGTCGGCCTGAATCTCGGCCTGGCTCAACGCGCGGTCGTAGAGGCGCACGTCGTCGATCCGCCCCTTGAACCCTTGCCCCAAGGCTCCGTCGACGCCGACGCGCAGGCTCGACGCGCGCGATTGGATGTCGGCTTCGAGATGGGCGGCGAGCTTGAGGACGCCGTCGAGATACCCGGACACCATCGTCCCGTCGAAGGTGTAGGCGACGTGCGTCCACGCCGAAGTCTGCGGGGTCATCCGGAACGGGCCGCGCTTCGTGCCGGTCGTGTCGGCGAAGTAGAAATCGAGCGTATGGCCGCCGTTCGCGTCGTATTCGATCGCGTACTGGTAATTCGGGAGCGAGTTCGACCCGTCGTTCCACGCCTTCGAGAGGAGCACGTAGTCGACGGCGCTGCTGCCCGTGATGTTCGCCCACAGCCCGATCGTCAGGCCCTTGCCGGTGACGTCGACCGACGGCGAGTTGGGGATCATCACGTAATCCGAGGTCCCGTCGAACGAGAGCGCGCTGCCGGTGTGGCCCGAGCCGGACCACACCGCGCCGGTCACGGTCCCGCGGTTGCCGTTCCCGCTGGCATCCCGCACGGTCGCCCCCCCTCCTTCGTCGAACGAGTACGCCGCGACGAGCCCCTCGACCGTGTCGTTGCTGACGACGACCTCGACGGGGCGTGAGATCACGGTGTTCCCGCGCGCATCCTGGGTGCGGGCCGCCACAAGATGCGAGCCGTAGGCCGCGCGCTGCGTGTTCCACGCGATCGCGTAGGGGGAGGTCGCATCGGGCGCATCCAGCGGCACCCCGTCGACGACGAATTGGACGCCGGTGATGCCGACGTTGTCGCTCGCCGACGCGGACACGGTGACGGTTCCCGACAGAACGCTCCCGGCCTTGGGCGCCGTGATCGCGATCGACGGGACCGTCGTGTCGGGCTCCGGAGCGACCAACGCGGCGTTCGACGGGGGTCCGACGTTGCCCGCCGCGTCCTCGGCGGTGACGCGATACGCGTACGTGCCGGCCGCCAGGCCGGTATCGGTGTAGCTCGCAGAGACGCTCGTTCCGATGCGATTGGCCGGGGACGGCGTGAAGTCGGCCGCGGCGCCGCGGTGGACGTCGTAGCGGGTGACGCCGGTGTCGTCGGCTGCCGGGCTCCACGTCAAGACGACACGGCCGGTGGAGGCGCTCGCCGCCAAGTCCGACGGCGCCGACGGAGCCTGCGTGTCCTCCCACGCCGCCGGAAGACGGACGATCCGCGCGACGGACGGCACGCCGGTGTCGTCCACGAGGAAGAGCATGTAGTAGCCGGCGGGTGCGATCGTCCGGCTCGCGGGTGCGGTCGCCTGAACCGCCCCCGCGACCGCCGTGAACGGGAGCTCGACGTAGCGCTGGTTCTGGTTGAACGCGTGCGTCACCGATCCGAGCGCGAGAAGCGTGACCTTCGCGACGCGCGCCGCGTCGGGGGTCGAAACCGCGATCTGCCGGCCGTACGCGATCTCCGAAGGTGCCGCGGTGATCGTCGGGCGTGGGCCCAGGAACAGATACTGCGGCGAGAAGATCTCGGCCGACGGGAAGTCCGGGCCGAAGCGGCCGCCCCCGGCCACCAGCACGCGCGCGTCGGGAAGCAGGAGCGCGAGCGAGTGGTAGAGGCGCGGCTCGGTCATCGACGACGCCGGCGTCCACTGCTCGGTCGACGGCAGCCAGATCTCGGCCGGCTTGGCCGCCGTGTCGATCTCGTACGGGTTCGACGTGGGCCCGCCCCCGGTGGCGAGCACGTCCCCCGTGGGGAGCACGGTGAGGTTGTGCTGGTTCCGGGCGACCGCCATCGGGCCCACCACGCGCCACCGAGGCTCGGCGTCGTTCGTGTCGATGACGACGGACTGCGTCGACGCGAGGGCGGACGGGTAATTCGGATTCCGCGTGGAGCCGGTCTTCAGGATCTTGCCCGGCCGGTACATCACCGAGCTGCCGCCGTCGTACACGGCGGGATCGAGGACCTCCCAGCTCCGCGTCGTCAGGTCCAGGGCCCGCGCCATGACCGGATCCTCGGCGCTCGAGACCGCGACGACGCGGCCGTCGGGGACCAGGAACAGGTGCGGGAACATCGGGAGGCTGAGCGAGGCGTCCGGAAGCGGCGTCCACGTGTCCGCATGCGGATCGTAAATCTCCGGGTGGAGCGCGAGACCGTCGTGGGACCCGCCCGAGTCGCCGCACGTCGGGCAGTCGGTCGCCCCGCCCGTGGCGAGCACCCGGCCGTCGGGAAGGGCGGTCGCGGTCGGGTAGTAGCGCGGGTAGACCATGTCGGCCCCGACCGACCAGCTCCCGCTGGCGGGGTCGAAGATGTTCGACTCCGTCACCCCGACGTTGGAGGTGACCTGACCTCCGATCGACAGGACGCGCCCGTCGGTCAAGACCGTGTGTCCGGAGCAAAACAACGAGCGAGCGACGTACGGCGTGGCGGCGAGCGTCTCGGTGACGGGATCCCAGACCTGCACCCCCGCGTTGTCGGTGTGGTCGTCCCAGACCAGGACCTTGCCGTTGGGCATGAGCGTGGCGTGAACGGCGACGATCGGCCAGGCAAAGGGGCCGGTCCAATGTCCGGAAACGTCGGGCTCGGCCGCATGTGCGGCGGGGGACGCGGCGGCGACCAGCGCGACGAGGAGCGCGGCTCTTACGGACACGTTGCGAGGTTGATGCGATCGACCATGCCGCAGACCCCCGACGGCGTCGCGTTGTTCATGGCCAGCCCGCCGAGCGTCCGGTTCCCCCATGTGCCTTCCGTGCCGGCGTTGTCGTCCGCGGCGACCACGAACCACAAGTCGCCGGCCGGGACGCTCGACCAGGTCGAGCTTCCCGAAACCCCCATGCCGCATCGCCCGCCCGACGTCTGGTAGGTCGCAACACCGGACAAGGGGCCGTAGATCGTGTGGTACCCCTTGGCGACGCAGGTGCCGACGTCCCAGGTTACGCTGATCGTCCCGCCGTCGCCGGTCACGCGAGAGGCCTTCATCGAGGTCCCGAACGTGCCGTCCGGCACCGGCGGCACGGCCGGGGGAACCGCTCGGCCCATGTCGGTCTGGATCTCGAGCTGCGTCAGCGCGCGGTTGTAGATGCGGACGTCGTCGAGCTTCCCCTTGAACCCCTGGCCGAGCGCAGGGTCGACCCCCAGGAGCAGGTTGGTCGCCCGCGTCTGGATCTGGCCGTCGGCGGGGGCCGCGATCTTGAGCACGCCGTCCAAGTACCCCTTCACCGTCGTGCCGTCGTACGTGTACGCCACGTGCGTCCAGCCGCCGGTCGTGGGGACGACCGAGTACGGCCCGCGCACGGTGTTGAGCGTGTCGCCGAAGATGAAGTCGATGGTGTGCGCGCCGTTGGCGTCGTACTCGAGGCCGTATTCGTACGACGGGTTGCCGGTCAAGCCGTTGGTCCAGGGCTTGGACAGCAGCACGTAGTCGATGGCGGAACCGGCCGTGATGTTGACCCACAACGAGACGGTCAGCCCCGCCGTCATGACGTTGAGGGACGGAGCCGACGGGGTGGTCGTGTAGTCGGCCGAGCCGTCGTAGGACAGCGCGGGCCCGGTGTGGCCTGTGGACCAGGTACCGGCGACGAGCGTGCCTCGGTTCGCATTTCCGGAAGAGTCGTGGATCACCGTCCCCGCGCCTTCGTCGAGCGAGTACGCCAGCTGCAGGTTCGGAATGCCGGCGTTGGACACGGTGACGGGGACGCCGGCGGACGTGGTCACGTTCCCGCGGGCGTCGCGGGCGCGCGCGGCGAGCGTGTGAGGTCCGTTGGCGTTCTGTCCGGTGTTCCAGTCGATCGCGAACGGAGCGACGGTGTCTTCCGCGTTCAACGCCGCCCCGTCGAGGAGGAACTGCACCCCCGCGACGCCGATGTCGTCGCCGGCCGTCGCCGACACCGGGGCCACTCCGGTGACCAGAGTCCCCGCGCCGGGCGCCGCGATCGCAACCGTCGGCGGCGTCGCGTCTTCGAGCACCGACGTCGACGCCTCGTTCGACATCGGCCCGACGTTTCCGGCGCCGTCCTCGGCGGTGACCACGTAGTCGTACGTGCCGGTCGCAAAGCCGGTGTCCGTGTAGCTCGTCGTCGTGGACTGGCCGACGCGGTTGGCCGGGGAGGGCGTGAACCCGGGGGAGGTCGAGCGGTGCACGTTGTAGCGGACGACGCCGGTGTTGTCGGTCGCCGCGTCCCACGTGAGAAGCACCGAGCCGGGGGACGCCACGGCGGCGAGGTTCGCGGGCGCCGTCGGCGGCACGCTGTCTTCCCACGGCGCCGGGAACCGCACCATCGCGCTCACCGACGGCACGCCGTTGGCGTTGACCAGGAAGAGCATGTAGTAGCCCGGCAGCACGACGTTGGCGCTGGTCGGTCCGGTGACGTCGAGCCCGCCCGCCACGGGGGAAAACGGCAGCTCCACGTAGCGCTGGTTCTCGTCGAAAGCGTGCGTCACCGAGCCCAGGCGCAACAGCGCGACGCTTCCGATCTGCGCGGCATCGGGTGTCGACACCGAGAAGTGTCCGTTGTAGGCGATGACGGCCGGGGCCGACGTGATGACCGGGCGCGCTCCCTTGAACAGGTAGGGCGGAGAGAAGATCTCGGCGGACGGGAAGTCGGGCCCGAACCGGCCGCCTCCCGAGACGAGCACGCGCCCGTCCGGAAGCAGCAGCGAGGTCGAGTGGTACAGCCGCGGCTCGCTCATCGCCGCCATCGCGGTCCACGTCTCGCTCGCCGGCGACCAGATGGCGGCCGGCTTCACCGCCGAGGCCGTTGCGTAGACGTCCGAGGTCGTGGCGCCCCCGACGAGCAGGACGTTGCCGTCGGGAAGCATCGTCAGGTTGTGCTGCGTGCGCGCCGCCGTCATCGACGCGACCGCGCGCCAGGCCGGCGCGGCGTCGTTCATGTCGATGACGTAAGCGGTCGCCGCGGCGTTTTGCGCGTTGTAGTCCGGATTGCGGCCCGAGCCGGTCTTCAAGATCTTCCCCGGCCGGTACTGGACCGAGCTGCCCCCGTCCCGCACCGTCGCATCGACCACGGTCCACGTCTGCGTCGTCAGGTTCAACGCGCGCGTGGTGACCGGCTCTTCCTGGCTCCCCGCGACGAGGACGCGGCCGTCGGGGAGCACGTGCATGTGCGGGTAGAGCGGGAGGCTCAGCGACGCCGGGGTGAGCGACGTCCAGGTGTTGGCGTTGGGGTCGTAGATCTCCGGGATCAGCGCGATGCCGGCGTGCGACCCGCCAGGGCTGCCGCAGGTCGGGCAGTTGTCGGCCCCCGAGGTCACGAGCACCTTGCCGCTCGGAAGCGAGGTGGCGGTCGGGTACCACCGCGCCGTGGCCATCAACGGGCCGGCCGACCACGTGAGCGTCGCCGGGTTGAAGAAGGTCGAGTTGCGGATGCCGACGTAGGTCGAAGAATGGCCGCCGGTGACGAACACCCGTCCGTCGGGGAGCAGCGTGTGCCCGGAGCAGAAGAGGTCTTGGCTGATGTACGGCTTGGCGGTCAGCGTGTCGTTGACGGGATCCCATATCTGCACGCCGGCGTTGTCGGTGTGATCGTCGTACAGGAGCACCTTGCCGTTCGGCAGCAGCGTCGTGTGCACGGACACGAGCGGCCAGTTGAACGGCCCCGCCCACTGACCCACGGACGCAGGGTCGGGCGGCGCCAGCGAAGACTGCGCGAGCGCCGGCCTGAAGCGCATGAGCAGAAAGAGCAGTGGGAGTGCGAATGCTCGGCGCTTCACGGACAAGATCATCCTTTGCTCATGGAAGTGCCGCGTGTTTCCTGGACCATGAAAGCTACGGCCAACGCCACACCCTGTCAACGAAACGCAACCCGCGCCGCGCGAGTCGGAGCGTGCGGCGGCGTGTAGACTTTCCGGATGACGAGACGGCGCATCCTCGCGGTGATCTGCGCCGCCGTCTTTCTGGCTTTTCCGGCCTGGCGCGCGAGCGGACAGAATCCTCCCGCGTTCGGCTGTCCGATGCACCCGGACATCCGGGCCGCCGCGGCCGGGACCTGCCCGCGCTGCGGCATGGCGCTGGTTCCGATGGGACCGCCGGGCGCGCCGCCCTTCAAGGTCGCCCTCACGACGACCCCCGCGAAGATCACCGCGGGCGAGCCGGTCACGCTGCGCTTGGCGATTACGAATCCGGTGTCCGGCGCCGCGGTGGCCGATCTCACGATCGTCCACGACATGCCGTTTCACCTGTTCATCGTGAGCGACGACCTGTCGCATTACGACCACATTCACCCGATGCCCGATGCCGACGGCGTGTTCGTCGTGGAGACGACGTTTCCCAAGCCGGGCCGGTACCATCTCTTCTGCGACTTCCTCCCCAAGGGGGCCGCGCCGCAGGTCGTGCACCTCCGGCTGACGACGGAGGGCGCGCCCGCGCAGGCGCCCGCGCCGCCGAAGCTCGTCCCCGACACGACGCTGGTGAAGTCCGCCGGCGGGATCCGCTTCACGCTCACCCTCGAGCCCGATCCTCTCGCGGCCGGGAAGGCCTCCGCGCTCAGCTACCGGCTGACCGACGAGCAGACCGGCATCCCGATCACGGATCTGCAACCGTACCTCGGCGCCTGGGGGCACACGCTGATCTTGAGCGACGACGCCGAGCGTTACCTCCACTGCCATCCGACCCAGATGATCCCGGCAGGCGTCGACCGCGCGGGGCTGTCCGGCGGGCCGGAGGTCTCGTTCAACGCCACGCTCAAGCAGCCCGGCGTTCACCGTTTGTGGTCTCAGTTCATGCGAGGCGGCAAGGTCATCACGGTGTCGTTCACGCTCGACGTCGCCCGGGTCGATCACGTCGCCTCCTGGAACGGGGCCTTGTGGTCGAAACCGGGCGGGCCCGGAGCCCCCGGTCCCGACGGCACCGTGCGCGCACTCGCGGCTCGCGGGACCGAGCTGATCGCCGGGGGAGACTTCCTCGCCGCGGGAGGCCAGAGCGCGCGCGGGATCGCGCGGTGGGACGGAACGCGCTGGCGCGCGCTCGCGGACGGAATCGACGGGAGCGTGCGGGCGATCGCGGTCGCGGGCGACGACGTCTACGCGGGAGGCGAGTTCGCGAGCGCGGGCGGCACCCCGGCGCAGGCGATCGCGCGGTGGGACGGCCGCCGCTGGTGGCCGCTTCACACCGGCCTGACCGGAAGCCGCGACGAGCTGCGGCCCGCGGCCGTGTACGCGCTGGCGGCGCACGGGCGCGACGTCTACGTCGGCGGGCGCTTCATCGCCGCGGGCGGTGTCGAGGCGAACGGGATCGCGCGCTGGGACGGCACGCGGTTCCACGCGTTGGCCGGCGGCGTCCGAAGCGGGGATTACGACGGCATCGTGTGGGCGCTGACCTTCTATCGAGGCGACCTGTACGTGGGAGGGCAGTTCCTGACCGCGGGCGGCGTGGCCGCGAGGAACATCGCGCGCTGGGACGGGAAGGCGTTCTCCCCGGTCGGGGGGGGCGTCGCGGGCGGGCTCGAGCGTATCTCGGCGCTCGGCGCCAGCGGCGGGCGTTTGTTTGCGGGCGGCGATTTCACGATGGCGGGGAGCGTGAGCGCGAGGCAGCTCGCCGTGTGGGACGGCGCGCGCTGGCAGCCGGCCGACGTGAAGACGTCCGAGAGCGTTCGCGCGATCGCCAGCGACGGCCGCTTGATCTACGTCGCGGGCGGCTCCTTCGCGACCGGAGACGGCCGGACGACGACCGGCATCGTGAGGTGGGACGGAAACGGCTGGGCGGCTCTGGGCGGCGGCCTGGGGAGCGGGGCCTTTCTCGCGCCCGTGCTTGCGATCGTGCCGGCCGGGCGCGCGGTCTACGCCGGCGGCGGTCCGTTCATCGTCCGCTAGCCGATCACGATCTTCCGCGCGTAAAACGCCTCCGCGTGGAAGCTCGGCGCGCACGATTCCATCCCGCGGAGCCGCATCAGCCCCCGGAACGTCGCCTCGTCGAACCAATGCTTGTCGCGCTGCGTGGTGAAGGCCGTCTGGAGGATGCGGATCTTCTCCCGGCACTGAGCTTCGTCCAGGGGGACGAAGACGTTGGGGCACCCCAGATCGCCGTCGTACTTCGGGATCTCGTACTCGAGGATCATGTGGTTCCGGAATGTGTTCCACGTGAGATCGGAGACGACCCGGTGGTCCTGATGCCGGTCATCGCGCGTGTGCGTGAAGATCACGTCCGGGGGCTCCGCGGTCTTCAGCGTCTCGACGAAGTCCTTGACCGCATCTCCGACGAAGGGGAAGTAGCCGTTCCGGAATTGCCGCACCAGGACCTCGCTGCGCTGGGCCCCCTTCAAAAATTCCGCCGCGCTCGCCCGCGCTTCGCGCTCGCGCTCCGCGTCCGAGCTGAAAACGACCCAGCGGCAGTCCACCGGCGTCCCCGAGGCGATCAAGCTCAGGATCGTCCCGCC
>Ga0068859_100003667_pt1 | contig 15643 bp, 13 predicted proteins | sample KBSSwiS22_FD_66585 | JGI IMG/M metagenome (GOLD analysis project Ga0068859, IMG submission 66585) | Switchgrass rhizosphere microbial communities from Kellogg Biological Station, Michigan, USA - KBS Switchgrass S2-2 | ecosystem: Host-associated > Plants > Roots > Rhizosphere > Soil ...
CAGGCCCGGCATGACCAGATCGAGCAGGATGCAATCGACGGGCTGCGCGGCCAGCATCTCCAGCACCTCTTCGCCCGAACGCGCCAGGACCACGTCGTACCCTTCGCCCCGCAACATGCCCGCCAGCGCGTGCAAGAAGGTGGGGCTGTCGTCGGCGGCCAGGATGCGCTTGGGCGCGAGCAGGCTGGCGGGAACCATGCGCCCGTCGACGGCGGGACGGAGGACGGCGGCCAGTCGGGCCAGCACGATCTCCAGGTCCTCCTCCTTGCGAACGAAGGCGTCGGCGCCGGCTTCCAGGGCCTGCAGCTCGTTGCCAGCAGCCTCGGAGGCGGTCAACAGGACGCAGGGGGTGCCCCGCAATGCGGCGTCGAGCCGCAGGCGGCGCACGACGGTGCGGCCGTCGATGCCGGGCATGACGCCGTCGACGATGATCCCGGTCGGCCGGTGGTCTGCGGCGGCCTTGAGGCCCTCCTCGCCGCTCGTCGCCACGAGCACGGCGTAGCCGGCTGTCTCCAGGGCCCGGCGCAGCTCGCTCCGATAGGTGGCGCTGTCGTCGATGACCAGGATGGTGGCCGCGGCCGGCGACGGTTCGGGCGGAGGTCCGAGGAGCTCGCGAGCGCGCGAGACCACGTGACCGCGGTCGTACGGCTTTCCGACGTAGTCGGTGGCGCCGGTCTGGAGACCCCGCACCCGGTCGCGCACGTCGGCGTCGCTCGACAGCATGAGCACCGGGACCTCGGCGGTGGCCGGCGAGGCGCGGATCTCGCGCAGCAGGCTCAGGCCGTCGCCGTCGGGCAGCAGCAGGTCGAGGATCACGAGCGCCACGTGAGGCTCCGGCGCGAGGGCCGCGCCCTCCGCGTCCGGGCCGGCGGCGGCGTCGGGGGACGGGCTCACGCCGTCGAGCGCGGCGCGCGCCTCGGCGAGGGTGGAGCAGGCACGCGTCGAGAAGCCCGCGTCCTCGAAGGCGTCGGCCAGATCCATCCGGACGGTGAGGCTGTCGTCCACGATCAAGATCTCGCCGGCGGGGCTCATGCGCCTTGCCTCGTCGCCAGGCGCACGCGCCCGAGCGCGCCAAGCGCCGGCCCGATCTCGCGCAGCGGCAGAATCGCCGTCGCCGCGCCGAGGAGCGCCGCCTCGCGCGGCATGCCGTAGACCACCGAGCTCGCCTCGTCCTGCGCGATCGTGTACCCGCCGGATTGCCGGATGGCCAGCAGGCCCTCGGCGCCGTCCCTTCCCATGCCGGTCAACAGGCAGGCCGCGGTGGCGGCGCCGCAGTCGCGGGCCAGCGACTCGAACAGGACGTCGACCGAAGGCCGGCAGAAGTTTCGCTCCGGCGCGTGGCTGAGCCGGAACTTGCCGCCCTCGACGATCAAGTGGCGGCCCGGGGGCGCCATGGCCACGCGCCCCGCCCAGGCGAGGATCGGCTCGCCGTCGCGCGCGTACGCCACGCGCCGGGTGGTCTGACCGTCCAGCCAGGACGCGAAGGCCTCTCCGAACGGCTCGTTCAGGTGCAGCACGATCGCGATCGGCGCGGTCACCTCGAGCGGGATGGCGCTCAGCACGTCGAGCAGCGCGCCAGGTCCGCCCGTCGAGGCCCCGAGGGCCACCAGCGCCGGGACGGGGCGGTCGGCGAGCCCGTGCGCCGTCGCGGTCCGCTGCGCCGGGAGCGACGTCGGACCGGCCCCTGCCGCGGGGAGCGCGGAGCCGTCGGTCGACGAGTCACGGGCCATGTCGCGGCCGCGCGGATGGGTGATCACCTTGATGCGGGCGACCAGCCGCAGGGTGGCCACGTACCGCCGCTCCCACTCACCCTCCGGCTCGTCGCCGCGGGGCTTCTCGAGGACGTCGACCGCTCCGGCGGCCAGCGCGTCGTAGGTGCGGAACAGCTCGCCCCGGTTCGTCGAGGCCGAGACGATCAGGATCGGCGTCGGACAGTACGCCATGATGTACTCGGTCGCGGCGAGGCCGGTCATGATCGGCAGCATCATGTCCAGGGAGACGACGTCGGGGCGCAGCTCGCGGCACAGCTCGATGGCGCGCTTGCCGTCGCCGGCTTGCCCGATCACCCGGACATCGGGGTCGGCGGCCAGGACCTCGCACAGGCGGTGCCGGATGGTGAGGGAGTCTTCGACAACCAGCACGCGCAGGGTTGCCATCACGCCACCAGCCTTCGAATGCGGTCGAGGAGCTCGTTCTGATCGAACTCGCTCTTGACGATGTACGCGCTGGCCCCGGCCTCGAGACCGCGGCGGCGGTCCTCGGGGGCGTCGCGCGAGGTGACCAGAACGGCCGGGACCTTTTGCAAAGCCGGGTCGGCGCGGGTTTGGGCCACGAACGCGAAGCCGTCGATGCCCGGCATCTCGACGTCGACCAGGAACAGGGCATAGGAGCGGAGGCGCGCCTTCTCCAGCCCCTCCTCGCCCGAGCTCGCCACCTCGACCTCGTATCCGGCCAGCTCCAGGATGCTCTGCTCCAGCATGCGGGTGGTCAGCGAGTCGTCGATGACCAGGATCGGTCGCGGCGCTGCGACGGCCTTGACCGGCGGCGCGCTCAGGCGGGCCACGACCTCCAGCAAGGCCTCGGCCGACAGGACCACCTGGGGCTTGCCCTCGGCGTCGATCGAGGCGCCCGCCACCACCGGATCGGCGGGCGCGTCGGGGGGCAGGGGACGGACGATCACGGTCCCCGTGGCGACCAGCCGATCGGCGCCGAGCGCGGCGCGGGCGCCGCCGCGCTCGATGACCACCGCCGACCAGGGGCGGGCCGCGCCGCCATTCGGGGTCTGCACGCCGAGCGGCCGGGCCAGCGGCACGAACGGCACCAGCTGCCCCTCGAAGGCGATCGCTTCGCCGTCGGCGGTCCGGGCGATGTCGGCGGCAGCGAGGCGGACGGTTCGCCGGACGGCATCCAGCGGGATGGCGGCGGTGCGATCGGCGACCTCGACCACCAGGGCCTCGATCGAGGCCAGCGACACGGGGACCTCGATCTCCAGCGAGGTGCCCCGCCCAGCCTCGGTGTGCAGGCGGATCTCACCGCGCAGGCGCGACGCGGCTTCGCGGATCAAGTCGAGCCCGATGCCCCGGCCCGCCACCGTGGTCACCGCGGTCGAAGTGCTGATGCCCGAAGTGAGCAACAGCCGGCCGAGCGCCGCCGCGTCGAGGGCCGCCGCGGCGGGCACCGCGATTCCGCGCGCCGCGGCCGCTGTCCGGACCGCCTCGACGTCGATGCCGCGGCCGTCGTCGCGGCATCGAAAGACCACCCGGCTGCCCCGGCGCTCGATCTCGACGCTCACCGTTCCATGCGGCGGCTTGCCGCCAGCGCGGCGGTCGGTCTCGGGCTCCACGCCGTGGGCCACGGCGTTGCGGGCGGCCTGGACCAGGGCGCTCTGCACGACGCGGAGCACGTCGGCGTCGAGGCGCACGTCGCGCCCGCGCCCCTCGAAGCGCACGTCCCGTCCCAGCTGCAGGCCCGCATCGCGGACCGCCCGCTCGATCCGGTCGAGCATCGACCCGGCGGGGAGCAGCCGCAGGCGCTCTCCGATCTGCCGGAGCTCGAGCAGCTCGCGATCGACCTGCGCCACGCCGCGCGAGAGCGTCCGTTCGAACGCCGCCAGGAGGCCCCGCAGCTCTTCGGCCAGCGAGAGCGTCTTCGCGGCGCCGAGGGGGCTCGGGGTCGCCTGGGCGCGGGGCGCTGCCAGCTGATCGGCCAGCAGCTCGGCCAGGCGGCTCATGCGCGCGACCGAGCCCAGATCGTTTCTGACCAGGGCCAGCTGGCCGTGAGCCTCGGCGATCCCCTCGAGCAGACCGTCGATCTCTTCGACGTCTGCCTGCAGTGTGCGGAGCGGCTCCTCGGTCCAGGGCGCCGCCGGAGCCGGTCGCGGGGGCAATCGAGGCGGGTTGCCCCCGGTCGCTTCCGGCTCGACGACGCCCACCGGCCCGGACGCCGGCCTTTCTGCCGCCTCGACGCCGGCTCGAGCGGCGCCGGCTCCGGCGGCGCTGTCGGGTTCGCTCAGGGCCGCCGCGCGCGCACGCATCGAGTCGAGGAGATGCAAGACCGCGTCGACTGTGGCCCTTGGCACGGGCCCCTCGGCGGCGCGGAAGGGGCCGAGCGCGTCCTCCAGCGCGTGCGCCAGGTCGGCGATCTCGCGCTGCTTCACCACGCGGGCGGCACCCTTCATCGTGTGGGCCAGGCGCAGCATGTGAGGCATCACCGCCGCCACGGCTTCGGGCCGCTCCAGATCGAGCGCCCCCCGCGCCAGCTGATCGAGCAGCTCGCGGACCTCGACCCTGAAATATTTCAAGAGATCGTTCGCCATGGGCCTACGCGTCGGCTCGCACCACTCGCAAGAGCTCGTGCGACAGGCCCGTCAGCGCGGCCGCTGTCTGCAGCGTTTGCGCCGAGCTGGCCTCCATCTCGCGGGTGCTCTGCGAGACGTTCGCGATCGCGACGTTGACTTGCTCGACGGCGCTGGTCTGCTGCTTGGTCGACAGCTCGATCTCGCGCGCGGCCTCCAGGGTGGTCGCGATCAGGCCGGCGATGTGCCGGAAGGCGCCCGCCACGTCGCCGAACTGCTTGCTGGTCGTGTCGACGGCCTTCGACCCGGTCTCGGTGGTCATGACCGTCGTGTTGACGGCGCCTCGCACGTCGTCGATCAGCCCCCGGATCTCCTTGGTCGAGCCACCCACGCGATCGGCCAGCTTGCGAATCTCCTCGGCGACGACGGCGAAGCGGCGCCCTGCTTCGCCGGCCCCCGCGGCCTCGATGGTGGCGTTGATGGCCAGGATGTTGGTCTGCTCGGCCAGCTCGGCGACGATGTCCAGGACCGACCCGATCTGCTGGGACTTCTTGCCGAGGTCGAGCATGTGCCCCACCACCAGATCGATCTGCCGGCGCGCGCCCGTGATCGCGTCGTTCCCGCGGCCCACGGTGGTGTCGCCGCTGTGGGCGGCGGTGACGCCCTGCTGCGCCAGCTGGGTCACGCGCTGCGCGCTGTCGGCGATCTGCCGCGACGTCGCCAGCAGCTCGGTGATGGTGGTGGAGATCTGGTTGACGGCGGTCGCCTGTTGCTTGGCGCCCGTCGCTTGCTGCGTAGCAGAGGCCTGCAGCTCCGCCGACGAGCTCTGGACCTTGCCCACCGAGCTGCCGATCTGGCGGGTCAGGGCCCGCGTCAGCAGCAGCGCCAGCAGGCCGCCGACGACGAGCGCCAGCGCCGTGAAGACGGCGACGAGGTTGGCCGTACGGGAGGCCAGGCGCGACGAGGCCCCGGTCACCTCGTCGAGCTGCCGCTCCTCTCGGGCGACGAAGGTCTTGACGAGCGCCTCGATCTCGTCGCGTTTGGGAGCGGCCTCCTCGTCGAAGGTGCGGATCAGCGCCTCATTGGGGGCGTTGGCCTTCCTCATGGCAAACAGATGATCGATCGGGCGTTGCTGGTCGGTCTCGGATTGCGCGATGGCATCCAGCAGGCGGCGCGTCTCCACCCCCTGATCGAGGTCCCGGAGGACCGCGATGCGGGTGCGGATGTCCGCCTGCGCCTGGCGCATCTGCTCGGCCATGCGCTCGTCACCGGCGAAGAAGAAGCGGCGCAAGGCCGCGAACTTTCGTTCGACGGCGGAGGTCAGGTACTGGGCCTCGATCAACAGCCGCGAGTTCACGTTGATGACGCGATCCTTCGAGGAGACCACGCCCCGCACGCCCGCCACGCCGACCACCCCGATCACCACCGTCAGGGCCAGGACGGCGACGAAGCCGCCGCCGATCTTCTTTCCAAAGGTCCAAGCTTGGGCCATCGCTCATCGCTCCATGACTGAGGTGTGATCCGCGCCGGTCGCTCGCGCGAGCGCCCCCAAGATGGAGGCGACGTCGATGATCGGTCGGATCGAGGCGCCGCTGCGGGTGGCGCCTCGGGTATGTCGGGCCGCGCCGGCGGCCGCTTCGAGGGGCGAGGTCGGATCGGCCTCGAAGTGTCCGTCGAGGTCGTCGAAGGCGAGGCCCACCGGGCGCCCAGGGCGCACGAGGATCCAGAACCGCCGGGATCCACCGGCCGGATGGCCGAGCAGGACATGGAGATCGTGGACCGCGACCAGCGCGTTCCGCACGCTGGCGATCCCCAGCAGGGTGGGCGACGGGCTGGGGATCGGGACGACGGTTCCGCCCGTGTGCAGGCGGACGACGTCGGTCATCCGCAGCGCGAACGGATCGCCGCCGACGCGCAGGCCAAAGAAGCGCAGGGCGGCCGACGACGCGATGACCGCCGGGGCTTCGCTGAAGGTGCGATCGAAGGCGTCTCGCAGGGACTGGGCGCGCGCTCGCCACGCGCCGCCCCGCGGGTCGCCAGGCTCGTCGTTCGCGATGTTCGTCGTGTTCGGAGCCCTTGAGCCGTCCGGGCCGCCCGCGCCATGCACGCCGTTCTTGCCGTTTGCGCCGTTCATGCGGTTCCTCCGGCGGCGGCCAGCTCGGTCCGGCACAGCGTCACCAGCGCCTGGCGGGTGAAGCCGCCCCCGAACATCGCGAGGCGCGGCGTCTCCTCGCGCAGCAGCAGCGGGAGCGCCTGGCCCAGCTCGCGCCGGGCGGTCTCGTGGTCGTCCTGGCGGCGCGCCAGCATGCCCGCGTGCAGGTGGGGCATCGCGAAGGTCGGATCCAGATAGGCCGCGGTCTGATCGTGCTCGAGCGCGCCGCGCCGATCACCAGCGCTCTCGCGGCAGAGCGCCAACAGGTAGTGCGCGCTGGCGTTCAGCTCGTCGGCCTTGAGGATGCGGGCGCAGGCGGCTTCGGCCTCGATGAGGTTCCCCCGGTGGGTCAAGAGCACCGCAGAGAGCAGCAGGGCATCAGGATCGTTCGCCGCGTCCTCGGGCAGCTGGCGCAGCAGCGCCAGCGCGTCCCGGTACTGCTCCTGGGCGACGAGGGCCTGGGCGTCGCGGAGCTCGGGCGGCCTGGCCTCGGCGTCCGGGCCTCCGCCCCCCGCGGACGCGGTCCACTCCGGGGCGAGCGGCGCCGCCGCGGCCAGCGTCGCGATGCGCTCCGACGAGCTTCGGATGGCCTCCATCCATTCCGCCGGCCAGGGAGCGGAGCGCGAAAGGGCCGGTGGACCGGGCAGCGGGAGGATGATCGCCGACGTCGCCGGTGTCGGGACCGCGAAGGGAGCCGAGCCGGTGGTCGCGCCGGAGCTGGCCTCGGCGCCGTCCGAGGCGATCCGCTCCTTGCGCTGGTAGTAGAACGTCCCGTGCGTGTGGCAGAGGTGGAAGTCGCTGGACAGGCCGCGCAAGGTCTCGGCGTGACCGAGGAACAGATAGCCGCCCGGGACAAGGGCGCGAGCGAGCCGCCCGGCGAGCGCGCGGGCGCCGTCCGGCGTGAAGTACATGAGGACGTTGCGGCAAAACACCACGTCGTAGCTGCCCGGCGACCACAGGAGGAGGCCGTCGTCGGCGAGGTTGTGCTCCTCGAAGCGGACGGCCTCGCGAATCGCGCCCACCACCTCGACATCGCGCCCGTCGTCGTGGAACCAGCGCCGGCGCGCTTCGGCGGGGAGCTCGCGCAGGGACCAGGTCGAGTAGCGGCCCGCCGTCGCTTTCTCCAGCGCCGAGGGGTTGATGTCGACGCCGACGATCGAGACCTTCCAGTCCGGCTCGGTGATGCTCTGCCGCACCGCCATGGCCAGCGAGTAGGGCTCCTCGCCGGACGCGCAGCCGGCCGACAAGAGCGACAGCGTGCGCGTGTGGCTCCGCGCCCGCGCGGCCATGCGCGCCGGCAGCGCGATCTCGGCGAGCGCCGAGAACTGGGCGACGTTGCGGTAGAAGTACGTCTCTCCGACGGTGAGCTCGCGCGCGAGCGCGCGCAGCTCGACCCGGGGGGCCTCCGGCCGTTCCAGGCGCTCGAGGTAGGCGGCGCCCCCGAGGCCCGTCTCCTTGAGGCGCCTGGCCAGCGCATCGTGCAGGATGGTGGACTTCCCGTCGTCGAATTGAAGGCCGAGCCAGCGCGCCACGCCGGTTCGGAACCGTTCCAGGTGCTGAGGATCGGGGGCGGTCATCTGGTTGGCGCTCCCTCGGCGTCTGCGCGCGACAGCTGAGACCAGACGGCCTCGGACACGAGCCGGGTCGTCTCCAGGATCAACAGCAGCTCGCCGTCGGTCGCGCCAATCGCGCGCGCGCCGCGGGCATCGACGGCTCCGAGGAGCGGCGGCAGCGCATCCAGCTCGGCCCGGGCGAGCGCGCGGATCCCACGCACGTCTTCCACGGCCAGCGAGATCGGGCGGCCGTGGCCGTGCGCCGCCACAGTCACGAATCGTCCGATCCGGCTCGGTCGAGGCTCGTTGGGCGGGGTCACGCCCAGCAGTCGGGCCACGTCCACCACCGGCGCGGGCGCGCCGCGCACGAGGGCGACCCCCAGCACGAACGGGGGCACGTCCTCGAGGTGGCGGATCGGCAAAGGCCGCATGACCTCGACGACGTGCGCGACGGGGAGCGCGCACACGAACGAACCGACGTTGCACAGGAGGCAAGCGGTCGAGGAGGACTCCGCCTCCGCCGTTCGCGTGGGTAGCGTCGCCGCCATCGCCGTCGTTGCCGCCTTGGCCACCATGTATGGCTCACTCTCCCCTCGTCGAGGCGGTGATCGGGCCAGCCCGCACGCCGCCTTGGGCCCACAGTAAACCAGCGGGGCCGGTTTGCCAAGCAAGCGCGGGTCAAACGACCCGGGTCGCGCACCTTCAGGCGGAGCGGGTCACGCGCGGCGATGGACTGGTGGGAGCCGTCGCGCCGCCGGTGCGCCTCGGCCGTTCGAACAGCCACAGGTGGCTGGCGAGGATGAACGGGACCAGCAGCCACGGGACGAACGAGAACGGCAGATGCCCGAGGAGGCCACGCTGGGTCCTACCGGGGATACCGATGACCGACGAAGCCTGAGAGAGCCGCCTCAGATCTCGCCGATGAGCGCGACGGCGGGGTAGAGCACGAAACCAGTCAGGTCCGTCGAGCGTGCGCCCGCCACCGGCGAGGATCCCGCGACGGTCGAATCGGCGTGCCCGAACAGCTCACCGAGGGTCAGCTCCACCGCCAGGAACACATAGCGGTACCCGAACGCGACGCCTCCTTGGCCGAGAACGTAGAGCCCGCGTCCCTCGAAGCTGGCGAGCGAGACGTCCTGGTTGGGCAGCTCGAGGTGCATCTTCGTCTCGAAGCGGGTGTAAGCCACCTTGAGGCCGGTCCACACGTGAAACCACGAGCGTGACGTTCCGATGGTGAAGGGCACGTCGAGGGTCCAGCGCGAGAAGTCGTCGACCTTCAAGACGGGCAGGACATCGCCCATCGGGATCTCCGTCGAGCTGTACGAGAGGCCGAGCCCGGCGGTCGCGTCGAATGGCCCCTCCTGCGCGCGAGCCAGCTGGTAGCGGCCCTGGGCGCGCCAGTTGCCGGCCGCCCACCGCAGGCCGGCCTCGAGACGGCCATCGAAGCCGTAGCTCACCGCCAGATGCTGGCTGTACGAGAGCGGGCTCGCCGTCAGGCTGACGCCGGCCTCGTAGAGCTGCCCCTTCTCGTCGGGCGTCAGCTGACAGCTCTGATCGTTGCAATTCTGAGCCCGGCTGGACAGGGCGCGGCCTGCGTCCACGGCGTGGACGACCGTTCCGGTCGGCACGCCCACCTCGAAGCCGGCCGCGACCTGCACATGACCAGCGGGCGCGACGTGGGCCGGTTGCAAGGTGGCGAGGGTCGGGCCGCACCCCGCGAGGAACAGAGTCAGGAGCCACCACCTCGCGCGGCCGATCCTCATTGGGTACCAAACCGTAACACAGCTCCCCGACGCGAGGAGCCGCTCGGTTGGTCTACCGCAGCGACGGCAGACGCAGCCGGTCGGCCACGTAGCGATGAATCTGGACCCGGGTTTCGGCGGGAGCGTCCACGAACGTGAGCTCGCGACCCCCGGCCTCGCCTTCGCCGTCGCCCTCTCCGAGCGCGATCTCCGCGCGCACCGCGAGCGGCTCGGGATCATCGGGGAGCGTCAGGCGCACGTCGACGGGACGGCCGATCTCGAAGGGCGCGGGCCGCTCCAGGCGGACGCCGTCCTCGCCCAAGGCGGCCGCCAGGCGGAACACCCGCCCGGGGCCCTCCGGGGCGCTGGCGCTTCGGATCTCGACCGCGACGGCTATCGGGGCGCGCAGCGCACTCATGGTGGTCGTGTTCAGACGAGTCGGGCGGCCGCGGCGTCAGGTGTCGCCGCGGCCATGGTGGGGCCCACGGTCCACCCCGCGGCTCCGCTTGCTGCCCGCTGGGCCGAGCGGTGTTGCGTGATCGCGTACGCCGCCCCCGCGAGCACGCTGAGCGGCGCCACGATCGCGAGCGCCAGGTTGGGCGCCCCCACCAGCTTCAGGCCCGTCGAGAAGAGCACGACGATGAGCGCCGGCCGGATGACGTAGTCGGGAGCTCGTGACGAGAACCGGGCGCCGAAGAAGATACCCGGGACGCTGCCGAGCAGGATCGAGGCGCTGAGGCTCAGCTTGAAGTCGCCGAAGATCAGGTGGCCGAGGGCCGCGCTGGTGACGAGGGGAACGGCCTGGACCAGGTCGGTCCCCACCAGCTCGGACAGCTTGAGGCGCGGATAGAGCATCAGCAGCAGGATCATCATGAGCGACCCCGAGCCGACGGAGGTGAGGCCCACCACGAGGCCTCCGACGATCCCGATGAGGACGGTGGCGATGGGCCGCACCACGAACGCCTGGGGGCCCTGCGCGCGCGCCGTGTTCCCGGCCAGCAGGGGCTTGATGACGATCCCCAACGTCACGACGAGCAGCGCGATGCCGAGCGAGAGCTTGATGTGGCTCTGCAGCGCCGGGCCCGAATCGATCCGGCTGAGGATCAAGACGCCGAGGAAGGCCGCCGGGATCGAGCCGGCTGCCAGACAGGCGACCAAGGGGCGGTTCACCGTCCCGCGGCGCCAGTGCACGGCGCCGCCGATCGGCTTCATGATCATGGACGCGACGATGTCGCTGGACACGGCCGTCAGAGGATCGACCTTGAACAGCAGCACCAGGATCGGCGTCATCAGCGCGCCGCCTCCCATGCCGGTCATCCCGACCACGAAGCCGACGACCAGCCCAGCGACGGTGATTTGAAAGTCGAGCATGCAGGAAGTCCCGGTTGGGGGTGAAGCGGAACGAGGGGCAGGGGCAGCCCCGAGGCCGACCTCTATACGTCTAAGGGAATGGACAGACGGATGCAATAGCGGAATCTAGAAAAGTGAACGAAATGTTCAATGCAGTGACGGTGGGCGGCCGGCCGACCGGCGGTTGCCAAAGCGCTGACGCGGCGAGAAGCTGACGGAGGACATGACGAGCGACGAGGGTCAGGGAGGCCCGCCAACCACCTCCCGGCCGACCGGTGACCGCGGACCCGGCGTGATTCGGTCCGCCACCGAGGCCGATCTCCCCGGGATCGTCGGCATTTACAACGCCTCGATCCCCGGACGGCTGGCCACGGCCGACACGGCGCCGGTGACCGTCGAAGCCCGCTGGAGCTGGTTCCGCGATCGTGACGTCACGCGCCACCCCCTGTGGGTCTTCGACCAGGACGGAGCCGTGGCGGGCTGGCTCAGCTTCGGGAAGTTCTACGGCCGCCCCGCCTACGCCGCCACGGCGGAGATCAGCATCTACGTCGATCCCGGCGCCCAGCGCGAAGGGATCGCGACCCGGCTGATGCAACAGGCGCTCGCGCGCGCGCCGGCGCTCGGCCTGTCTACTTTCCTCGCCTTCGTGTTCGCTCATAACCATCCCAGCCTGGCCCTGTGCCGTCGCTTCGCGTTCGAGACCTGGGGTCACCTTCCGCGGGTGGCGGTCCTGGACGGCGCCGAGCGCGACCTGCTGATCCTCGGCCGGCGCGTCGACGGGGAAGGGCGGTAGCGTGCCGACCGTCCTCGTCTGTGACGACGAGCCGGCTGTCCTGTTCACGATAGAAGAGGCGCTCGGCGAGCTGAGAGCGACCGCCTCCGTCGAAACCGTCGCGTGCCGTTCGGCCGCCGAGGCCCTGTCCCAGATCGAGAGCGCGGACGTGCTGGTGACGGATCTGGTCATGCCTGACATGGACGGGCTCGCGTTGCTGGCGGAGACGCGGCGGCGCGAGCCCGGGTTGCCCGTGATCCTGCTGACGGCGCGCGGCTCCGAGCGAACCGCGGTCGCGGCCATGAAGCGGGGCGCGTACGACTACTATCTGACCAAGCCGTTCCAGGACGAAAGCTCACGTGGGTAGCCCGAGGCCCGAGGCCCTTTCCCGCGGCGATCGCCGTGAAGCGGTCGCAAAGAAGTCACTTCCGTGTCGAGCGAACTTGCCCAATAATTGCTACGCCCATGGCAAAAGGCGCGACCTCGAAGGGCCCGACCAGCGCCGAGCGCCAGGGAGGGCGAGCACGCGAGCTACGGGCCCGCATCGAAGCCTCTCCGGCCGGCAAGGTCAAGGTCGCCATCACCGATCTCGACGGCATCCTGCGCGGCAAGTACCTCCACAAGGACAAGCTCTCCGCCGCGCTCGACGGCGGCCTTGGTTTCTGCAACGTCGTGTTCGGCTGGGACGCCGCGGACGTCTGCTACGGCGACGGGGTGGCCTACACCGGCTGGCACACCGGGTACCCGGACGCCCACGCCCGCCTGGATCTGGCCACCTACCGCGAGGTCCCGTGGGACGGCCGCGTCCCTTTCCTGCTCGGTGACTTCGTCGACGAGGCGGGCGATCCCCTGCCGATTTGCCCGCGCCAGGTCTTGAAGCGGGTGCTGGCGCGCGCGGCGCGGGCCGGCCTCGTGCCGCTGGCCTCCCTGGAGTACGAGTTCTTCCACTTCCGCGAGACGCCGGACTCGCTGGCGCAGAAGGGCTACGCCGATCCGCGACCTCTGTCACCGGGCATGTTCGGCTACTCGCTCATCCGCCTGGGCCAGAGCCGCGACTACGTGAACGCCTTGTTCGACGAGATGGCCGCCTTCGGGGTTCCGATCGAGGGCCTGCACACCGAGACCGGCCCTGGCGTGATGGAGGCGGCCATCCTGTACGGCGACGCGCTGGAGGCCGCCGATCGCGCCGTGCTGTTCAAGACCGGAGCCAAGGAGATCGGCCACCGCTTCCAGATCATGCCGTCGTTCATGGCCAAATGGAACGCGGAGCTGCCCGGGTGTAGCGGCCACATCCACCAGAGCCTGTGGGACCCCGCCCGCAAGAAGAATCTGTTCCACGAGGAAGGCGACCCCCGGCGCATGAGCGCGCTCTTCCGGAGCTACGTGGCGGGGCAGCTGGCCGCGCTGCCCGAGCTGCTCGCGATGCTGGCGCCCACCGTGAACAGCTACAAGCGGCTCGTCGAGGGCGCTTGGGCGCCCACCAAGGCCAACTGGGGCGTGGACAACCGCACCACCGCCCTGCGCGTGATTCCGGGGGGCACCAAGTCGACGCGCCTCGAGACGCGCGTGGGAGGCTCGGACGCGAATCCTTACCTGGCCCTGGCCGCCGCCATCGGCGCCGGTCTGGCGGGCGTCGAGCGCAAGCTGAAGCTCGACCTGGACCCGGTGACCGGCAGCGGCTACGCCGACAGCCGCGCAGCGCCGCTGCCCCGCGATCTGGGCGAGGCCACCGATCGCTTCGCGTCGTCGGCGCTGGCGCGCGATCTGTTCGGCGCGGCGTTCGTGGATCATTTCGCGGCTTCCCGGCGCTGGGAGTGGCGACAGTTCGGCAAAGCCGTCACCGACTGGGAGCGCCGGCGCTACTTCGAGATCATCTGACAGACCCCGACCAGACCGAGGAGACGACGATGGCCATTTACCACTACAACTTCCCGACGCGCATCGCCTTCGGCTCCGGCGCGATCGCGCTCCTGCCGGCCGCCCTGAAGGAGCTGGGCGCGGCCCGGCCGCTCATCGTCACCGATCGCGGGCTGGCGTCGCTGCCCGTCGTCACCGGTACCAACGAGCTGCTGGCCGCGGCGGGGCTGGCGTCCTCGGTGTTCGCCGGTGTGTTCGGCAACCCGGTGAAGTCCCAGGTCACGGCCGGCGTCGCGGCGTTTCGCGCGCACGGCGCCGACGCCATCGTGGCGCTGGGCGGCGGCGCGGCCATCGACGTGGCCAAGGCCATCGCCGTCATGATTCACCACCCCGGCGATCTCTTCGATTACGAGGACGAGAAGCCGGGGGCGCGGCCCATCGACCAGCCGCTGCCCATCTACGTCTCGATCCCGACCACGGCCGGCACGGGCAGCGAGGTGGGGCGCAGCACCGTGATCTCCGACGACGAGACCCACGTGAAGAAGATCATCTTCTCGCCGCGCCTGATGGCGGCGCGCGTGTTCGCCGATCCGGATCTGACGCGCGGGCTGCCGGCGTCGATGACGGCCGCCACCGGGATGGACGCGCTCACCCACCTGGTCGAGTCGTATCTCGCGAAAGGCTTTCAGCCGATGTGCGACGGCATCGCGCTCGAGGGCGTGCGCCTGCTGGCCCGCAGCCTGTCGCCGGCGGTGGCGTTCGCGCGCCGGATCGAGGCCGGCGAGCGCGCGCTGCTCACCGACCCAGCGCACGATGCCGCGCGCGCCGACATGCTGAACGCCGCGCTGATGGGCGGGGTCGCCTTCCAGAAGGGGCTGGGCGTGACGCACTCGCTGGCGCACGCGCTGTCGACGGTGTGCGATCTGCACCACGGCTTCGTGAACGGGATCTGCATCCCGTACGCGATGGCCTTCAACAAGGACGTCGCCGCCGGCCGACTGGCCGAGCTGGCCCACGCGGCGGGCGCCCGCCAGCAGACCGCCGACGGCTTCATCGCCTGGCTGAACGAGTTGAAACAAGCCATCGGCATCCCGCGCACGCTCGCCGACGCCGGGGTGACCAGCGCGCACCTGGACCGGCTGGTCGGAATCGCCGTCGCCGACGTCTGCCACCCGAACAACCCGAAGCCCGTCGCCGAGCCGGACTTCCGCGCGCTGTTCCAGCGGGCGCTGACCGGAGGCTGAGCGCGTGTCGCTGGCGTCCCGTCCGTCCCATCCGCTTCATCCGCCGCTGCGCATCGGCGTCTCGGCGTGCATCATGCACGCCGATCCCACGCGAAATCTGTTCAAGGGCAAGACGCTCCTCTACGCCGAGGAGTCGATGCTCCAGTGGATCATGGGGGAGGGCGTGCTGCCGGTGCTGCTGCCCCGCGCGAGCGGGCGCCTCTCGACGAAGGACCTGGTCGAGGGTCTGGCCATCGACGGGCTGATCCTGCAGGGCGGGGTCGACATGGCGCCCGAGAGCTACGGCGAGACGCCGGTTCGCCCGGAGTGGGCGGGCGATCGGGTGCGCGACACCTACGAGATGGAGCTCATCTCGCTGTGCCTGGCGGCCAACAAGCCGGTGCTGGGCGTTTGTCGGGGCGCGCAGGTCTTGAACGTCACGCTCGGGGGAACCTTGTGGCAGGACCTGGCGACCCAGCACCCCTGCGGGCGCGTCCACCGCGACTGGGAGGTCTACGACCGCCACGCCCACGACGTCGCGCTGGTCCCCGGCTCGCGCCTGTCGGCCTGGTACGGCGGCGCCACCGCCGGTCGGATCAACAGCGTGCACCACCAGGGCCTGCGGGAGCTGGGCCGCAACCTCGTGATCGAAGCGCGCTCCGAGCCCGACGGTGTCATCGAGGCCGTGCGCCTCGACGAC
>Ga0068859_100003672_pt1 | contig 15634 bp, 15 predicted proteins | sample KBSSwiS22_FD_66585 | JGI IMG/M metagenome (GOLD analysis project Ga0068859, IMG submission 66585) | Switchgrass rhizosphere microbial communities from Kellogg Biological Station, Michigan, USA - KBS Switchgrass S2-2 | ecosystem: Host-associated > Plants > Roots > Rhizosphere > Soil ...
GCGCGAGACCTTCCCGTGGCCGTCGCACAGCAGGCCGATGGCGCCACGACGGTTGCCGCATCGCTCTCGATCGCCAGCGCGGCGGGCGCCGGCGTGTTCGCCACCGGCGGGATCGGAGGCATCCATCGTGATGCGCCGTTCGACGAGTCGGCGGATCTCGACGAGCTGGCCCGCACGCCCATCGTCGTGGTGTGCGCCGGCGCGAAGTCGATCCTCGATCTCGCCGCCACGCTGGAGCGCCTCGAGACCCTCGGCGTCACGGTCATCGGCTACGGCACGGACGAGATGCCCGGCTTCTTCACGCGCACGACCGGGCTCCCCCTCCCGGCGCGCGCCGACAGCGCCCGGGAGATCGCCGACATCCATCGAGCGGCACGGACCCTCGGGCGCTCACAGGCGACGCTCGTCGTCCAGCCTCCGCCGGCGGACGTCGCGCTCGACCCGGAGACGGTGGATCGCGCGGTCGCCGGAGCGCTCGACGAGGCCCGCGCGCGAGACGTCCGCGGCGCGGCCGTCACCCCCTTCCTGCTCGCCGCCGTCGAGCGGGCGACCGAGGGCCGCTCGCTCGCCGCGAACCTCGGTCTCCTCGAAGAGAACGCCTTCCTCGCCGGCGCGATCGCCACCGAGCTGGCCCGCGAGAGCCAGAGTTGAGGAACTCGCGGCCCGTCAACTGCAATTTGTTCGTTTGTGAGTCGTCAAGACGTTGAACTTGCTGCTCACGCAATGGTACTATAGGGCACCCCTCACGAGCCGGAGGCTTCGGTCCCCATGCCCACCCCGTTCCTGAGCTCCGAAGAGTACGACGAGCGCGCCCATCAGCTGTACAACGAAGGCCAGTACGACGAGGCGCTGACAGTTCTGCGAGAGGGGCTCGCACTCTATCCGACCTCGGTGGAGCTGCACATCGGCGTGGGGTACGCCCGTCTCGCGCGCGAGGAGTTCGCCTGGGCGCGCCGCAGCTTCGAGGAAGCGCTCGTGCTCGAGCCCGAGCACGAGGATGCGCTGGCCGGGCTGGGTGAGACGCTGCTCAAGTTCGGGCTGGAGGAGGCTGCGCTGCGCTGCTTCCGCCGCACCCTGGAGCTCGGGTACGCCGACGACCTGGACCTGATGCTCCAGATCGGCCGCGCGCTGTTCCGGGAGGCGTCGCTGCGCGACCGCCGCGAGCTGTTCGCCGTGTCGCAGGAGTTCTTCGAGGTCGCGGTACAGCAGGCGCCCGACAGCGCCGAGGCCGTCGCGTGCGTCGGCTACGCCCAGCACCGGCTCGGCGAGGACGACGCGGCCATCGCGACGCTGCGCCGGTCGCTGCAGGTGGACAACGAGCACGCCGAGGCGCGGATCTACCTCGCGAACATCCTGTACGATCGCGGCGACTACGAAGCCTCGCTCTATCACTTCGAGCGCACGTCGACCGAGGATCACTGGGATGAGCTCGGCATCTGGCGGTTGATCGAGCTGAAGCGTGCGGCCTACAAGCTCGAGGAGCACGACGACGACCTGAAGCCGTGGGAGGAGCGGCTCACGGAGCTCGGCGGAGAGCTGGACGACATCGACGAGCTGTTCATCGAGGTCGACGGCGCCGCCGCGAACGAGAGCGGCGAGGTGGAGGTGGCCCGCGGCCAGCTCGAGCTGTTCGGCACGCTTCTTTCCTCCCTGGCCGACGCGAAGGCGGGGGACGAGGTCGCGTCGGCGGAGGTCGACCTTGGCGTGCACTCCATCCTCACGCGCGAGGGACGTCGGCTCACCGGCTCGTGGGAGGATATCGTGCGCTCGATGCGGGACGCGGATGCGGAATCGGGGCAGGATGGAGACGTCACGCTCCGCGAGTACATGACGCGGGTGGCCAAGCTCGCCTATCGCGAGACAGGTGTGCGCGTGCCGAGCCACGACGCGGAGCTGTTCGTTCGCGGAAGCGCGGACGCAGGGATGCTGCGCATCGTGCAATGACCGCCGGCTCGCAGCGGGCGGCACTGGACGCGATCAGCTCGGCACGACCGATCATCGCCCGCCTCAGCATGGCGCGCGACAGCGAGGATCTCGCCGCCGACCTGATCGATGCGTGGACGGCGACCGAGACCGGACTGCGCTCCCTCGTCGGCGGCTCGTCGCTGACGGGGCAGATGCTCATCCGCGAGCTTCGTCAGCGGCACTTCCTGTCGCTCGAGCAGGCGAACGCGCTGGCCGAGTTCCACGCGGCGCGCGAGCGAGCGGCACGTGTGGACTACAAGCCCACCGAAGGCGACGTCCACGCGTCGCGCGACGCGTTCCTCAAGCTCGAGGCAGGGCTGATGGGTGAGCCGACGGCCGCCGCGCCCGAGCCGGGACGCGCGTCCGCCGCGCCGATCGTCGCACCGGTTGCCGCCGCACCGGCCGCCCCGGCCGCGTCCGGGGCGAGCCGCTCTCATGGCGGCGCCTACACGCCGAACGGGCCGCTCGACCCGAGCGCGCGCGAGCGGTTCGAGGGAGCGCCGGTGGCGGTTCCGGCGGAGCGCACGCGGCCGCGCTGGGTCATGCCGGTGGTCGGGCTCGTCGCGCTGCTGCTCGTCGGTGGCATCGCCGCGTACGCGCTGATGGGCCGTCGCGGCAACGCCGCGTTCGACAATGGCGTGAAGGCGTACCGCGAAGGACGGCGCGAAGCCGCGGCCGGCGAGTTCCTGAAGGCGGCGAAGGACAATCCGAACGATCCGATGCCGCACGTCTACCTCGCGCGCATGGCGCGCGAGGCGGGGAACATGAACACGGCGAACACCGAGGCGGTGACGGCGGTGCGGCTCGGCCCGAACAGCGGCGTGGCGCTGCGCGAGCTGGCATCGGTGAGCTTCGTCCAGCAGAACTACGACGCGGCGCGACGGTTCTATCTCCGCGCCGTGCAGGCCGACACGGCCGACCGGCTCTCGCAGGGCTTTCTCGGCTGCTCGCTCGTGCGACTCGGCCGGATCGACGAGGGGATGCGCTGGATCGGTCGTGCCGGCGCGGGCGCCTGGAGCAGCTGTGCGCCGCCGCCGGGCTCCGTGCCCGGAATGCAGACCGGCGTGCCGGGCGCGCAGCCCGGAATGCAGGCCGTGCCTCCCGCGGGATCACTGCCTCCCGCGACCGGTCAGCCGAATCCTCGCTGACGGGCGACGCCGGCTCACGCGTACTCGACGTGCGCGCCGGCTCACTCTCACTCGCGCGCCGTCGTCGTGATCGCGTTCGACCATGTCGGGAAGCGCTATCGCAGCGTGCTCGGACGCGAGGTGCGCGCGCTGGAGGATTTCTCGATCGAGCTGCACGCCGGCGAGGTGTTCGGTCTGGCGGGACCGAACGGCGCGGGCAAGAGCACGCTGATCTCGCTGCTGCTCGGCTACCTCGGTCCGAGCGAGGGCACGATCCGGATCGGAGGGCTCGATCCTCGACGCTACGTCGAGGCGCACGGGATCTCCTACCTCTCCGAGCTGGTGAACATCCCCCCCGGGTGGCGTGCCGAGGAGGCGCTCAGGCGTTATGCGCTGCTCGCGGGAGTCGAGGCACCGGCGCGAAACGCGCGCGTCGACGCGGTGATCGAGTGGATGGGACTCGGCGAGCATCGCGCCAAGCGCGTGAAGCAGCTCTCCAAGGGGAACCTGCAGCGGCTCGGCCTGGCGCAGGCGGTGCTGACCGAGGAGCGCGTGATCGTGCTGGACGAGCCCACGCACGGGCTGGATCCGGTGTGGACGCAGCGGTTCCGCGACGTCGTGGCGACGCTGCGACGCGACGACCGCGTCATCCTCATCGCGTCGCACAACCTCGACGAGCTGGCGCGACTGGCGGATCGCGTGGCGATCATCGATCACGGCCGTCTGCAGCGCGTCGTCGACGTGCGCGGCGTCGCTGCGCCGGCCGGCGGCGACCGCACGCCGTACCGCCTCGTGCTGGTGCGCGGCGCGGAGCTGATGCCGTCGGTGTTCCCGGACGCGCGCGCGCTCGGGCAGGGCGAGTTCCAGCTCGACGGACCCACGCTCGACGAGGTCAACGCGGGGCTCGCCGCACTGCTGGCGAGCGGAGCGCTCGTGACGATGGTGTATCCGGTGCACTCGATGCTCGAGCAGCAGTTCCGCGAGGCGGTCGGCATCGGCGAGGGCGAGCCGTGAGCCGCGCACGCGTGGGCGCTTACGCCCTCTGGCAGCTCCGCGACTACCTCAAGGACCGGGGACTCTCGACGGTGATCATCGCGGTGCTCTCGGCGTATCTCGCGATGAGCACGACGACCGAGACCGTGCCGATGCCCCGGCCGGGCGATCCTGTCGTGCCCGGGATGCTGGCGCGCTTCGGCAACCCCGACGCCGTGTACGCGGCGCGCATGTCGGAGTTCAGCTTCCATCTGATGCGCAGCATGCTCGGCGCGATGGTCTTCCTCGGGGCGCTGTTCGCGATGAACGGCATCGTGGCGAACGACCGGAAGCAGGGCTTCTTCCGCTTCCTGTTCGCCAAGCCGGTGACGCCGTCGCGCTACTACGGACAGGCGTTCGTGGTGCACTGGCTCGGCTTCATGATCGTGATGCTGCTGCTCGGCTTGCTGTACGGCGCGATCGTATGGCCGGTGCTCACCCCGCACTTCGTGCTCGTCGTCGGGCTCATGTTCGTCGCGTACGCCGGCATCGCGTTCCTGCTCTCGGCGGCGGCGCGCTGGGACTGGCTGTCGCTGGTGGTGGTCGCGGTCGCCGCGACGTTCCTGTGGTCCAAGTTCGGCGCCTCGACGCATCCGCTCGCCAGGCTGCTCTTCCTGCTGCCGCCGCTCCATCGCGCGGACGAGGTGTATGCGTCGGTGTCGGGAATGCCGGTGCTCTCGGCGGCCGAGCTGCCCGTCGTCCCGTGGCCGCTCGTCGCGTGGTTCTCCGCTTACGGAATCATCTGCTACGTTGCCGGTCTCGTCGTGCTGCGCTTCCGGCGCCTCGCCATCGTCTAACCCCCGCGTATGACCGTCTCCGATCTCACCGTCGCCCTCGATCCCGCGACGGTCCGTCGCACGACCCTCTCCAACGGCCTTCGCGTGCTCGTGCGGCGCGACAGCTCGGCGCCCGTGGTGGCGATCGTCACGTACGTGAGCGCGGGCTACTTCGACGAGACCGACGACGTGATCGGGATCGCGCACGTGCTCGAGCACATGTACTTCAAGGGGACACCGTCGCGCGGCGTCGGCGAGATCGCGCGCCAGACGAAGGCCGTGGGCGGCTACCTCAACGCGGCGACGATCTACGACCACACGAGCTATTACACGGTGCTCCCATCGTCGAGCTTCGCGGCTGGGCTGGACGTACAGTTCGACGCCTACGCCAACTCGCTGATCGACACCGAAGAGCTGGCGCGCGAGCTCGAGGTGATCATCCAGGAGGCGAAGCGAAAGGCGGACAACCCGGGCGCGGTGGCGACGGAGACGCTGTTCGAGCTGCTGCACGACCGGCACCGCATCCGGCGCTGGCGCATCGGGCGCGAGCCGGGACTGCGCGCGCTGACGCGCGAGTCGATGCTCCGCTTCTATCGCAACTTCTACCACCCCGGCAACACGGTGCTCGTCGTGGTCGGCGACGTCGATCCCGACGAGGCGATGGCGGAGATCGTCGCGCGCTATGGCGAGCTTCCCGCGGGAACGCCGGCACGCATCCCTGGCCCGACCGAGGAGGGCTCGGTCGGCTTCCGGCACCGGGAGTGGAGCGGCGACATCGGGCAGACGCAGATCACCTTCGGCTGGCGCACGCCGCCGACGCTGGACGACGCGACCCCGGGGCTCGATCTGCTCGGCACGATCCTCGGCTCCGGTCGCGCGTCGCGGCTCTATCGTGCGGTGCGCGAGAAGAAGCTCGCCAGCGCGGTGTCGGCCTACGACTACACGCCGACGTCGATCGGCGTGTTCGTGATCCACGCCGAGTCGCCGGCCGAGCGTGCGGCCGAAGCGGCGCGCGCGATCTGGGCGCAAGTGCGCGACATTCGCGAGAACGGCGTGACAGAGGTCGAGCTCACACGCGCCAAGCGCGTGTACGAGGCACGCTGGATCCGCCGGCTCGAGGACATGGAGGGGCAGGCCAACTATCTCGCGGAGTGGGAAGCGCTCGGCGACTGGACGATCGGCGACGACTACCTGCGTCGCGCGCTCGCCGTGACGACGGACGAGATCCAGGCGCTGGCACAGCGGTTCCTCGACCCGGATCAGGCGGGAGTGATCGTCTACCGGCCGAAGGACGGCGCCGAGGTCGCGCCCGACGCGGCATCGATGCGCGCGCTGCTCGACGACGCCCCGCGGGCGGTCGCCGAGCCAGCGGAGGTGGCGCCGCTCGCGGCGCCGGCGATCGCGACGGGGCTGCGCGCCGAGCGCGAGGAAGGTGGCGTGCACGTCTTCCGCACGGAGACGGGGATCCCGGTGCTCGTGCGACGGAAGCCCGGCGCGCTCGTGCACGCGGGCGTGTACGTGCTCGGCGGCGGCCGCGACGAGCCGCCGGCGAACGCGGGGCTGACGTCGCTGCTCGTTCGGGCGGCGCTCAAGGGGACGACGCGGCGCACGGCGCTGCAGATCGCCGAGGAGGCGGAGCTGCTGGGCGGCACTGTCACGGGCACGGCGGGGGTGGAGAGCTTCGGCTGGATGATCAACGTGCCGGCGCGCCACGCGCCGCAGGCGATCGAGCTACTGGCCGACGTCGCGCAGCACGCGACGATCCCGGACGCGGCGGTGGACACCGAGCGCGCGATCGCGCTGGCCGACCTCGTGGCGCTGCGCGACGACATGTATCGCTATCCCGTGCGCCTGGCGACGCAGGCGGCGTTCGCGGGGCATCCGTACGGCATTCCCGCCAGCGGCGACGAGCGCACGCTGCCGACGATCACCGCGGCGATGCTGCGCGACTGGCACCGCGAGCGGCTTCTGCACGCGCCGGCGACGATTGCCATCGTGGGCGATGCGGAGCCCGCGGAGCTGGCCGGGCTCGCGGCGGGGGCGTTCGGCGAGCTGCGCGGCGGCGAGATCGCGCCGCTCGAGGCGCCGGAGTGGCCGACGGCGCTCGTGCAGCGCGTGGAGCAGCGCGACAAGAAGCAGACGGCGCTGGCGCTGATGTTCTCCGGCCCGTCACGCGCCGACGACGCGCGATTCGCGACCTCGATGATCGCCGGCGTGGCCAGCGGGCTCGGTGGCCGGTTCTTCGACGAGCTGCGCGACAAGCAGTCGCTCGGCTACACCGTCCATGCGTTCGCGACGGAACGCGCGCTCGCCGGCTCGTTCATCGCCTACATCGCGACGTCGCCGGAGAAGGAAGAGATCGCGCGGCAGGGGCTGCTGAACGAGTTCACGAAGCTGCGCGAGACCCCGGTCACGCCGCGAGAGCTGGATCAGGCGAAGACGTACGCGCTCGGCGTGCACGCGATCCGCCAGCAGAGCGGAGGCGCGGTGCTCGGCGAGGTGGTGGAGGCGTACCTGTTCGGGCGGTTGGCGGAGCTGGAGGAGTTCGAGGCGAAGGTGCGCAGGGTGAGCGCGGAGGAGATGAGGGTGGTCGCTCAACGGTACTTCGATGAATCGTCGAGGGTCGAAGGGATCGTTAGGGGGAGGTAGCTCTGCTGTAGTTCTGTTCAGGCACTGCTGTACGACCTCGTACTCCGTACGACGCCGTACCGGGACTGGCATATCCGCCCCACGAATGCTTGGACGCCGCTCTACCTCTAACACCCTTCAGTTTCAAGGGGTCAGAGTCGTTGATCGGATCAACGACTCTGACCCCTTGAAACTGAAACGCTCCATCAGGGCGTCCCGGTAGAGCGGCGTCGGTGCATTCGTCGGAGCAGTCGCGCGGGTCCAGGTACGCGGTAGTACGGCGTACGGAGTAGTACGGCAGTGCGTTACTGGACCCTAACCGCAGGCGCGGCCGCTCTCGCAGCCTCTCTCACACCACGCATGGCGGCCATCACCGCGAACGTCGCGCGGCGAAGGTGGCCGTCGGGGGCGCGGAGGCCGGTGATCGAGCCGTAGTCGCCGGCTTCGCTCACGATCAGGCCCTTGATCGCCGGCCGGCTCGTTGCCCAGGCGAGGGCGGCCCACACGGCGCGCTCCTGGCTCGCCTCGCCGTGCGCTTCCGGGAAGCCGCCGGCGGCGAAGACCCAGTGTTCCTTCGGTGAGCGGGACTCGCGCATCCAGCGATCCGCGGCGTGCGTCGCCGCGTCGAGCGTGCGCACGCCGGTGCGCGACGGGAACAGCGTGAAGCCCACGACGTCGACGGGCGAGCCCGGTGCCGCGGCCCACGCGAACAGCGTGCTGTCGCGGCCGTCGTAGGCGGACGCCGACACGCCGATGCGCGTGCGCGGGCGGATGCTCTTCGCGATCTGCGAGGCGCGCGTGATGTAGCTCTCCCAGTACTGCGGCGCGCGCTGGCCCGCTGCGCGCGTGCCGGAGTCGTACGGATCCTCGGCGGGGAGGAGGATGTCGGGACGCAGCACGCGCACGACGCGGTCGATCGTCTGCAGCCGCCGGGCATCGCTGAACGTTCGGCCGGGGAGCGGCACGAGCGGCTTCGGATAGCCCAGCGTGACGATCAGCTGCGTGCTGTCGCGACGGATCATCTCGAGCGCGTCCGACAGCGAGTCGAGCGCCGCACGCTCCATCTCCTCGGGGATGATCACGACGCTGACGACGGCTACCTCGAGCGTGTCCGCGAGGGCGAGGTCGTTGCGGACGGCGACGGGCGGGGGCGGTCCGTCCAGATCGGGGAAGAGCTTGAGCCCGATCTCGAAGTCGCCCTCGGGCCTCTCCTGCAGCTTCTCCGTGCGCGGGTCGTGGATGCGGTACGAGCTCACCGCCTCGATGGCCGGCGTGAGCTGCGTGATGAAGATGATGACCCATCCACCGGCGATGACGGCGAGCACGAGCCGGAAGGTCGCCGTCGCGCGGCGCAGCGCCGGAAACGCCGGCGCGATCATCGGCACGAGGACGAACAGCGGAGAGCTGATCACGTCCGGCGACGACATCAGGAACGAGAAGGTGCCGGTCGTCGCCGCGAGGAAGAGCAGGGCGGGAGCGGGGAGGGTCGCGCCCGTCGCGGCCATGGAGCGAAGCACCGCGTCGACCGCGATGAGGACGTCGAACGCCGAGATGAAGAAGCCGAGGAACGGGTTCACGAGCCGGCGCACGGCGGCGTAGAGCGCCTGCAGCGCGAACAGCGTGAGCGTCATCGGCCACAGCCAGTCCACCTCCGTGACCGATCGGCCGGTGATGGCGTTCGTCGTCGCCAGGTGGATCACGAGCGACGGCAGCACGAGGAAGCCGGCGAGCCCCGTGAGCGCGACGAACGCGCGCGGCAGCTGGCGTACCTGGACGATCCGGCTCGTGAGCGCGATGTCCCAGATGAGCACCGTGAGGACGAGCAGCACCTGGATCAGCGGGAGCAGATTGCGCATCTACCCGCGAGCCCTCGTCGCGCTGGCGACGCTGGTGGGGGTGAGCCGACGCACGAAGACGTCGAGCGCCTTGGCGGCGCCCGCCGCATCGCGCGAGAGCACGTCGACGAGCGCGAGACCGCGATCGGGGAAGGAGTGCACGCTGAGGTGGCAGGGCTCGAGCAGGAGGATGGCGGCGACTCCGCCGTCCGCCGCCGTTCGCACGACGGGTGCCGCAGGAACGCCCAGGCCGGCGGCGCTCGCCGCGGCGATGAGGAGTCCACTCAGCATCGGCGCATCGCGGAGCGCGCCGGAGCCCACGCCGCTGAGGTCGGCCGCGAGATGCGAGATAGGCCCCGATTCGGTCACAGTGCCCTCACAGCGTTCACGTCGCCTCCGAACTCGAGATCGAACTCCAACGCCAAGCTAGACCGCGGTCGGGCACGCGACAAGCAACGTGCCGGTGCACGCGTCCGCGATGGCGATGTATCATTCACGGCCATGACCCCACGACGCACGCTCGGCACGATCCCCAACCTCATCTCCGCCTCGCGAGTCGCGCTCGCGGCGGGGTTCGTCGCGTCGAGCGCGACGGAGATGCAGGTCGGCATCATCGGCGCCGCGGCGTTCACCGACTTTCTCGACGGCTGGCTGGCGCGCCGCGTGAAGGCGACGTCGCGATGGGGGGCGATGATCGACGCGATCGCCGACCGCTTCTTCGTGCTCACCGTCGTCGCCGCGATGCTGTTCTCGGGCCGGCTCGGCACGGGCGGCTACTTCGTGATGATCTTGCGAGACCTGGCGACCGCGGTCGGGTTCCTCGTCGCGCGCGTGATCCCGTGGCTGCGCAAAGTGACGTTCCAGGCGCGCGCGTCGGGGAAGGTCGTGACCGTGCTGCAGCTGATCACGCTCGTGGCGCTGCTCGTCGCCCCCGTGCTCGCGCCGTGGCTCATCCTGCTGGTCGGTGTGACGTCGGTGCTGTCGATCGCCGACTACACGCTGGCACTCTGGCGCGCGCGCGCTCGGTGACCGCGCGCCGCGTGGGCGGTGCGCTGCTCGCAGCGATCGCGCTGCTCGCCCTCGCGTCCGCACCCGCGCACGCACAACAGCACGTCGCCGTCGCTCCCGAGCTGCGGATCGACGTGATCGGCACGAACCCGACCTCGGTGCAGGGCGCCGCCGGCGTGCAGATTCCGACCGGTACCTACGTACGCATCGGCGTGCTCGCGGGCGCGGGTGCGACGATCGACGGCGACGATTCGCCGCGGGCGGCGGGACGTCTCGACGTGCTCGCGCGCTTCCTGTTCGATCCGTTTCGCCAGTCGCGCTGGGGCTTCTCGGCCGGCGCCGGCGTGAGCCTGCGCGCCGATCCGGGAGACCGGGTGCGTCCGCGACTCCTCGCGGCGCTCGATCTCGAAGGTCGCCGCTCGCGCGGTGGACTCTCGCCGTCGCTGCAGATCGGGCTCGGCGGTGGCGTTCGCGGCGGCGTGGGCATGCGCTGGAGCGGCCCCAGCGCGCGCTGAGGGCGGCGGATACGCAAACGCCCCCGTGTGATCCGGGGGCGCGTCGTATCCTTCAGGAGTCGGCGGGGCTCAGGCGGCGGAAGCCGCGTTGCTCTCGGACCGCGACTTCGGCGGCTGCGCGAAGCGCAGTCCCAAGGTCTTCAGCTCCTCGATCTGTGCTTCGCTCAGTTCGGGGAACCGCTCCGTCATGTACTTGATCGTCTCAGCGAACCACTCCTCGACGTGCTCGGGAGCCGCACCGACGACACCGCAACGCATGATGTGCTGGAAGAGCTCGTCGCGGGCCTGCTCGAAGGGCGAAGGCTCGGTGGGGCCGGCGTACCGACGGGCCCCGGAATTTCTCTGCTGTTTGGCCATGTAGTGAGTGAAAGGGTTGAAGTCCAACAAATATAACCGGATGGTGGGCTCGATCACAGTTGCGATCCGTACTTTTCTCGAGCGAGCCCTCAGCCGTGCAGCGCCGCCGCGCCGATGAACTCGAGCAACACCGAGACCACTGTCTCCGGAACCTCCTCTGGGACGAGACGACCCACTCCCGGAAGTCGCACGAGCCGGCTTCCCGGGATCGCGTCGGCGAGGCGATCGGCGAAGCGCGGACCCACCCACGGGTCCTGGTCACCCCAGAGGATCAACGCCGGCTGCGGAAGCGAGCCGAGCTCCGCGTCCTCCATGTCCTCGTCGTCGATCGACCGCGCGAGGAGCAGGAGATGATTTAAACCCTCTTCGCCCACATAAGGTGCCAGATATCGTGCCACGAGCTTGTCCGGCATGTGCGCCTCGTTGGCCACGCTGCGTCGCAGCACCTCACCGAGGATCGGTGCCGCGCCGAGGATGCCGCGCGAGGCGCGGAAGGCGAATCGCGCCGTGTTGCGCTGCAGCTCGGTGATGTCGCCGGCCGGGATCTCGTCGAGCGCGATCGGATTGATCAGCAGCAGCCGCTCGACGCGCTCCGGCCGGCTCGACGCGAGGCGAAGCGCGACGGCGCCACCGAGATCGACCCCGACCACGGTCGCCTTGGGGAGCCGAAGCGCGGTGAGGGCGCGGTCGACGAGCTCGGCCTGCGCGGCGATGCCGAAGTCCGCGTCGAAGGGCCGGTCGGACTCGCCGTAGCCGAACAGGTCGATCGCGAACGCGGTGCGATTGGCCAGCGCGATCTCCGGGGCGATGTTGCGCCAGAGGAAGCTCGACGTGCCGAAGCCGTGAATCAGGACGATGGGCGCGCCGCCGTGGCCGTAGCGCTCGACGTGCATCGCCCCGGGTCCGACGGGAATGCGCAGCAGATCGGCGTCGATTGGACCTTCCTCCCCGTTCGGGTGTCGGAGCAGATGGGCGGCCGCGCCCGTCTGCCGACCGCATGCTCATCAGACGCGGCCGGCAGGTCAAGGCTGGCACCGCCAATGCACGCCTCGCGCCGTGCCGCGTGATGCACTCGCGGCTCGCGCGTCGATTGCTTGTGAGAGGTCGAAACCGGTAGCTTCCTGTGCGGGGGTTCGCGGGTTCGCGGGTTCGCAACTGCGCGAAGTGGCCGGCCTATCGAAGTACGTCCGAGCCTCCGAACCCCCGAACCTCCGAACCCGCGCAGTCCCCAGCATGTCCGAGCAGACGTACGACGACGGGCGCGCCCGTAACCTCGAGGAGATTCTCCGGGCGCTCGCCGAGCGCATCCGGGAGCTCGACGAGCAGGGGCGCCTTCTGGCGAACGCGAGCGAGCTGACCAAGTTGCTGGGCGAGGCGCGAAGCGAGCTGTTTCATTACGAGGTTCGCGCGACCTACGACACCCCCGAAGTGGCGGACAATCGCCGCATCGTCAACGACGCCATCCAGCAGGCGGAGCAAGGGAACACATGGCAAAGCACCGAGTGGACGGAGGACGGGGACGACGCCCCGGAGTGGTGAATTCCGCCAAGCGCGGCGGACCGGGTCGCGGCTTCTGGCTCGCGCTCGGCGTGGCCGTCGTGCTCGGGATCGGCCTGCTCGGCTACCTCGCGAGCCGCCCGAAGGTGACGGCCACCACGATCGACCCGAACCTCCCGCCGATGAAGGCCGAGGGCTACCTGCTCGGCAGCCCGACGGCGCCGGTGGAGGTAGTGGAGTTCGCCGACTTCGAGTGTCCGGGCTGCGGGCAGTTCGCGACCGTCACGGAGCCCGACGTCCGGACGAACCTCGTGAACACCGGAAAGATCCGGATGCGCTACATCGACTATCCACTGCCGATGCACCGCAATACGTGGGACGCGTCGCTCGCCGCTGCCTGCGCCAACGACCAGGGCAAGTTCTGGGAATTGCACGACGCGATCTTCCAGAACCAGGACCGCTGGAACGGTGAGGCGACCAGCCGGCCGCGCGGCGTGCTGGCGGGTCTGGCGAAGGACGTCGGGGTCGACATGTCGAAGTACGACGACTGCATGAAGTCGGACAAGCACCGCGCGAAGGTGCAGTCGCATCTGCAGGAAGCCGAGCGGCGGGGGGTGAATCAGACGCCGACGTTCGTCATCGGCGGCAAGATGGTGCCGGGCGCGATCCCGTACGACACGTTCAAGAAGCTCGTCGACGACGAGCTGGCGAAGGCGCCCGCGGCCACCGACACGACCAAGTCGAAGATCCTCGGCGACACGGCCAAGGGCGCCGCGGCTCCGGCCGCACGCGCGACGGACAGCGGCAAGTCGTCCAAGGCCGGCACGCGATGAACAAGCGCATGCTGGTGGCGCTCGTCGCGCTCGCCGGTGTCTTCGTCGCGTCGTACCTCACGATGTACAAGCTGGGGTACATCGGTACGCTGGCGTGCGCGGTCGGCTCGTGCGAGACGGTGCAGACGTCGAAGTGGGCGACGTTCCTCGGATTCCCGGTCGGCGCGTGGGGGGTCGCGTACTACATCTTCGTGCTGGGTCTCGCGATCGCGGGACTCACCGGCCAGCTCGCCGACTCGCGCCGCCTCTCGGAGATCCTCCTCGGCGTGACGGGATTCGGCCTCGTCTTCTCGCTCTGGCTCACGTACCTCGAGCTGTTCGTCATCCACGCGATCTGCCAGTGGTGCGTGATCTCGGCGATCCTGGCGACGATCCTGTTCATCCTGAGCTGGCTCGACCTCCGCGAGCTCTCGGCGCTTCAGGAGCGCGCATCCGAGGTCGCCGAGTCGCTCCGCGAGGGCTCGTTCGGCGCGGGGATCAGGAACACGGGGGAGGTGGCGATGAGGGCGATTGGACAGGAGAAGCAGTGAGTTGGTTGGTTGGAGGGTGAGGGCGTGAGATCGTGAGATTTGAGATCGTGAGATCGTGAGGAACGGCCTCGGGAGGCAGGAGCTTCCCGAGGCCGTTCCTCACCATCTCACCCTCCAACCAACCCACTCACCCGCCAGCGCTGCGCGCGGCGAGCGCGGCGAGCGCCGCTCGCGCCGCTTCCGGCGCCGCATGCGAGTGCCTCGACAGCTCCACCGAAGCGATTCCATCGAAGCCGGCTTCGTCGAGCGCTCCCATGATATCCGCCCAATCGAGGTCGCCGTCGCCGATCTGCAGGTGTTCGTGCACGCCGTTGCGCGTGTCGTCGAGATGGACGGTGCGCAGCGCGGCGGCGTAGCGGCGGATCGCCTCGCCCGCGGTGATGCGCTCGGTGCAGGGGACGTGGCCGACGTCGAGGGTGAGTCCGAGCGTGGAGAGCGACGTCTTCTCGCGCAGCCGCTCCCAGTCGGCGAGCGACTGCACCAGCATGCCGGGCTCCGGCTCGAAGGCGATGCGCACGCCGAGCGGCGTCACGCGCTCGTGCAGCGCCACGACGCCCTCGGCGAGGAAGCGCCATGCGTCGTCGTTCGTCACGTCGGCGGCGGGAATTCCCGACCAGAGCGAGATCGTATCCCCGCCGAGCGCGACGGCGATCTCGGCGCACCGCACGAGGAAGTCGAGCCGCCGCGCGCGCTCCGTCGCGTCGGCGTCGACGAGCGTGGGCTTGTGCTTGCGCCGCGGATCGAGGACGTAGCGCGCGCCCGTCTCGACGACCACGGCGAGATCGAGCTGCTCGAGCAGCGCGCGCGTCGTGCGGAGCTGCGCGTCCGACGTGTGATACGGCGGAAGGTGATTGGCGTCCGGTGTGAGCGCGACGGCGCGGTAGCCCAGCTCGGCGATGACGTGCAGCGCGTCGTCGAGCCGGTGATGCGCGAAGCCGTTCGTGTTGTAGCCCAGCCGGAAGGCGCGCGCCGTCATCAGCGCGAGGCGGGCGCCGCGGTCGCCCAGCGAAGCAAGGCGTCGTACTGCTTGTAGAGGTTCATCTCGCTCGATCCCTCGGGGGTCTTGAAGAACAGCCCGAGCGGTCCGATCGGGCCTGACTCGCCGCGCTGCTGCGCGAGCAGCGCGAGGCGCGCGATGTCGATCACGAGCGGCGCGGCCAGCACGGAGTCGGTGCCCTCCCAGGTGAACTGCATGCGCATGCGGTGGCCACCCCAGCCGCGGAACTGGATGAAGTTCCACGCGACCTTGTGGTCGGCGAGCGGCTTGAAGTAGTCGATGCGCACGTCACCCTCGGTGGGGTAGCCGAGGATTCCCTCGAGCACGCCCTTCTTCGACGTGATCTTGCTCGCCTTGTTCTCCGGATCGGCGAGCACGAGCCCATCGGTGTTGCCGAGGATGTTGGTGCCGTACCAGCCCTCCACGGTGAGCGCGCGAATCGGAAACATCGGCGCGAGCGCGGTCTTGAGCAGCGTCTCGCCCGTCTTGCCGTCGCGCCCGGCGAGCGGGACGCCGGCGGCGCGCGCGATCTCC
>Ga0068859_100003677_pt1 | contig 15622 bp, 13 predicted proteins | sample KBSSwiS22_FD_66585 | JGI IMG/M metagenome (GOLD analysis project Ga0068859, IMG submission 66585) | Switchgrass rhizosphere microbial communities from Kellogg Biological Station, Michigan, USA - KBS Switchgrass S2-2 | ecosystem: Host-associated > Plants > Roots > Rhizosphere > Soil ...
TATTCCCACTGGTAATCGACATCGTAGAACCAGCCGGCATCGAGCACGCCGAGATCTTTTTTCCACAAGAGCTTGCCGTTGAGGTTGTAAGCATAAAGACCTTCGGAACCGAAGTTGACGATTAGATATTTTCCGTCAGTGGCCGGTGTCGAGGCTGCGTGCGAGGACTTCGGATGGCGCTTGATCTTCGGAATTCCCTCGTAGGCAGTTTGTTCCCAAAGGATCTTCCCGGTCGACTTATCGAGCGCGTAAACCTTCCACGCATGTTGCGGATCGTCTTTGACCGGAGCGACGTCGCCGAAAAGTCCGAAGCGAGTTTCATCCTTGCCGGCTGAGACCGCGGTCACGACAAACACTTTGTTGCCCCAAACCACCGGGCTTGCGTGTGACAGACCGGGAATCGGAGTTTTCCAACGCACGTTGAGCGACGTTGAGGCGTCAAACTTGACCGGCCTCGCCGGCACCCCTTCAGCGACGCCAGTCGCGCCTGGACCACGAAACTGCGGCCAATTTTGTGCGTGCGCAGCAGTCAGAGTAGTGATGATAAAAATGAATGCTAGTGTTAGTCGTTTCATGGGTTGCTCTTGTAGAAGTTTGTTTCACGCAAAGGCGCTAAGGTTTTCTTTGTGTCTTCGTAAAACCCTTTGTGCCTTTGCGTGAAACCGTCTTATTGACTCACCTCACCCGTGCGCTTCATCTGGTTCACAGTTTCTCCCTGCTTGAACGTCATGCTCGTAGCTTTGCCGGCTTCCACATTGAATGTCAGCGTGATGCCGCCGAAGTTGACGGGACGGAACGTTGTGTTGTCGAGTGCGAGCAACGGCTGCGGGTCGCGAGTGAATCCACCGACAAATAACTTCCCATCTTTGACGGTGATCGTGACTTCTGGTCCGGTGTCACCTTTGTACTTGCCTGCGTAAGACTGAAGCGTCGCCACTTCGACTTGCAACGGAGGCTTCGCACCCGCCGTCTTCAACATCTCGGTGATCGCCGCGTTCTTTTCGTCGGCGGAGGAGATTGCGAGAGCAACTGTTAAGCTCTCCGGCTTGAGCGTGCCACGATCGAGCGCGGCCTTGACGAGATCAGCGTTGCCTTCGCGCACGCCTGACAACAAAACATCCTCCACTTCCTCGGCGCCCTTTTCCAGTAAGAGTTTCACAACCTGCACGTGTTTGCCGTCAACGGCCCAGGTCATCGCAGTCGCGCCGTAAAAAGTGTCTTTAACTTTCACATCGGCGCCGTGGTCGAGCAATATTTTAGCAATTTGTGCATTTCCTCGTTCAGCGGCCTTGAACAAGGCCGTTGTGCCATAACGGAACTTCGCGTTCACATCGGCACCACGGTCCAGCGCCGCCGTGACACCCGCAACGTCGCCCTTGCGAACAGCTTCATAAAGCTGATCGTTCAACTCCTGTTTGGAAGGCGCCGCAGTTTGCAAAAACAACAGACTGGTGAGTGAAAAGAGGAAGACCTTTTGTAGCACCAACATGATTTCTCCTCGCGGTGAACAACGTGCAAATCAACCACAGATTAACGGATGAGTCGGAACCTGCTAGAATCACGAAAAAAAGTGTAACGCAGCAACGTGAGCTTACGTATTCTACATCCACTAGGTTGCAAGCACGCAGTGACTTCGTAACCCTTTGTACAGCTTTTTCGCGAAGTCGGAAACATCTTTTTCATTTATAGCGATGGGCCTTCAAAATGACTAACCTGATCTCCATATATTTGAACCTTTGTCTTGCTTTTGCGGTCATCAGCGCCAGCGACTGGGCCGAATGGCGCGGACCAGCACGCGACGGTATCTCGTCTGAAAAAAATCTTCCGGCGAAGTGGTCCCCGACCGGTGAGAATCTCGCCTGGAAAGCGCCGTATGGTGGTCGCTCCGCGCCAATCGTCGTTGGCGATCATGTCTACCTGCAAAACTCAGCCGGCTCCGGCGAGACGTTGCAGGAACGACTGATGTGCTTCAACGCTGACAACGGCAAGCTGCTCTGGGAACATCGCTTCAACATTTACCTCAGCGACGTGCCGCCGCATCGCGTTGGCTGGGCGTCTCCGGTCGGAGATCCCACGACCGGAAATGTTTACGTGTTTGGCGTGGGCGGAAATCTCATCGGTTTCAATAAAGACGGAAAAGTTTTGTGGGAACGATCGCTCGGCGAAGACTTCGGACTGCTCACCACACACGGCGGACGCACCGTGTCGCCGATCATCGACGGCGATCTGGTGATCGTGAGTGGTGTCACATTCCAGTGGGGCCAGCACGGACGCGGCGCACATCGCTTCATGGCATTCGACAAGAAGACGGGTGAGACTATGTGGGTGAGTGCTCCCGGCGGCCGCCCTTATGACACAACCTACGCGCCACCGATCATCGTCAACGTCAATGGAACGCGACTGCTGATTCAGGGAGCTAGTGATGGTGTGGTCCATGCGATTAAACCGCAGACTGGCGAGCCGGTTTGGAAATATGAGATCAGCAAACGCGGACTCAACACCGGCGTGGTTGTATACAACAACACTGCAATCCTCACACACAGCGAAGAGAACCTCGCATCGAGCGAGATGGGAATGATGGTCGCTGTTGACGCCACTGCGAAAGGCGACATTAAACCAGATCAGATCAAGTGGAGCACTTACGGCTGGCAGGGCGGCTTCTCTTCACCAGTGCTTGATGGCGATCGCATGTACCAGATCGACAACAGCGCCAACATCGCAGCGTTCGATGTAAATACCGGCAAGCAACTCTGGATCAAAAATCTTGGCACGATCCAGAAAGCGTCCCCTGTTCTGGCTGACGGCAAGTTGTACGTTGGCACTGAGAACGGAAAGTTCTTCATACTCAAACCATCAGCGACCGGAGTCGAGATTCTCGATGAGGATCAATTGGAAACCAACGGAGTCGAGGAGAAGGTCATCGGCTCGGCGGCAGTCGCGAATGGTCACGTCTATTTCGCGAGTGAGACTGGTCTCTACTGCATCGGTAAGAAAACGAATCGCACTTCATCCCACGCTACCGGCGGCGGCGCGGCCGTGGGAACACCTGTAAGCTCAAATCCCGCAACGTTCGTTCAAGTTGTTCCGACCGAGCTGATGCTTAAGCCTGGCGACAAAGTGAACTTCCGCGTTCGATTGTTTGATGCACAGGGAAACTTCATTCGCGAAGAACCGGCCGCGACGTGGTCACTAGAACAGTTGAAAGGCACAGTTGAAAACGGTCACTTCACTGCGGCCTCTGACGCGATCGCGCAAGCAGGCCTGGTCAAAGCAACAGTCGGCGGCTTGAGTGGAACTGCGAGCGTGCGCGTGTTTCCGCCGTTGCCCTGGAGCGAGACTTTCGATTCATACGCGGTCAACACGCTGCCGCCAACATGGGTGAATACCACGCTCAAGTTTGCGGTGCGCGAGCAGAACGGAAACAAAGTGTTGACGAAGTTGACCGAAGGATCTTCGTTACTGACTCGCGCTCGCGCCTACCTGGGACCGTCAGACTGGTCCAACTACACGGTCGAGGCTGACGTAAACGCCACGCAAAAGCGACGACAACAGGGTGACGCCGGTGTAATCGCACAACGCTACGGTCTAACTCTTTTTGGTAACAAACAGGAGCTACACATCGAGGCCTGGCAACCTGAAATTGTGCGTACCACGATTGTTCCTTTCGCGTGGAAACAGGACACCTGGTACCGTCTCAAACTGGAAGTCCAAAACCTGCCGGACGGAAAAACACGCGCGCGTGGCAAAGCATGGCCGGCAAACGAACCCGAACCGTCCGCATGGACAGTTGAACGCATCGATCCGATTCCGAACCGCCAGGGCGCGCCTGGAATTTTTGGCAACGGTCTCTCTGAACTCTACTTCGACAACATAAAGGTGTACGCAAACAAATGAGATTCAAAAGCTTTAACTCCAACGCCATCGTTCATCGCCCGGCTGCTCTGCTGTGCGCGCTGCTCCTGTTGACGGCCGCTGTCTACTGTCTTGCGCCGTCCGCGTCGGCTTCAGATCCAGGCTCGGGCGATTGGCCCATGTGGGGCGGCACACCTGATCGCAACATGGTGTCAAACATGAAGGGACTGCCGGTGAGTTGGGACGTGAAGACGAAGAAGAATGTGAAGTGGGTGGCCCAACTCGGCTCGCAAAGTTACGGCAACGTCGTGGTCGCGGGCGGCATGGTCTTCGTCGGCACCAACAACGAGGGACTGAAGGATCCGAAGATCACGGGGGACAAAGGCGTCCTGATGGCGTTTCGTGAATCCGACGGTGAGTTTATGTGGCAAATGGTCCATGACAAACTCGTCGCCGGTCGCGTAAACGATTGGCCGTATCAAGGGGTCGCGTCGTCACCGCTGGTCGATGGCGATCGTGTCTATTACGTTTCGAATCGCGCTGAGCTCATGTGTCTCGACACCCAGGGCTTTCGCGACAAAGAGAATGATGGTCCAGTAACAGATGAGAAACTGACTGGTCCCACAAACGCAGACGTAGTTTGGAAGCTCGACATGATCGAGGAAGTCGGGTCATTGCCGCACAACCTCGCCAATTCGTCCCCAGTCATGTATGGCGATCTGATCTATGTCAGCACTTCCAACGGCCAGGATGAAAGTCACGTCAACATTCCTTCACCAAAAGCACCGGCGATCATTGCCGTTAACAAAAAGACCGGCAAACTCGTGTGGGAAGACAATTCTGTTTTCGACAAGATTCTGCACGGACAGTGGTCCTCACCGACGGTGGGGACTATCGGCGGCGTGGTCCAACTCATTCATGCGCAAGGCGATGGTTGGATTCGTGGCTACGAAGCTCTGACGGGCAAAAAGCTCTGGGAGTTTGATACAAATCCGAAAGACTCGGTTTGGCCCAAGACGCGCAACGAGTTGATCAGCACTCCAGTGGTCTACGAAAACCGCGTTTACATCGCGAACGGCCAGGATCCGGAACACGGCGAAGGCGTGGGCCACATGTACTGCATCGATGCCACCAAGCGCGGCGATATCACGAAGGATGGTCTGGTGTGGCATTACGACAAGATTCGTCGCTCCATCTCGACGCCGGCGATCAAGGATGGACTGGTTTATGAAGCTGACTTCAGTGGTTTTCTGCACTGTCTCGATGCGAAGACAGGTCAGGTCTACTGGACGCACGATCTGTTCGCGGCCGTTTGGGGATCGCCGATGCTGGTCGATGGAAAAATTTATCTCGGCGATGAAGACGGCGACGTCGTGATTATGCAGGAAGGCAAGACCAAGAAAGTCATTGCGGAAATAAACATGGGCAGCTCGGTTTACTCGACGGCAGTGCCGGCAAATGGAGTGCTGTACATCTCGAATCGCAATCAACTTTTCGCGTTATCGGAAGCGGCGGCCGGCAAACCCGCCACAGCGCGTAAGTGACGTTTTACTCTGCGGCGCAGATACTTAAAATGAATACTTTCGATTTTCAACCTCGTACTCGCGTGATCTTTGGGGCAGGAGCTGTGGAACGCCTCGGAGAGCTGGCGCGCGAACTCAGTTTCAAGCGCACGTTGCTCGTTGCGGATCATGGACTCGTGGCTTCAGGACACGTCGACGAAGCTGTTGGACCACTGCAAAACGCCGGCATCGAGGTGTTTCGTTTTCACGACTTCGAAGTCAATCCCGACACGCTGATGGTTGAGAATGGGACCAGGGCCGTATCGTCTTTGCAAATCGATTCGATCATAGGTCTCGGCGGTGGCAGTTCGATGGATTGCGCCAAGGGAATCAACTTCCTGCTCACCAACGGTGGTCGCATGGCCGATTACCACGGCTATGGCAAGGCCACAAAGCCTATGTTGCCGATGATCGCGATCCCAACCACCGCCGGCACCGGCAGTGAAGCACAAAGCTACGCGCTCATCTCCGACGCACAGACTCACGTGAAGATGGCTTGCGGCGATCCTAAAGCTGCTTTTCGTGTGGCGCTCCTTGACCCGGCGCTCACCATCTCACAACCGCGCAGTATCACCGCGACTTCCGGTTACGACGCAATTGCTCACGCGGTCGAGACCTACGTTACACTCAAACGAAACCCGATTTCCGAACTCTTCTCGCGCGAAGCGTGGCGACTGCTCGAACCAAATTACGAGCGAGTGCTGAGTGAACCTAATGACTTGAACGCCCGGGGCGCCATGCAATTGGGCGCGTTCTATGCAGGTCTCGCGATTGAGAACTCAATGCTCGGCGCCACGCATGCCTGCGCGAATCCACTGACCGCGCGCTACGGCACCGCACACGGCGCGGCGATCGCGATGTTACTGCCGACGGTGGTTCGCTGGAATGAAAAGACGGGGACTACTTACTGGTCCCGCGCAGAAGAACTCGCGCGCAGACTCGAAGAACTCGCCGAGGCCGGCGGGCTGCGGACGAACCTGCGTAGCGTCGGCGTCACGGAAACGGAATTGCCTGAGCTGGCCGCTGACGCTGCTCAGCAGTGGACCGGCACCTTCAATCCCAGGCCCCTCGATCAGCAAGGAGCGATTGAGATTTACCAATGCGTCTATTGAAGAGTTTGATATTGGTTGTTTGTATGGTCGTCGTCGTGATGGCCCAGGAGGCTCCTGCGGACAACTGGCCTCAATTTCGCGGCAATCAACAGTTGACAGGCGTTTCGCAATCGAGAGTGCCCGATTCACTGAAGCAGCTTTGGACTTACGACGCGGGCGACTCGATCGAATCGTCGGCAGCAATTATCGGCGGCACCGTCTTCATCGGATCTCAAAAAGGCGAACTGGTCGCGCTTAGTCTCGACAACGGTTCGGTCTACTGGAAGTTCGCGACGGGAAATCCGATCGGCGAGTCGTCACCGGCTTACGGCAGCGGCGTGGTCTATATCGGTGATTTGGGCGGGTGGCTGAATGCGCTGAACGCATCCGACGGTAAAAAGTTGTGGGCCTTCAAGACTAACGGCGAGATCAAATCATCGCCGGTCGTCGTCGGGGATCGAGTGTTAATCGGATCTTATGACGAACACCTTTATTGTCTCTCAGCACGCAACGGTTCGTTGTTGTGGAAGTTCAAGACGAATGGACCAGTACACTCGACACCCGGTATCTCAGAAGGCATGGCATTTATCGCGGGTTGTGACGAGCTGTTTCGCGCCATTCGGATTTCGGATGGGAAAGAGGTCTTTAACGTTTCGTCAGGAGCGTACACGGGCGCTTCGCCGGCATTGCGATCGGGCTCGGCATTTTACGGCACGTTTGATAACGAAGTGTTGAGCGTGAATCTGGCGGAACGCAAGATCTCATGGCACTACGAACACCCACAGCGTAAGTTTCCGTTTTACTCGTCGGCGGCGGTTACGAGCACGCGTTTGGTTATTGGCGGGCGCGACAAGATGGTTCATGGCCTAACGCTGGCGGGTAAAGCCGAGTGGACGTTTGCGACACGAGCGCGCGTGGAGTCGTCACCCGCGATTGCCGGCGATCGCGTGTTTGTCGGATCAAATGATGGACGATTTTATGTTTTGAATTTGACCAGCGGCGCGAAGCTCTGGGAGTTTAATGCGGGTGCGCCGTTGTCAGCCTCACCGGCGATTGCGAACGGTCGTATCGTGATCGGTTCGCAGGACGGAAAGCTCTACTGCTTCGGTTAATCCACAGATTACACCGATTAATAATTTGTGTAATCTGTGGATAACAAGTCTCTGCATTACTTTCGGCCTCCAAAATACTTCGCGAGTGTTGTCTCACGCGGCTTCTGCGTCAGCAGCGATACGACAATCATCAGCAGCACGGAAACGATCACCATCGGCACAACAGGCATGAACCCGAAGACTGCTGTGCCCCCCGGCGTTCGCGATAACATCTCGACACCGCCCGGCGCCCAAAGCACTATCGCTGGTCCGGGCGCGGGCGCTGGCACTATGGCTTGCAAAACTGCGACTGCGATGACAGTCAGTGCAGTCCAAAGCGTGACTGCCAGCGCGCCCCACTTCGTGCTTCCCTTCCAGAACAACGCGGCGACGAGCAACGGCGACAGCGCCGCGTAACCTGAAAACGCATATTGAATCGCAAGTTCGAAGATCGTTTCCGGCGCGCGCAACGCGACCGCGTAAGCAAAGATCGTGATCAGAATGATGAAGATACGCCCGGTTTGGACCTGCACGTGCTCGCCAAAACGCGCTTTTCCGCCGTAAAAGGCGAAGACGTCCTCCGTGAACATAGTCGAGAGAGCCAGGATCTGTGAGTCACTAGCCATCACTGCGGCCATGATGCCGGCGCCTAATAGTCCGGCAAGCCAGAGCGGCGCGTAACGATGCAGCAGCAACATGATGACGTCATCACCCGCTGACTGTTCCCGCAACTCGTCACGCTTCTCCGGCTCCATGTTCTTTCCCTGCGTGGCCAGCACGCGGCGCGCTTCCTGCTTTGCGCGTATCTCGGGAACATCAGTAACTCGATTCGCCATCACGCCGAGAAACACGCACGGCAGCCAGATGGCGAGTATGCAGATCGGATAAAAGATGACCGTCTTCTTGAACTGGGCCATCTTTCGTGCCGTCAGGCAGAAGATCAGGATGTGTGGAAAGGCGATGGCTGAAAGCGGAATGAACGTGTAACTGAAAAAGTAGTAAGGCGAGATTCGTTCGCGCGTGAGCAGCGAAGCCATCGGCGACGCTTGTATGGCCGTTGCCGCGCTTCTAAAGCCGCCCATGCCCACACCGATCACGATCAAGGCGATCGCACCGAAGCACAGGAACAGCACGGTTTGGAAAGTATTGACCCAGGCCGTGCCACGCATACCGCCGAAGAACACGTAGCTCATCACTACGAGTGCGACGATGGCGCCGCCGAACCAGAACGGAACGAGTCCATTGCTGATCGTGTAGAGCGTGGTGCCGCCACCCATGATGCCGATGATGATGTAAGGCACCAGCAAGACAGCCTGGACCACGAAGATCACTGTGCCGATGTGACTGCATTCCCAGCGATCTCTAAACATCTGCACCGGCGTCATGAAGCCGTGTTTCTTACCCAGTGCCCAAACGCGCGTGCCGATCAGGAAGATCGTGAGGGGAATCACCAGGGCCGACGATGAAGCCATCAAGCCGAAGGTGACGATGCCGTTCGTAAAAGCGTGACCCGACGAACCGAGAATCGCGAACGCAGTCATGTTCGTGCCGAAGAGTGAAAACAGAAACACGAATGGACCAAGCGAACGGCTCGCGAGAAAGTAGTCTTCCGCTTCTTCTTTGCCTTTAGCACGACGAAAAGCAAAGATGCCGATATAGAGAACAGCCGCGAGGTAAAGGAAAACAACGATTGCGGGAATCAAGCGCGCAGGTCCTCCCTGGTATTTGCTTCTTCAATCTCCTCTTCAAGGTGAGCTGGCCAGGCGTATGTCACCAGCAGCCACATCAGCAGCGCTGCGACCACCGAAAAGCAACCTTGATAGAAGAGTCCGATGGGGATGAAACCAAAAACCAGGTAGGAGCTTCGCCAGAACCAAATGTCCTGATGAAGCACGTAGAGTACGACGACAGCAACAACGAGCAGGATGTTCTTCACGGAGGCGAGAAAGTATCAAGCCCCTTTGGTGAGTGTCAAGGGCCACAAAAAGGCACCTAAGTCACATACTGATTTTTGGATCAAATTCATTATGTGAGTTATGTGCCTTTTGTGGCTCAACTATGGCTGAAGGCTTTGGCGCGCATCGCTTTGAGGTGATGAGAGTCGATGTGGTGACGTTTGATCATGCGATCGAGAGTCTTGCGATCGACAGCCAACACGCGCGCGGCGGCTTGTTTGTTGCCGTGTGTATGCTCTAAGACACGCGCAACGTAACGCCCTTCGATTACGGATAAGGTGACCCAATCGTCGTTTGCAGGTTCGTTATTGATCGGTTGTTCACCTTCACTTTGAGGCGGTAGATCGATGGATACTGCGCTTAAGCAATCGAAAAGATCTTTACAAAATCTTCCTTCGGCAACCTCGTGTTCGACGTTGCGACCGCTCGCCGCAAGCACTCGCACGTTAACCCTCTGCACATCGTTCGAATCGACTCGCGTGAATTCACCCGTTTGCAGGAAACGCAACAGTTTCTCCTGAAAAGACGGCGTCGTTTCCGTGATCTCTTTGAGAAAGATCGTGCCGCCATCGGCGTCTTCGAATAACCCTTCGATCGACTCCGGTGGAATTGAAGCGCAATTTACGGTAACGAAAGGTTGGTCGCGGCGACTGCTCCGATTGTGAATCGCGGAAGCAACGAGTTCTTTGGCGGTGTCGGATCCGCCTGTGAGTAAGATCGGTGAATTCGTGCCGGCGATTCGATCTACATCTTTCATTACGTCGATAAACGCCTGGCTGCGTCCGATGGTATACCAACTCTCTTCGCGCGAGCCCTGCGCCCGGTCATCAATAACCAGCGCCTGAAAGTTTGTGTCAGTTGAAGTATTAATAGTGCTTCTGTTTTCCATGGCGATTCCTTTCAGTAGGTAGATATAACAAGGGGACGGCGACCTCGCCCTGGTCACCATCCCCCTTTCCACGCGCCAGGTTTTTCACCTGTTAACGCGCGCGTCTCGTAGAACTCGACTCACAGCTCAAATGAGGGGACTTACTCGATCTCCGTGACTGAAACCCCGGTGGAGTAGATCATTCGTGGTCACGCGATCGAGTTAAACTAACCACATCAAACTTTACAAATAGCTCTTCATTGCCGTGGAGGATCGGGCAATGGTTCCAACCACTCTTTGTTGTAACGCTAGTACAAAGGAAAGTTTTAACTTAACCGAATGTAGGCTAAGCGCTAACACAGCTATGCGCAATTAGGGAGATTCCTGACGCCGCCTCAGTGAATTCCTGAGCACTTTATCTTTCGACGTCGATTAGGCCCACGGTGATGGCGTAACGCACGAGTCCGGCGACATCGTGTATGCCGAGGCGTTCCATCAACTGCGCGCGGTGAGTTTCGACAGTTTTGACACTGATCTCCAGGACCACTGCGATCTGCTTGGTGGTACTGCCTTCAGCAATGAGCCGAAGCACTTCGCGTTGGCGCGGACTCAAACTCGCGAACAGGTCTTTCTTCGTTGCGCGTTTGCGGTATTCGTTTATAACTTTTATGGAGGTCTCGGGTGAGATGTAATCCTCACCACGCATCACTGATTGAATTGCCTGCTCGAGCTCGGTGCTCGCCGCGCTCTTCGGAAGGAAGCCGGCGGCCCCCTCATCTAACACGCGAGTGGCATACTCACCTGCTTCATGGACCGTTAATACGATCACGCGAATCTCAGGAAAGTTCTTTGTGACATGGTCCAGGACCTCGAAACCACTGCCATCGGGCATCGAGATGTCGAGTAACATCAGGTTGGGTTTGAGTTCCCTGACAAGGTCCATTGCTTCGCTGCCCTTGCCCGCTTCCCCTACGACTACCACGCCTTCGATCTTTTCTACGAGGGCTCGAATACCAGCGCGCACAAGTGCGTGGTCGTCAGCGATCAGCACACGAATCGGTTTCATTTGATGGATGCCGCTTTTAAGTCGGGTTCCGGTCGCGCTAAGTGAGTTTGAGAATTCACAACCAACTGTTCTCTTGGTTTGAGGCATCATTGCAGGAATTTCCCGATCCAACAATCAGGAAAAACCTGAGTATATCTATACGAGAACTACGGTTTCCGCAAGGATAACTTCGGCTAAGGTATTGAAGAAAGTGGTTCTTATCCAACACCTTTTTGTGTTGTGGGGGAGTATGGTGGAGGTTACCTATTTCCTTAAGCGCATCAAACCGCTAAAATCCTCTCGTGAATACAAAGCAAATAGTTTTTCCTGCAGAGGTACCCTTGGAATACAGGGACCGGAGCATACGCGTGATCGGCTCACGGATCACGCTTGACACCCTGGTGGGCGTTTTCAAAAGAGGTGAGACCGTGGAGGAACTTACAGAGGCGTTCCCATCACTCTCACTCGATCAGATTAGGGCTGTGATCAATTGGTATCTGACTCACCAGAGTGAAGCTGATGAGTATTTGGAAGAGGGAGAGGCTGAAGCTGAAAGGCAGCGTCAGTGGATCGAGAGCCAACCTGGCTATGCAGCGCAGCGGGAAAAGCTTCTGCGCTATCGTGAACAGATGATCAAATCCTAGCTCCTCACAAAATTGATAGATAAATGCTTCGTCTCCTCATCGACGAAAACGTTGACCATCGAATCTTGCGTGGTCTATTGCGTCGTGCGCCACAACTGGATTTCGTTACCGTTGCACAAATCGGATTAGCGGGAGCGAAAGACGTAGATTTACTTCGCTGGGCCGCACAAGAAGATCGAACAATCGTTACTCATGATCGAAAAACGATGATACCCGATGCTGAACAATTATTAGCTCAGCATGAGCCTATCGCTGGTGTGATTCTGGTTCCTAACGGGATGGGAATCGGCGCAGCAATCGCGGATCTTGAACTATCAGTTCTGACTCAGTCACAAGCGGAGATGCGCGACCGGATTCAGCGTCTTCCCCTATAAGTCATCCTAAACAAGGGTCGGTGGCAGCACGAACTGGCCGAGGTGTGGGCCGGAATAGTTTTGTGCGGTGCGGAGCGCGAGTTCCAGAGCAGGTCGCGTTGATTCAGGCGTGAGCACTGCATCGACGAAACCACGGGCTGCGGCGTACTTCGCATCGAGTTCCATATCATAAGTCTCACGCACTTTATCCATCTCCGCCGTCAACATCTCATCCGGCGATTCTCCATTCTTCTTCAACTTCTCGAGCTGACTGCCGAACACAGCCTGCACCGCCGAGTCGCCTTCCATAACTCCCATCCGTCCGGTGGGCCAACTGTAAATAAAATCCGGATCAAACCCCTGGCCCGCCATCGCGTAATAACCGGCGCCGGAAGCATGATTGACAGTCAGAACGATTTTGGGAACGGTCGCCGTAGCCATCGCTTCAACGAATTTGGCCCCGGCGCGAATTATTCCCGAGTGTTCGGCGTCTGGTCCAACCATGAACCCGGAAACATCCTGCACAAACAACAGCGGCGTCTGATGCCGGTTGCAGGTCTCGATGAAGTACGCAACCTTCTCTGCTGATTCGGTGTAGATAATGCCGCCAAACCGCGGCGGCTTTGCGCCCGGCACACGCACCATGCCACGGTGATTGGCAATCACTCCAACCTGGATACCGCAAATGCGCGCGTGACCGGTGATCATCTCCTTCGCATAGTCCGCCTGAAACTCATCGAGACGACCCTCATCAAGCAAACACTCCAACAGTTTTCTTACGTCATACGGTTGACGGTGATCTTCCGGAACGAGATCGTAGAGTTCTTCAGCGGGTCGCAATGGCTCGCCCGGCTGCTCGTTCGAGAGCACGGCGGCGGGTTTTGGTAACTCCGAAACAAATTCTCTGATCTTCTCAATACAAGCTTGATCGTCTATCACTCGATAATGAGCTACCCCCGATAACTCATTGTGTGTGCGAGCGCCGCCAAGAGTCTCATTGTCAATCGTTTGCCCGGTCGCGCCTTTCACGAGGTTTGCGCCACCGAGACCCATAAACGACGTGCCCTCGACCATGATAATGATGTCTGACAATGCGGGCAGATACGCGCCACCGGCGATGCACGGTCCCATCACCGCCGAGATCTGCGGCACTTTCAAATAGCGACGCATGATCGAGTTGTAATAGAAGATTCGCGAAGCACCGTACTGCCCCGGAAAAACTCCGCCCTGATAAGGAAGATTCACGCCTGCTGAGTCGACCAGATATATGATTGGCACACGCGAACGCATCGCAATCTCCTGCGCGCGCAGGATCTTCTTGATCGTCTCAGGCCACCACGAACCGGCTTTGACTGTCGCATCGTTTGCCACGACGACAACTTCCCTGCCCTCGACCTTTCCGACTACAGTAACCACGCCAGCCCCCGGAGCACCGCCATCATACTGGTCATATGCGACGAGCAGCCCAATCTCCTGCGCGTAAGCATCTTTGTCGAGCAGTAACTCGATCCGTTCTCGGGCGGTGAGTTTTCCCTGCTGGTGCTGTCGGTCGATCTTATCGGGACCACCACCGAGACGAAGCCTCGCTTCGAGTGTCTGGAGTTGATCGGTGAGTTCGCGTAAGCGCGTGGATTGTTTGGTACTCGTACCGGTATCAGACTTTTTCATCAGCTTGTTATTGTCAGATTCTATCGTTGTTGCCAGATCGCGCGCAGCAAAGTGTTTGCATCAGTTGAAGAAGGAATACCCTCGAGGATCGCAATTCGTGAACCGCGCAATTCCAACGCCACTACACCGCTCGACGTCTGCCATTCAAAACGCTCACCTGTGTTTTTAACTTCTTTCGCATCTGCATATCTCTTAGCGGTGCGTTTAGCATACGCATCGAAAAACTCTTTGGCGTCGCTCGCAGTGTCCCACGAAGTCAACTGTGCAATGAAGATCTCGCCCGGCTTCGACGTCTCATAAAGCGCGAAACGATCACCCGCCCAACCGGCCGCTGCCTGCTTCGACTCAACCGCGTCGTTCAAATACTCATCGAGCACGAGGTAATAACCCCATTCGCCGTTTACATCGTAATCGATTCGCTTCCAGGTTGGACCAAGAAAACTCTTGAATTCCGGCAAGGCGATCTTCTGCGGCGCTTCGTAAGCGAAGTATTTGTCAGCGTGAAGAATCTGCTCACTCGACTGCGGCAATTTATTAAACGCGCCGGACACCATCTGCCAACCGCCGCGCTTGTAGAGTTGTGTGGCCCATGCGGAGCCTTCTTCATACGGAAACAGTAACGACTCACGCAATGCGCGGGGCGCCTGTTTAAACTGCTCGGTAGCCAACTCCTGCGAACCGAGACTCTTGATGAATGCGAGCGCCACTAAAGGATTCTTGGCCATGTAGAGCGTCATCGCGAGCGTCGCATCGCCTTCGATAAGCGCGTGCGCGGCGAGTTCGGCGTCCGAATCACCCTTGGGCCAATTCTCAAAGCGCTTGAGATTGAAGTGTTGATCCTGAAGGGCGTGGGTAAGCTCGTGGGCCATGACCGGCTTCTGTCCTTCCAGTTCGATCCAGTCTGCAAGATAAAACTGCTGTGCTTTTGGATCGTAGTAACCCGCTACCTGCTCGCTTAATAACTTGATCAAAAAAGGACGATAGGCAAAGTTCTGCGGCGCAAGGCCAAACGACTTGAGCACCATTTCCGCCGCATGCATCTCCTCGGGGGTCGTCTCGTCGTCAAGATTGCGGATGATCATGCGCTCGATGTCCGCACGTGACTGGGCTCCGCTCTTGACGCTCTTCAGTATCGAGAGCTCTCGCAATTCGCTGGTTTCTTTGAGCACCGCTGCGGTAGTGGAAACGATGGCTGCGTTCTGGGCCGTACCGGCGGCGCCTGTCTGGGCGTGGCCGAGTGGCGAAAAGCTGCCGGTGCAAAGGCAGAACAGTGTTAAAAGGGCCAGGCCGGCGCTGATTTTCTTTGACATAATTGGTCTTTCACTCTTATAGTCCGCTAAACGTTTACAGTTTGAACCTGGATCGGGAAATCGTTTCCTTCTCGCTTATGAGTTCGGAAGGCTTTGCTCAGATGACAAGCCCTGCCCCTGACGATGTATTCGGCGTTTGGCACGAAACGGTCTTACGTGTGCGTTATGCCGAAACGGACAAGA
>Ga0068859_100003678_pt1 | contig 15621 bp, 12 predicted proteins | sample KBSSwiS22_FD_66585 | JGI IMG/M metagenome (GOLD analysis project Ga0068859, IMG submission 66585) | Switchgrass rhizosphere microbial communities from Kellogg Biological Station, Michigan, USA - KBS Switchgrass S2-2 | ecosystem: Host-associated > Plants > Roots > Rhizosphere > Soil ...
GATCCTGCTTACTTCAATACGCAGCTGCAAATTCTCACCAGTCCGGGTCTGCTCCGGCGCGTGGTGAAGACGCTGGACCTCGAACATAACAAGGCGTTTTTGCGACCGCAGACTTCGCAGCAACATTCAACCTGGAAGACAATTACTCAAATGCTGGGTGTGGGTGGCGGTGACCGCAAGACACCCAGCCAACCACCGAATGTTTTGCCGTTAACCTCTTCGATCGCGCCGGCGACTGCCAGCGAGGATCTGGTTGAGGCCAAGCGCCTGGCGCCCTATGTCGGCGCGCTGATGGGCGGATTGCGCATCGAGCCGGTCCGCGAAAACCGTGCCGGTTATTATAAAGAGACCCGGCTGATAGATATCGATTATACGCATGGCGATCCGGAAATTGCCGCCAAAGTCGTCAACGCCGTGGCCGAGACTTTTGTCAGGAATAATCTCGAGAAAAAGAGTGAAACGAACACGAGCACCAGCGAGTTTCTGTCGAAGCGAGTTACGGAATTGCAGACTCAAATTCGATCCTCTGAAGAAAAGCTGGTCGAGTATGCCAAGAACAATCAAATTCTTTCGCTCGACGCCAGCCAGAATACCGTGGTCGAACGGCTGGCCGGACTGAACAAGCAATTGCTCGAGGCCGAGAACGATCGAAAGATGGCTGAGGCGGAATTCAATGCCGCCAAAAATCCCGGTGCTGCCAGCGCCCTGGCTGAATCAGCTTCGAAAGATATCGAGACAACAGAATCGCGGCTGACGGAGCTCAAACAGAAACGGGCCCAGTTGCTGGTCGAAGCGACCGAAGAAGCGCCCGAAGTGAAGGAACTCGATCAGCAGATTGAGGTGCTGCAAAAGCACCTGACTGATACCCGTTCGCGTGGTACCGCGACCCTGCTCAAAAATCTCGAGACAAAATATCGTCAGGCACAAGAGCGTGAAGATGCTCTGCGCAAATCCTTCAATCAGCAAAAGGGCGAGACGGTCACCCAGAACGAGGCGGCCATCAACTACCGCATCCTGCAACAGGAAATCGAAACGAACAAAGGACTGCTCAACAACCTGCTGCAGCGTTCGAAAGAGAACGATGTGGTTTTGGCCGGCCGGCCGAACAACATTTCGGTGGTTGATTATGCAATCGTGCCGGACTTTCCCGTGGGCCCTGCGCGAATGCGAACAGTTATGATGGCTTTCGCGCTGGCGCTCGCGCTGGGGATCGGGTTAGCTCTGTTCCTTGAATACCTCGACGACACCGTCCATTCGACAGATGACGTCGAGAGGTTCCTCCGGCTTCCGGCTCTCGCAGTGATTCCGGCAATGGGCGCCGGGGCTACCCGCCGAAGACTGATCTCCACCGCAACTGCATTACAAAAGCGAAACGGAAATAACGGCACCAATCCTGAGTTACTGCTGCACGTAAACGGAAGATCGGCCCTGGCCGAGGCTTACCGACAACTGCGAACCTCCGTCTTACTCTCAACTGCCGGTCGCGCCCCCAGGACACTGCTGGTGACTTCGAGCCTGCCCGGAGAAGGGAAGACCACGACCGCCGTCAACACCGCGATTAGTCTGGCCCAGACCGGAGTTAAGGTCGTGATCATCGACGCCGACATGCGCCGGCCGCGCTTGAGATCAATCTTTGATTTGCGTGAGAGTGAAGGACTCAGCTCAATTTTGTCGAGCGACATGACCGTTGAGCAGATGCTGGGTACGATCGCGCGCGATGAAGCGTCGGGCCTATTTGTCCTGACCTCTGGGCCGGTTCCTCCGAACCCGGCCGAACTGCTGGGTTCAGATCAGATGCGCAAATTGATCGAGTTGCTGGGTCAGCACTTTACCCACGTCGTGATCGACTCCCCGCCGGTCAACTCGTTTACCGATGGAGTCCTCATCGCTTCAATCGTCGACGGCGTGTTGTTGGTCGTCCATGGCGGCAAGAGTTCGCGCGGGGTCGTGCGCCGCTCGCGCCAGCTGCTGCTGGACATTGGCGCGAAGATAGTCGGCGTCGTTCTGAATAACGTCAGTGCCGGCTCGCACGACTATTATTACTATCACCAGCGTTATTATCACAACAGGTATTACAACTCCGATTCGCCTGCCGCTGAGAAGACCAGCGCGGAAACCCAAAGCCTCTGAAAAAGTTTTAGCGGGCTTCCATTCTCAAAATGGTTCCGAGTTTCGCCAAACGTCTTGCGAAGTCGTCCCTGAATACGCTGGGTTTCAGCCTTCATGATCTGAGAAAAAACAACGACCTCAGCGTATTCCTGCCGGGACACCTCAAGGCGCTCCTCTCCAGACTCAAGATCAACTGCGTGATTGATGTGGGCGCTAATGTTGGAAAGTACGGCCTGATGCTGCGTCGAAACGGGTACAAAGGCCGCATCGTTTCAATCGAGCCTGTCCCGGAAGTTTTCGAGCGACTTAGCGCGGCAGCCGCCGGCGATGACGGATGGATGACGCTGAAAGTGGCTTGCGGAAGCCGTGAGGAAACAAGGCCCATTAATATCTTCAAGAAGAGCGCCCTTAATTCTTTCCTGGCGCCTTCACCTAACCTGCTGAGGATGGAGCGGGATCCCAGCCCGATCGAGCGAACCGAGACAATGAACATCGTGCGTCTCGATTCACTGTTCGAGAAGATGCTGTCAGGGATCGACGAGCCGCGGGTGTTTTTGAAAATAGATTGCCAGGGTCTCGACTTTGAGGTGCTCAAAGGCGCCGGCGACGCCATCGCGAAGGTCGAAGGCTTGCAGTCAGAGGTGTCATCGATTCCTCTGTACTTTGGCGTTCCCGACTACCTTGAGTTTTTGTCGTATTCCCGGAATCTCGGGTTTGAGCCGACCGGTTTTTTCCCCGTGGTTAATTCTCCGGTAGGCGGCCACTTGATCGAGTGCGACGTGGTGATGATCCGACGGCACTGGTCCAGCCTGGAAAACGCACTGGACGAATCAATCCAAAACGGAAGCAACCGGCAAAGTTCGTGAGCGGTCAATTGAGTCTATCAGTCAGCGCCAACAAACCTGTTTCGCCGGCACAGTTGCGACGAAGCAGCTCGCGAAAGTTGAGCGGGCTGATTCTTTATGGCAGCGCGACGCTCGGGTTAGCCGTCGGACTTGAACGGGTGCTGGGATTTGCTTCCGGCGTGCTGGCCGCGCGAATAGCCGGGCCGCAAACCTTCGGGGCCTATTCGATGGTACTGGCCACAGCCGGAACAATCGCGGCGTACGCCGGCGCGGGGATCGGCACCACCGCGACGCGGTTCTCTGGGCAGTACAAACCTGAGACCGCCGGCTATCGCAAGTTCATGCTGGCGCTGCTGGTAATCGCTCTGAGTTCAGCGGCAGTCGCCGCTTTGTTGATGTTGGCCGGCGCCGGACCGCTGGCGCGCTGGGTCCTCAGAAACGAGGGCCTCGTCTCTTTCTTAAGAATTGCCGCCGCTTCATCGGCCGCAATTGTCCTGCTTGAGTGTTGCCGGGGTTTCCTGCTGGGTCAACAAAAGTTTCAGGCGCTTTTGATCGTAGCCGCTGTGTCAGGTCTCGGTTTGATCTTTGTTCTGCCCTTCGCGGCGAGGATCAGCGCCGGTGTGATGATTGGGGGTCAGGCCATCGTTTCGCTCGTCTGCATCGGCGTGGTTCTGACCCTTTCGAAACGATTTGGACTTCGGCCGCATATTGAGAAAACAAGTAACGCCGGTCCGGGAATCCGGCCGGTGTTCACTTTTGGTGTGGTTCAATTCGCCGCCTTTGCCGGCATCAGCATTGCGAGCTGGTGGATTGCCTCTTTGGTTGCGCGCTCGGACGTGACGCTGACACAGATGGGACTCTATGCCATCGCCAATCAGTTTCGCGGACTCGCAGTCCTGGCCCCAGGTTTATGCGCCCAAGTCGGGTACTCGCTGCTGACTGACGAATCCGGGTCTGAGTACGGTGGCGCCAGGCGAGTCATGCTGACGAATTCGTTTTTGGCGGGCTCGCTGGTGACTCTGGCCGCGGGCTCCGGAATCATCCTGGCTCCATGGTTGTTGGCAATCGTTTATGGCAAATCGTTCTCAGGCGCCGAGGCAGCGATTGTGATTCTCCTGGCCACCGGAATTGTCCACATGAGCGGCATGGCCGCGTCGCAACGACTCAGCATTGTCGGCTTGCGGGCAATCGGAGTCATTAACACAATTTGGGCCGTCCTGACGGCAGCCCTCGGCGTCTGGCTGGTTCCCAAAGCTGGCGCGACCGGAGCTGCGCTGGCTTTCTTAATCAGTCACACATTGTCGCAGGTGCTGGTGATTGTGGCGCTGGCACGGCTCGACGAGTTACCGAATGGTTTCCTGCCACTGTACGGCGTCAACACGATCGGAGGCCTGGGTTTGGCGGCGCTGGGATACTGGCGCGCCTTTGAAACCAATCGGGGGCCAATGACGATCGCGATCGCCGCTCTGGTGATCTTCATTCTGGGGCTCATTTCATACGTTGGTCGACGGACCGGGTGCCTGCCCGAATGGAAGCCGAAGGGGTTGAGCTTTGCGAGCAGCCAGCCGCGTGATGTTTCGCACCTGGAAGGATCTGAGTTAGGTTCGCAGAATCTTTAACCCACGATGGCAGTTAGTTTCGAATATTCGTTGTTGCCGACGTCGCTCAAAGGCGCGCGTGCGGCCTTACAGGCAATTTTCCGCGTGCTCTGGCAGCGAGATTCGTTACTGGCTCGGCCACGCCGATGCGAGGCAAGTCTTTGACTTGCCGGCAAAGATTTTCTTTCTTCGGCGGTCTTCGACCTGATTCTCTGCGGTCATAGACCGCTGGTTATTAGTCAGAGTTTATCGGCAAGTCAAAGACTTGCCGCGCACCAGAGTGGTCGAGCCAGTGAAGCAAACTCAATTTTTCGTTGGCACGCCATGGGCTTCTAGGGTGCTCGGAAACAGCACGCCAGAGGCGTGCGTACCTTAAATGATCTGGAACATCCTCGACGTCAGGGCGGTTTGGATCAAAGAGTTCACTGCGGCATTATCGGCGCAGGTCGATACGCTCGGCTGGTGCCCGGAGATCACCGGCACGGGAATGTTTCGCGATTCCGAAAGCGAGACAACGCTTTCGAATCCTGAGTTGCGCGTTCGGTATTTTCCTCTACAACGTGGATTTGCAAAGTTTCCGATTAACGTCATCGCCAGAGAAGCTGAACGGGTTTCGCGCCGAATACTCAAGCGTACGGAGCGGCCCGCCGATTCAGTGCTGGTTTGTACTTCACCGCATTACGCGCCGGTAGCCGAGCGCTGGCCCGGTCGCGTGGTTTATTACGTGACGGATCTGTTCATCGCCTACGGTGATAATCCGGCATTCGTGACCGCGCTCGACCGGCGAACATGCAAAGCGGCGGACCTGGTTTGTCCTAATTCTGATCGGATCGCCGAGTATCTAGTTGAAGGCGCCGGGTGTGATCCTGAAAAAATCTCGATCATTCCTAATGCGACTCGCCGGGTGAACACTCTGCCTGGGCCATCCTTCCACTCTACAATTGAAGTGCCTACCGACGTTTGTGATCTCTCAAAACCGTTTGCCGGAGTGCTTGGCAATCTGGCCGCCAATATGGATTGGCTGATACTCGAAGAGGTGGTCGCCCGCACTCCATGGCTCTCCTGGGTTTTTGTCGGGCCCACCGAGATGGAAATAGCAGATACCCGTCAACGAGATGCGCGGCATCGGCTGAAGCAGTTCGGAAGGCGAATTCGATTTGTGGGGGCCAAGCCTTACTCGCAGTTGCAGGACTATGCTCGGGCCGTGGACGTTGCCGTCCTGCCCTATCGCAAATCAGAGCCAACCTATTCAGGGAGTTCTACGCGCTTTTATGAGCATCTCGCGGCCGGTAGACCAATCATCGCCACTCGTGGCTTTGCTGAGTTGCTCAAGAAAGAGCCTTTGCTGCGACTGGTGGACACCCCCGCGGAAATGACCCTCGCGCTGGAAGAACTTCGGGCAGCGGACTTTCGCGACAGCCAGGAGACGCTGCGCTGGAACACCAGCCTAACCGAGACCTGGGAGGATCGCGCCTCGATCATGAGAGCTGCGCTCCGGAAACAGATCGCCCGGGACCGCGAAGCAGCGTGAGCGAAATGTCGAAAGCACCCGCTCCTGTCTCAGTAGTTATTCCGGCGCATAACCACGAGGCGTTCATCGCCCAAGCGATCGAGAGTGTTCGGGCGCAGACTGTGCCGGTCGCTGAGATTCTGTTGATTGATGACGGTTCGACCGATCAAACTGCGGAAATCGCTCAGCGGATGGGAGTACGGGTGATCAGGCACACGAAGGCTGGTCTGGCCGCAAACCGGAACAGGTGCGTGCGCGAGTCAACCCAACCATGGATCGCCTTCATTGACAGCGATGACGTCTGGGAGCCGAACAAAATCGAGACGCAGATGCGGATTGCTGAATGCGATCCGGAAATAGCGCTGGTTACCTGCGATTACAGCACCTTTGACGGTGACGAGATTTTCTCAGCATCGGTCCTGGAGAGTTACGTAAACGGATACCGTGCGCAAAGCAAGACTGAATGCGAAGGCGGCGCAATTATTGAAAACCTCGACGAGAGCTTCACCGGCATTGCCTATTTTCTGGTTCCGTCGTTGGTGATAGTTCGCAGGGACCTCCTGGAACGCACCGGCTTATTTGACGAGAGTTTGTTCAACGCCGAGGACTTCGACTGTTTCATGCGTGTCTGGGCCAAATCCAAACTCGGATTCGCGGAGCAGGTATTGGCCAAACGAAGAGAACACGCGCACAACCACTCTCGGATCTTTATCTTAGCTACTACCGGTGCTCTCGCGGCGACGCTCAAAGTACTGAAACATCCTGAACTCTATCCCCCGGCGACCGTCGGTTTGTGCCGGGCCTGGTTGCCGGCCAACCTCAGGCACGCCGGAGCGAGGCTGGTTTGGAGCGGCCAGACGCAACGCGGCAGAAATCTTTTACGTGAAAGCGCCAGGCTCGAGTTCAGCCTGAGAACAATCCTTGCCCTCGGGGCGGCGGCGTTCCCGCCACGGCTGGGCTGCGAATTGATGAAGGCGAGATATTACATCTCGCGAAGGTTCGGAATTTGATACAGCAAGGACTCATCGATCCGGCCGAAGTCGGTAAGCGAAATCGACTGGATCCTTTGCGGTGTTATCTATCTGTGCGCAGAGCTTTAGAGCCGCACTGGTACCGAAGCTTTTGGCAAACCGATCCCTGGAAGCAGTTTATCAATTCCGCAACGCGTCTCCTCAAAGTTGCGTGCGACGACGAAGAAGAGTTGATGTTGGATGCTCTGAATGACATTCCCAGCGCCGTGAATTCTAATCAGACGCAAGCGCTTTACTGGTTGGCGCGTAACTCGGCGGCGGCCGGCGATATCGTGGAAATCGGATCCGACCAGGGCAAAAGCACCATTGCTTTGAGTTGGGGCGCGAGCCGAAATACGCGACCTGGTGAGGTTCATGCAGTTGATCCTTTTCTTGGTGGGGTCGAGTTAACCGGCCCCGAGAGACAGAACTTGTTCGAGCGAAATCTGGCGAAATTCAATGCTCGCAATGTAAGACTGCATCGCCTGTTTAGTGGCGACTATCGGCGTCAAAGAGAAACGCCGGTGCGAGTTCTGTTCGTTGATGCGGCGCATGATTATTTCAACTCTCGTTACGACTTTTTGGCCTGGCGCGAACTGATATCGCCGGGAGGCTTTCTCGCCGCGCATGATGTTGACAACTACACGCATGGGCCGGGAACTCGAAGGGCCTTCATGGATTGCGTTTTGAAAGATCGACGGTTTCAGCTGGTCCTGCACGTGGATAACCTCGCGGTGGCGCAAAGAATTACCGAGGGCTAGTTTTACTCGAGAAGATGTCGTCAGCACAAACTCAGCGACCAATTCGCGTGGCCATGGTCCATTATCGTGACTCGGCGGCGGGTGGCGGTTCGTTGCGCGTGGGCGAGACCATCGCGAATAACCTTGATGCCAATCGCGTAGTGGCCGAAATGGTGTTCGCCTACGGGAGCGCGGGCCCGGTAACGAAAAACGCCACAGTGCCTAGCCACTTTATCGGTTCCCGAGGTCCAAAGGATTTTCCCGCCTGGATTCGCGCGCGCGCCCTCTTTCAGAAACTTCGCCCGGACATCATTCATTTTCAGGATGCCGTAGTTTGGTTAAGGACTGCCTTGACTGCGACACCATACTTGAAGGTCGTGCACGTGCATGGACGTCATCAAATTCGGCCCGGGGGCGAGGAACGTGGCCGGTACAAAACACATCCTTTCAATGCTTCTCAACTGTTGCGGACCTTCCTGAAATTTACTGATGCTCAGGTTTGCATCAATAACGGAGCGCGGGATGCACTGCTTGATCTTGGGTGGATCAGTCCAGAACGATCCTGTTCGGTTTACAACAGCATTGATGTCTCTCGTTTTAGCGCGCTGCCAGAACGCGCCCAGGCCCGAGCTCAACTTGGTTTGCCGCAAGATGCGCTGCTTCTCGGCATGGTCTGCCGGCTGGTTTGGGAAAAAGGCTGCGCCGACTTGCTCTCGCTCGTCGCGCGTCTGCCTGAGCGCTGGCATGGGGTTATTTGCGGAGACGGTCCGCTAAGACATGACTTACGCGAGCACTGTGAAAAGCTTGGACTGACTGATCGTATCCATTTCATCGGCCTTCAGAATGATTCCGTTCCAGTGTACGCAGCGCTTGATGCTTATGCGTTCCTTTCACTATATGAACCTTTCGGTTTGGTGCTGGCTGAGGCGATGGCAGCCGGCGTTCCTGTTTTCGGCATTCAGAGCGATGGCGAATTCAACGAGCCTGGATACCCGCTCGTGACGGAAAACACAGTCGCGTTCTTGCCATTTGTCCGTGGTGGAAATTATGAGGCAGCCACTCCTCCCGAAATCCTGGATCACCTGGCCGTTATGATTTCAAATTACGGCGAACAGCCTGAATCTTATCGCGGCATGATTGCCCGCGCGCGCGCCTGGGTCGAGAACTGCTTTGACGCACATATTCAGGCGGAAGCAATGACTCGCGTCTATGAGAACATGATTGCTCGCGATCCTTCCTTTCAGGCAACACTTGCTGAGTCTTATCAAACCAGACGTCAAGAAGGCGAACTCCTGTTGTCATCGGCAGCTCAAGAGGAGGCCGTGGCCGCGATTGCATGATTCACCTGGTCATCAGAGAACCGATCGCCTACCAGAGAACGCTGTGTCAGGCGCTGAGCGATTCCTACAAAGGCGCTTTTATCGCCTGGTTTGCCCAGAAGTGTGAACCGCTGATTCCGAAAGCGGGCGAAGATTTCACCCGGCGATTCCTTTCGGACGTAGGTTACGCGGCGCTCTATCGCGAGCTACGATCCGATCCCGCGGCGATAGTCATTCTCGGCGGTTGGTCGTCAGCAATTGCCCATAAGACTCTACTAATAACCCAGCTCCTTCACATTCCCGTTTTCATCTGGACCGATCATCCGCACCCGCGTGAGAGGGGCCGGGTTTTCGCCCGTCTGCGGAAAACATATCTGCGATTTCTTGCCAATCGCGTGTCCGGATTTCTGGCGTGCGGAAAGCCAACAGTCTCTCATCTGGAGAGTCTGGGGATTGCTTCCGCGAAGATCACGAACTTTCCCTACTGGGTGAATATTCCGGAGGAGTGGTCACTGCCTGAAAGATGCAGGGAGAATCGGAACTCGGAACCGCTCCACTTGACTGCAATTGGCAGACTCGTTCCGGTAAAGGCTTTTGAAATAGCGATTGAAGCAGTTGCCCTGGCAAATCAGAAAGCTGGCCACCCCGTTGTCACTCTGGAGGTGATTGGCGATGGACCCGAGCGCAAACATCTCGAAGCACTGGTTCGATCGTTGAATTTAGAAGGCCTGGTGGAGTTTCCCGGCCGGCTGAGCAACGAGGCGGCCTGGAGACGACTACGGGACGCAGATGCGCTGGTGGTTACCAGCAGGTTCGAGGGTTATGGTGTCGTCGTTTTGGAGGCGCTGGCAAGCGGGCGCCCCGTGTTGGCGTCAGACGGAGTTATCGCGGCGCTCGACCGGGACGATGGATTCGGCGGGATTCTGTTTCATCCAGCGGGTGACGTCGAGTTTCTCGCCCAACAGATCAAAATCCTCGCCGGCGATCAGAATGTTGTCAGAATGGCTTCCGAAGCTGCCCGGGCAATTGCCCAGCAATGGCCCGTGACCCGCGCCGCCGCGATGCTACAGCCGTTTTTCGACCGTGCGATTCAAGACAGAAAACAGGGAACTGCGGGCGAACTGAATTGCGGGCTACGATGAATCGCGAAGCGGGCAGCCGACCCAGATCAGATCCGTCATGATTCGCATTTATAGTCAGGTGCTTTCGAAGTGGCGTGAACAATCGGCACGCCGCGACAGGATTGGGCCGCCGGGAGTCACCGTGATGCAGTGGGCCCTGGCTTCGGCTTCGGTCGTCATTGCCGCATTCGGTTACGAAGTCCGCAATTATGGCTGGATCGCGTTAGTGACACAGTTGCTGGTCTTTCTAAGTTTCATCTCGCTAATTATCGTTACCCGTGAAGTCTTCAAAACCGGCTGCATTGGGAAATTCTGTTTGATTGCCGGAGTGTTTGTTTTCTACTGGATCGATGGCCTCGCGCTTTCGTTACAGAAATATCCTTTTGCGGTTCCCCCAGGCTTTCCCTACAACGCCACTCAGTTCGATCAAAACTTAATCCAACAAGCTTTATTTTATGTCAGTACTTTTCAGTTGCTGCTGTTAGTTGGGTATTCAATAAGGCCCCGCATCGATCGGCCGTGGAAATTCCTGGCCGCGCGAGTCGACTCAGTCTCATTTGAGCGCAGCCTGGTGGTATTTCTGTTTATCATGTGTTCTTTTGCGCCGCTGGTCGTCTACTACGAGTTCGATATAGTCAAAATCGTCGCCGCACTCCTCGCCAGTAGAAGCGGGACCGATTTCGAGTCGCCTGAACCCGGGTTGGCCCAACACGTGGCGCTCTTTGGTATTTACGGAGCATCACTTGGCTTTGTCTATGCGTTGAAAACCGCAACCTGGCGACGGATTTGGTGGCTGGTCCTCGCCGTGATGGCCGCTCTCCCCTTTGTGTTGAGTGGGACTCGTCACGTTTGGCTCTATATTTCTCTGCCCTCAGTGCTGATAGTCCTGCGTGGGTTCAAAGGCCGGTTGAGTCATAGACGGATGCTGGGCCTGACAACCATAGTCCTGGTTGTGCTGGTAGTCGCACAGGCGCAGTTTGTCTACCGCAGTGTCGGCTGGACGGGGGGTAAAGAAGTGTCTGCCGAGGACGTGTCTCAGATTAATACCAATGGTCAACTTACGGCGTTGCTATTTGCTGAGTACCTGGTGCCGGATCAACATTCTTATTTCAAAGAACTGGCGGAGACTTACTTTCTGATTCATTGGGTCCCCCGTCAAATTTGGCCAAACAAACCGATCATGGAGTCATGGGCTTATTACAACGAGAGTTATGTTCAGGGCGCTAACTTTAATGTCACGCCCTCGATTATCGGTCAATTCCATCTGAACTGGGGGTTGGCAGGGGTCATATTCATCGGAGCCTGGCTGGGATTTCTTACGTTTAGGGCCGATCAGCTTCTGTTGCTCCTTGATTCCCGCCGACAGCGGGCCATGTTCGTCGTCCTCGGCATGTTCTATGCCTTTATCATTTCATCGTTTCGGATTTATTCACCGGTCTATTTTTCGTATTTCTGTTTTGGCTTAATCGCCATGTTTCTTTTAACCCGGCGCCGAGTCGCGGCGCCGGTGCTTGCCTTAAGTCCGCAGGGAGTGCCTGCATAGCAAATCAACGCTTATCGGCATGAGAATTCTCTTCGTATCTCCGTCTTTTTATCCGGCATTTCATTACGGCGGCCCCATCTTTATCAATCGATCTTTCTGCGAAGCGATGGCCCAACAGGAGAACATCCAGGTGGAGGTGCTTAGCACCGACTCCAACGGGCCGGACCAGCGAGTTGATGTCCCCACGGCCCAACTGAGGCGCACGGAAAGCTATGCGATTAAGTACTGTCGGCGCTTGTTTCCACCCGACATCGCACCGGGACTTTTGCTGCGGCTGCCAGGAAAAATTCGCCGCTCCGACGTGGTGCATTTGAATGGCGTGTATTCCTTTACCACCATTCCCACCCTCGCCTTTTGCCGGCTAATGAACAAACCTTTGGCGTGGTCGACAATGGGTGCTCTGCAGCGATGGGAAGGGACCAATCGCAAAGGGATGAAAGCCTGGTTTGAGCGAATTTGTAATTGGCTTTGTGAACCAGACCGCGTTCTGATGCATGTGACCAGTGAAGAAGAAAGAGCGGAAAGCCTCGAAAAGATGCCAAACGCCAGTGCGTTGGTCCTTCGCAACGGCATTGATATTCCGAAACTGGATGGCCCGCTGCCCAGCCATCGGGGCGACACTCTCCGCCTGCTCTACATCGGCCGCTTGCACCCAATTAAGGGTCTTGAAAATCTGCTGGTTGCTATGACGATGGTCAAGCGCAACGTCCACCTGGCGATTTGCGGGGAAGGGGAGCCGGGATATGAGGCCCATTTGCGCTCACTCGTCGCGGAGCTGAAGCTGGACAAGGTCGTTCGATTTCATGGGCGGGTTGATGGCGAGCTGAAGGAACAACACTTTCGGAATGCTGACTTGTCCATCGCGCCCTCTTTTAAAGAGGCGTTTTGTACCGTCGTTCTCGAGTCAATGGCTCGCGCCGTACCCGTGATTGCCAGTCATGGAATACCCTGGCAGCAAGTGGCGGAAAAAGGTTGCGGTTTGTGGGTTGGGAATGAACCGCAGGAACTAGCATCTGCGATCGATCGAGCCGCGGCGATGCCGCTCGCTGAAATGGGCCGCCGGGGACGCGCCTGGATGGAGCAGGATTACTCCTGGTCACAGGTTGCCGCCGAAATGATCGCAGAGTACGAGCGGCGGCTGGAGAAGCTTCGCACCAAGCACGTTAAGGCAGTGACTTCTCCGAAGACGGCGTAAACAGCCCATGGTTCTAACATTCAAACTCGCCGTCAGCGTTGGCTTGGTTGCGCTTCTGCTGGTTGGCGTCAAACTCGATCTGTCGCGCCTGCGCGATCGCCAGTTCACTATTCTGTCCTGGACGACGCTGGCGGCGTTGCGCGTTGCAGTCTTTGTGGTGCTCTACCTTTTGGTGGGACTCACGCCGACTTCAGATAACGTCACCTACTTTGCCGAGGCAAAAAGCGCGCTCGCCGGTGGGGTGATCTATCGGGACTTCGAATCAACCTATGGTCCACTGGCCACCTATATGAATGCGGCGGCGGTTTACTTGTGGGATTCTCCCAAGAGCATCGTCCTGCTGGCTATCTTGATTGAATTGGCGAGCTTTCCCCTCTGGCTGCATTTGGCGCGACGGATTTTTGACGAAAAAGCCGCACGGTTAGCCTCGGTGTTGTACATCCTTAGTCCGATTCCGTTTTTCACCACGGGCGTGAGCGGATTGAACAAGAGCCTGGGCGCCGCCTATCTTGGCCTCGGGATCTTCTTTCTGCTGAGAAACTGGGACGGCCTGGCCGGATTCATCATGGGCCTGGCAATTCCCGGCGTGAAATTTCTGATGATGTTGTTTACGCCGGCTGCCTGGGTATTCTCGCCACAGAAGGTCAGGTTTTTGATAGCTTTTCTGGTCCCACTGATCGCGCTCTACGGCGTGCTTTTCATGCTCGGCGCTGATTTAACGATGCCGTTCAAAATGCAACTGAACTATCAGACGTCAGGCAATCTTCCTTTCTTTTTAGGATTGCTGGGCCTGGAAGCCGCTTCACCAATAGTACAGAGGCTGTTTGATCTGATCCTGCTGTCATCCCTGTCAATTATTTTCCTGATACATGTGTTTCAAACGCGCACCACCAAAACAAGTTGGCTGATTCACATGTGCTCAATTGTTGGCCTCACGTTCATGTTCTTTAGCAAGAAGTCCTATACGACGTATCTGGTCCTTTTCTATTTTCCGCTTTGTCTGTCAGTTGCGCGTAATTCGTTTTCTTTGGTGTCAGCCGCGGAATTCGGCATCTTTAATCTGGTCGCGACGATCGAGCCAAGTCTGCTATTTCGTTGGGTGCTGAATTTCTCAGCTATTAGAATTCCTTCTTTGGCTTTCTTGTCGCTGGTTCATCGGAACCCCAGATACATCAGTGTGATTTTCATTGTCGTGAATCTGGCCCTGGTAAGTTTTTATTGTCGATTTCTGATTGGCACGTGGCGCGTCATGCTACAGGAGCGGTCGGAAGGGCGACGCGGCGCGGTCGCCGAAATTCAGTTTGCCTGAGAGCGAGCCGGTGGAAACCAGCAATGCTTGAACAGATTACCCCGCTCATCCTGACTTACAACGAGGCGCCGAACATTGGTCGCACCCTGGAGCGCCTGCGCTGGGCCAGGGATGTTGTAGTGCTCGACAGTTTCAGCGATGACGAGACGCCTGAGATAGTCTCGCAATTTGCCAACGTCCGTGTTTTCCAGCGCAAGTTCGATGACTTCGCCAGTCAGTGGAGTTTTGGCCTGAACGAAACCGGAATCTCGACCGAGTGGGTGCTGGGCATTGATGCCGATTTCATCATGACGGATGAATCGATTGACGAGCTGAAATCGCTGCACCCGGCGGCGACTACCGATGGATACAAGGCTCAACTGACTTACTGTATTCATGGAAATCAGTTGCGCTCTGGTCTGTTGCCGCCGCTGACCGTGCTGTACCGGCGACCCGTCGTTTCATTTGCCGCCGATGGCCATACCTACCGAGTCATGTTCAAAGGTGAAACGGGAATGCTGAGGTCGCCCATTCTTCATGACGATCGGAAACCTCTGCGTCGTTGGATCGCAGCGCAACAGAAATACACCGAACTTGAAGGGCGAAAACTTCTGGCATCAGATCCTCACAATTTGAGTTTTCCGGATCGCCTGAGAAGGCTTCGAATAGTTGCGCCCACAGCGGTTTTGCTCTATTGCCTGATCGCTAAAGGCGGAGTCCTGGATGGCTGGCCCGGATTCTATTACGCGTTTCAGCGAATGTTTGCCGAACTCCTATTGTCGCTGCAGCTGCTTGAGCATGACTTTAAGTTGAAGCGAGTGGCGCTGGACCCAAAGCCGGAATTGGCTGAGCGGCGATCGCTGGAACAGGACAAAGTTGCAAAGGCTATCCAGCGAATGTAGGAGAACCGCGTGGCGGCTTTGCCGCCGCACATGGCGGTAGGCGGCGACAAAATAGCGTCGAGGCCGCGCCTCGACGGACGGTGAGGCGCAGCCTCCCAGGCAAAGTGAATCGATACCGGTGAGGCAAAGCCTCACCGCCGTGTGCGGCGGCAGAGCCGCGGCATACTTTCCCCAGGGATCTTATGTACATTCTCGGCATTAATGCTTACCACGGAGATGCGGCGGCCGCGATTATTCGCGACGGCCAATTGCTCGCCGCTGTCGAAGAAGAGCGCTTCAACCGCGTCAAGCACTGTGCCGGTTTCCCTACGCATTCGATCGAATACTGCCTCAGGGCTGCCGGGATTACGATCGCAGATGTCGATCATGTGGGAATCTCGCGAAATCCTTCGGCGAATCTACACAAGAAGATTCTAGCCGTCGCGAAGCGAGCGGCAGTCA
>Ga0068859_100003679_pt1 | contig 15618 bp, 10 predicted proteins | sample KBSSwiS22_FD_66585 | JGI IMG/M metagenome (GOLD analysis project Ga0068859, IMG submission 66585) | Switchgrass rhizosphere microbial communities from Kellogg Biological Station, Michigan, USA - KBS Switchgrass S2-2 | ecosystem: Host-associated > Plants > Roots > Rhizosphere > Soil ...
GCGCTCGTCGACTCGAACCGCCCCACCGCCGCCACCGCCGCTTCGCGTACGAGCGGCGACGCGTCGCGGAACATGCCGGTGAGCGGCGTGAGGGCGCGACCATTCTCGATCCGGCCGAGTGCCCACGCCGAGTTGGCGCGCACCTCCACCGTGGCGTCGCGCAGCGCGCCGATCAACGGATCCACCGCGCGCTGCGGCTCGACGAGGCCGAGCCCGAGTGCGGCCACCGCGCGCAGCGAGGGGTCGCTCGCGGCCAGCTTCGAGATCAGCGGCGCGGCGACGCGAGACTCGTCCTGATGCCCCACGAGGCGGACGCTCATCTCGCGCACGCACGCGTCGTCCGACGAGAGCGCATCGAGCAGCCGCGTCACGTCGGCGTCGGGCAGGTTCTCGATCCGTCCGCGGTCGTTGTCCAGCGCACGCACCGACGGGCCGAGCGGAGACGCCGGGATGTCGGACCGCCACCCCCAGTTGCCGTTGCCGATCGACTGCGACGCGAGACCGCAGATGAGCGGCGGCGCGCCGCGCGCCGCGGCGAGCAGCGCCGTCACGTCGATCGCCGCCGACGACGTCGACGCCGCACGCACGGCCGTCACCCCGGGCTCGTGACCGGCGTTGGCCATCAGTGCCGCCGTCGTCAACACTCCGAGAATACGCAGCATGTTCACTCCGTTTTTCCTGCCCATGGGTTGCGCCCTCGGGCTTTTAGGGTTGAAAAATCAGCACTTCAGTTGGCGATCACCGGCGCGCATGAAGGTCATGAACTCATGCGCGCCCGGTGCGGTGAGACTTCAGGGGGATGGGCGGGGCTGCGGCCAGGGGTGCGGCCACGGACCGGTCGCGTGACCGCCCGCGAGCGCGCGCACTGCCATCGCCTTCACCCTCGCATCGCTCGACTCGAGCAGCGGCCGGATCGCGTCGACGGACTTGTCGCCCATCGCCGCGAGCGCGCGGATGTAGCCGAGCTGGATGTCCTTGTCCTGCTCCGTGCGCAGCGCGGCCTGCAGCGCCGGCGCGGACGACGGATCCTCGATCTCGTACAGCGCCCACGCGGTGAGCTCGCGTACCTTCGCGTCCTTGTCGCTCAGCATCGCGACGAGCTGCCGCGGGGCTTCCCTCAGGTTCGAGTTGCCGAGCGCCCACACGGCGCGCGTTCGCACCTCGGCGTTCGCGTCGGCCAGCGCCGCGACGAGCGGCTCCGCCGCGCGCCGATCGCCGATGTTGCCGAGCGACCACGCGGCGGTCCTGCGCACCGAGACGCTCGCATCGCGGAGCGCGGCGGCCAGCGCGTCGATCGCACCCGTCGAGCGCTCGCTCCCCGCCAGCGACCACGCCGCCATCTCGCGCACCGACTCGTTCGCGTCGCGACGCACGGCGTTGGCGAGCGCGTCGACGGCCACCGGGTCCTCGGCGTACTCGTTCAGCCCCCACGCCGCCACACGCCGCAGCGACGCGCTGGTGTCCGAGCGCAGCACGCGCGCGAGCAGCGCCGGGCGCTCGTCGGCCTGCTTCCCGTTCTGCGCGCCCTGCTTGATCAGGTTCTGCAGCGCGACGCTGGCCGCGTTCGTCCCGGTCTCGATCGCCTTCGGTACGAACTTGTCGACGACGGCGCCGACCGCCGACGTGACGACGTTCTCGAACGCCTGCTCCGACTGCCGCTGCACGATCACCTGGGTGGTCTGCCGCGTCGTGGACTGCGTCGTCTGCTGCGACGTCTGGTGCGAGCGATCCCGAGTCCGCCCCGCCTTGTCGAGCTTCTTCTCCAACGCGCGGTCGTTTCGCACGTCCGCGTCCGGCGCGGGCTGCGCGTCTGCCTCGTGCTGCGCGATCGCCTCGTGCTCCACGCGCGCCTCGCGCCGCCCGACGTCCTGCGCCGTCATGGGCCGCGCGCTCGCCGGTGCGGGCACCACCGCGCCGACCACGATCGACAGCAGCGCGAGCGTACCGATCAGCGTCGCGCTCTGCGTCCGGCTCGGCGTCGAGTGGCGCAGCTCCGGATCGAGGATCGCGAGCATGCGGCCCTCGAACTCCTTCCGGCGCGCCATCGCGAGCGCCACCATCGGCGTCGCCTCACGTCGCACCGAGGTCACGATGTCGAGCAGGTGCTCGGCGTAATCGGTCGCCCGCGTGCCGCACGACAGCGCGAGGTCGTCGCACGCGCGTTCGCTCTCGGCGCGCAGCTGCCGCGCCGCCGTCCACGCGAGCGGATGGAACCAGTAGATCGCGCACACGAGCCGGCCGAGCGTGTGGCCCAGCAGGTCGCGCCGGCGCACGTGCGCCAGCTCGTGCAGCAGCACGGCGAGCCGGCGTTCGTGGCTCCAGCTCTCGCACTCGGCGGGCAGCACGATCGTCGGCGTCGTCAGTCCGCACGCGAAGGGCATCTTCGCATCGCGGCTCATGAGCAGGCGCGGCGGCTCGTCGAGGCCCATGCGGTCCGACACTTCATATAGAGGCGTGAGCCACGTCTGGTCGTCGAGCGGCTCGCTGCGGCGCACGAGCCGGCGCACGACGAGCGTCGACCAGGTGAGCGACACGATGATCGCGAAGGCGACGACGGCCCACAGCGTGAGCGCGACCACCCACAGGCTGGCGTCGCTGATCGAGGCGACGAGACCGCCGCGGGCGGACGAAGCGCTCGCCGTCGTGGACGTGACGCGCGACGTCGCGGGAGCAGCGCTCGGCGCGCCGGTCGCGACGATGCTCGACGATCCGTTCGTGATGACCACTTCCGGCGCCGGCTTCACGGACGGCGCGGGCGTCACGAGCACCGCCGGCGTCGCGGCCGCATCGGCGGCGGGGAGCACCTCGAGACGCAGCGGACCCCAGGCGGTGAGCGCGGGGATGAGCAGCAGTGCGCCGAGCGTCACGAGCCATACGAGGTGGCGTGCACCGGCGGACGCGCGCTGCATGGCGACCGTCATCCCGAGCGCGGCGAGCAGGATCGTCGTCGCCTTGATCAACAGCAGCACGAGCGGGACGTTCAGGCTCTGGCCGCCGGAGACGAGGAGGGAGGCGATGTTCATGACCGATTATCTCCCGTTCTGACGCGCCTGACGGATGGCACCGCGGAGCCGCTCGATCTCGCTGTCCTCGACGTCGACGTCGGACATGCGGAGCAGCGCCGTGACCGCCTGCTCGGGCGAGCCGGCGAAGTACGTCTGGACGACGTGCGCCAGCACGTCCTCGCGCGCGACCTCGGTGGACTGCGCCGGATAGTACACGTAGCGCGGCCCGTCTTCCTTGAATCGGATGAGCTGCTTCTCGGCGAGTATGCGCAGCACGGAGCGCACGGCGGAGTACGTCGGTGGATCGGGAAGGTCTCCCATGATCTCGGCCACCGTGGCCTCGCCGTGCTTGTGGAGGATGTCCATGACCTGCCGCTCGCGGCGTGACAGGGCTGGCGTCTCGGGCTGCTTCTTCATCGAGGAGACCATCGGAAGAGGTGGTGCTGAAAATTCAGCTATGCTGATATTTCAACCGACCGGCCGGATTGTCAAGGGGGGTTGGACCCCCTTACTCGTGCCGTAGCGCCTCGATCGGATCCAGCCGAGCCGCCCGGCGGGCCGGGACGACACCGAATACCAGGCCAATCCCGACCGACACGGCGACCGCAATCGCCGTCTGCAGAAGCGGCGCGTCCGCTTTCACGTTCAGCAGCATCGTCACTCCCCGCCCCGCCGCCAGGCCGAACGCGATGCCGAGTAGTCCCCCGATGCCCGTGAGCGTCGCGGCCTCGATCAGGAACTGGACGAGGATGTCGCCCCGGGTCGCACCGAGCGCCTTCCGGATTCCGATCTCGCGGGTGCGCGCGGTCACGGACACCATCATGATCGCCATCACGCCGATGCCGCCGACCATCAACGCCACTGACGCGAGCACGAGCATCACCAGAAAGAACACGTCCGTGATCGACATGAAGACGTTCAGGATCTGATCCTGGCTCAACAGGTCGAAGTTGCTCTTGTCGCCTGGCCGCAGCCCGCGCATCTCGCGGAGCGTGATCGTCACCAGGTCCTCGGCATCGGAGACGGTCACCCCGCGCCGGGGCTTCACCACGATGAACAGCGCGTTCGTCCGGTCGATGTTGTAGGCATGCCAGGCGAACTGGAACGGCACGATCGCTCCGATCTCCTGCCCCGGCGCGGCGAAGATGTTCTCCGGCTCCTGGTACAGCCCGACCACCTCGACGGGGCGCCCGCCGATCTGCACGAGCTTCTCGAGCGGCTCGATGCGACCGAACACCTGCCGCGCGTGCCGCTCCTGGAGCACGGCGACCGGCGCGCCACTCCGCAGCTCGCTCTTCGTGAACCACCGGCCGGCCACGAGCTCGCCGCCATTGATCTCCTGGTAGCGGTCGTCCGCGCCGAAGACGACCACGTCGCGCGTGCGCGTGCCGGAGTAGCTGATCCGCGCCTGGATCTGCGTCCAGATTCCTGCATACGCCACCTCGGGAATCGCGGCGATGCGCGTCGCCTCCTCGGCGCGCAGATCGGGACGGACGCGAACGTACTTCGGAAGCTGGTCGGGGTTGAGCGGCGTCGTGGAGAAGATCTTCATCACGTAGAACGTCGTCGGCCCCGCCACGCTGATCGTCGTCAGGATCTGATCGCGAATCCCCTTCACGATCGTCGCCATCGTCATGACCGTCGCCACGCCGATCACGACGCCGAGGATCGTCAGGCTCGAGCGCAGCTTGTTCGTGCGCAGCGCGTCGGCGGCAATGCCGACGTTCTCGCGAAGCTGGTCGAAGGAGATGAAGGGGATCATTCGGCGCGCAGCGCGGTGATCGGATCGAGGCGCGCCGCGCGCCGCGCCGGATAGACGCCGAACAGCACGCCGACGCCCGCACCGAGCAGCATGGCCAGCAGCACGGACCACAACGAGACGCGTGCCGGGAGGGGCGACACCGCGCTCACGAGTGTGGCGAACGCCCAGCCCGACATGACGCCGATCATTCCGCCGGCCAGAGAGAGCGAGATCGCCTCGGCGAGGAACTGCCGCTCGATGTCGCGCGCTCGGGCACCCACCGCCTTCCGGATGCCGATCTCGCGCGTGCGCTCGGTGATCACCATCAGCATGATGTTCATGATCACGATGCCGCCGACGACGACGCCGATCGCGACGACGGCCGGCACCACCGAGAACAGCACGTTGGTCAGATTCTTCCAGAAGGTGACGAGCGCCTCCGCCGTCTCGACCGTGAAATCGTTCTCCTGTCCAGGCCGAAGCTGCCGCACGAGACGCATCCGTTCCTCGGCGCGCGACATTCCCAGCGCGACGTCGGCCGCGCCGGCCATCTTCACCGAGATCGCCGTCGTGCTCCGGCGGCCGTAGATCATCTCGTACCGCGAGAACGGGATGAGGGCGATCGCATCGAACGACTGGCCGAGTACGCGGCCCTTGCTCGCGATCACGCCGATCACCTCGAACCTCTCCCCGCCGAGCCGCACCTCCGCGCCGATCGGGTCAGCCGCCTCGAACAGCTTGTCCGCCACCTCGTGGCCGAGGACGACGACGGCGCGGCGCTGGTTCTCGTCGAGATCCGTGAGCGGACGTCCGCGCTCGATGCGATAGTCCTGGACGTCCTGGAATGGCGCGGTGATCCCGCGGATGCTCACGTCGCCCACCTCGCGAGCGCGCCACTGGACGTTCGAGAGCGGCGTCGGGAACCCGGAGGAGAGCGCGACGGCGGCGGCATCGTGCAGCTCGGCCCGGACCGCCTCAAACTCGGCACGTGTGATCATTGGCCGGCGCGCGAGCCGCTTGTACGCCTCGTCGTCGAAGAACCCGATCTGGATCGGCATGCGCCGCACCTCGAACGCGTTCGTCCCCATCAGCGAGTTGGCCACGTTCTCCGTCACGTAGGCGTTCATCCCCTGGATGATCGCGACCACGGCGACGAGGAAGGCGACCGAGACGATGATGCCGAGGAGCGTGAAGAAGCTCCGCAGCTTGTTGGCGCGAATCTCGATGAGGGCGGTGCGGAGGACGTCGAGCGGGAGCATGCGTGCCGACGGGGAGGGAAGGCCAATGTGCCGCCGCGGCGCTCCCGCAGCAATCGCATGCGGCGGTGACGGCTGGGCGATAGTTTCCGGTTGATGAGTGCCGCGCGTCCCTCCGCCGCGAAGATGCTGCTCCGCGCCATGCTGCGCCGCTGCCCCAACTGCGGCTCGCGCGGGATCTTCGCCGGCTATGTCGCGCTCCGCGAGCGGTGCCCGCAGTGCGGGCTTCGGCTGCATCGCGGCGAGAGCGACTACTTCATCGGTGCCTACCTGCTGAATCTCGTCGCGGTGGAGCTCCTGTTCGCCGCACTCCTCGCCACGATCTTCGTGGCGACGTATCCCGAGACGCCGTGGGCGCTGCTGCAATGGGGCGGGCTCGTGCTGATGCTCGCCGGAGCGGTGCTCTGCTACCCGTTCTCGAAGGCGATCTGGCTGGCGGCGGATCTGATCTTCCGCCCGGTCTCGCCCGAGGAGCTGGCCTGGCACCGGCGCGGCGGGACGCACGACGAGCGCGAGGAGCTCCCGCACCTCTGAGCTCGCTCGGTGTCGCAGGAGGGGGGCTCTTGCGAAGGGCTGTAAACATATGTATGCTGTCGCCGCGTGAGGGTCGACGATGGTCCCCCACGCCTGCGCGCCCGACGAGCGATGACGCTGTTGTGAGCTCGCGCACATCGCGAGTACCAAGCTAGCTCTACTATAAGATTGCCGCATTCTGCCCGCGTCGGTCCGGCGACACGCGGTCGAGTGCGAGCCCAGAGCGTTTCCGTCCACTCGTCCGAGTGGGCGTGTTTCCGTTCCTCAGGAGGATCTCGTCGATGTCCCGTCGTTCGCTTACCGGGCGGATCGCGACTGCCCTCGCGGCAGCATCCGCGCTCGCCGTCGCCGCCTGCTCCGATGTCCCCGTTCAACCGGATGCCGCTAGCCCGGAACCGATCTCGCCTAGTCTCAACAGGGCGCCCGCCGAGGACGAGGTCGTCGCCGGCGAAGTGATCGTGAAGCTCAAGGACGGCGCGTCGCTCGACGCCGTGTCCACGCGGAATGGCCTGGCCAAGGGCCGCACTGGCTACGGCAAGGCGTACGAGGTGCTCCTCACAGGCAAGGGCAACGAGCGCGCGATGGCAGCGCGACTCTCGGCCGATGCCGACGTCGAATACGCGGAGCCGAACTACATCCGCCACGTCGACGCGATCGACTCTCGGCTGTGGGCGTTCTACAACCCGGGCGGGAAGAACATGGTGTTCCAGAACGATCCGAACGGACGTGATGGACAGTCGTTGCCGTCATCGTATGCGTCGATCACGGACGCCGACGAGGACAACATCGAGGGATACGCCGCGGGCGGCGGGGATGTCGTGATTGGATCCATCGACACGGGTGTCGACTTCACGCATCCGGAGTTCAATGCGGGCGGTCGGCTGATTGCGGGCAAGGACTGGTACAGCAACGACAACGATCCGAGCGACACCCCGGACGAAGGTCACGGCACGCACACGACCGGCACGATGGCGGGGAACACCGTCGGCGTGGCGGGTGTCGCCGGTGCTGCGTCGCACGTGAAGGTGTATGTCCAGCGCGTATGCGGTCCCAACGGCTGCCCGACGAGTGCGATCGTGAACGCCATCAGAGCGGCGGCCGACTACCCGAACCTCGTGGCGATGAACCTGAGCCTCGGCGGCAACTCGGAGTCGAGCGCCGAGAAGAGCGCGATCTCCTACGCGACGGGCAAGGGCGTGCTGGTCATCGCCTCGGCCGGCAACTCCGGCTCGGGCAAGGTCGGCTGCCCCGCGTGCGATCCCAACGCGATCTCCGTGGCCGCGACGACGTGGCGTGACGAGCTGGCGCCGTACACCCAGAAGGGCTCGGGACTCGACCTCTCCGCGCCTGGCGGCAGCTGCTACTCCAACACGACCGAGGATGGTTGCATCTTCAGCTCGGTAGTGCAGGGCTACACGGGCGGCACCAAGTACACCATCGGCACCGGCACCTACGCCTACATGCAGGGCACGTCGATGGCCGCACCGCAGGTGACGGGAACGGCCGCGATCGTCGCATCCGTGACAACCCTGCGCGGATCGGCCTTGCGCTCACGGCTGGAATCGACGGCCGACGATCTGGGCGCGGCTGGGTACGATACGAAGTTCGGGAACGGCCGCATCAACAGCTATCGCGCCGTCAAGGGTGCCGGGAACGCGCTGCCGTATCCACAGTAGCGCGCTGAAGGCGTTGGGGTAAAGCGATTCACGAACGGCCTCGGGAAGCATTGCTTCCCGAGGCCGTTCGCCGTTCACCCACCACCCCTACCGCCCCAACCAGTACGCCGCCTTGATCAGGAACACGTTGTCCGGCCGCGCCGCGAACAGGTTCCGGTAGTCGCGCGGCGCGTCGAAGCTGCCGACGTCGCGGTCGCTCTGGTCGCGACCCTGCGTCCACACGACGAACAGCGTCGACCCCGGGCGGTACTCCCACCGCGCGACGACGCTCGAGTGGAAGCTCTTCTCGTTGAAGTCGGCGTCCGGCGCCGCACCGGCGTATGGACGGAAGCGCGCGTCGTACGAGCGCGCCCGCGGTGCCGCGAGCTCGCGCACGTCGGTGAAGTGCCCCGCCGTCACGAACGGCTCGGCGTACAGCTGCAGCGACAGCGTCGGCCGGATGGTGAGGTCCATGCGGCCGGTGAAGCTGAGCAGGTCCTGGTACAGCCGCCCGAACAGGTAGTGCGTCGTGTCCGCGCCGACCGCGCCGACGTTGGCGACCCACTGCGTGTTGTCGCGGTTGTACTGGTAGCGTGTGCCGAGCTCGATCCCCATCCGCGTCGACGGCCGCACGGTGACGTACGGCCGCACGCGCCAGAGCAGCGAGCGCCCGTCGTCGGCGACGGTGTAGATCGCCGCGACCTGCGGCGACACGCGGCGCTTCGGATCCGCGGCGAAATTCACCAGCGTGTTGTAGCTCGGCGAGAGCCGGAGTGCGGGGCCGCCGCGCGCGCAGCGGTCGCAGTACACCGGGCCCGCGTTGTCCACCCACGAGTCCACGCTCATGTATGCGCCGCTCTTCAAACTGCCGCTCGCGTACGCCTCGAGCAGCGCGCCCGTCGGCAGTCCCGCGGTCGTGAAGTGGTGCTGGCCGTAGAACTCGAGCGACGCGTTGCGCCACGGACCGACGGGATTCGTCGGGATGAACCGCAGGTTCGTGTTCACGATCTGATCGTCGGCGCGCGACAGGAAGCCGAAGTCGTTGGTCTCGTAGCCGGGCGTGATGCGCTGATACGACGCGGTGCCGCGCACCAGCCCGGAGACCTTCTTGGCCACGAGCCGCAGCGAGGTGCCCTCGAGCGACGTGCGCAGCGTGTCGACGTACAGCTCGTCGTCGGGGCGCTGGTACTGATGCACCGACGAGCGCTGCGTGCGCGCGATCGCGCTGGCCGAGCCGCGCACCGAGCTCGCGGCGAGCGAAGCGGTGAGCTCGTAGCGCCCCTCGTCGAAGCGATGGCGTCCATCGATCCCGGCTGAATACGCGGCGCTCCGCAGGTACGGCGACTCGCCCGCGCCGAGCGCGCGGTCGACGGCGGTGGCGATGAGGCCGAACGCGCTCTCACCCTTGCGGAGCTCGCGCGTCGCGCGCACGAGGCCGTACGTCGTCCGAGGCTCGATCGTCGTGGCGCCGGCCTCGGTGCGGTCGGTCATCGCGCCGAGCACGCCGAGCGACGTGCCCCCCGCGACGCGCCCCGTGAGCTTCCCGGCGCCGAGGATGCGCGACGCACCCGGGACGTCGACACCGTCGGGAGCGAGACCGGAGAGCTGCGGAGGGCGTCCGATGCGCCGCGAGTAGAACAGCTGCTCCGGATCCTGGCCGAACTGGAAGATCGACATCCCCTCGAGGAAGAAGGGCCGCCGCTCCTGAAAGAACGTCTCGAACGCGGTGAGGTTGAGCTGCGCGGGATCCGCCTCGACCTGGCCGAAGTCGGGGTTGATCGTCGCGTCGATCGTGAGGTTCGAAGTGAGGCCGTACTTGAGGTCCGCACCCATCGTCCCCTGCTGCGAGCGGCGGATGTCGTCGGCGCGCACGGCGCCGATGTTGCGCACGAGCACGTACGGCGCGACCTCGAGCCGCTTCGGCGAGCCCAGTCCGGCGAGACCCCCGACGTCACCGAACTGCGAGACGAGCGCGTTGCGCGACCGGCGCATCAGCGGCCAGCTCACACGCTCGTTCCGGCGTGCGAGCTCGCGGACGATCATCATGCCGAAGGTGTGCGACTCGGCGGGCGGATAGCGCAGCTGACTCAGCGGAATGCGGAACTCCGCCGTCCAGCCGAGCGAGTCGGTGCGCGTGGCGACGTCCCACACCGCGTCCCACGAGACATCCTCCGACCCGTCGTCGTACGCGTAGTAGTCGCGCTTCACACCGGCCGGGTTCACGGCGAACTCGAACCCGGTGCGGCGATCGAGATACGAGTCGATCATCACCTTGATCTGATCCGACGCGGTGCGCACGTCGCGGCGACTGAGCAGCGCGATGATGCTGTCGGGGTGCGGATCGAACGCGCGGACGAACACATAGAGGTGCGCGTCGTCGTAGGTGACGCGCGCTTCGGTGCGCATCGACGGTTCGGCGTCTTCCACCGGATCGAACTGACGGAATCCCGTGATCGGTGCGGCGTCGCGCCACGCCGCGTCGTCGTCGCGGCCGTCGATCGACGGCGCCTGCGCGGCGCGCGCGGCGCTCGCCGCGGCACGTGTGTTCGCCGCCACCACCACCGCCTGGTCCGCCGCGGGCGCGCTCGTCTGCGCATCGACGTCCGGCGCGAGCGCGATCAGCCCGACGCAGGCGAGGGCGCAGCCGTACGATGCTATTTTTTTAGCACTCAACATCGGTCTTTGCTCGATGGACATGAGGATTCGGCTTCAGTGTTGCTCCCTCAGCGTCGAGTGGAGCGGCTGTCGAGATGGGTCAGCGCAGCGCTCCCGTGAGCCACCGCGCGATGTTCAGGGCGAGCTGCCGGTTGTCGATGCCCGGCCAGTTCATCCCCCAGGGATGCGTCGTCTTGCCGTCCGCGCCGTCGTCCGTGACGAGCTGCGCGCTGAGCATGCCGGCCTCTCCCGTCACGACGACGCGGCCGCGGGCGAGCGGGAAGGCCAGCGCCATGCAATCGCCGACCGGCGTCGTACGCTCGCGCGATGGGGGACGCACCTCGACCGCGGCGGGGCCGAGCGCGAGGAGACAGACCGCGTCGTGCGGGCCCTTCAACGATTGCCCGCCGAACGCGACCACCCGATCGATCCGCTCCGTCGAGTCGCGGCCTCGCGTGATGGCGTGATCCTTCACCAACCCGTTCGCCCGCGTGAACTCGAGGTTCGTCTCGACGTAACCCTGCAGATGATTCGCGGCCGTCGTGTCGACGACGGTCGCGTTGCTCATGCGCACGCCGAGCGGAGTCGCGAGGACCTGCGCGGCGGCGCCCGTGGGTTGGTGATCGCTGATCAGCAGCAGCGCGCCTCCCTGTCGCACCCACTCGGCCAGCGACGCCGCCTCGCGCTCGGTGAACGCCGGCGACGACGCCGCCGCGTCGCCCGGATCCGCCGCGCCGAGCGCATTGGCGATCACGACGAGATCGGCCGTGCGGAGCATCGCCGCCGAGAACCGCTCGCGGTTCGACGACAGCCGATAGCCGTCGCTGGTGAGGAGGTCGGCGAACGCCTTGTAGCGCCCACCCGCGGTGTGGTAGTTGAAGTGCGCTTCGTCGAACGTCGTCCGCGGTCCCGACGCGCGCCCATACGCGGGTCGGGCGACGCTCGGGTCGAACGCCGGATCGGACAACGGCTCCTGCAGCGCGACGGCCGCGCAGGGGAACGTCATGGCGACACCGACGAGCAGCGCTGCGACGAGCAGCGGATGGCGTCGGCCGGCCGACGCGCCGGCGTACCGTTCAGGCACGTCAGTTCCCGGTGAGCGCCTGAAGTGCGTCGCGCATGTCCGACGAGGCCGGGATCTCCGAGGCGACTTTCAGATAGGCGTCGCGGAGCGCGGGATCGCGCACGGCGCCCGACTTCGCGAGCGTGACGAGCACGCGCGCCCGATCGCCCGACGACGGCACCGCGCCCGCCGCCGCGAGCACGGCGCGCGTGATCTCGGCCGACCGGGCCGCGAACGGCACCGCGTTCACGAGCACGCGCGACAGATCGCCGCTCGACGGGATGTTCGCGACGGCCTTGAAGTAGCCGGCGCGCAACGCTGCGTCGTTGCGCCCGAGATAGCGTGGCGCGACCTCGACGAGCAACCGCGCCAGATCGCCGCTGCTCGGGATCTTGAGCGCGGTGCGCGCGACGGCGAGCAGCTGCTCGCGGTCATCGGTCTGGCCGAACGCGAGCAGCACCGCGGTGAGATCGCCGCTGCTCGGGACCGCCCCGATCGCCTCTTCCAGCGTCGACCCGGACACCTGTCCCTTGTTCGATTGCTGCGCCGCCTTCGAGAGCACCGCGCGGAGATCGCCCGAGCTGGGAATGTCCTTGCCCGCTTGCTTGACGAGATGATCGAGCTCGGCGGCGGAGAGCTGGCTCGCGTCGAGCAGCACGCCGTAGTGAGCGCGCTTCGCGCCCGAGCTCCGCAGGTCGGCGATGTGCTGCAGCGCGGCGTCGGCTCCGCCCTGCGAGCGCCAGTGCTTCACGCGTTGCTCCACGTTGATCGACGCTTCGGCCAGTACGCGCGGCAGCAGCTCGGCGAACCAGCGGCGGCCCTCGTCGTCGTACGGATGGTCGGTACCGTTCACGCGGTACAGGATGGCGCCACCACTCGAGTAGGTGAGCTCGCGGTCGAAGCCGCGCGTGCGCTCTCGGAAATAGGCCCGCCCGCTCGCGGGTGTGATCGATACGATACGGTCCTCGTCGTCGGACGTGACCAGCTTTCCGCTGAGGATCGCCGCTCGGCAGTGGCTCTGATCGAAGTCGAGGTAGCGGATCGTCTGTGCGCTGCCGTCGTCGTTCGCGTGCATGTGGAACGACGACTGCGACGAGTTGCCGTACTGGAACCGCTCGCAGCTGTCGTCGTCCCCGCCGGGGCCAGACTTCGTCTCGATCTCCGCGCCGGTGCCGGACGACGCGACGCGCGCGCGCGCCGTGTCCATCGTGCCCGCCGTCGCGCTCGTGGCGCCGAGCTTCGCGCCGAGCCGCGTACGCGCGCTGTCGAGAGCATCGAGCTTCTGCGACAGCGGCCGGTCGTCGCGGGCGGACGTCAGGGTGTCGCTGGTCGCCGAACGCGACACGCTGGACGACGCCCGCGACCCGGTGGAGGCAGACTGCGCAGCCGACGGAGTGGACCGGTACGGCTGCAGCGCCGCGAGGGGAACGATGATGAGGAGTGCGGCGAGCGCGCTCATGAGAGTGCGTCCTCGGTGAAGGGGGTGGCGGTCGAGCACGGGATCGAGGATCGAGAGCATCCGCCCCTCGAACTCGGAGCGTCGCGCCATGGCGAGGGCGGCGAACGCGGGCTGCGCCGCGCGGTGCGCCGGCGTGCCGAGCGACTGCACCATCTCGAGCAGGTCGGCGGCGTAGCGCGAGGGCTGGGTGCCGTGGAGGAGCACGTAGTCGTCGCACGCGTGTTCACGCTCGAGCTGCATGCGGCGCACGGCGACCCACATCAACGGATTGAACCAGAACAGGGCGAGGGCGACCTGGCCGACGAGCTGGGTGAGCGCGTCGAGCCGCTTCACGTGCGCCATCTCGTGCACCAGGACGTAGCGGCGCCGCTCCTCGGGCCATTCGTCGGCGTCGTCGGGGAGCAGCACGACGGGATACACGACGCCCCATGTCACCGGCACGCCGAGCCGGTCGCCGCGCATCAGCGTGAGAGGTCGGTCGATGCGCAGCGTGGAGGCGAGGCGCTGGGTGAGCGACAGCCAGCCGCCGTCGTCCACGCGCCGGCCGCGCCGCGCCAGCCGCGACACGATGACCGTGCCGACGGCGAGCCGGAGCAGCACGGCCGCCGCACCGAGCACCCATAGAACGAGGAGTGCCCGCGCGAGCGAGAGCGCTGCGCGCGCCGGCGCGGGCGCGCGCTCGGCGGTGGACGACGAGGTGCGGGTAGTGCGCGGCGCGGCGAGCGAGTCGGGAGACGTCGCGACGGAGCTCGTGGCGCCGGGGCCTTGCACTCTCGCGTCCGGCGTCGCGGGTGGGGCGCTCTCCGGCGCGGGCGCGGACTGCTGCGCGCTCGGTGGGACGAGGGCGCTCACCACGTCCGGCGCGGCGACGCGCCAGCGCGGTCCCCAGACCGCGAGCCCGAGCAGCACGAGCTGCGCGGCGATCGCGCCGGCCCAGATCGCGTGGCGCAGCGCCGCCGACCGGCGGTGCAGCAGCACGGTGAGCACGAGCGCGGCGAGCAGGACGACGGCGCCACGCAGCGCCGCGTCGAGCAGCGGAGTGACGAGCGCATCTCGCATGGTCAGCGCCCCTCCTTCTTGGCCGCGTCGATCAGCCTGGACATCCGGTCGAGCTCCCCCTCGCTCATCTTCTCGCCCTTGATCGCGAGCAGCGCCGCGACCGCCTGCTCGGCCGAGTTGTCGAAGAAGGTCTTGAGGAGGTGCGACAGCGCGTGCTGCCTCGCGGCGTCGCGGCGGACGGCGGGGAGGTAGACGTAGGCGCGTCCCTCCTCCTCGTGCCGGACGTGTCCCTTCTGCTCGAGGATCCGGAGCAGCGCGCGCACGGCCGAATAGCTCGGTGCGTCCGGCAGTCCGTCCATGACTTCCGCCGCGGTCGCTCTCCCGACGCGGAAGAGCAGGTCCATGATCTGCCGCTCGCGTCGGCTCAGGTCGCGGGTCTCGTTGTTCACGTCGGGCATGGGGGTTGGGGTGGTGGTGCTAGGAAATTAGCACATGCTAGAAAATTAGCAATAGGGGGATTTTTCTCACCGTGGCGTTGCGAATCCGCCGCGTGATCGTCCCTCATGGTTCATCCTTCGGCGCGACTCGTCTCGAGACCAAGTTGTCCATCTCCGCCGGGATTCCCTCGACCTACCCGAGCGCGTCATCCGATGACGCGCTCGCATCGTTCCTGGTGCGTGCCGCGGCCGACGCGATCGTCGCGTTCGACGTCGACGGCCGTCTTCGCGCGCTCAACCCCGCGGCAGAGCGGTTGTTCGGTCGCACGTCCGCCGAGCTGATGGGACGGTCGCTCACGGAGCTGATGCCGGCCGAGCTGGCCCACCGGCACCGCGCCGCCATCGGGAACTACCTCGCGAGCGGCGCGCGTGGGGTCAGCTGGGAAGCGACCGACGGCGTCGTGCGGCGGCTCGACACGGGACTGCACGTCCCCGTGACGATCTCGTTCGCCGATCACGAGGAGGACGGCGAGCGGCTGTTCGTCGCCGTGCTGCGCAACCGCACCGAGCAGCAGCGTCAGGCGACGGCGCTCCAGGAGGCGCTGGCCGCGCTCGGCGAGAGCGAGCGGCGGACGGCGACGATGCTCGAGTCGCTGCCGGTGGGCGTCGTGGTGACCGACGCCGGTGGGTTCATGACGTACACGAACCCGGCGGCGGTCGCGCTCGGGATCGAGACGCCGCGCGACGACAACGGGGATCCGCTGCCGTTCTTCGAGGCCTACTCGAGCGCGACGGGCGAGCCGTACCTGGCGTC
>Ga0068859_100003682_pt1 | contig 15613 bp, 9 predicted proteins | sample KBSSwiS22_FD_66585 | JGI IMG/M metagenome (GOLD analysis project Ga0068859, IMG submission 66585) | Switchgrass rhizosphere microbial communities from Kellogg Biological Station, Michigan, USA - KBS Switchgrass S2-2 | ecosystem: Host-associated > Plants > Roots > Rhizosphere > Soil ...
TCTCGCTCCCGATCTTCCCCGAGCTCACCGAATCCCAGCTCACCCGCGTCGTCGCCGAGATCTCCGGCTTCTTCAGATAAAAGGGGACACTCCCAATTTCTCAAAAAGAGGACACGAACTGCGTGTCCTCTTTTTGAGAAATTGGGAGTGTCCCCTTTTCCCTACTCGAAGATGTCGGAGCGGCGAAAGATCGGGAAGAACGGATACGCGGCGAGCTTCGCGGCGCCGCCTTCCTCGCGATCGACGAGACAGATGACGGCGACAACCGTGTGACCTTCGCCTTCGGCGGCGTCGATCGCCTTCTGCGTCGAGCCCGCGGTCGTGACCACGTCGTCCACGATGATCACGCGGCTGGCGGGGGCGAGCTGACCCTCGATGCGGCGGCCGGTGCCATGCTCCTTCGCGTCCTTCCGCACGATGAAGGCGCGCAGCGCCGGACCCTCGCCGTGGCTCAGCGCCGCGACGGGACAGACGATCGGATCGGCGCCGAGAGTGAGGCCGCCGATCGCGTCCGCTTGGATGCCTTGCTCACGAACGACGCGGAGCACGGCACGGGCGGTGAGCCAGGCGCCCTCTGGCAAAAGCGTCGTCCGCTTGGAATCAAAGTAAAAATTACTCTTCTTACCCGACGCCAAGGTGAACTCGCCGAACATCAGCGACTCTCTCTTCAGCAACTGCCGTAGTTGTTCGCGCTCGTTCTCCATAAACCGTCCTTTCCGCTTGACCGGGCATCTCCGACGTTCCTATCCTTGCCCTGAATGGGGATGCTGCTGACCTCCGCGCTCGCGCTGGCGCTTTCGGTGTCACCGGGAATGACGTCGGCCGGGCCGGGACGCCTCGCCGGGCGCGTGCTCGTGCCGCCGGGTGGCCACCCCGTCGTCCAGGCGGTTCGGGCCGGGGACACGGCCGCGCCGGTCGCAAGCGACGGGTCGTTCCAGATCGACGCCGTTCCCGCGGGTCCGGCGCACGTCGCGATCGAAACGTCCGAAGGGCTCTTCATCCTCGCGTCACCCGTCTTGATCGCGCCCGGAACGACACGCCACGTCCAGCTCGCTCTCGGCGGCCGGCAGGATAGCAGCGCGCCTCCCGCGACGGAGAAGGACACGAAGAAGAAGTCCCCCGGCGTGTGGGCCAGGCCGATGGCGGCGACGGCGATCATCGTCGGCTCCGCGGTCCTCGTCGGTGTCGCCATCGACGACGTGCTCCAAAACACGAACCCAACCCCTGCGACCTCGCCTTCGACGCCTGCGAACTAGCTCTCATCGAGGAGACAGCTCATGTCCTCCACCACGGCCCGGCAGCTCACGTCCTCTGCTCTCTCGGTCGCGCTGTTCGTTGCGACGCTACCCGCGCTCGCGTCGCCGCCCGCCGCGACGCTCACCGGCACGGTGTACGCCGGGGACTTGAAGACGCCGCTGGCCGGCGCCACTGTGGTTGCGACCGACGTCGCCGGAGCGACGCTGTCGTCGAGCCCGACATCCGCCGACGGCGGCTTCACGATTCCGTCGCTCGCTCCCGGGCGCACCGCGCTCACGCTCAAGACCGCCGAGGGCTCGTTCGCGGTCGCGACCCCTGTTACACTCGCGCCCGGCGCAAGCGTCGGAGTGCGCATCGCCCTCAAGGCGTCGGGCGAGCCGCCGGAGGACAAGGACAAAGACCGGAAAGGCGGCGGTTACTGGTCCGCGGGCTCGATCACCGCGATGACCGCGATTGTGGTCGGCTTCGCCGCCGCCGCCGCCGTCAACTACGACCGCCACACCGAAGACCAGCAGGCGCCCGCGGCAAGTCCGTCGACACCGGAGGACCGATAGAGCATGAGCGAGATCGGAAACGCGACCGGACTGGGAGAGGCCGGCTCGGTCCATCTGCGTGATTACGGCCGCGTGCTGTCGGAGCGACGGACCGTCGTCGTCACCTGCCTGATCCTGGTGGTCGCCTTCACCGCTCTCGTTTCGTTCCTTGCGGTGCCGCAGTACCGGTCGACCGCCACGATCCAGATCGAGCGCAAGGCCCCCGAGTCGCTCTCGTTCGGCGAGGCTCAGTAGTCGGACTACTACGACTACCAAGACTTCTACCAGACCCAGTACAAGGTGCTCCAGAGCCGGTCGGTGCTGCGCCTGGCGGCGGAGCGCATCGACCTTCCGAACCGGCCCGAGTACGCATCCCGCAAGGGAAGCCCGCTGGCGCGGCTTTACGTGTGGGCCACCAGCGCGTTCTCGTCGTCCGAAGAGGCGGCCGGCCCGAAGGACCCGTGGCGGCGCCCGACGAACTTCATGTTCAACGGCCTGACCGTCGAGCCGGTCCGCAACAGCAAGCTGGTCAAGCTGTCCTTCGTCGACCGCGACAAGCATCTGTGCGCCGACGCCGCGAACGCCGTCGCGGAGGCGTACGAGCAGTTCAACACCGACACCCGCTTCACGACCTCATCGCAGGCCCGCGAGTTCCTGACCAAGCAGGTTGCGCGGCTCCAGGCCGAGATCGCAAGCGAAGAGCGCAAGCTCCAGGAATACGGGACGAAGAAAGAGATCCTCGCGCTGTCCAACGGGACCCAGGACATCAGCGAGAAGGCCTTGGGCGACATGAACACGAGGCTCGTCGAGGCGAAGGGCCGGCTCGCGATCATGCAAGCGCGCTTCGAGTCGACCGCTCGCAGCAACGCGGAGTCGCTCCCCGAGGTCCTGGTCAGCCCGCTGATCATGGAGCTCAAGAAGCAGTACGCGGAGGTCGAGCGCAATCACTCCCAGATGGCGGAGCGCTTCAAGCCCGACTGGCCCCCGCTGCAGCAGCTGCAAGAAGAGCTCGACCGCACGAAGGAGCGCCTGCAGATCGAGACCGAAGCCATCGCCAGGCAGGTGCGCTCGGTGGCAAAGGCGGACTACGCGAAGACCGCCGACGAGGTCTCGTTTCTCACCCGCCAGGTCGACTCGCAAAAGGGCGAAGTCCAGCGCGTCGGGCGCGACGCCATCGAATACGCGAGCCTGAAGGCCGGCATCGAGACGAAGCGCAAGATCCTGACCGACCTTCTGACGCGCCAGAGCGACAACGAGACCACGCGTGCGCTGAAGGACGCCCCCGCGAGCAACATGCGCATCGTCGACCGCGCCGAGGCGCCGCGCGCGCCCTTCAAGCCGGACATCGTCCTCAATCTGATGCTGTCGGTCGTCTTCGGCCTGGGGCTCGGGGCCGGCGCCGCGCTGCTTTTGAACTATCTCGACAACACGGTGAAGAGCGAGCTCGACATCCAGCGCCACGCCGCGGTTCCGGCGCTCGGGTTCATCCCGCTCTACCAGCCCCTGCGCGTCGTCGGCGAGGACGACCCGGCCAAGACCAGCCAGTACGCGGCCGACATCGCGTGCCACGCGGACTCGCACTCGTCGTTCGCCGAGGCGTTCAAGAGCCTCCGGACGTCGTTCCTCATGGCCTCGCCCGAGCGCGCCCCGCGTCACGTCGTGATCACGTCCTGCGAGGCGCTCGAGGGGAAATCCACCGTCGCCACGAACCTCGCCATCGCGCTCACGCAGCTCGGACGGCGCGTCGTCATCGTCGACGCCGACCTGAGGCGGCCGCGCGTCCACAAGGTGCTCGGCGTCGAAAACGCCGCGGGGCTGTCGAGCTTCCTGTCCGGGAACGCGGGGGCGTCGGAGATCGTCCAGGACTCCGGCATCCCCAACCTGCTCGTCGTGACGAGCGGACCTCTCCCCCCGAACCCGTCCGAGCTCTTGGCGAGCAAGGCGCTCGACACGTTCCTCGAGAAGATGGCGGAGCTCGGCCCGATCGACCACATCTTCTTCGACTCGCCTCCCTTGCTGCAGATGGCCGACGCCGTGCTCCTGGCGAACCGCATGGACGCCACGATCCTGGTCACCCGCGAGGGGCGTACGACCAACCAGGCGCTGGCGTCGGGCGCCAAGCGGTTGCGCCAGTCGCACGCGCGCATCCTCGGGGCGGTGTTGAACGCGGTCGTCGAGCGCTTCGGGAATTACTACTACTACCGGTACAACCGCGACGAACCCGGCGCGAAACCGTCGGTGATCGGCCGTGCCCGCGGCCGCGGCCGCCACCGCAAGCAGGCGTGACAGCGGAGCGCCTGCGAGCCGCCCTCGAAGGGGGCGTGCTGGCGCTCGTGCTCGTGGCCCCTCTCCCCTTCGGATCGGTCCGTCCGGGGGCCGTGCTCGCGATCGAGCTTGCGGCCGCCGGCTTGGGCTTGCTCCTGATCTGGCTCTTGGCCGTCGACGACGACGCACGCCTCTCTGTGCCCCGGCTCCCGCTGGCGATCTGCGCGGGGCTCATCGCGCTCGGGGTGTTCCAGATCGTCCCGCTTCCCTTCTCGATCGCCGAGACGTTCAACCCGACGGCCGAGCTGATCCGGCCGCTCGTTCCTTACCTCGGTCTCGATCATCCTCCGGCCGTCTCCTGGAGCGTGGCCGTGCCCGAGACGACCGATGCGTTGCTCCGGTTCACCGCGTACGTCCTGATCGGGCTTGCGGCGGCGGTCGCCTTCAGGGGTGAGCGGGCGCGGCGCCGCTTCGCGTTCGCCGTCGTCGCCGCCGCGGCGTTCCAGGCGGTGTACGGGTCGGGCGAGTACCTGACCGGACGGCAGCACATCTTCGCCTTCGAGAAGAAGTACTACCTCGACTCCGCGTCGGGGACACTGATCAACCGCAATCACTTCGCCACGCTCCTCGCCGTGGCCCTGCCGTTCGCGCTCACGCTCGCAATCCCCCGGCGGGGCGACGCGGGTCCACGCGGCTGGCGGCCGCGGCTTCTGGCGCTCGCGGAGAGCCGCTCGCTGATGCGGCTGTTCGCCGTCTTCGCGTCGGCGCTGATCTGGATGGGGCTTTTGCTGTCCCATTCCCGGGCGGGCCTGCTGGCGGCGATGGTGGCGGCCGCGGTCGTCGTCTTCCACTTTCGCAGCACGCGCGCGGCGAAGTGGATCGCCGTCGTCGGCGCGGGCGTCCTCGTGCTCTTGCTTTCGCTGGAGCTCAGCCAGGCCCCCGGGGAGCGTTTCTTTTCCGTCGGCGACGACCTGGGTGCGAAGGCCGGCCGGCTGACCGTCTGGAAGGACAGCCGGTCGCTGGTGGCCGCCCGTCCGATCCTGGGCTGGGGGTTCGGCACGTTCGAGAGCGCCTTCCCGACCGTGCAATCCGCCGACGTCGACGTACGCTACGATCATGCGCACAACGATTGGCTCGAGTGGCTGACGGAGGGGGGCGTGCTGGCTCTCTTGGCGGCCGTGACACTGCTCGGGATGGCGCTCCGCCACGGCGGCGTGGCCAGCCGGGCGGCTGTCGTCGCCGTCGGACTTCACGCGGTCTGGGACTTCTCGCTCCGCATCCCCGCGGTCGCGGTGCTTGCGGCCGCGACGATCGGATGGGGTTACGCGGCCTTCGCCGCGGCCGCGGCGTCCGATGCCCGGTCCGGGGCGGCGCTACGGCGTGTGGGCCGCTGGCTGCCGGCGCTGGCGATCGCGCTTTTCGCGGGACGCGGGGCGCACGCCGAAGCGGCGGCACGGCTCGGCGGCTGGGTCGTCCCCTGGGACTTCGAAGACGGCATGCGGAGCGTCGCGCGCGGTCGCTACGACGACGTCTTCCTGTTCGCGGCGCGGCTCGACCCCGAAGGCCGCGTCGTGCTCGACGATCGCACCGCGCGCTGGCCCGAGGCGGTGCGTGACGCCCGCCAGGCCGGCGGGCGCGTCTGGCTCACCGTCGTCAACGACCGCGTGGCCGGGGGATCGTCGCCGGCCGTCCTGAAGGACGCGGACCTGGTCCACGATCTCATCGCAACCCCCGAGCGCGCCGCGGCGCATCGCGACGACATCGTCGCGATGGCGCTCCGGCTCGGTGTCGACGGAGTCGACCTCGACTACGAGAACCTTCCCGCGTCCGAGCGCAGCGCTCTCACCGGGTTCGTGGCCCGGCTCGCGGAGGCCCTGCACGCCCACAAGCTCGCGCTGTCGGTGACCGTCCAGCCGAAGGCCGGGGAGAGCAAGGCGCGAGGCCCGGGCGCCCTGGACTGGGGCGCGCTCTGCGCGAGCGCCGACCGGCTGCAGGTCATGCTGTACAACCAGCACAACGCGTCGACCGAGCCCGGGCCGGTCGCGGGAGTCGACTGGGCGTCCCGGGTCCTCGACTACGGGTCCACGCGGTGCGCCGCATCGTCCCTCGTCGGCGTGGTCAAGGCCTCGGGCATGGACTGGGGGCCCGGGGGCGCGCGCTGGCTCTCGTTCTCCGAGGTCTCGTCGCTCGTCGACCGCGTCCACCCGCGCATCCGCCGGACCCGCGCGGATCGCGTGCCGTGGTTCACCTACCGCGACGCGAGCGGCCGGCACACCGTCTATTTCGAGGACGCGGAGAGCCTCGGGGCCAAGGCCGCCGCGGTCCGCCGCCGCGGCTGGGCCGGCGTCGTCTTGTGGTCTTTCGGAAGCGAAGACCCGAAGGCGGCCGCGCGCATCGCGAGCGACGTGAGTTCGGCCGCTCAGAACCGGTAGGCGAGCGAGAGCTCCCCCGAGCTGCGGTGGTACGTCGGCGTCTGCCCGTATTCCCCGGAGAGGATCGTCCGCCACCGAGGCGACCAGTTCTGCGTCCACGCGACGCGCGCGCGGCCGACGACGCGCGACCCGGCGACGTCGTCGTGCGAGGGCCCGACGCCGGCTTCGGCATCGAGCGCGGCCCCGTTGGCGAACGAGCGCTGGGTGCGAACGATCGCAAGCAGCGTCAAGAGGCGCTGCGGCGCGTAGTAGAGCGGCGAGTCGACCCGGGAGTCGCCGATCTCGATCCGGCCGCCGAGGTCGACCGCGCGCCGCGCGCCGACGCCGACCGAGCCGTCCCCCCACGCGTACAGCAGCGCGTTCCCGTCGGTGAGGTCCTGATAGGTGATGCGCGCCCCCGAGCGCCAGGTCCGCGACAGGAACTCGTACCCCGCGTCGCAGCCCCGCCGCAGGATTTCCTCCCGAAGCGCGCCGACGGTTTCCTGATCGGTGACGCCGCAGGCGGCCGTGAAGCGATGACGGTCGACGGCGCCGCGCACGCCGGCCTGTCCGTTCCACGTGCTCACCTCGCCGAGTCCCCGGTACCGCAGCCAGCCCGTCACCGTGACGCTCTTCGGCGCCTGCCACTCCCCTCCCAGCGTCGCCTGGAGGCCGTCGAGCGATTCCAGCCCGCGCTCCGAAAAGCTCACGGAGCCCGCGCGCGCCCAGAGCGAAAACGGCGCGGCGAACACCATGCGCCCTTCCGCGCCGAGGTCCGCGGTCCCGCGACCGTCGGAGTCGGACGACGCTTGCACCGAAAGACCCGCCTGCGGGTTGGCCTGCCACAGGATGTCCCGGCCGACCTGCCGGTGGAAGGGATCGAGGTGTCCCCACTCGGGGCCGGTCGGCAGCGCGAGATACGTGCGCTTGGCCTCGCGAGCCCTCCCCTGCTCTTCGAGCGAGCGCGCCAGGAACAGCCCGGCCTCGGGCGCCGTGCGCGCGTCGTCGGCCAGAAGCGAGCGCAGCGCGGTCTCGGCGCGGCGCGGGCGAGCGTTCCAGAGATCCCAGCGCGCCTCCTGAAGCCTCGCCTGCGCCTTCGGCGCGGTGACCGCGAGGTGGGCCAACAGGCGGTCGCCGTCCCAATCGCGCGGCACGTTCAAGCGTCGCAGGATCAGAGGCTCGGCTGGCGGCCCCGGGACGACGAGGTTCTGCCCCGCGTCGTCCTGGACGAAGCCGTAGCGGTAACGCTTGCGGAAGGCGGCTTCGTTCGTCGCCAGGGCGTCGGGGTCGTTTCCTCCGTGGAGCTGGCCCATCTCGGAGAACGGGAACGCGTACCCGATCACGCGCTGCCCGGGCAGGTGGTCGTTCAGCTTCTGCGCGCACGTCGCGTAGTCGCCGTCGACGCGCTCGGCGAACTCGTCGTGGGACTCCAGCCGCCCCTCGTCGGTCAGCCACTCGCGGTTGACGAGGAACTCCGCGATCCCCCCCTCGGCGTCGACCGCGATCGGGTCGTGAGCGAGGTGGCCGTGCGCCTGGAAATCCCACCGGCCCGTCGTGCGGAGCTTTTGGAGCTGGGCCCAGTCGGCGTTGAACGCGCTCTCGTCGGCGATCCTCACCGTGGGCACGAACATGGTCGCCTTCATCCCGTACGAGGCCAGCACGGGGTCGCCGAGACGGAACGAATCGGCCCGCGCGTCGTCGAACGTCAGGAGGATCGGCTTGGCCGGAAACGGCGCTTTCCCCGACCGCATGGCGTCCAGCTCGTCGAGGGTGATCGCCGTGTATCCGGCCGAAGACAGGGCTCGGACCTGCGAGACGAAGTTGTCGACCGGCATGCTGACGCTGCGCGCGTGGTCGGCCAAGCCGTGGTACAGCAGGATCGGCACGTCCGTGCGCTCACCCGTCGGCGCGATGAGGCCCTGCCGGAGCCTCGCCGCCTCGTCGCGGCGCCCCATCTCCTCGAGAATCGCGGCCTCCTCGAGCGCGCGCTCGTGCGGATCGAGGAAGCCCTCGGTGTCGGAGCGGAGCATCGCCAGCGCCTGGTCGTCGCGCCCCATCGCGGTCAGCGCGTGAATCTCGCCGAGCACCACGGTGCGATTGCGGCCGAGCTCCCCGGATAGCTGGCGATAGGCCGCGAGCGCCTGGCGCGGGTGATGCCGCGTCAGGTGGACATCCGCTTGGAGCAATCGGAGCTGGCTGGACCCGGGGTGGGCGCGAATCGCGTCCTCGATCGCGTCTTCGGCGAGACGCGGGCGCTCCATCTTCTGGTACCGCTCGACGAGGGCGGTCCAGTAGGCCACGCGCTGCGGGTAGCGCGCGACGAGCTCCCGGTACCAGTGGACGCTCCCCTCGGCGTCCCCGCGAACCTCGGCGTCCTCGGCGAGCAGCCGGAAGACCGGCTCCGAGGCGCGGCCGCTTTGGACGAGATCGCGGGCGGCCTTGACCGCGGCGTCGTAGTCGCCGGTCTCGTACATCGACCGCAGCCAGTACTGCGTCGCGCGCGGGATCTGCGACCCCATGTCGAGGACCTTGCGCCACTGCACCTGCGAGGCGGCGAAGTCGAGGCTGCGCCAGAGCGTCTCCCCGTAGAGCGTCTGCACCGCCAGGTCGTCGGGGTGATGCTCGGCCAACGGCGCGGCCTGCGAGCGCGCCGAGCGGTACTTTCCGTCGGCGAGGAACGCGCGCGTCAGGAGCATCTCGGCGACCAGCGTGTCCGCAGGGTCGAGCGCGATCGCGCGGCGCGCCTCTTCGATCGCCTTGGCCGGCGTGCCGCGCTGCAGCTCGTAGCGCGCGAGCAGGTTGTGCGGCTCGGCCAGCTCGGGATAGGCGGCGGCGTAGCTCGTCCACACGCGCTCCACGTCCGGCCACTCCCCCCGCCGCCAGAGCGTCCACCCGTAGTCGCGCAGAGCCGACCGGTTCTTCGGGTCGGCCGCGAGCGCCTGCCGGTAGTAGCCGCTTGCCGCCGCGTCGTCCCCCGCGCGGTAGGCCACCGCCCCGCGCGCGGCGGACAATCGGGCCAGCGCGGCGCCCGCGTCCGCGCCCCGGCCCGCCTCGCGCGACCGCTCTTTGAAGAAGCGCTCGCCGGCGTCGATCGCGTCGGCCTTGATGAACAGATCGGCGCACCGGACGAAGTCGTCCCGGTCGACGTCGTGCCCCGAAAAAAATCGGTCGAGCGAGGCGACGGCCCCGGAGACGTCGCCGCGCTCGAAGGCCAAAGCCGCCAGGCTGTACGAGGCGGACCCCGCGCGCGACGTCGCCTGGGCCGATCGCGTGTAGGCGTCGCGCGCCTCGTCGAGCCGGCCCATGTCCTTCAGCGCATCGCCGATCGCCAGCCAGAGGTCGCCCGGCTCGGGGACGCGGCCGACGACCTGGCGCCACGCGGCGACCGCGTCGGCATTCGCACCGGACTTGCGCAGCGCCCAACCGAGGTTGACCGCGTAGACCACCTTCGCCGGGTCCAGCTTCGCCGCTTCGCGGTACGCGTCGCGCGCGGCGTCCCACTTGTCGCCGTGGTAGGCGTCGTCGCCGCGCTTGGCGACGACCCGCGCGAGGCGCTTCCCGATCGTCCCGTCCGCGTCGCGCGTGCCGCCTTGCGCCTGACGCAGCAGGCGCTCGGCCTCGTCGAGCCGGCCGCGGCGCTCTTCGAGATCCGACAACCGCGTCAGCGCGGCGACGTCTTTCGGCCGTCGCTGAAGCAGCCCGCGATATTGCGACGCCGCGGCGTCGAAGCGCTCGAGCTCTTCGTAGGCGCGGCCGAGCCTGAGGTGCACGTCGGGCTGGCCGGGCTTCTTGCGGAGGCTCTGCTCGAACGCGGCCGCCGCGTCGCGCCAGGAGCCCGCGGCGAGATTCACGTCGCCCACGGCGTTCAAGGTGTCGATGTTTCCCGGCTCGAGCTTCAGCACGGTGTTCCACACGCGAAGCGCCGCGTCGTCCTCGCCGAGCTTGTGGTGCGCCCAGCCCAGGTTCTCCCACGCCTTGATGAGGCCGGGGTCGATGTCGACCGCCTTGCGGAACTCGGTCAGCGCGCCGCGGAAGTCTCCCGCCTTGTAGCGGGCCACGCCGGCGTCCAAGGGGGCCTGCGCGGGGGACCGTCCCGCCGCCGGGAGCGCGAGCGCAAAGCCGATCGCGGCGGCGACGAGCGCCCGCCTCATCGCGTCACGGTCACGAGGAGCCTCAGGTTCGACCCGCGCAGCGCGCGGTCGACGGCGTCGACCGCCGGCATCCACGAAGGCGGAACCGCGTCGACGGGCTCCGCTTCGATCTGGAGCGCCAGCCCGTCGAATCGCTCCGTCACCGCACGCTCCGCCAGGTGCTTCGCCCAAGCCTCGGGGTCGCCCGGGGCGCCGCCGCGGGCCGCGACGCGCGGCATGAGGTCCCAGGCGTACCGCCGCGCGAGCATGCGCATCAGATCGCGATCGATCGGCCCTTCGCTGACCGCGCCGCCGTCGGCGACGGCCCACGGCGGGCTGATCGCCGCGATCGCGCTCGCCTCGCGCGCCAAGGCCTGGACCTCTCCGGCGTCCGGGGACGCGGCCACGTCGCGCACGCGGTAGGGGTAGGCGGAAAACCGCAGATCGCTGACCGACAGCGAGGCCTCGCCCGCGGGCGCGTACGCGACGACCCCGATCTTGCCGCGCCACACGGACGGCAGCGCGATGGGTGCTGCCGTCAGGGGCTTGCCGTCCCACGACGCCTGCACGCCCCGCCCCCGCTTCACGAGCGCGAACGTGTGCTGCCCTCGTCCGACGTCGGCGCGGTCGGCTCGCGCCAGGACGTCGGGCGGCTGCCCCGGGATGCGGGACTCCACGTAGAGCCGTCCGTTGGCCGCGCCCATCCGCCATTCGCGACGCCGCGCTTCGTCGGGCTGAACGATCCAGAACTCGCCGCCTCCGAGATCGACCTTCGCCTGGAGCTGCCAGTCGTTGGCCCACCGCGCCGCGGGGATCCAGATCTCGGCGCGCGGCGCCCCCTGGAGCCGGATCCATGCTCCGTCCTCCGCGGCCGTGCCCTCGCCTCCGACCCACCGGTTGCCCAACGGGGCCGGCGGTCCGGCCGCGGGCGCGGGAGGCGGCGAGGCGACGGCGCGATCCATCCGCGCCAGCAGCTCCTCCGCGGTCCACGACGGCGCAACGCGCAAGCGCGCGACGCGAAGCGGGTTCCCGTCGGGCGACCCGCCGCCCGCGACGTCGTCGACGAAGCCCAGCCACGGCGTCGCACCTCGCGGAGCGTCGACGCATCCCAGAGCGGCCTGCGGGTCGAGCCCGCGCGGCGCCCACGCGATCGCTGCTTGAGATCCCAGCTTTGCCGCGATGGCGGGCGCACCGGGCGGTGTCGCGGGCACTCCGGAGGCGCAGGAGGCCGCGACGTCGGGGGGATCTCCCGACCCGACGGTCCACAGCCCGCTTTGCACCATCCGGCTCAGCCGGTCCCAGTACAGGAACGAGACGTCCTGACGCTCCTGGCGCTCGGTGCGAAGGAACATCACCGCCGGCCATCGCAGCTCGCGGAGGACCGGGTCCGCCGCTTCGTAGGTGCTCAGGTAGCCTTCGTCGAAGGTCAGCAGGCACGGCTTCGCGGGCAGCTTCACTCCGGCGGCGTACGCCGCTTTCACCTCCGCCAAGGAGACCGCCTGCCATCCGGCGTGGGACATCGCGCGCAGCGCGTCCTTGAGCGCGACACGGTCGAGATGCGAGGGGTCGGGGACCGGGACGATGCGATCGAAGGCCAGAACGACGAGCCGGCCTTCCGCCCCCGCCTCCGCGGCCTGGCGCGGCACGATCGGCACGTGACGGTTCAGCCAGGCGTTCGTTCCGGCGACCAGCGCGCCGCCCACGACGAGGGTCGCGATCCAGGTCCTGCGATCGCGAACGAACGTGCGCGAGCTGAAGACGCTCTCGGTCATCGGGAAGCGAGCCGGAGCACGGCTACCGTGTGCCCCAGTGGTTCCGGCGCACGGTCACCAGCGCGTAGTAGGTCTGCCATACCAGCACCAACATGTAAAAGACGCTGAATGCGAGGCCGTAGACCCACATCCGGCTCTTGTACCGCACGAGATACACGAGGCCGTAGAGCACGGCCATGAGCAGTGTCCCGTAGACGTACAGGTACGAGAACGTGCCGGCGCCGGCGAGAGGCAGCACGAGCGCGGTGAACACGACGGCGGGCGAGACGAACGGGAAGATCACGCCGAGATAGAAGTAGAAGGCGGCGAGCGGGTGCCGCTTCCACATGAACGACGAGGCCAGGAGGCTTTCGCGGATCCAGGATTTCTTCCAGCGCAGCTGCTGCTTGAAGAACTGGCCGAGCGCCGGCGGGACGATCGTCGAGCAGACCGCCTGCGCGTCGTAGATCACCCGCCACTTCCGGAGCATGAAGTTCGTCAGGCTGCGGTCGTCGCCGAAGGTCGCCGGGATGCCGAGGAACGTCTGCTGCAGCCAGACGTCCAGGAACGGGATCATGTAGGACCGCCGGTAGGCGGCGAGGCAGCCCGAGCAGCAGGTCACCGTGCTGAACAGAGACTCGGCCGCCTTCACGATGCGGAAGGCGACGTAGTAGCGCACCTCCTGCATCCGGGTCAGGACGTTCGTATTCGCGTTGGCCACCGTCCCGTGGCCGCAGACCGCGCCGACCTCCGGATCGCCGAACCCCTGGACGATCCGCGCGAACGCGTCGCGCCGGACGAAGCTGTCGGAGTCGACGAAGATCACGATGTCGCCGGTGGCCCGGCGCGCGGCGGCCGCCATGCCGTGGCGCTTGCCGCGGTTTTCCGCGAAGCGCACCAGCTCGAGCCCGGGGTGGTCGTCGCGGACACGCTCCATCTCGGCCCAGGTCCCGTCGGTCGAGCCGTCGTCGACGGCGATCACCTGCATCCGGTCGAGCGGGTAGTCGCTGCGGTAGATCGCATCCAGCGTCTCGCGGATGACGTGCTCCTCGTTCTTGCACGAGATCGCGACGGTGATCGGCGGCCGCAGCCCGCGATCGCGCGGCGGCCGGTACAGGCATGCCAGCCCGATGCGCGACAGGATGTAGCCGGAGATGAGGAGGCTGTAGAGATTGACGATCGGGTGATACCAGAAGTAGTAGATGTTGTTTCCGCGCAGCCACCCGACGTGGAGCGCCGTCGCGAGGATCAGCAACGCGCCGATCCACGGAAGCGCCAGGTCGAACAGCGCCAGCGCTTTCTGGTCGAGATGGCTGGCCAAGACCACTCCGTGCTCGTACGGCAGCGCGCCCGGCGGTCCCGCGGGGTCGATCTGCCGGACCACGCGCGCCTTCACGCTGGTCATCGCGCGCAGTCGCGGCGGCATCGCATTCCGCTCGGTGAGGTTCGGTGTCCAGTCCAGCCTGACCCACTGGCCGACGCTGAGCGGTTGGCTCGTGCGCAGGCGCGCTCCGCGCTCGCCGAGCTCGGTCAGGGTTCCGATGCCGCTCTCGCCTCGCGGAAAGCTGAAAGTCGGCCGGAAGGCGAGCGGGATCTCGAACGGGCGGCGGCCATGGCTACGCCGGTTCGTTGTTGCGGGGATCCCTTGTGAGGACGCGGCCGCCCGCACGTCGACGATCGGCGCTCCGCTCATGGACCTCGACTCCCTGCTGATTCAGGACCCGCAACAGATTTAATACTCTACGGCGCAGGCTAGCCAGTGGTGAGAGCGCGTTCGGACCATTCCGCTCAAAAGTCCGTCTCTAGAATCCAGACGATGCCGACAGTGCGGAAAGTAGAAGCATGGCGCGGCGTGCGGTCTGGCGGTATCACTCCCGCATGCGCCCGCATGCCGTCGGGTTCGCGCTCGCGTTTTGTGTGTCGTTGGCCTCTCCCTGCGCGTCTCAGACGCTTCCATCGGGGTTCCAGGACTCGGCCGTCATCACCGGGCTGACGTTTCCCATGGCGATTCGCTTCGCGCCGGACGGCCGGATCTTCGTCGCGGAAAAGAGCGGACTCATCAAAGTGTTCGACTCGCTGCAGGACGCAACACCGGTCGTGTTCGCGGACCTGCGACCTCAGGTCATGGACTACTGGGACCGGGGGCTGCTCGGGCTTGCGATCGACCCGGCCTTTCCGACGCAGCCTTACGTGTACGTGTCGTACACCTACGACTTCGACCCGGCGAACCCTCAGATTCCCGCTCCCCGCTGGAACGACTACTGCCCCACGCCTCCCGGGCCCAACGACGACGGGTGTGTCGTCACCGGCCGCGTGTCGCGCCTGAGGATCAACCCGGACAACACTCAAGACGGCGCCGAGCAGGTCCTGCTCGAGAACAACTGGTGCCAGCAATTTCCCTCGCACTCGCTGGGCGCCGTGGACTTCGGCCCCGAAGGCGCGCTGTACGTGTCCGCGGGAGACGGGGGGAGCTTCCGTCTCGTGGACTACGGGCAAAAAGGCGGCACGCTCGGATCGCAGACGCCCGCAAACCCGTGCGGTGACCCGCCGACCGGACGCGGCGGCGCGCAGACCCCGCCTTTGGCCGAAGGCGGCGCGTTACGCGCGCAGGACATTCGCACGACGTCGGACCCGTTGTCGTGGGACGGCTCGATCTTGCGCGTGAGCCCCACGACGGGCGCGGCCTGGCCGGGCAACGCGGGGGGCGATCGCACGATCGCCCACGGATTCCGGAACCCGTTCCGCTGGACGTTCCGGCCCGCGACGCCCGAGCTGTGGGTCGGCGACGTGGGCTGGGATGCGTGGGAAGAGATCGACCGGCTCGTCGTCCCGGGCGCTGCGATCGGAAACTTCGGATGGCCCTGCTACGAAGGAGCGCCGCGCCAGGCGGGCTACGACAACGCCGACCTCACGCTCTGCGAGACGCTGTACAACCAGGGCCCTTCGGCGATCGTCACGCCGTTTTACGCGTACGCGCACTACGAGAAGGTCGACCCCAACGAGACCTGCCCCGTCGCCAACTCGTCGATCACGGGGATGGCGTTCTACCCGTCCGGCAGCTACCCCGCGTCGTACGCCGACGCGCTGTTCTTCGCCGACCATTCCCGCAATTGCATGTGGGTGATGAACAAGGGCGCGAACGGCCTTCCCGACCCCGCGACCGTTCACGTCTTCGAAAGCGGCGCCGCCGCACCGGTGGACCTCCAGCGCGGCCCCGCCGGCGACATCTTCTACGTCGACCACGAGGGCGGGACGGTCCACCGCAT
>Ga0068859_100003683_pt1 | contig 15611 bp, 11 predicted proteins | sample KBSSwiS22_FD_66585 | JGI IMG/M metagenome (GOLD analysis project Ga0068859, IMG submission 66585) | Switchgrass rhizosphere microbial communities from Kellogg Biological Station, Michigan, USA - KBS Switchgrass S2-2 | ecosystem: Host-associated > Plants > Roots > Rhizosphere > Soil ...
TGGCTGCCGAACGCGTTCCCGACCAAAGACACGCAGCAGCCGTTCCCGCCGTCCGAATCTCCGGCCGATCCGACGGTGCGCAACGAAGACGTCGGCTATCTCGTCACCGGTCAGGTGCCGGGCGATCAGGCCGTGCACACGGCGACCGACATTCCGTTGTCGGCGTTCGGCCACGGTGCTTCGCTGTTCCACGGCGTGTTCGACAACACCGATGTGTTCTTCACGCTCGGCCAGGCGGCGGTCGGCGGAGCGGAGTGATCGACGCGCTTACGGCAAAGGCCAAAGACTGAATCACGAAGAGCACGAAGGACACGAAGAGAATTTCTGGATTTTTTCTTCTTCGTGTTCTTCGTGCTTCGCGTTCTTCGTATCGCGGCTTTCTCTTAACACCGCTCGTTAAGAACGCGAAAAAATCGTTATGCGGCGAGATGTTCAGGAACAATCGGTGAGTTAGGTCACAGGATTGTTGCGCAAGTACCGTGCTACGCTCGAATTCCCCTGCACCACCTGACGCGGAGCTCGCACGCATGGCTATCTTCAATCAACAAACCGCGGCCAAGAAGGACACCACGCCGTTCCCAGCCGATCCCATCCCCGCCGCCGTCAAGGAAACCGCGCCACCCGCGGATTACCTGACGCCTCACGCCACTCCGCAGCGCTGGACCGCCGAGCGAACCGACGCGAAAGAATCGCTGATCGCCGCCGACATCACCATCGAAGGCAAGATCGAAGGCACCGGTCACGTTCGCATCGCCGGCAAGTTCAAGGGCGACGTCAACGTGCAGGGTGATCTCACGATCGAGAAGGACGCGAAATTGAACGGCAGCGTCCGCGCCAAGAAGATCACGGTCGCCGGCGAGCTCGAAGGCAACATCGACGCCGCCGCTCAAGTCGAGCTGCAGCAGACCGGCGTTCTCATCGGCGATCTCAAGGCCGGGTCTCTCACCGTTGCAGCCGGTTCGCGCATGCGCGGACAGGCGGAATTCGGCTGGGAAGACAAGAGCGCGTCGAAATCGCACAAGAACGGATCGGAGAACGGCTCCTCCGCATCATGAGCTCATCGCGGCCGGTCGTCGCCGGCACGACGCGAACCTGCCCGCACTGCAAGACGACGATTCTCGAAAGCTCGAGCGTCTGTCCTGCGTGCAAGCATCATCTGCGGTTCGATCCCGCTGCGGCGTTGCGCTCGAGCCAGGCAACGTCGGCGCTGCGCGTCGAGGGCACGATCCGCCATCCGTCCGATGGCGAAGCGTGGGAATACTCGATGGTGCTTTCGATCCGCAACGATCGCGGTCAGGAAATCGATCGCAAGATCGTCGGTGTCGGCGCAATGCGGCCCGGCGAAATGAGGACGTTCGCGCTGTCCGTCGAGGTATTCGGCGACGACGGCGCGAAAACGTCCGGCGGCACCAAAAAGCACTGAGCGAGTGGCGTTGATCAGATGACGGGAGTTCGATTGAGCTCCCCCATCAACACGAGTTCTTCGGCCGACGTCGGATGAATCGCGACGGTGTCGTCGAAGTCGCATTTGCGCGCGCCCGCCTTCAACGCAACGGCGAAGCCCTGCAGGATCTCGTCGGCAGATCGGCCGAGCATATGCACGCCGACGACACGCTCCTCGGGCCCCGCGCAGACGAGCTTCATGAAAGTGCGCTCGCTGCCGCCGGTCAGCGCGCACAGCATCGGGCGGAAGCGCACGCGATACACGACGACGTCGCCATGGTGTCGTTCGCGCGCTTCCTCTTCGGAAAGTCCGACCGTGGCGAGCGGAGGATGCGCGAACACGACCGTCGGAACATCCGCGTAGTCGAGCTTCGCATCGGGCTTCTCGCCGAAAAGTCGATCGGCGAGCCTGCGTCCGGCCGCGACCGCGACGGGCGTCAGCGCAAGACGTCCGGTGACGTCGCCGAGCGCGTGCACGCCGGCGACGTTCGTATTCTGCCACTCGTCGGTGATCACGTGCCCGGCGGCGTCGACGGCGACTCCGGCAGCATCGAGCGCGAGCTGCGATGTGTTCGCGGCGCGGCCGACGGCCCAGATCAGCGCATCGATTCCATCGGCATGCGTGCCGTCTACGAAGCGCAGCGCGTGCATATGGCCATCGCGCGCGACCGACGCGAGCCGCGCACTCATCACGATGCGCACGCCCCGCGCCGACATCGCGGCCGCAAGCTCCGCGGTGACTTCGCTATCGAAACCCGAGAGCAATCCATCTCCGCGCACATACACCGTGACTTCCGCGCCGAGCGCGCGCAAGACGCCCGCGAGCTCGACCGCGATGTAGCCGCCGCCGATGATCGCGACCTTGCGCGGACACGCGCGCAGCGCGAAGAATCCGTCGGAATCGATGCCGTGGTCGCTGCCTTCGAGCACGGGCCGCAGCGGCCGCGATCCCGTCGCGACGACGATGCGCGGCGCGGACAACTCCTGTGATTCCGTCGCGATGCGATCGGCGGCCACGAATCGCCCGTATTCGGTGATCAGTTCGATGCCGAACTCCGCGAAGCGCCGGCGGTAACCTGCGTGGATGTCGGCGATGTAGGCTTCGCGCCTGCGCACGAACTCGATCCAGTCGAGCTCGCCCGGTTTCGACGCGAATCCAACCACGCGCGCGAACGCCTGCGCTTCGGCGAGCTCGGCTGCGAGCCACATCGCTTTCTTCGGCACGCAGCCGACGTTGACGCAGGTGCCGCCGAGCGCGTTCGGCTCGAGCACGGCGACGCGCGCACCATGACGCGCTGCACGAATCGCGACGGAAATTCCGCCGGAACCGGCGCCGAGCACGATCAGGTCGTGTTTGTTTTTCATTCTTGCGTTGTCCTTCGCGAAACACCGTCGAGGCATGCGGCTCTGCCCAGCCGAACCTGCGAGTCAGTCGTGATTCACTAATTTCACATCCGAACACTGTACCGTCGTCACCCGCGATGCGACGCCATTGCATGAACGCGATGATAGATCGCGCAGGCGTCGATACCGTCATTCATCGAATCATCGCGATCACGCACCGACATCGATGAACTCGACGCTTCACGTCGCGTTGTACAAGACATCAACGAAACCGAAAGGCAATTGAAACAACTTGACGCTCATCGCAGTTTGCATCGTTGAGGCTTGACCGCGCTGCTGCAGCGCAGCACACTCGAATCGTCGTCAACTTTTTGGAGGACATCGCCAGCAGACCATCGTGGGAGGGCAAACGCTACTGGACAGGGGAAATGTTCGGTTCACTACAGCCTTAAAGAGGTAGTGCCAAATGGAATTTTCGCCCCGTCCGCAAGCGAATGCGCTCGCGGTTGTTCCGGTTTTGCTTGCTGGTGGCTCGGGTACGCGGCTATGGCCGTTGTCGCGCGAGCAGTATCCGAAGCAGTTTCTGTCGCTGCTCGGTCGTCTCTCTCTCTTCCAGAACACGGCGCTTCGCATCAGCGCCGTCGAATCCAGCGCAGCGCCCGTCGTCGTCGGATCGCACGCGCATCGCTTCGTCATCGCCGAGCAGCTGCGCGAAGCCGACGTGCCCGCGACATCGATCCTGCTCGAACCCGAAGGTCGCAACACCGTCACCGCCGCCGCGGTAGCCGCTCATTTCGTCGCCGAGGAATTCGGTGAAGACGCGCTGATGCTGCTGTTGCCGGCCGATCACGCGATTCCCGATCAATCCGCCTTCGAGCGCGCGGTGAAATGCGCGGCGCAGGCGGCGGCGCAAGACTACATCGTCACGTTCGGCATCAAGCCGACGCGCGCGGAAACCGGGTACGGCTATCTCAAGGCGGGCGCCGCGCTCGGCGACGAAGGCGCGCGCCTCGTCGATGCCTTCATCGAGAAACCCGATCTCGAACGCGCGCAAGGCTTCATCGACGAAGGCGGACATTTCTGGAACGGCGGCATGTTCGTGTTCCGCTGCGGCCGCTTCCTCGAAGAGCTCGCGCGCCTCGAACCCGCGACGCACGAGAACGCACTGCAGGCGCTCCTCAAAGGACGCCGCGAGAACGGATTCGTCAGTCTCGACGAGACTTCGTTCAACGCATGTCGCAATCAGTCGATCGACTACGCGGTCATGGAAAAAACCGATCGCGTCGCGCTGGTTCCGCTCGACGCAGGTTGGGACGATGTCGGATCCTGGAATTTTCTGGAACGCATTCCGGCCAGCGACGCCAACGGCAATCGCGCGCAGGGCGACGTCATGCTGCTCGAAGACGCGTCCGGCAATCTCGCGCATTCGAGCGGACGTCTCGTCGCGCTGCTCGGCGTGCAAGATCACATCGTCGTCGAAACCGACGATGCCGTGCTGGTCGCGCCCAAGCATCGCGCGCAGGACGTCGGCAAAGCCGTGCAATCGCTTCGTCGCGAAAAGCGCGTTGAAGCCGAAAGCCATCGCCGCGTCTATCGGCCGTGGGGCTTCTACGAAATCATCGCGCTCGGCGAGCGCTTCCAGGTCAAGCGCATCTCGGTCAAGCCGGGCCAGAAGCTCAGCTTGCAGATGCACTATCACCGCGCCGAGCACTGGGTCGTCGTCAAAGGCACGGCGCGCGTCAGCATCGCCGACAAGACGTTCATCCTGACCGAGAATCAATCGACATACATCCCGGTCGGCAACACGCACAGGCTCGAGAACGCCGGAAAGCTTCCGCTCGAGCTGATCGAAGTGCAGTCCGGCAGCTACCTCGGCGAAGACGACATCGTTCGCTTCAGCGACGCCTACGGGCGCATCGAAACGGCACAAAGTCCGCCCACGACGGACGCGCCGGCGACCAGTTCGCACACTCGGGAAGGGGTCATCGCGGCGACCGACGCAGGATAGGCCGCATGTTCCATACCGAAGACATCGCGCCGGCGACGGCGACGCATCTGGCTTGCTTCAAGGCCTACGATATTCGCGGACGCGTGCCGGACGAGCTCAATCCCGAGCTTGCGTTCAGGCTCGGCCTCGCCTACGCGCAGCTCTTCGCGCCATCGCGCATCGCGCTCGGACGCGACGTGCGCGTGTCGAGCGAGACGCTGCTGCGCGCGCTCGCGCTGGGCTTGAACCGCGGCGGTGCCGACGTACTCGACATCGGCCTTTGCGGCACCGAGGAAGTCTATTTCGCCTCGACGCAGCCCGGCGTCGATGGCGGCATCATGGTGACCGCGAGCCATAATCCGCGCGACTACAACGGCATGAAGCTCGTGCGCGGCGGCGCCGTGCCGGTGTCGGGCGACTCAGGTCTGCGCGAGCTCGAAGCGCTGGTCGCGAAATCGACGGCGCGCTACGACGGCGCTGCGCCGTCGATGACGACGACCTCATTCCGCGACGCCTACGTGCGGCATCTGCTCGGCTATGTCGACGTCGCCGCGCTGCGTCCGCTCAAGATCGTCGTCAACGCCGGCAACGGTAGCGCGGGTCTCGTCGTCGACGCGCTCGCAGGCCACCTGCCCTTCGAGTTCGCGCGCGTGCATCACGAGCCCGACGGCAGTTTTCCGAACGGCATTCCGAATCCTCTGCTGCCGGAGAATCGCGCCTCGACCGCGAATGCCGTACGTGCGCTCGATGCCGATTTCGGTGTCGCCTGGGACGGCGATTTCGATCGCTGCTTCCTGTTCGACGAGCGCGGCGCATTCATCGAAGGCTATTACATCGTCGGTCTCCTCGCCGAATCGATGCTGAAGAAGCATCCGCGCGAAAAGATCATCCACGACCCGCGCCTGACCTGGAACACGATCGAGATCGTGCGCGCCGCCGGCGGTATTCCGATCGAGTCCAAAACCGGTCATGCCTTCATCAAGGAACGCATGCGCGCCGAGAACGCCGTCTACGGCGGCGAGATGAGCGCGCATCACTATTTCCGCGATTTCGCGTACTGCGACAACGGCACGATTCCGTGGCTTCTGGTCGCGGCGCTTGTCAGCGAGAGCGGCAAGCCGCTCTCCGAGCTCGTCGGCGAGCGCATGCGCGCGTTTCCGGCCAGCGGCGAGATCAATACGACGGTCGACGACATCGCAGCGACACTCGCGCGTATCGAAGATCACTATGCGTCGGATGCAAGATCGATCGAGAAGGTCGACGGCCTCTCGATCGAGCTCGACGACTGGCGCTTCAACGTGCGCGGATCGAACACCGAGCCCGTGCTTCGTTTGAATGTTGAATCGCGCGCCGACCGCGCGCTGATGGAACGCAAGACACGCGAAGTGCGCCGCCTGATCGGAGTCGCCGATGCGTGAGCGTTCGTCGTTCGAATTTCAGCTGCGAAATATCCAGCGCGCCGTGGAGGAACGCGCGACGTAAGCAAACACCCAAGCAAGCCATTCGGTTAAAGCGCAGGGGGCGCAGGTCACCGAGATCGGTATGTGACTTCACACCTACGCGAGGAAGTAGAAACATGCGTATCAGTATTTTCGGAATGGGTTATGTCGGCGCCGTGTGCGCCGGATGTCTGGCGAACCGAGGCCACCGCGTCATCGGCGTCGACATCTCCGAGGTCAAAGTCGATCTCATCAACGAAGGCAAGTCCCCCATCGTCGAGCCCGGACTCGACGAACTGCTGCGTCGCGGCGTTGCCGCCGGACGCATCCGCGCCACCACCGATACGGCGGACGCGATCGCGAATTCGGAGCTTTCGATGATCTGCGTCGGCACGCCGAGCAAGAAGAACGGCGATCTCGATCTTCATTTCATCGAGGGCGTCGTGCGCGAGATCGGCGCCGTGCTGAAGGAAAAAGACGAGCGCCACACGATCGTCGTGCGCTCGACCGTGCTGCCGGGCACGGTCAAGGAATTCATCGTGCCGCTGCTTGAAGAAACTTCCGGCAAGCGCGCGGGCCGCGATTTCGGTGTCGCCGTCAATCCGGAATTCCTGCGCGAGAGCACCGCGATCGCCGATTACGACGCGCCGCCGATGACGGTCATCGGCGAATGGGATACCGAGTCGGGCGATCAGCTCGCCACCATCTACGCGGAACTTCCGGCGCCGATCATCAGAAAGCCCATCGAGATCGCCGAGATGGTCAAGTACACCTGCAACGTCTGGCACGCGACCAAGATCACGTTCGCCAACGAGATCGGCAACATCGCCAAAGGCCTCGGCGTCGACGGCCGCCAGGTCATGGACGTGATCTGTCAGGATCGAAAGCTCAACCTTTCGAGCTATTACCTGCGTCCCGGCTACGCGTTCGGCGGATCGTGCCTGCCCAAGGACGTGCGCGCGCTCGATTTCCGCGCCAACCAGGTGCACGCGGAGCATCCGCTGATCTCGTCCTTGATGCGCAGCAACGAGATCCACGTCAAGCGCGCGTTCGATCTCGTCGCCTCATTCGGCGAGCGCCGTATCGGCATGCTCGGACTTTCGTTCAAGGCCAAGACCGACGACCTTCGCGAAAGCCCGCTGGTCGAGCTTGCGGAAATGCTGATCGGCAAAGGCTACGAGCTCTCGATTTTCGACGAGAACGTCGAGTACGCGCGCGTGCACGGCGCCAACCGGGAGTACATCAACAGCAAGATCCCTCACGTCGCCTCGCTGCTGCGGCCGAGCATCGACGATGTCATCGACTCGTCCGACATCCTCGTCGTCGGGCTTCACGACAAGAAGTTCGAGAAAGTGCTGAACGGCAGCCGCAACGGGCGCAAGGTCGTCGACCTCGTCGGCTTCATGAAGCACGCGTCGACCGAGGAGATGCAGGGCATCGGCTGGTAGGCGCATCCGATGCTGGGTTTCCTCACTACCCTGCCCGAAGCCCTCGGCGCGCAACCGTCCGCACGGCTGCGCGCCGCTCTCTTCGACATCGGCGGCTGGCTGCTTTATGGCGGCGCGCTGATGTTCCTGGTGCTGATGCTGCCGCGCGATGCGTTCGTGCCGGGATCGCGCATCTATGTGTTCGCGATCGGCATGCTCGGACTCTGGCGCTACGGCCTGCGCGGCGTGCACCTGGTGCGCAGCATGGTGTTCTTGCACTGGACGTTCCCGCGCGCACGACGCGAAGCGGACCGGCTCGGCGCAACGGCGGCGCCTTCGCACGTGTACCTCCTGGTCACGAGCTTTCGCATCGAAGCGGCGACGACCGCGATGGTGTATCGCTCCGTGATCGAAGAAGCGATCGCCTGCGGCTGGCCGACAACGGTGGTCGCATCGATCGTCGAGATGGGCGATCAACGCCTGATCCTCGATATGTGGGAACGTCTCGATCCGCCCGCGCGCGTGCGCCTCAAGCTCGTGCGCATCGCGGGTACCGGCAAGCGCGACGGCCTCGCGCTCGGCTTCCGCTCGATTTCGCGGGACATGCCAGCATCGGACGCGGTCGTCGCGGTCATCGACGGCGATACCTTGCTCGAACACGGCGTCATCGCGCGCACCGTGCCGTTCCTGAAGTTGATGCCGAGCATCGGGGGCCTGACGACGAACGAGTTCTGCAAGGTGCAAGGCAGCTACACGATGAGCGAGTGGCACAAGCTACGTTTCGCGCAGCGCCATCTCAACATGTGCTCGATGGCGCTGACCAAGCGCGTGCTGACCCTGACCGGACGCATGTCGCTCTTCCGCGCCGACATCGTCACCGACGCGCGTTTCATCCACGACGTGCAGAACGACGCGCTCGATCATTGGCGTCTCGGCCGCTTCAAGTTCCTGACCGGCGACGACAAGAGCACGTGGTACAGCCTGATGCGGCTGGGCTGGGATACGTATTACGTGCCCGACGCCGCCGTGTCGACGGTCGAGCATCCGCCCGATCCGCGCTTCCTCGCCGCGAGCCGCCAGCTGATGTTCCGCTGGTACGGCAATTCGCTGCGCCAGAACAGCCGCGCGCTCGCACTCGGACCGCGCCGGCTCGGCTGGTTCACGTATTACGTCTTGTTCGACCAGCGCATCTTGATGTGGACCGGCCTCCTCGGACTCGCGCTCGCGCTCGCGGCGAGCGTGCGCTTCAGCATCCTCTATCTGCTGACGTTCGTGCTCTGGGTCGGCATCACGCGACTCTTCATGTCGCTGGTGCTGCTCGCGTCCGGGCATCGCGTCGGCCCGATGTTTCCCGTCCTTCTCTACTACAACCAGGTGGTCGGCTCGCTGACCAAGATCAGCGTCTTCTTCCGTCTCGATCAGCAGTCGTGGACGCGGCAGAAGACGACGCTGGACCGCAACCTCGATCCGTTCCAGCGCGGCTTCAACCGCTGGTCGTCGTTCGCGATGATTTTTTCCGCGGCCAGTGTCTTCGCCGCGGCCATTATGTACGTGATGAGCCTTTGAGGAATCCGCACATGTCCAACGAACTTAAGGCCGGCGTCGTGCACGAAGCCGAATCGCAACGCCAGCATCCGCGAGTCCGTATTCCCGCCACGGTGCACATCGGCAGCGGCGACGACGAGCGCTCGTATCGCGTGCTCGACGTGTCGCTCGGCGGCTTCGGCTTCGATGCCGGCAACGACAAGTACCGCTATTCGAGCGTGCACCGCGCCAAGCTCGATTTCGCGATCGAACCGATCGGATTGTCGCTGCCGGTCACGTTCCAGGTGCGCAATCTCGATCATTCCGGACGCCGCGTCGGCTGCGAATTCCAGGATCTCGACCGGCGCAAGACTTCGATGCTGCGTCATCTCATCGGCGCGCATCTCGCCGGCGAGCTGGTCAGCGTCGGCGACGTGTTGACGACTTTGTCGCGCGACAACTACACCAAGCCGCGCTCGCCGCAGGAGCTCGCCAAACCCAAGGTCGCCGCGCGCACGCGCGCGATCACGCTGACCGGCGCGATGTTCGCGATCGGCATCGCGGCATTTCTGTATGCCGCGTCGCGTCTCTACGGCGTCCTCTTCGTCACGCACGCGAGCGCGGCGAAAGTCGCGGCGCCGAGCTTCGCGATCACGATGCCGCGCGACGGAACGTATTTCAGCTTGGTTCCACCCGACGGCAAGGTCAAGAAAGGCCAGCCGCTCGGCACGTTCCAGGCGGCGATGCTCGACGTCGTGCAGAACGATCCCGGCGTCTTGCACCTGACGCCGCAGCAGATCGCCGACCTCATGGGCGAAACGCTGAAGGGCACGCTGTCGAGCCCGTGCGATTGCACCGTGCACGGCCAATACGCGCTCGATTCGCAATTCGTCAACCGCAACCAGCCGCTGATGGAGCTCTTGCCCGACGACGCGAAGCCCTACGTGCTGGCACGCTTTCATTTCGATAGCGTGCAGGATCTCGCGGTCGGTCGGCCCGTGAGCTTCCGCGTCAGCGGAGATCCCGCGGATCATTTCGGCAAGGTGCGCCAGCTGCGCATGCTGCCGGGACCCGCGAGCACGACCGATCTCGGCGCGGCGACCGACTTGCGCGGCCTCAACACGCCCGGTCCCGTCAGCGACGTCGTCGCCGAAATCGAGCCGAACGATCCGCTCGATCGCGCACTGGTCGAGCGACCGGTCGACGTCAGCGTCGGCGATCCGCGCAGTGGTCTCGAAAACGCGATCCACAGCGGCGTCGACCGCGTGCGCTCGCTGTTCGCAGGTATCTGATGCGGACGTCGAACAAGCTCGCGCTCGCGGTCGCGACGCTGGCGATCCTCGTCGCTGGCGCCGCGGCCGACGCGCAGCAGCGCGTCGACAAGGAAGGCGGCGGCTCGATCGTGAGCGGCGCCAACGGACTGCCCGATCTCGCGCGCGGCAAGGCCGCGGCGGCGGCGGGACGCACCGAGGACGCCGAGCGCGATCTCGTGCCGCTCGCCGAGCGCGGCTATGTCGATGCGCAAGTTGCGCTCGGCCGTCTTTACGCCCATCAGGAATCGGCCGACGCGGCCCAGAAGGCCGAGCACTGGTTCCGCGAGGCGCTGCCGAAATCGCCGCTGGCCGAAGTACCGTTGGCGCGCGCGCTCGTGCGCCTCGGCGAAGCCAAGCAGCTGACCGAAGCCGAGCAGCTCTTCGATCACGCGTGGGACCAGCGCGAGGATGTCGAAGCACTGGCCGGCCTCGTCGAGCTCTACGCCTCGCATCCTGCGTTCGATCGCCAACGCCGAGCGGCGACGCTCGTCGCCACGGCCGAAAAACTCGATCAGCCGATCGCAACCGGCGCCGTGATCCGCTGGTATCGCAGCACGCAGGATCAGAAAGGCCACGCCGACAAGCTGCTCGCGCTGTGCCGCAAGTCGCTCGACCTCGCACCGGAGTGCTACGTCGATCTCGTGCGCGACGCGCGCGCGAAAGGCGACAAGAACAACATGACCCAGCTGACCGTGTCGGCCATGTCGCAGTTCGGCCAGGACCGCGTGCCGTTCAACGTCGCCGCCGGCATGGCGCGCGCGTTGGTGGCGACGCCGAACGACGACGACGAACCTCCCGCCGCGCCGGTCGCGGTGTCGGATGTGCCCGAAGCCGACGCCGACGAGATGGCGCCGACCGCGCATATCGGCGGCGTTTCCGGTGCGGCGACGGCGATGCGTACTTGCGCGCAGGATCCGATCGGACTTCCTTCTGCCGCGCCGCAAGCCGCGCCGGTCGTCGCCGGCGCGCCGGCTCAAGCGACCGCGAAGCCGACGCCGGAACCGCCCGCGCCTGCCGCGAACGCAGAACCCGACCTCGCCAACCAGATCATCGAAAAGCTCGGCGCCGGGCCTTCCGAAGCGAAAGTCGAAGCCGCCGGCGTCGTCGTGCGCTATCCGTATCTCGCACCGAACTTCGAAGTCGAGAAGACGCTCGAAGCGGGACGCAAAGAGAACGTCGCCGATGCGACGCTGTTCCTCGGCCAGCTGTATCTCTACGGACAGCGCGCGACGCGCGATCCGAAATCCGCGCTCGACTATCTCGATCAAGCGTCGAAGACGGCATCCACCGCGGTCGAGGCGCACTATTTCCTCGGACGCCTTTATCAATACGGCTATCTCGACGAAGTCGAGCCGGAAAAAGCGCAAGGCTATCTTCTCGACGCCGCGCGCGACGGCTACATCCCGGCCGACGGTGCGCTCGCGCGTCTTTACGCGTCGGCCAAAGGCACCTGCGCGAATCGCATCTACGCCTACGTGTTCGCGCAACTCGGCGCGCGCGGAGGCACCGACGCGATGCGCACGCTGCGCGATCAATTGCGCTCGGCATTGAGCCCCGACGATCGCGCATCCGCCGATCGCCTGTTGCAACAAGAGCTCGCGGCACGACCGCAAGCCGACATCGCGCCTGGCCTCGCCCAGGCCGACACCCAAGGAGGCCATCCATGAAGCAGAAAACCTGTTTGTTGATCGGCCTTGGCGCCACGTTCGCAATGACGGCCGCTTCGGCCGTCGAAACGGACTTCGCGTGGAAGACCAACGTCACCGCCGAAGCCGACGGCGGTCGCGACTTCGGACTCCTCGGCAACGACAACTCGCGCGAAGGCTATCTCGACGCGACGCCGTGGGCGCATTTTCAGTTCTCGCCGCAATGGTCGGCCTTCGTGCGCCTGCGTCTTTTTGCGCCTACCGGTGCCGTGCTGCCGAACGGCAACGACAACAACAACGTCGCCGCGTCGAGCAGCGCGTTCCTCGGGCTCAAGGAAGCGTGGATCGACTACGGCGGTCTCACGAGTTACCCGGACGAATCGATCCGCCTCGGCCGCCAGCGCATCCGCGAGGACGACGCAATGTTCTGGGACCAGGACCTCGACGCGCTGCGCTGGATGTTCAATACGACGCTGCTGCAAACCGAAATCGGCGTCGGCCACGAATTCAGCACGTACCGCACCGACGACGTCAAACTGCCGCCGGACCAGAAGGACCGCACCTACGCATTCGGTACGCTGTCCGGCGAATGGCATCCGCAGCAACGCGTCGGCGTGCGTGTCGTGCACGCGGATGACGACGGCGATCAGCCGCAGCTCGGCGAAATCACGAGCAGCCAGCAAAAACTGACTAACGGCCATATGACCTGGGCCGGCTTCTTCTTCGACAACCATTATTACGACGGACCGGATTCGCCGGCGCTGGCGTACACCGGTTCGATGACGTGGCTCTTCGGCAGCCAGCACACCGCGACGATCGATCCATCGCACCTTGTCGTCGGCGAGGACTCCGGCAACCTGCACGCATGGGCGGCGGATCTGGGCTTGCGTTATCGCTTGCCCTTCGAGCGGATGCCCGTGCAACTCGGCGCTTCGTACACGTATTCGAGCGGCGGCCACGCCGGCGACATGTCGGATCAGTTCGCGCAGACTGGACTACAGAGCAACTATTCGACCTTCACCGGCACGCGCGCGCTGATCAACCGCTTCACCGATTCGTATCGCGCCGAGCTCGGCAACCTGCGCGTCGCCAGCGCATTCGCCTCGCTCAACCTCGGCGACTGGGATACGAGCGTCATCTGGAGCCGCTATCACCGCGTGAACGGCGATGCGCCGGTCGTCGTCGACAACATCCTGGCCGAGCCGAACACGATCAGCCGCGATCTCGGTAACGGCTACGACGTGGTGCTGACGCGCTATCTCGGCGGCAAGAGCGAGCAGCAGAGTTATCTTCTCGCCGACGAGCATCAGAGCTCGCTGCGCCTTCGCGGGTCGGTGTTCGATCCGGGCGCGGCCTATACCGCGGCGGATACGGAATATCGCGTCACGCTGGAGTTGACGCTGTGGTATTGAGGCTGCCCGCTTCGATCCTCATCGCCGTGCTGATGCTGGCTGCGTCGGCAGCGAGCGCGACTGCGCCGCCCGCACGCGCGAGTGTGCACGCGTCCGCGCAGAAGCCGGCCGCGCAGGGCGGACCGGAGGACGGCGAAGCCGGCGATACCGACGAGCACGATCAGGGCGACGGCTCCGATCTCGAAGATCCGGATGACGAAACGCCCGATCTTTCGCACCAGAACTATGTCGTGCTCGCGGGTTCCTCGAAAGATCTCGCGCGCCTGGATTCCAAGGTGCCAACGCTTCCGGATCTGTCGCCGTACACGCCCGAAAACGCGAAAAAGAAGATCGTACGCACGCCGCGCGGAAACATCAGCGTCGGCAGCATGCTGACCGAGACCAGTTTCAACAGCTTCAAGGGCCGCAACGAACAGCTGCGCGAGTGGGCGATGCGGCAATCCTCGCTGCCGAAAGTCATCTTCATCGCCGGCGGCTACGTCACGCCGCGCGATCTCGCGCGCGCTCTACCCAAACAGTACTTCGAGGAAACCGAGAAAGGCATCTTCGTCGCGCGCCTGCCGATCGACGTCCGCCCGGGCGCGACGCTGCACATCAGCGAAGACGTCAAGGATTTCCGCCTCTCGCTCGATCGCGGCGCGTTCCTCGTCAACGAAGGGATGCTGTTCATCACGGACACCCAGGTCGAAGCCTGGAACGAAGCCAAGCGCGGCCCGGCGCTGTTCGAGGACGAGCACAAATTCCGTCCGTTCATCATCTCGTGGGCCGCGTCGCAGACGTACATCGTCGGCAGCAAGGTCGCGCACCTCGGCTTCGCGGCGACCAAGGCCTACGGCATCTCGATCTCGCAGTTCAGCCCCAAGCTCGCGCCGGTGTTCCATCGCGATCGTCCGACCGGCTGGCTGCTCAACTCGGAGTTCTACGACAACTGGTACGGCTTCTACTGCTACGAAGCCGACGACGTCGTCATCCGCGGCAACAACTATCACGACAACATCAAGTACGGCATCGATCCGCACGACCGCTCGCTGCGCCTGATCATCGCCGAGAACAGCGCGTCGGGCACGAAGGAAAAACACGGCATCATCGTTTCGCGCGAAGTCAACGACAGCTGGATCTTCAACAACAAGAGCTTCGAGAACAAGCTCTCCGGCATCGTCGTCGACCGCAGCAGCGTCAACAACGTCGTCGCGCACAACCAGGTCTATCGCAATCACGCCGACGGCATCACGATCTATGAAAGCCCGGACACGCTGATCTGGCAGAACCTCGTCACGGCCAACGATCGCCACGGCATCCGCGTGCGCAACAGCATCGACGCGCGCTTGAACGGCAACGTCGCGATCAGCAACGGGCTATCCGGCATCTACGGACACATCAAGAACCTCAACGACACCGGCCGCAACATTCGCCTCGACCCGTTCCATCAGACGATCTCGATGACGGTCGTCGGCGGCCAGCTGGTCTCGAACGGATCGGGACCGGTCACGATCGACCAGCCGCTCAGCCTCGAGCTTTACGACGTGGATCTGCGCAGACCCGCGCGCGACCTCGGCATCAAGTTCACCGGCGTGCTCGGCCAATACCAAGAACAAGTGCTCGACATTCTCGTGCGCCGCAAACTGCCCGTCGTGATCCGCCCCGCCAGCGGCAGCGCCGCGGAAACGAGAGGCTGATTGCGCATGGTCTTCTCCTCGAACGTTTTCCTGTTCCTGTTCCTGCCGCTGTTCCTCGCGGTGTATTACCTCACGCCCGATCGCGCGCGCCTGCGCAACTGGGTCGTGCTGATCGGAAGCTACGTGTTCTATGCGTGGTGGCGCGTCGATTTCCTGTTCCTGTTTGCCGCGGTCACGATCTGGAATTACCTGATCGGCATGGCGATCGCGCGCAACGGACCCGGCACCGCGATCGCGCGGCGCTGGCTTGCGCTCGGCGTCGCGGGCGATCTCCTGACGCTCGCGTACTTCAAGTACGCGAACTTCGGCGTCGACAGCCTCAACGCGATCCTCAGCGCGGCCGGCTCCGAGCCGATCACGTGGACGCATGTGATCCTGCCGATCGGCATTTCGTTCTACA
>Ga0068859_100003685_pt1 | contig 15611 bp, 12 predicted proteins | sample KBSSwiS22_FD_66585 | JGI IMG/M metagenome (GOLD analysis project Ga0068859, IMG submission 66585) | Switchgrass rhizosphere microbial communities from Kellogg Biological Station, Michigan, USA - KBS Switchgrass S2-2 | ecosystem: Host-associated > Plants > Roots > Rhizosphere > Soil ...
CCGACTGATATGGAAGAAGCACGCATTCTCCATTCGCGAGTGGCTGAAGCATCCCCGAATTTGTTGACTCAGGTGGTTAAGGTGATCAGATACATCCGAATCATGATGCCGACGGTGAAAGACAAGCCGGGACTGCGTGAATCGATTGCCTTACTACGCTCTCTGACAACAGACGATGTATGTGAAATCTCAGCCGAAGTCATCGACGATCACCTCGGGTTCATTGCGCGCAACGCAGACGATCTCGCCAACCTTGAATTGGGATTGATGAGACTCGAACGGGCGGCACACACCCCTGATGCTGTGATCGACGAGATGATAGAGGGCGTATTCAGCGAACGAAAACTTCAACTACGAGAGGCTGCATGAGTCGTGAACAGGGAAACATCTGGCCTGTGGTCTCCGTTGCCGGTGCCGCCGTATTGGTGCTCGTCGTCATTCCCCTTGCTATCCAGCGACAAGCGGGCAGTCGCATGGCAACTGTCGACGCGAAGGTTACTATAGCCGACACCGGCAGCGGTTCATCCTCGAGTAGCAGTAGTCCCGTATACCGTTGGCCTGACAGCGAGGTTCCTCGTACTGCTGAGAGACTGCGAGATGTAACGGCCGTTACCATTGCCGCCAGCACCAGTGTCGTCGAAGGTTCACTGCGTGGAAAAATTCCGCGGGATACAAGAGAGCTTGTTGCGTACATTGCCCAGCGACAACTGATTCCTGCCGAATGGCTGACTTCCGAGCCGGGTGTGCTGCAGGCGCCGCATGGCGCGATTCAGGTTCGCTATTCATCCAAAGAGCTGATGGTGGAGGTCATTTCTGTGCCTCTCGATCGCAGAGACGGGCCAGCCATCCTCATTCGGCTTCCCGATCTGGAGAACACGCGTGTGGGAGCGCGTTACTTCGAATCTATGCAACTCGACGGCATTGTCTATCCCGCACCTTTTGCGCCGATCGCCGAGATCATTGCTTCGGGTTGGCAGCCACGTCCCTTCAACCAGACGCAGATACCGGACGATCAACGTGCGCAGCTCGAACAATGGGCCAGGTCTGTAACCAGGCAGTGATTGAAGGCATGACATGAGCTTTCGCACGACGCTTGAAAGAATCGATGCCGACTTTTTCATTCCGCGACCTGCGGATGAACCGGAGCTCGATTCGTTTCAGGCGGCCAGACGATTCTTTCAGGATTTGTCGAGTTGCGGGACTCTACTGTTAAGTAGTTCAGTGGCCGGTTATCTCTTTTTCCGATCCGGACAGATGCTGGAGCTGGATCTGAAATGGCTCGTCTTTGTACTCATCGGCGCTCTGTTGGTTGCGTTTGTCGGCGTCATTGAATCCATCAACCTCGCTTACCCGTACTACAGTCTTAATCAGCGACTCACACACGGCTCTGCTCGTTGGGCCACTATCCCGGAATTAAAAGCCAAAGGGCTGGCCCATCGGGCCGGTAAACCTCTGCCTCGTGGCGCCGTCCGAGTGGGGCGTCTTAGCTCTGCGCTCAGTGCGCGGCCGTACGATCTGATTCTGCCGTTGGAAAGATTGCTGACGCATACCGGCATCTTTGGACCATCCGGTTCGGGTAAGTCGGCGACGTTCTACATGAACATGTTGCGCGACTGGTCGGAGTATGGTTCGGCTCTGGTCATGGATGTCAAAGGTGAGCTCTATGCGCACACGTCACGATACTACGATTATATCTATCGTCTCGACCTGGAGAATCCCGCTTGCTCTGATCTCTGGAATCCCCTCCCACGTTGTTTAGAAAACGGCGAACTGGCTCATGCCGTTGCCTCGATCGTAGTCAGTTATGAGCCCGAGAACATGAAAGTGAATGAAAACAGTCACTACTGGCTCTCAGGTGAGACCGCTCTAATGAAAGCACTCTGTCTGCACATGCCGACCATCGCTGCCAATCCCACCCTGCCGATGATCAAGGAGTATTTGTCGCGCAACGATCTTAAGAAGTTAGGTGAGGACATGAAGACTTCTGACGATGAAGAAGCACAGATCGAGTGGGGCAACTTTAGCAAGGTCGATCCGGAGAAGACGCAGGGCGGAATGATCACTGGACTCAACAACAAAATTGCGCCGCTCCGCTCGCCAAATGTCATCAGCATTCTGAAGTCTGCAACTCCTGCGGAGCTCGCCCGCGGTGTGCGCGAGATTAACCTCGCCGATCTCAGAATCCCGCGGACGGCCATCTACGTTGTTCTATCCGAGGACCACGCCAGCCGTTACCGGATCGTGCTCGAGTTGATCTTCGGTCTGGCCGCGATCGAGATGTGTGACTCAACCGGGAAGAATGCGACGCCGGTGTTAATGGCCCTTGATGAAGCCGGCAATGTCCATCCGCCAAAGCTGCCGGAAAAGCTGAAGATTGGCAGGTTTCGCAACACGCCCTATCTGCTTGGATTTCAGGATGTCACACAGATTAAGACGAAATTCGAGAATGCGGGGAACGCGGTACTCGCCGGCATCAAGAATCAGATCTTTCTACCCGGTGTCGATCATCAAACAGGTATCCATGCTTCTGCGTTGCTTGGCCCAACGACTGTGCTCTCTCGCACTGAGATCGATGCGGAAGGGACTGAGAATGACGCCGAACGCGTGTCTGAGAGCCGGCGTGACTTCAGACAGCCGCCCGAGTTGAGGAGACTGGTGAAGTATCGGCAGGGCATTGCCATTATTGATACGGCGGATCCGATCTTGTTTCGTTTTCTTGCCCGCGGAGACAATGGTGATGTTTCAGTGCCCGCCCGGCGTGTGTTGGATCGACCACAAACGCTTGCTGAAGCAGTTCAGGCCATGACGGAGATCAAGCAAGCGCAAAAACTATCAGCGGCTACGGCGGTCCAAAGCAATGGTGATAGTGACGATGAAACCATTACGGATGGATTGACCGCGACTGATGTTGCTCAACCAGATCAGACGAAGACTAAGCCGCCAACATCAGACTCACCTAATTCTCAGTATATAAGAGGCACGGTGTTCAAGCGCGCTTTACTGCCGTTCGAGCCGCCGGCGAAAGAGGAGTAGACCGTGCAGGGAGTTCAGGGAAAAACACGCACGCGCAGGTTTGGCATTTCCTACCTTCTGCTGGTTGTCGCGGTGGTCACTTACTTCGGTGTCTGGGGATATTCCGTGTTCGCGGCTGACTGGAAGGCGAAAGCCAGCGTTCCAAAGATTGATCCGATACTAACTATCATCAAGGGTCTGCGGCAGTACCAGAAGATCAATGCCACTTTTCCGCAAACTTTTAATGAGGTTGAGACAAAGGTTTGGAAACATGCGAGACCACCGGAGTTTGGCGCGAACGGACATTCGTTAGTACTCAAGAACTATTACTACCTTTACACGTTCATCAGTACGACTCGCTGTACTCTGTGGGCCATTCCGGTTGGTCCGCACACAGCCGAGGCAAGTTCGTATTTTCTGATTCTCACACCCACAGACCGCGAGAAGTATAAGGGACCACCACTTAACCTCTCGGAAGCCAGCGCCATCACCGGAACGCCGACGTATGCGCAGCTCGGAATACTCGGAATGATCAGACAAGAGCCGTTGCCGCAGAAAAAGAGATAGACGGTGAAAGTTGTCTTTCGCATTATCTCTACCGGCGGTGGTCCAGGCAGCAGTCGAGTTACGCGTTACATTGCCGAACGTGACAAGGACCTTCAGCGCGAGGGTCCTGGTCCGCGGCCTTTGTTCAGTGAGGATCGCGAAGGATTGACCTATCGCACTGCTGACCGCGTGCTCGATCCGGACGGCCAGCCGCAAAAGGATGACTTACTTCATTTCTCGGTCAGCCTCGAAGAAGCAGACTTCGAAGACCTCGGCGGCGATGAAAAGGAAAGACAAGCCCGATTGCGTGAGGTGATCCGCGAAGGGATGAAGGGCATGGCCGAGGAGTTGAACGTTGAGCGCCTTACCTGGGTAGCCGGCATTCATCGCAACACCGAGAATCCTCATGCTCACATCGTGGTCCACAAAAAGGCAATTGAACGCGGCACTAGCCAGGAGAAGAGAATTGAACGCATTCCCAAGCGACTGCTGCCGCACAAGGAGCTGCAGGAAGGCAGGGAAGTCCTTGTTCCTGGTCGCATTGGCGACAGATTTCTTACTGCGCTTGAGAAACAGCAAGCGCTCTATTTGACTCCTGAGCATCAGCAGACAAAAGCGCGTGTGGCAACGGACCAGTTAATCGAAAGAACTCGAGAAGCTGGAAGAGCACAGAACGAGCGCAGTGAAAATCACCCGTCAGGCTTGCAGGTTAACGAAGGAAGAGTGTCCCGTGCTCAAACTCAGCCGGCTGATTCTCTTGACAGTGCGACTATCGCCACAAGTTGGACCCAGGACACACAAGAAAAATTTGTTTACGACGAGGTGCGGCTCTTGCTGGGTCGAAGGCTCGAGTTGAGCATGCGTTTACAATTTACGCAGACCTGGTACGACCGGGCGGTGGAGTACGGCGATAGTTACCGTTTCGAGGTTGTCGATCAATCAACCACTGAGGAACGAAAGATCTCCGACCTGGACGTACATCGGCGAGCATCTGCACGTGCTCAGCACTTCCGTGAACGTACCAACCGCGAACAAGCTTACCGAGCGGATCTCAGCCGGCAAACAGAAACCGTGGATGAATTGCGAAAGGCACGCAAAAGTAAGATTCAATCGCTCGCCAAAGATCTAAGCGCCCTTACCGCCAGATTGAGGAAGGTAGAAGCTCGTCTCGCAAAAATCTATGACCCTCAGAACAATCACCGGGAACCGGCTATTTCACGATCGACGCTATCTGAATTACAAGACCAGGCCGTAGCCCTTAATCTAACGGAAGCAGCGCAGGACTTGGAGGATTTACGTCTCGTGCTGGCGCTGGAGCACAAAGCGCCAGCACGTACTGACGGGGAAGCAGCAATGCTCGCGGCGCAGTTTAATGTTGTGCGTGCTGACTATTTGGCCAGAGATAAACGGCTGGACAACTTTGACGCCTCCGTTCATCTGGTCAACTACGAAATCGAAAACGAACGTTGGTCTCTTGCTACCGTCGACAAGCAGATAGCGCGACGTCATGAGGATACGAAAATCATTCCTGATCGTGCCGTTCGGCTCGACCTGCGTGCAGTTGCTCGCATCAATTATTCCGCCGCTCGGAGGGAACGAGCGGCTCGCGACGTGGAACGTCTCACGCGCATTCGTGGTGAGATAGTGCGACAGATTGAGCAACGACGGGAACCGCTGGTTGTTGATCGTGATGTCGCTCACGAGCTCGTGGTTCTGTTGGAAGAGGTGTACTCAAAGGAAGCGCGTGTGCGGGAACAAAACGGAAAGAGTATGCCAGATCCGATCTACAGCGCACATCAGATGAGATCTCTTGAATCCAGTGCCGAGATATTACGGGATACCAAACTCTTGAATGAAGTGCATGAGTGGGAGAAAGCGGCTTCGAAGTATGAGAAGCAAATCGATTGGGAAGGTCGGGCTGTGGCTCGAGAGATCGTGGCGGGTGTTGCGGCTGAGGAAACGAAACAGCGGCTGGAGCAGTTTCTTGAGACTAAGAGAGTCGCTTCGCTTCACCTCGGAAATCATCGCACCGGCTCATTGCGCGAGGTTGAAGCGCGCACGCTTACTGATCATCTCGCGAGAGCGATTGAAACGAGCGCGCAACGTGACCATCGCCACAGTTTGAATCTTGCCGCCAAAGAACATCATGGCCGGCTGGTAGCGGAGTTTGAGAAGGCGAGTGAATATCACGACGGGGCGCGCGAACTAGCGTCGGCGGTATCAAGCGGTAAGCCGAAATTTACGGACAAGGAGAAAATCAATCTGGAGATTTATGCGGAGCGACAAACTGATCCACAAGACCGTGAAAGGTTTTTGGGCTTGGCGCGTGATAGAGCCGGGAGCGCTCAGGAACGTGAGGCCGCGGTTTCTCGGAGTCGCTGAGATGGCTGCTCCAAGTAAGTCGACATCGTTACTTCACGAAATCTCTCTAAATCCTCGCGCAAATCATCGATCAGCTTCATCAAGCAACAGCGGCCGGCAAGCTTCTCGAACCATTCATGATGCGAGCCATCCAGTTGCACCAACTCGCCGAAGTGCGCCCGCCGCTCCCGCAACTGCGATGGAGGGCGCGCTTGCGGCGCTTGCGCCAGAGCCGCGCCTGCAGCAACCAGCGCCACAACGTCTCATGGTCCACCTCGTACCCATCCATAGCCAGCTTCTCGACTGCCAGCGGGGTCCAAAGTCCGGATAGCGCTCCTGATAGCGAGCCAGCACCGCCTGTTTGAACTTCGCCTCGTGACCGCGGTTTGAAGGCCGCCCACGATTGCGATGCACTGAACCGCGATCAGCTGATTTTTCGTGCCGTTTATGTAACTGCCGACATTGACGATAACTAACACTAAGCAGTAACTGCCGCTTCCTTCAGATTCAGCTCACCGCGCTTCACTCGAGCCAGGACCTTTAGGCGCTCCTGTTCCTTCCCACTCATCAACATATGTCCTTCTATTTGTCCACCCTTTCGGGTGCGCCATGCTAGAGGACATTTCTATTGAGTTACGACAACTGTAGCGGTTTTCCTTGACATCACCTCAAGGGGGAAGCTACTTTCCCCACTGCAGTTCCTAGAAACTGAGGATTGTGCTCACAATCAGAGGTAAGGCCTACTCTCAAGAACCTCTGTACTTCTTCACCCTTTGTGCCTCGTAAAAAAGAAAAATGAACATTTTGGACAAGCCATCGCGATTCAACGGAACAAGTATTCCAGTGCCTCTGTTTCACCGTGGACATCTATCACTGTTCCCCGGCGCCAAGGTTTGGCTTTGCTTGATTCCAAAAACCAGCAAGAATCAGTTTACTGAACTAGTCGTATCTCCAATTCACCACGATGCATGGACTGATCTCTGGAGGATATCAATCACTTTACGGGAGCGCGTGGGACTAGTTCATGACGTGTTTCAGATCTTGGCTCATAATAGTATTAATATCGTGACAGTAGAGTCTTCCACGAGAGACGCTATGAGTCTGCACTCCATCGAGATGATCGCGGATGCGAAGTTATATAACGGTCCGTTAAGTGATCTTACCCACGAGCAAAGAAGTGGCGGTCAACTTGAAGAACTTTCGGACCTTCGCACGGAGATACTAGCTCGTCTCATAGATGACGTTGAATTCTTGCCTAACGGTTCGCCGAGATTGCAAATTCGCAGAGTCAGAAGTCTTTTTAACGCACGGCGACATTACAACGATGCCCATCTTGAGTTGCATGATGACCTGAAGCCTAAGCCCATTATCAGAGAAACGATAGTTCGAAAGTCCGAGAGGATGGTGACCATTCCTTTACCGGAAGACATCAGGAGAACTTTGTTTGACGCTCTGGGCAAAGTTGATAGTTCTGAGGACGGGGTTATAGGTTACTTTTTGACGGTCTCAAATACGAGCGAACGATTCCTACACATCTATTTCATGAAAGAGGCGGACTTAATCATCGCGCCCACGATCGAACATCAAGACGAAATCGGGGCATTGGCAAAAATCTCCGGAGCTATCCAAACGGCCGGGTTCAATATCCTGACGACTCTTTCCCGACTTTATCAGTGGGAAACCCGAGCCCGCACGGAATTCGTTTTGCAACCTCCACCCAAAAATCGAGGACGGGTAAGTATCAAACAAATGAAACAGAATCTTGAAGGAGCCCTTTCGACACCAGAGCTGGTCGATAGATATGGGATAAGGGTCGGGTATCCAACGAACTATATGACACCACTCAAGACAAAAAGACTTGTGTCAATTAGTTCTGCGTACCCAAGCGGTCATTCTGCCGGTGTCGGTTGGAGTCCAAGCCGCTCCGTAGAAACAGTAATGAATAGTAAGCAACGAGAATTAAGACGTAAGAGACAGAATGGCGACGCGTCACCTCGCGATCTGATGGCGGAGATGCTCCTTGACTCGCTTGACTCGACGCGCTCACATCAAGCGGCTCTCAAAAACTCTCATCGGCGAGGAAGCCTTTTCATCTCGTACTCATTTAACAACTCAGTGATCCACGAGCGAGTGAAGACTATTGCTGGAAAGCGGTTTGATGTAGTCGAGGGTAAGAAACTCGGACGCGCTGACACAACGCGGCAAGGAATCATGGCTCTTATGGAGCCGTGCACTCATTTTTTAGGCATCTGGACGGCGGAGGGAGGCACAGCTCTGGAAGGTGGTGACTATTATCCGTCTCCATGGTTGCATTGGGAGTGGGGCGTCGCCGACGCATTTGGCCTCAGTTGGCATTTACTCATTTCCAAAAAGATAAATGTCCAAGCGTGGCAGCGCATCGCTGGAAGCACTCCGCATACTCTGTTCGATGACCTTGATTTGGAAGACCGGTTAAAGGACGCCATAAAGCTACTTTGAGATTGAACGACAGGAGAAGGAGCGCGGATGAAACATGAAGCACTTTGTTGCCAAGGTTGTCGCGAACAGTTGGTATTAATAGAGTATTCTGATCTATTGGCCAACCGCGCGAGATTTTCAACTAATGAGATTGAATCGTTGTCTCCGTTACTAAGGCTCTTTGCCTTTTACGTATGCGCCACATGCGGGTGTATTACTATTCAAGGGAACAAAGAAATACGAGCTCTCGCAGAGGATCTCACAGATGAAACAGGCGGACACAGCTGAAGATGTCCAAGACGTATGTTCGAGCCGAGCAGTTCTGCCACAATCCTGAACCAAACAAGAACAGCGACCGTTACCGATTGCCGTATCTGTCGGATTGATTGGTCGGGGCGGGAGGATTCGAGGGTGTAAAAGGTTTTGTGTAAATGGTCATCGACGGCCGACTGAGGTAGGGTTGGCAGGGAGAAAGATGACCAAAGAGAAAAGCATCGACAACGAGCTCATTGACAATCTGCTGAAGCACTATAAAAAGCCCGAAGATCTGATCGGCAAGAACGGGCTATTGAAGCAACTGACGAAGCAGTTGCTGGGCGGGCGATGGCAGCGGAGATGACCGAGCACGTGGGCTATGAGAAGCACGACGCGGCCGGTCACAACAGCGGCAACTCGCGCAACGGCAAGTCGGCCAAAACGATTAAAGGAACCTTTGGTGAGTTGGCGCTGGAGACGCCGCGGGATCGGAATGGGACGTTCGAGCCGCAGATCATCGAGAAGCATCAGACACGCTTCACAGGGTTCGACGGACCTGAAGCTGATTTACACGGCAGCAACGGACGGGGAAGCCGAGCAACGACTAGTCGATTTTAGTCTGAAGTGGGATTCGAAGTTCCCCATGATTGCGAAGTCCTGGCACAGCAACTGGGCTCGCGTGATCCCGTTCTTTGCGCATCCGCCGGAGATTCGGAAGGTAATCTACACAACCAACGCCATCGAGTCGTTGAACATGTCGCTGCGTAAGGTGACCAAAGCGCGCGGCTCGTTTCCCAACGACGAGGCAGTCTGCAAACTGCTCTAGCCTGGCGCTACGCAAACATTGCGAAGAAGTGGACCATGCCGGTCCACACCTGGGCAGGTCGCAGCCCGTTACAATTGCCGTATTACTCGCCTAATACTGTCTCTTTCCATTTAAGAACGACACAATTTTCCCCTCAGTGTCACACTACCAAGCCGAAGTTGCACAGCCTTTCGACAGAGCTCGCCGCTTTTGATCTCAAGGCATTCGAAGAAGATAGACCAGTGCTGGCAAAGCGCAACCGCTTCAGGCAATATATCCTGTATCGCAGACGGACGCCGCACCCACTGGGCTCCTACTAAAGTTACCTCGGCTCTAAGCACTTAGGCACGGCTCTGCGCCACACGCTCTACCTATAATGGAACTCGACCGTTCACCCTATTCGAAGAATGGAACCAATAAAAGTAACTACTACCTCCTGCGAAACACCAAGGGAGGTTTTCATTAAGATCAAGCCTATCGCTCTGCGGACTACTTTATGAAACATATCTTTATCTCCCACGCGGGAAAGGATTCGGCCACCGCCCAAGACTTGGCGCGGAAACTGAAAGACGCTGGCCACGAAACAGTTGTCGACGTTGAGGAGTTGAGCCTAGGGGATAACTCTATTGACTTCATGAATCAGGCGATAAGGGATGCCCACACCATAATCATTTTGTATTCAGTTCATACCCCTCAGGCGAACTGGCAGAAACTAGAAATAGATGCCTCCCTTTGGAACGAGATGGCGCAGTCAGGTGGTAATTGCATCGTGCTGCGGCTCGATGACACCGAGATCCCACCCTTATTGGGACGCAAATTGTACGGGAAGTTAGACATCAATAATTCCCAGGCATACCAACAAACCATCGAAGATATTTGTGCCGCTATTCTGCCGAAGCATCCAGCCTCATCAATTGTTTCCCGGGCTTTCGGACCCAGCCAGAATAATCCCTTTCGTCGCATTCGCGCTGAATACTTCGAAGACGAACCCGCCCTACTCGCTAGATTCTTTGCGGCACCAGACGCGCTAAAGATGGGCACCCTAGAGGATAAGATGCCCTGCTTCCTGGAGGGGTCAAGGGGTACTGGGAAATCCATGTTGTTGCTGTCACTTCGGGCCCGCAATTATTTGTCACGGAAACCAAATTCGGCTGAGACCCCACAGCTCTTTGGTTTCTACCTCAAGCTCACTCGAGGGGCGGTCTGCAATGCGGGCATCATACGAGAGCGTCACGGTGATCCGAGCATCGCAGCAGGCACAGACGCAATGCAAATTGCAGATCTATTTATGCAAGAAATAGTATTGGATTTGTTGGAAAGCCTCTTCTCTGAGATCGCTTTCTGCACGAAATCTGGCCTGCTCGTGTGTGGCCGGTCTGAAGCAGAGTCACTGGCAGTAGCCGCTAGTGTCTCTGTCTATGGCGGGTCGGCAGAAAGGCCCCGAAGCCTAGAAGATCTTATGGGGTACTTCGCCCAAACCCATCGCGGGTTGGCGGAATACATTCGTCGAAAGTTTATTTACGCTGAATCACCAGTGGTGCCCGTTGCTTCGCTTGATTTAGATTTACTTAAGCGAGTGATTGGTCAAATACGGGAGCTTGTTCCGAGCTTGAGTGGGGCTCAGTTCGTAGTCCTCTTGGATGAGTACGAAACGCTTTTCCCATACCAGCAGGTGGTAGTTAATACGCTAGTCAAGCATGGCCCGCCGTCTTTCTCAATAAAGATAGCCAAAAAGCTTGGGACTGGGGACAATGCGGGGACTACTTCGGGACAGGAGCTGCAGGAGACGCATGATTATCAGCGCATTCTATTGGTATACGATGTCGAGGATAAGAATCAACTGGCCGCATACACTGAACTACTGCAACATTTTATCGAGAGAATTTTTTCGACCGAGGGCTTAGCGTTTACGAGCGCGAGCGACCTGCTGCCTAGCTCAACAGACGGCGTATCCGAAAGCACAATAACTGCGGAGATAGCACGACTATGCAAAGTTACTGTGGAAGAGTTTGTAGCATGGCCAAAAGATCGACAGCGAGAAAAATCCACATACTATCGTGAGGCTGCGGTCTATCGTGTGCTCTATGGGGGAACCGGGCGACATCGCGAAAAACACTTCAGTGGCTTTAAGGAGCTAACATTCCTAAGTTCGGGAGTTATTCGTTATTTTCAAGAAATCCTCGGTGTGGCGTATTATCTCCAATTTGCAGAGTCGCCAACGTCGAGACAGCCGATGGTCCTTACCAGCGCAGTGCAAAGTGAGGCCGTCCACTTTGTCTCGCGCCATAACCTAACGACTCTAAGCCGAAATATCGAGTCCGTCGGCGAAGTTCTGAAGTATTTCCTGCTCGACTTAGGGGATTGCCTTCGTAAGAAACTGCTTTCCCACACAAGTGAACCTGAGGCGGCGAGGATAACGATAGGAGATCCGGAAGCATTGGAAGGTGAACGGTTTTCAATGCTGAAAAACCTCTTGATGGTCGGAACAAGAGAAGGAGTTTTTCAGACAAAGGAAGGAAGGCCGGCTTTCAAACCAAAGCACAGTTCGGACCCTCAGCCCGCAGAATTTAATATATGCCGAATCTACGCTCCTGTACTTCAGATCAGTCCGAGGTTGCGTTGGAGGACCAATGTTTCCTGTGAATCTCTGCGAAAGTTGATTCAACCGGCAGATCGCACTAAAGGAAAAAAGGATCTAATGAAGCGCATTTGCAGGAGCGACCCACCCAACGGTCAGCGATCGCTGCCTGCTTCAGAGTGAATATATGAAACGGCCGTTTAGGATTGATTTATTACCCCGCGACGGAACACTCATTATGTGTTCAAGTCACGAAGCACGGTGTGAGGGGCTTCTTGAAAAATGCGGAGATTGGAAGCCGAGAAGCGTTTTGCTCTTCCATTACGATGACGACAATCCTAAACGAGAAGAGCGCCACGATCGTATCACGTCTACATTCAAGCAGCGCGGCATAAGCGTACTTGAACAACGGTTTACCGAGAGTGATGCCGTTAAGAGCCTTCGCGAGAACATGCAAGTGCTTCGAAAGTTTCTTGACACCGAAACATCTGAACGGATCCTGTTCGATATCTCTGTCTTTACAAAGCGCCACCTTCTAATGATGCTTCGGTGGCTCGACGACGAGGGACATTGGGACCGGGTAACGTTTATTTATAGTGAACCTCAGGAATATGAGGTCTCACGATTCATACCATTATCGTTTGGGCTCTCGTCCTTCCAACAAGTCCCAGGGTTTTCTGCTTGTCCTGATTTTAGCCGAGCTCTCCATTTGGTTTTGTTTCTAGGATACGAGGGAGATCGAGCCTTCGCTGTTTATGAGCACGTTCAACCAATGGTTACGACACTTCTGATCCCGTTTCCTCCGTTCAAACCTTCCTGGGATGGCAGAACGGAGGAGCTAAACAGCGATGTGATTTCCCTTGTTGGAGAAGATCATATCCGGCGAGTCGATCCGATTGATCCAAGTGGTTCAGCAAGAGCTTTGCAAGACATACTAGGGGATGAAACTCAAGGTGCCGAACACTCGAAAGTTGTATGTCCGCTTGGAACTAAGCCTCAAACTCTCGGAATTTATTCGTATGTTCGGGCTTGTTGCGATCCTCCTGCCATCGTTTACGCAAGTCCCTTGCGCCATAATCACGATTTCTTTTCGCATGGAGTTGGTAAGACATGGCTGTTGAACGCCTCTTGATGGGCTCGAGGCTCTCAACGCGACTTGACAGATACCCTGCCAAGATGGTGGGCCGACTTGCTGAGAGACTCGTTACCACTTATGCACTTGACGCGACCAGGCTATTGGACCCGTTTTGCGGTTCTGGAGCCATTCTTGTTTGCGCTAAACAAAAAGGCATACCAGTCGCTGGCATCGATCTCAATCCAATAGGGCATCTTTTCTGTGAGACCAAAATCCTAGGGTTCTGCGGAACGGATGCCTTGGCGTTGTGTGACAAAGTGGTCCGTTGCGCAAGGACAATTAAAACAGGACTCGCTATTGGTTGGGACGCTAAGACGTATTGGTTCACTCCTGCGACGCTCGAAAAGTTTGAGCGCCTTCGCGGAGCAGCTGCAAAACTACGATTGTCTGAATCACCCGAGGGCCGAGCCGTCCTATTAGCGTTAGTTCTCGCAGTGAGAACCTGCTCTAAAGCCGACCAGAGAAGTCCCAAGCCATTCATTTCGAAGGAAGCAATTCGAAAGCGTCGAGGAAGACACTATTGTCCTTACATTGAGCTTCGCGACATGCTGCGCCAGTTGGTTAGAATTTATGGTGAGCCAGTTAGTGATGCAAGCTTCGTTTTCGAAAGAGGAGATATCTCCAATGATACCTCGCTCCCAAAAAGGATCGGCAAATATTCACACGTCATTACGTCTCCTCCTTACCTAAACGCACAAGACTACTTTAGGAACTTCAAATTGGAACTTTATGTTCTCGAAAACCTTATGCCGTTTAATCTTTCCGAACTTCGGTACAGGCTCATTGGGACTGAGCGCGGCGACTTACTACGCGGAATTCCGGATGCGAAATCCGTGGCTTTCCAGCACAAGATCCCGCACCTTTCGGTTATTCAATCCAAATCAAAACGGCTCGCTGATGTCGTCATACGGTACTGCTACGATATGGAACGTGCGTTCGATGTGATAAGGGAATGCCTGAAACCAGGCGGCTCTCTTGTGTTGGTCTGTGGCGACAACTTGATTGCGGGTACTAGGTTTCCAACTTGGCGAGTTCTTCAACAAATGCTGGAAACTCGGGGGTTCGTTTTGGTCGACTCCTTCACGGATGAAATCAAGGATAGAATGTTGGCTCCCAAAAGAAGTGGCCATAAGGGCATCATCAAGGAAGAAGTGGTATTGGCGTTCCGGCGTCCATGATGTCTCGCGGCAACTCCAGCACATCCGCTTGAAGACCGAGTAGCACAGATTCTTTAATGCAAGTGAGTTAGTGATTAATATCGGCGCGGAGAGTGGTGCACCGACGGAATGAAGTTCGTACGCGATCCCGACACAAGCCGCTTTCATTAACCAACGGCGGAGCGTCTCGTGGTCCACCACCAAACCGTTGAGGGCCACTTCTCCGTCGCTAACTTACTCCAAGATCCGGATAGCAGTCCTGGTAACGTGCGAACACCGCCGCTTTAAACTTTGCCAGCCGCGCTCGGTTTAATGGTCGCCCACGTCCTTGGTGCACTAGACCGGGATCGCCTTAATGACAATAACGTTTGTATAACCGTCGCAGATGGCGATCCTCGAGTTGGCAAAGTACGACCGCTTTCTTTTGCTGCAAGTCACCGCGTTTCCCTCTAGCAAATATCTTCAGCTGCTCACGTTCCTTGGCATTCATCCACCGAACAAAGACTTTCAAAGCCATCAATCCCCTTTGTGCTTCTACTCGCAATCAACTCAAAAACTAAAAGGTGCTGCGCCCCTGAAAAAACGGGGCACGTCATCCCGCTTGCGCGGGTATGGCGTTCACGTCCTTAACGTCCGCTTTTACATTGTCTACTTCTCAACGTGAACGTTTACGGACTTGCAGTTAAGTTAATCTCTCGAGTTCGGCTGCGCCAACGCACAATCGCATACTCTTTAACTGAGAGAGAACTTCAACAAGGACGCCTCGCCGTCTATTCATTTTTCTGATTGCCACGGTCCTGCAGTTACTTCTGTCGGGCATTGTGGATTACGCCTTCACTCGCCTTCGGCTCTTGTCTGGGTGGCTGACGTCCAAGGTTCTTGTGCATTACAATGCTGGATCTTAGTTACTTAATTCAAACTGTTAGTTAAGCTCCCACTTTAAGTTGGTCCGCGATCGTATCCAACCCTGAATATCCCGGGAGCGCAAAAATAAAATGAACAATCGAAATCAGATCAGGGGACAACACAAACTTACAATGCGACTTCCAGTGGGCCTTTTTTCATTGTTGCTATTGCATAGAAGTACCGGCTAATTTGTTACAATTTGGCGCCTTGATGTGTTCCGACAATACGCCCCTCTTCTAAGCACGAAACGATCAGTAGTGGACCAGCGTGGCCTGACGCGAATTGGAAAAGTTCACCTATGTCCCGAACGACAAGAATTGCGTTGGCACGAGCAGTGGCTCGAATCTACATTGCAACCGCCATGGTGGCGCTGATGTTAATGACAAACATCTACCCGTT